>Ga0307427_1001023_pt1 | contig 15300 bp, 8 predicted proteins | sample SalMarWE160190MG_FD_202162 | JGI IMG/M metagenome (GOLD analysis project Ga0307427, IMG submission 202162) | Salt marsh sediment microbial communities from the Plum Island Ecosystem LTER, Massachusetts, United States - WE1603-190 | ecosystem: Environmental > Aquatic > Marine > Intertidal zone >... | reverse complement strand
CCCGATATCTGGGCCAGAAACGCGAAAAGCCCGAGGCTCTCACCTCGGGGCTCCCTGTTAACCAGAGCGACCTCGGAAGTTCGCTCCCGTTCATCTGGCTCCCCACTCCGAACGAGTTTCAAACGTTGGGGGATTGTGGGCCGAAGGTAAGTGCTTGTGCGGGAAAGATCAGTGACCCGCTCCCCGTGATTTGATCCAAGTTTTGTGAGAGAATCTTGGCGGCCGGATGGCCGGAAAGGACTCTCGACGATCTCCAGCACGTCCACGCGCTGTAGCCCTTTGGCCTCTTGCGTGAACAGCGTCTGCCGGCCGCCCACGTACCACTCGGCTTTGATGTCGCTTTGGGCAAGATCACCCAAGTGCTGCTCGCTCAGCCGCTCGTCCGGTGTCAGCAGGATGACCCGCGAGAGGTCGTTCTCCCGCCCCGCCTGCCGGGCATAGTGCTGGTACTGGAGGAGGTTCACGTGCATGATGAGCGTCTTGTCGCTGCCTGTGGCGTTCTGGAAGCACAACTTGTTGAGGTCGTCTTCGGTGTACGGCGGGACGGGCTTGTACTCGGCCCACTTCGCGTTGAACCGGTCCACGAAGGTGTTGAGGTCCGCGAGGAGCCCGGGACGGTCATTGAAGTACCGGTCCAGGTAGATCTCCGTAAAGAGGAGCGTCAGCCACTGGAAGTACTTCCAGGTGATAGGCCGATGCCGTTTCTGGTTGATCCGCTGGGTGTGGCGGTGAACGTGTCCCCAAAAACTGGGCGCTGGTTTAAGGTGGAATCGTCTCCGGGTAGAGTAGGGTCAAGGAGGCGATCAGATGGCACGGAAGCGGAGGCGATTTTCGGCGGAGTTCAAGGCCCGAGTCGTTCGGGCGGCGCTGCGGGAGGACAAGACGCTGGCGGAGTTGGCCAGCCGGTTCGACGTGCACCCAAATCAGATCACCGAGTGGAAGCGTCAGGTCACCGAGGCGATGCCGGAGGCGTTCGGCCGGAAGCCGATGCGGGATAAGGAGGCGGCCGAGGAGCACGAGGCGCAGCTGTACCAGCAGATCGGCCGGCTCCAGGTGGAACTGGACTGGCTGAAAAAAAAAGGTCGACAGCTTGGCATTGACGTCTGAGGCCAAACGGACGATGGTCGAACACGACAACAAGGCCATCTCGGTGGCGCGACAGTGCCGGTTGCTCGATCTTGCGCGGAGCAGCCTGTACTACCGGCCGCGTCGGGACGCGGAGCGGGAGGCGTTCGAGCAGGAGGTCCTCAACGCCATCGACGCGCTGTACACCGCCCGGCCGCATCTGGGGCGTTACGGGATGACCGACGGATTGGCCCAGGAGTACGGCATCGAGGTCAACCCGAAGCGGGTACGTCGGCTGATGAAGGTGCTGGGGCTGGAGGCGGTGTACCCGCGGCCGCGGAAGCATACGTCGCAGTCGAGCGCTGAGCACCTGAAGTACCCGTATTTACTGCGGAATCTGGAGATCGACCGGCCGGACCAGGTGTGGTGCGCGGACATCACATACATCCGTCTGCATCGTGGGTTTGCGTACCTGGTGGCGGTGATGGACTGGTTCAGCCGCTACGTGCTGAGTTGGGAGCTCTCGAACACGCTGGACGCGGGGTTCTGTGTCGAGGCGTTGAAGGCGGCGCTTTCGACGGGCAGGCGTCCGGGGATCTTCAACACCGACCAAGGCAGCCAGTTCACCAGTGAGGCGTTCACGGGGGTGCTGACGGGCGAGGGGATCGCGATCAGCATGGACGGCGCGGGGCGGGCGTTCGATAACATCATGGTCGAGCGGCTGTGGCGGACGGTGAAGTACGAGGACGTGTATCTGCGGGACTACCAGACGCCGGCCGAGGCCCGGCTGGGTCTGGGGCGGTACTTCGCGTACTACGACCATCGGCGGCGGCATCGGTCGCTGGGGCGGCGGACGCCGGCGAGCGTGTACGGCCCGGAACTGGCTCTGGACAGGCCGCCGGCATCGAGTAGGATCGAGACAAGCGACGGGTGGTCCGTCGCCGGGAGCGTTGCTGCCGCTCCGGTCGCCCTTCGGGCTCCCTCCGCAGCAGCAACGCTGGGCATGTTGGAGACGGTTACACCTTAACGCACCGCTTCAACTGTCCAGTCAATGGGTACAAGCTCAGGGACGATGTTCTCCTCGTACCCAAGAAGTTGCAGGTGGTCGAGTTTCCCCTGTGGGAATAACTGGTGCGTCACTAGGTTGTGGAAGAAGCGGTGTACGTTGCTCTCGTCTGTACGTCGTCAGCGTAAAACGGGGCTGAAGCAAACTTGTCCCCACTGTTGCCAGGCCGGTAGCGGGGTCTGAAGCGCTCCATCGCCAGGGTGGGATATCTCTGAGAGAAAGGCTTAAACGCCACCTTATTCGCTAGACGCCCCGAAGACGAGATCGATCTTCCGGGCGGGATTCGCTGCCTGAATCCGCTCCGCCGTGTGGGCGAACAGGCAGATGGCGAGCGTGTGAACCGTCTCCTGCTTCCCTGTAAACAGGACTCCTTCGGAAACGTCCCGGCAGAACCGCCTCATTGCTTCGCCGGGTTCGCTGGCGTCGAGGGCACGGCTGAATCCACGGAGTGTCTCGCCTTCCTGTGCGAGCATCTTTCCAAGCGGTCCGCAGAGGCAGGGGCTGGGGCATCGGATGCAGCCGCGGCAGGGACCGCTCCCGCTTCGGAGGATCTCCCCAAGCGCCCTCGCGTCCTGGGCAAGCGCAGCAAAGGCAGGTCGGGGATCACGCCGCCGGGCATGTTCGGCGATGCGGCGGAAGTGTTCCAACAACCTCTCCAGATCCCCGACCGGGACGCGTTGCACCGCGCGCAACTGCCAGCAGGCCTTTTCGGCAAGAATGGTGAGCAGGCACCACGCGAAGTCGTCGCGCTGGTCGGACCGCAAGCGTCGAGCTTCCTCCTGGGGAAGCAGAATGTCCCTTAACCGGGCCCAGGCCATGACCGCTGCCTTGGGATCGGTCGCCGCCGTGACGAGAAACCCCCACACGGCGATGAGGCGACCCGTGTCGCGCACCCATCGCTTGGCCCGCGCCCCGTACCAGCAGACCTGTCGGCAGGCGGCGCACCCGGGAAGAGGCCGCAAGGCGTCCGGATACTCGCGGTAAAAGGCGGCGGAGGCCTGCCTGACGTCAGCGTCGGAGGTCGTGGCAGGGGTCTCGAACTTGGGAACCTGCACCAGGGCAGGCGACTCCATTCCTTCACCGTAGACGACCGCCTGGCCCGGTGTCAGCGACGTGACGGCTCGCTTCTGCAGCCCGAGGAGATTCATAGCCCCACCCATCAGGTCGCGGTCGTCGGAGGCCACGATCCGGTGCATGATCTTCAAGTTGGTGTTCTTGATGAGATCTTCGGCGAGTTTGGACGGGATCTGTTCCGCCACGATCAGCCCCTCGCCGTAGGCCCGAATCTCGGCCAGCATGTTGCAGAAGGCCTCGACGGCCTTGCCCTTGACGTTGGCCACCTCGGCCGCGCTGGTGTCGGAGGCAGCGCGGGAAAGCAAGCGATGGGCCTCCTCAACGAGCGTCAGGTGCTGGAGCGTTTGGGATTCCCCCTGTTCCTGGAGATGTTCGTACAAGCACGTCATGATCAGGCCCATCAGGAAGGCTTTCTCATCGTCGTTGCCGATGTGCGAAAGTTCCAGGATCGTGGGCTTGGCGAGGAGCGCATCAAACGGGACGGAGACCTGCGTGTCGAACGTCTGCCCTTTCTGTCCGACCCGTAGGCTGTCGACGCGAGCCTGGAGTCCCGCCGTCACGTCCATCCGAATGCGCTGATCGTACCCGAGGCGGTCGACGACCTCCCCGATCTTGGCATGCAGGTCCGTCAGCGTGGGGTAGGCCAGAGAGGGAACGTGCCCCTCCGGGTCGGCATCGGGGTGCCGACCTGCACCAAAATCCCATCCGCGTTCCTCGTAGACCTCGTAGAGGGACCGCTCGAGGACGTAGGGCATCGGAGCATAAAGAATAAAGGCGGCGTTGAACGTGGCGTAAAGCCCGGCGATGTGCGCCTGCGGATCGATGCCCGCCGGGAACTCGAACGGGTTCAGCCGCAACGGGGCCACGTCCCGGAGTCCAGGTGCGAAGATTTGAAGATCAAGACCGCACGACAGCAACTGGCGGTACTGGGCCTTCGCCGGTTCGATGACCAGGAATGGGATGCCGTGTTTCGACCAGATTTCGGTCAACATGTGCAAGGCCGTGTTGGTCTTGCCGGAGCCGGTCACGCCCGCGATCAGGGTATGGCGAGTCAGTTCCTTCAACTCGACATGCAGCACGCCGGGCGACGGGCCCGTTGGGCCCACCACGCGCCCGAGTGAGACGGGCGCACCCGGCTCCCGCAGGACGTCCAGGGCGAAGTCCTTCGAGCGGCTGACACGGTACCCGGCGGACTCCGAACGAGGCAGTTCCATCAGCAGCCCCAGATCCGAACTGCAAAGAGGCGTTTCAAAAGCGTCCTCCACGAGGCCGCTGACGTCCGCAACGGTTCCAGGCGCTCGACACGCGCGCAAGGTCTTCAAGGCTTGGGCGACGACGGCGGACTGGTGGATGTGGAGGCGAAACGGTTCCGGCTTCGCATCCGGGCCCGAGAAGATGGCCCGAACGAGCGACCCGGTCCGCTCCAGCGCGGCGCGGTTGGCGGCCAGGACACCGCCCCTCGTGCACCACATGCCTTCGCGAAGACCAGCATCGAGTTTCTCGCACGCCACCTCCAACAGGCGCTCGTAATGCTCAGCGAAGCGGTCCACCTGCTCGAGCGATTCCTGGGTCACGCCGCTGGTGGACCGGCTAGCCGTCCACTTGGTCGACTTATGGACGTCCACAATCCGGGCCGTGATGTCCTTGAAGGCGCGGAGAACAGCGGCCGTTTCAATGGGCATGGCCTCGATGATGTAGGCGTAGCGCGAACCGGCCAAGGCGCGAACAACCTTATCGACCGGCGACGCCTCGTGGTCCTGACCGATGGAGCGGGATGGGTTTCCCCCAAGGGAGGCCGCGAAGTCCATCGCCGCCAGTTGGCGAAGGACCACCTCGTAGTCGCCGCGTTCCTGGAGATCGGTGAGCCGAATGCCCGCATAGGTTGCCAACAAGCATGTCCGGAGGGAATCGAACGCTTCCCTTGCGGCCTGAACCACCACCGAGGCCGCGCCGCCTGATGCCTTGGTTCCCACGTACAGTTGGATCGACGCCCCCTGCCCGAGCAGGAGCGACAGGACCGAGACTCCGTGCGGGTAAACACCAGAGAGCACCTGGGCGAAGGGCGGCCGAGGGGACGGCTCGCGGGGAACGGCCAGCGGCGGCTTCGCGACCCCATCGACGCGAGTCAGGGCAACGGCGTACGGCTCACCTTCGTCCGGCCAGCAGAGCAGGCAGTTGTCCTCGCACTCGGTGGTGACGTCGCCGGGCGAACGGAGCCCCCCCCCGTTTATGCCGCCCGGGTCCATCCGCAGCGCCTTGATGAGAAGCGGTCCGAAGTCGGGGCGATCCTCGGCACCAGGCCTCTCCACCTTCCGGGCGGGTTTGCCGAGCGTGACCGGCTCTCTGGCCGCTTGTTCCGACGGCGCTGAAGAGGGATCCTTGCGACGCGGCCGGGGCGTCTGGGGACCGCTTTCCGAGCCTTTCTCTTTGCCTCGATTGATCTCCATTAGGCGAACCCCCGCTGCGCGCTGTTTTCGGTACGCGTCGGGCAACCATCTTCCGTCACAAGGGCTGGAGCGCGACGCGTCTCATTCGAGCCGTTCCAGTTTCCGCCGGGCCCGCTCCTCCAGACTAGGAGTTTCAGCCCGGATCTCGACGGTCCACATTCCGGTCTTCTCGTCTTTGTAAGCGTCGACGACGCGGAGGTGCTCCTGTGCCCCTTCGCCGTCGCGCCAGGCCTGGCGGTACGCGCCGTCGTCCTTGCCAATATGGTCGCCGTCCGTCCCAAACCCAAGGGTGTCCTCAATGCGGCCAAGGAGCCCATCCTGCGCCGCCTCGCTGCTGAGGGAGAACCCGATCTCGTGCAGGTCACTGCCTGCCTTTTCCATGGCCAGTTCCGCCGAGTCCACGCAGTAGCCGCTGACTTCGTAGGTGTGGTGCCCGCAGGGCGGCTGGAGGCCGATGTCTTCCTTCACGGCCATCAGCCCGTGCTCGAGGCTTGGGCTCCTCGGCTCCGGTCGGGAGAGGGAGCCGGGTTCCCGGCCGGCGTCGAGAAGTTGCTCGCGGGACATGGTCAACGTCCCGTCGGCCTCGACCTGGTCGACCGGGTCCGGGGCTTCCGCGTTCTGCTCGTCGAACGGGGGGTGCTGGATCTTGTCCCGTTCGATGGCTTCGAGGCGCTGGCGGACTTGCTCCTCCCGCTCCGCCATTTCCTGTCCCCGGAGCACTCCACCATCTCTGGGTGTATCCATCTTGGAGTAGCCCTCCACTACGCCAGTTCCTTCTGGGCACGGATTTTCTCGATAAGCGAGTCCATTTTGCTCTGCAACTCCTGCATGCGGCCGTTCAATTCGTCAAGCCGCGCTTTGTCTTCTTCGGAGAACATATTCTTGTCGGGACCGTGCGCCTTGGCGGCGCTTTCCAAAACCCCCAGCAGGTCGTCCTGCGGGAATTGGCGAACCTCCTGAAAGTGGCGGATTCGATCCTTTACGAGTTCGTCCCGCTCATACTTGAGATCATAGTACTCCTCCTGACTCTCGCGGTAGGCTGCGCTAAGGCGCTGGACCTCGGGTGGCTCGTTGGCCAGCCTCTCGACGGCATTGCCCGCGCCTTGGAGTTCGAAGTCTTCCATCTTCTCGCCAAGTCTCTTGTACTCCTCGACTTCGCGCTCGATTTCGCCGCCTGTCGGCAGCTCCGCCCCTTCCTCCAGCCGGTCGGTCATTGGGGAATCTCCTTGCCTTCTTCGCATGCTCTTGTCCCGCCCACCACGTCGGTTGGGACGATGCTCGCCCGAGCGGAACCGCCAACGGCCTCCCCGGCTTCCGCCGGCCGCAGATGGGGCAGGGCAGCGCAAAGGAGACGGCACGTGGGAGCGAGGAGCCACCGGCGGATGGCCCGGCACGCCGACGGCGAGGCGCGAAGCCGGGCGGCCAGCGGCGGGCCCGCCCGGCTGTACAGGGTCACAAAGGCCCGCCCCCCCACGGATTGTACCAGCACCCGGTCGCGGAACGCCCGCAGAAGCCGCACCTCCGGCGCGGACGGATCGCCGCACAGCGCTGTCACCACGAAGCACGCGGAGGTCCGGCCGATCACCGCCCCATGCTCGTCGGCGATTTGGCTCGCGTGAAAGACCCCGCCAATCAGTCTTCCGGAAACTTGGACGCGATCGCCTACGTCGATCACGCCGCTCAGGACACCGTCGAATCGGCAATTCAGGCTTTGACCGGCATCGGTCCGAATGCGGAAGGCGGTGACCGGCTGGGGGCGCGGACTCAGTACGCCGCCCTGGGGAGGCATCTGCTGGTGCGGTGGGCGTTCCACAGCCCCGGCGACGGATTGGGTGTTGCCGCGCGCGAAGGACGGCTGGGCCGAATCGTCAGGCATCCACATCAGCATGTTCCCCCGTCTCACACAATCTCGGTTCCAAAGCGTCTCACCAGGTTCGCGAGGCGGTCCAGCGTGGTCGGATGGGTGCGGAACGGTGACCACGGCCGCGACTGGCCCCCGGAGAGTCCCTCCCCCGACTGCAAGCCGGCGATCAGCCGGTTGAAGTCCGCCGAGCCCTCCGTGCCGGCGCAGGCCGCAGTATACTCGTCCAGGAGTGCGGCTTCCGCCGGGTAGTGGCTCGCGGAGCGGGCCAAGGCGTACAAGAGCGGGTCGGCGTCTCCGAGAATGACGGCCGCCTCCACATCCGCCTTCTTTTCGATGTGCCGCCTGTAGGCCATGCCGACAAACGCACCCAGCGAAAACAAGCCCAACAAAGGAAACAGATATAGCAAGACCATGAACACTAGGTATACAAGGACAAGAAGTACGGCGACCATTAAGCATCCGCCCCCGCTCATCAACAGGATCAAGGGAAGCGGTGACGACGCGATGCCGCGCCCGATCTTGCCGACGGCGCGGATCAGGCCGCGCACCAGGCGCACGGCCCCGCCAATCGTCCACAGAATCGGCCCCACGGACGAGAGGAAGCAGGTGTCCATGCGTTTCATGTGCGCCACTTCATGGGCCAGCGCCGCCGCGAGTTCGTCGTCCTGCTCCAGGGTCTCGATCAAGCCGCTATTGACGTGGAGGCACCCCAACCAGGTCGCCACGCCGTGGCTCGTGACGTTCGGCTTCGGGTCGGCGCGGAGCACCACGCGGGGTACGTTCGTACCGGCTTTCTCGCATACATCACTCAGGAGACGGAACAGCCGCTCCTGCCGGGCGTCTGTCGTGTCCTTCTTGACGCTCCGTTCGATGGGCAACACCCGCCAGAAGGCTGCCACGTAGTAGACGCAAACGAGCGCGGCAAAGGCCATGGCGGCGGGATTTTCGCCCCCTGGACCGCCGCTCGAAACGGAGGCCACCGCGTAGATCGAGCCCATCAGAAACGCGTGGAACAAGACCGTCAGCACGAGTGAAACACTGATGGAGAAGGGCAACCTTGTCCGAAACCCGCGTGTCGGGCCCGTCGGGGACTTCGCCCCGCCAGGGCCCCCGGTCGGTCGGGGGGAGCGGCGCGGCTCGGGTCGGCGCCCAGAGCCTGTAGCCGAACCAGCGGTCGGCCCGGATGATGCACTGCCAGCACCGCCGGCTGTCCGATCTGCGACGCCCGCCACCTTGACCACCACCTCCTCGACGGCTCCGCATGCCTTTATCCGTAGCGTAGCGGAGTCTGCGCGGCCCGGCAATCGCCCCGCGTCGACCGCCAGGATAAGGGGCAGGGTGTTGCCGGACTGCGCGCCGAACTGCATCTTCAGCCAGCGTCGGTTCGTGACGACCTCAAACCGGAACTCCCCGCCCGTGCGGTTGGTGAGCGTGACGGTCTTCGTCGGCGCGCTCCCGTCCGAGACCGACCCGAAGTCCACCCGCTTCGGAGAAACAGTAAACGGTCGGCTGGCGTCGCTGGCTGGCATGGGCGGTCCGTCCTCTTGCGTACCCTTATGGCAGCGCGGTTCCGCGAGGCCCGCACCGGACGGCGCGCGAAGCACTCCCTCCGAATCACGGAACCGACGTGTCTCCTTGCATCCTACTCATTGGCGGTCTGAGGCTCACCTGCGGCTTGGGGCTCGGCCTCGACGACGCGGTCACCGACCCTCGGCGGCAGACCGGTCACATCGATAACCCTGGCGAAGGACTGATCCCGGTTGGCCTTTGTCACTCGCAACCGGACAGGCTTGGCCCCGTTCTTGTCCGGGGAACCCGCAGTCCCCTGAGGCTTGACCACGAGGAGCATGCCGGGGCGGATGCCGTCGCTTGCCCCCTTGTTGATGCCAACAACCTCGCCGCTGACCATGACGACCTTGGCCTGCCAACCGGACGGCCGCTCGGGCTGAGCGGCAACCTTTTCCTCGGCGGCCTCCGTCGAACTTGCCATCTCAGCCACGACGCGAAAGCCCTGGTACGCTGACCCACGCCACGACTCCAACCTGTGGCGCCTGGCCGCCCGAACAAACTCCCGGTGCCCGTCGGCCCAGGAACCCCCTCGCGTCACCCGGTACCGCCCCTGCGTCGGACCCGTTGGGGCTTTCGTGTCCGCTTCGGAGTAAGGCCCGTACCAATCGCGACACCATTCCCACGCGTTGCCGTTCGTGTCATAGAGCCCCCACGCGTTCGGCCTGAACGTGCCGACCGGCGACGTGTAGGCGAACCCATCGGACCAGGGCAACGCGAACGTGGCATACGGCCACTCGGGCACGGCCCGTTTGAATTCCATGTCCGGGCCGTTCATCCAGCCTTCGCCCCCCTGGGGGCTGTCGCCCCAAACGTAAGCGGTGGCCGTGCCCGCCCGGTGCACATACTCCCACTCCGCTTCGGTAGGCAGACGGTAGCGCCGGCCCTCCTTGGTGCTGAGCCACTCGCAGAACGCTCGAGCATCGCTCCAACTAACACAAACCACGGGATGCTCGGCCCCCTGCTCAAAGCCGGGGTCCTGCCAGGTGACGCCGTCCCGCTTCTGCCATTCGGTCGTCCAGGCCCACGCGAAGCCACTCCTTTCGGCCGTGGTCTTGTACGCCATCTCGCGGGCGAAGGCGGCAAACTGCCCGCGCGTTACCTCGTGAACGCCAATATAGAAGGGGTCGGTGATGTGAACGCGGTGCAGCAGTTCATCGTCCCGGTGCCCGGGTTCATCCGCGGGGCTGCCCATGAGGAACTCGCCTGGCTCGATGCGGACGAACTTCATGTCAAGGCTATTGGTAAATCGCTTCGGCCTCTCTTTCGAAGATTCGGTCGGCGTTTTGCGTTGTTCCGGCGGACGGGCAGCCTTCGCGGAACCCACCACCTGCTCCACGTCCCGGAACCCTCCGTCGCTCGGCATGTAACTGCGGAGACCTACCCGGCCGTGGGTGAACGTGCTGTCCGTGAACTCGGCCAACTGCTTGCCGTCAGCGAGGACCCTGATGCGGGGTCCCTCCAGGTGGATTTCGACGAGCGAGTCGGAGATGTCTCGGGACCAGGTGGCAAACCGCGAATACCACTTACCGTTGATCCGACGGCCTATACACTTTGAGTAGAGATTCAGGTAGTAGAAGTTCTTCTCGTCAGCCGCCCGGAAGATGAGCCCGAAATCGTGAAACATCCGGCCTCGCGGTACCAGGCGCGCACGGAAGACGTAGTCCGTGGCGTCGGTGCCCCCGAGGATCACGGAGCCGAGGTCGTTGTCGGCCGGTGAGTCGGTCGAGTACACGAGGCCGTTTTCAACAGTCCACTGCCCGCTGACCACGCGCCACGGGGCCCCGTTGATGACCAGCGTCTCTCCCGTTTTCGCGGGGGTCTGCTCCGCGGCGGGCGGCCGCTCGGCCTGAGTGGGTTCAGCGGGGCTGGAGGCGGGCTTTGACAACGGGCCGTTCCTGGCCGAGCGGGTGATCTTAAGTTGGGCAGGATTTCCCAGGGCTTTTGAAGAGATCGCGGCTCCGTCCGGGCCGAGTGCTTTGATGCTTAGTTGAACCCCCTTTCGGCTCAGATTACGGAGAGCCTTGAGATCGAGGTTGATCTCGTGCCATCTACCCTTGTAAGCGGGGGACTGACGCCCAACTTCTTTGTTATTATAGAAAACGGCAAATCCGTTTGGGGACTCAGCGTTTTGCACGTTGGGGACATGGATTCGAAGTATAACAGACTTGGTTTTGCCGCTAAGCTCCACGCCCTTGAAATAAAGAATGACCACTCCTTTTGTTTGATTAAGGTCTACCCAGTACACCGAATTCCTCTTGATGCCATTAGCCGTAATGCACCTGTCGTCTTCCACGGTAAATATCTTTTCTTTCGCCGGCTTCGTGGTTGCCACACCCGCCGCGAGGTCCAGATGGAGCGTGCGGTGCCCCGGCTCCAGGACCAGTTCCTGGCGGAGGGGCGGCCGTCCAGGCTGCGAGCCCTCGACGGTGAGGCGGCCGGGCGTCATGTACGCCGAGACCGGCGCCTGGCCACACGCCACACCGGCAAGGCTGATCTCTGCGTTCGGGGGCGTGGTCTCGACGGTCAGGAGACAGGTGTGCGGAGACGGGGTGACCCGCTGGCAGGCGTAGGTTTCGTCCCACCGGTCCGCCAGCGTGTTGCGCCAGCGCCAGCGGTAGGTGGCCTTCGAGGGGTCGCGCCGGTCCAGGAGCACCTCGGCAGGCCCGGTCGTACCGGTCCCGCCGACATGGAACTGGAGGGCCGCACGGAGCCCCTCGGCCCGGCCGGTGAACTTGCCGAAGGGATGCGTGCCGACCACCCGGCCGTCGGTCGCCTGCTGGAACTGGAGGTGGCCCTTCGGGTACCGCCACTTGCCACTGAAATCGAAACGTGCGGTGTGACCGTGGTAGGCGGGGGCGGCTTCAGGTCCGGCCAGTTCCGTCAGCAGGTGTTCCTTGTTGATGGGCTCTTCACTGGGGTAGAGGGAGGGCTCAAGTACGTAGTTGGCCGACCCGGTTATTTCCCCTTCCATGCGCCACGGGCTGTGGGTGAGGGTCCCGCGGAGGTTGTCCGGGCGCCAGTTCTCAGAGGACTCGCAGATCTCCTGCGAATCCAGCCAAATCTCGCCCTCGACGGTTATCGAGCCCTTCATCCGCTGAACGGCAAACGAACCATAGCGGGTCTCCCAGAGGAACAGAGCGTCCTCGACGGCGATTCGCCTGCCGTCCCTGTTGGTCTCGAGGAGCAGGAGGCGGAGTTGGCCGTCGCCGCTGCCGTCGGCGGGTCCGGCCCAGTAAGTCGGGAGGTCGCGAGCCATAGCAATAGCGGCCTCGTTGGTCTCCGCCACGCCACCGTAGCCCGTCAATAGCGCCGCGCCGGCGAGTAGGACCGTCAGAAGGCCTCCGATGGCCCCGATCCCGATGGACCATTCGCGGCCAAGTTGGCTTCGCTCGTTGACATAAAGGGAGCCCGCGCTCACGGCACCGGCAACCGCCACCAATGGGAAAAGGAAACCTTGCCCAAGGACAGACATGCCTTTGTAACCGTGGCCGATGGCGCACGCCAGAGCAAACGCCGCGGCCATGGCCAAGCCGGCAGTGTAAGACTCCTCCTTGTCTTCGACTGCCATAACGCTGCTGATTGCTATCCAGCCTCCCAGGAGGAGCCCCAGGATACCTCCGACAATCACCTCGGCCGTGCCGTCGGCCACGAACCATCCCAGGATGCCTCGAGCCATATAACCGAGAATCCAATCGGCCAACCAAGCCACGCAGTAGCCTAAAGCAATCATCCCGATGCTGCCGAAAAGCCCGACCTCGCCGTTGGTCTTAAAACGGCCCATCCAGATCCAGTGAAACACCGCCAAGCCCACCGGCAAGGCCGCGAACGCCAGAAGCATGAAAATCCCGGAGAGCCATCCGGGCTTCTGGATGACCAGGCTGAGCAACCCGGGAGCCAACACCATGGGCGGAACGAGGCCGGCAGCCGTCGCCCAGCCGTGGAGGACCCCCGGCCGCTTGCAGACCTCCAGGGTGACCTTGATGGGCCCGGGGGCCGTTCCCTGAGAGACCTCGAAGACGGCGGTCTCTTGGATCCGCGAGCCCATATACCTGCCGTCCTCGGGGCTGACGGTGAAGCGGACGGTCCGCTTCTGACCCCCGTCCAGTTTCACGTACGTGGGCTCGGCGGCAAGCCAGGCGTCGCGTTCCAGCGAGATCCCTCCTTCCACCGGGAGGTCGCCTGAGTTGGCAAGGACCACCTCAAACGCGCGCGTCTCTGAGGGATCCACTCTGCCGAGGTCTACCTCGGTGGGCCCGTTGATAACGAGCCGGCCGGGAATCGCCCGGGCGGCCGTCATCGTTACGCTGACCGAGGCGCTGCCGCCGTTGGAGGAAATGCGGATTCGTCCGGTGTAGGGGCCAGCTTCGAGGGTGCGGAGATCCAGATTGACCGGAACGGCCGTCTCTCGTCCGGGGGGGACAACCACCTGACCGCGGGGCAAGGACATCCAGGCCGGCTCGCCGGCACCCACGCCGGCGGCCAGGTCGCAGGTCAGAGGTCCGTCGCCCTCGTTGGCGACGACGAGTTCGGCAGTCGAGGCCTTTCCGATGAACTGGCGTCCGATCTCCAGCACGAGCGGCGCGCGCAACTTCGGTTCCGGGGCAGTAACCGTGACGAAGACGTCAACCGTGTCCTCACGCCCGCCCCCGGACACCTTGATCTTGAACGCCTTCTGGCCGGGCGACAGTTTCGTGGCCCGCAGCACGCACTGCACCTCGACGGTGTTGCCAGGCTCAATGTCAACGGAGCGGGGGCATTCCACGTGAGAATCGTCCGCCGACAGGCGGGCTTTGACCTTCTTGGCACCGACGTTGGTCAGCGGGAAACTGAACTCGGCGGACTGGCCGGGTCGAACCTGAGGCAGCCGAACGGGCCCCGGGAGTGGTCCGAGGCAGCCCCGGTGCTTCTCGGGCTCCTCCCCGGGGAGCGCCAGACCCATCTCCTCGCGCAGATAGGTGGTGGCCTGCTCTTCGGAAAGGCGGAGTTTGCGCGCGTACTCCATCAGGCTCAAATACAGTTTGCGCTTAAGTTCGGTTACGCCTTCCTGGACTTTTCTGTCGACCTGCGCCCCGAATTTTGCTTCGCGCTTCCGAAGGTTCTCTTTCTTATGGTGTCTGCGCTTGGCCGGGTCCAGGAGGATGGCCAGGGCTCTTTCGATGTTCTCCACCTTCCGCAGCAGTTCATCCTTCTTCTTCTTGTTGGTGGTCTTGCGGGCCTTCTGCTTCACTTCTTCCAGTTTCTCACCGGCGCGTTCTTTTATGAGCCCGATCTCATCGTCAGTAACGTCGGGGGATACTTCCAATAGATCGAAGCAGGTGGGATAGGCTGGATCCTCGCTGGACCTGTTGCCGCGTGCCTCCCCTTCCGGCAAGCCGCCTACAACCTCCTCCAGGACGGTCCGGGCGTCGGCTTCCGGCAGCGAGTGCCCCGGGGCCAGACCCAACAGATGTTGGCGCATACTGGACGTGACCTGGTTCCTGTACTCGACGCCATTGTCGTCCAGAAACTCCTTGGCCTCCTTGCGGTAGGCGTCGCGAAGGACCTCCAGTACTTTTTCGCGCTTTGCCGGGTCGCAAAGAACGATGCGGGCCGTGGCCAGCAGCTCGATCAGATGGTTGGCATACGTCCGCTCGACTTGGCTGCCGGCGCTCTGCGTGTGCGGCACCAGCCTCTGGCGCACCTCGTGCACGCCTGCCTGGATGACTTCGTGGTCATCCTCGCCGGGTTTCAGCCCCAGGAGGTGCCAGTAGGTCGGCTGGGTGACATGCTCGGGAATGGCAAGCCAATCCGAGTCGTGCCAGTACAACTCGGGAACCTTGTCCCGTTCGAGTATCTGTCTCATGAACCAGAAGATCCTATCCGGACGGGGGCATCTGTCGTGCCGTCACACCTGCCCCTGTGTCCTGGCGTTCCTCGCGGTTGTGTCAGCCCTCTCACTCCATGGCCTTCATGGCGTTGGTGACCGCTTGCCGCTCCTCTTGGGAGACGCCCACCTCTCGCTCCAACTCGGATGTCTGCCCGCTGGTCGGTTCGTATAAGGTAACCTTGATCATTCCTTCCGGCGTAAAGTAAAACGTGAACTGGAGGGGGCTGGCCTTTGGGAGGCCCGGGGGCAAAGGGCAATCCTTCGTGGCGATCGGCTTGCACTCGTCCACCACTTTGCTGTCGCCCATCAGCAACTTGACATTTGCAGTATCTTGGTTTTCAATGACGGT
>Ga0307427_1001022_pt1 | contig 15301 bp, 22 predicted proteins | sample SalMarWE160190MG_FD_202162 | JGI IMG/M metagenome (GOLD analysis project Ga0307427, IMG submission 202162) | Salt marsh sediment microbial communities from the Plum Island Ecosystem LTER, Massachusetts, United States - WE1603-190 | ecosystem: Environmental > Aquatic > Marine > Intertidal zone >... | reverse complement strand
ATACGCCTTAAGCGCCGCCGTTCGCAAGTGCGTACAGGCGAAGGGAGACGATGAAGCAGGACATGTTCTACGAGGTGGAGACCTTGGGCGAGTTGGGCAGACGTGCCGTGGGCGTCATGGAGCGACCGGGGCAGGAGCCGACGGCGCCGAGGGGTTGTCACTGGTTCAGGGACTGCGGGGAGTGCAGGTGGGAAGACTGCAGAATATCCGGCAACCCGGTTCGGTATGACTCCGACAGGGGACGGCGGATGCGCGGGATGGCGTTGGCCGGCATGCTGCAGGGAGGAACGCCGCGGGCCCAACTGGCCGAGTTCTTTGGCCTGACCGAAGAGCAGGTGGAGAGGCAGGCCGAGCTCGGTGCTGCCGTGCACGCCAGAGGGCAGCGTTATGACCCTGAGTTCCGGCCGGCGATAATAGCCGAGGCGATAAGGCGCAGGGTAGGCGGCGAGCCGGAGATGCTGGTGGCTGAGACCATGGGCGTGTCCGCAAGGCAGGTCCGACGCTGGTGCGAGGGCGTCGACAGCATCAAGAGAGACGACGGTCGCAGGCTGCGGGGCAAGGAGTACCGTGGATTCAAATGTACTAATGCGGGCACTGTTTAGAACACCCGCTCTGGTTCCGCCGGTTATGGCGTCTGAAAGTCCTGTAACCCGCGCGAAACAAGAACGCGGTCTGAATAGGAAGTCGTATCTGGCAGGAATTACAGAGGCCGGTCGGCCATCGGCCTGCGCGCTGGACTATTTTATTGCGGACCGAATACGGGGTTTCCGGGAGGTTGAATAGGCAATTTATGACAATAATTAGAGCGGGCGTTCTGAGCGCCAGGAGGCACGAATGATATACTCGACGAAGGAAGTGAAGGCAATGTCGGACGCTGACTTGGAGAAGGCAAGGCAGTCGCTGGACTACGCCATCCGCCATTACGGCAGCGAGCTCGCGGGAGACGCAGGCAAGGCGCTGAGCAACGTCGAGGCAGAGCAGCAGAGGCGGGCGGCATGAAGGACAACAGGTGGGCGATGCTCTGCAAGCTGAAGGTGGCCGCCTTCGATAACCCGCTCTGGAGGTGGGAGCGCAAGCTCGACGGCTGCAGGATGCGGGTGGACATAAGCCGTGACGGCAATGTAAAGCTGGCCGCCCGAAGTGGCGCCGACAAGACGGCCCAGTTCCCGGAGCTGGCTTTCGCCCATCGTCTGTCTGCTCTGCCTGCCTCGATAGACGGGGAGGTCGTGAGCGCCGACGGCCTGAGCTTTCAGGAGTTCAACCAGAGGCGGATGAACCGGACTGAGGGCGTGGCGCTGATGGCCAGGAGGCTGCCGGCCATGTTCGTCGCCTTCGACATTATAGAGTGCTGGGGCAAGAGCTTGCGGCTGCTCCCGCTGCAGATGCGGCGGGACATACTGCTTGGGTTCTCGAGTACCCTTCACGTGTCTGAGCAATACAAGGATGGCGTGGAACTATTCGAGCGCGCTTGGCGCGAGGGCTGGGAAGGCGTGGTCGGCAAGAGGCTGGACGAGCCGTACCTGCCGAACAAGAGGGCGTGGGTCAAGGTCAAGGTGTGGCTGCCGCCGAAGGACTACTACGTCATCGGCTTCACGAGGGGGACAGGCAAGAGGGCCGGACTGTTCGGCGCCTTCATGCTCGGAGAGTGGGACACAGCCACCGGAGGGCTCAGGCACGTCGGCGACTGCGGCACCGGGCTGGATGACGCCGGCCTCAGGGAGTGGGACGCCGTCAGGAGGGAGCACCCGGTGTATTGCTGCCTTGAGCTCGGACGGCCGTTGCTCGGCGCGTCTGACCCCAGATACCTAAGGGCGGTGCGGGTCAAGGCCGTGGAGGTCACCAACGCCGGCTCGCTCAGGTTCCCGGTCTACCTTGGGCCGGGCGGTCGTCAGGAGCGCCAGAACGAGAATCCGGGTGCTTTGGGCTGATGGCGAGTAGGTTAGCACTCCCAAGCCCAGGATTCGCGTCTGAGGGCTTGGGCGAATAGGAGGAAGACGTGGGCGTGATGAAGGCGAAGCCAAAGGTCGTCGGGCGGCTGGCCGACGGCACTAGCGTAGTCGAGGTGCGATGTCCTGCGTGCGACTCGGACAGAAACGAGCCGCAGCCAGACGGCACATACGAGTGCTGCAGGTGCGGTCAGCTGTTCAGGCAAGACTACAGACAGGAGGACTGACATGCTCAGGATAAGGTTCGGGGAGAAGGAGGTCACGGTCGCGCTGTCCGGCGAGTCGTGCAGCGTTGACGTCACGGTGACCAGGTCTTACGGGGAAGGGCTGGAGGTCGAGTACTTTCACGCCCGCCGGTTCTGGCAGGCCGTGGCTCATCCGCTCGGTATCATGCGGCTGGGGCAGAAGGCCAAGGAAATGGGCGACGAGTTCGTGGCTGTCGTCCGGGGGGACAAAGACAAGGAGGCTCAGTCCTGATGGTGTATAATGGAACGGTGACAAGCGACAAATCTCCTACTCTCAGGCTGGCCGTGTCAGGCAAGATGAGGTCCGGCAAGGACACCTTGGCCGCGCGGCTTGTCGAGAGGTACGGCTTCAGAAGGTACGCGTTCGCCGACCGTCTCAAGGCGGTGGCAAGCGAGCTGTTCGGCATGGCTTCAGGCGCCAAGAACCGGCACCTTTTGGTGGAGCTCGGGCGCAAGATGTGCGAAATCGACAAGCTGGTATGGGTGAACCACGTGCTCGGCCAGATGCCGCTCCGCTGCGACGTCGTCATCTCCGACCTCAGGTTCAGGTACGAGTATCACGCGCTGAAGGCCTTTGACTTCGTCATGGTCCGGGTCGACAGCGACGAGACGGCCAGGCTGAAGAGGGTCGAGAGGTTCGGCTCGAAGGTGGACCTGGCGCTCGTGGGCGACCCGTCCGAGACAGACCTCGACGGGGCGGAGTTCGACTGGGTCATCGACGGCACCACGTATGACGCGCTGTACGACGGGGTCGCGGCCATGATGAAGGCGATGGGGAGGGCACCGGCGCATGAGTGACGAGCAGAAGAGCAGGGTGATGCTGCCCAAGCCCAAGCGGCCAGTAGGCAGGCCGCCGAAGCATGGGGCGTTCACGGGCTCTGAGCTGGCGATACTGTCGCCCGTGAAGCGCGACGAGATTGTGTCCGTGCTGACCGGCGCCAAGGTATCGGTCGGCCCTGCGGACATGATAGCCGTGAGCATGCTGGCCGGCTGCCTCGCGAAGATGGAGCTGATAGACCGGTTCTTTGCCGCCTGCGGAGTGTTCGATGAGACTAACGCCATAAGGCAGGGGCCGTTCAAGGTGTACCTGGCGGCGATGAACGCCGCGACCAGGCTTTGCGCTCAACTGGGCATGACGCCTGACTCGCGCATCAAGCTCGGCATCGGGATGCTGCAGGCCAACAAGGACCTGGCTTCGATGATGAGCGACGCCGCAGAGGAGGACGAGCCGTCATGACGCAGAAGCCGGCTGAGTTTACGGAAGAGAAGGCGAAGCTGTACAACAAGGACATAATATCTTTTCTCGAGGAGCAGTACATACTGCCCGAGACCGGCAAGCTCATAGTCCTGGAGGAGTGGCAGAAGGAGCTCATATTTCGTCCGCTGTTCTACGACCTGCTTCCGGATGGGCGTCGCAAGTATACTCTGGCCCTCATAGGCATGTGCAAAAAGAACGGCAAGAGCACGCTGGCCGCCGGCGTTGGCCTGTGGTTTTGCTTCGCCGGCGAGCCCCACGGTGAGGTCATCATCGCGGCGAACAACCTAGACCAGGCGTCGCTCATTATATACGAGAAGATACGGTCCGCATTCAAGCTCAATCCGAATCTGCTGCAGTCAGCCAGACTACTCAAGACCGGCATCGAGATGAAGAGGACCGGCACGGTATGCCGGCCAATAGCCCACAAGTACCAGACGGCGGCCGGCGTCAACCCTACGCTGGTCCTGTTCGATGAGCTGTGGGGCTACCCTGGGCGAGAGTTCTACGACGAGCTCACTACGTCGCCTGCCAGAAAGGAGCCGCTCGGGCTCATTGTGACGTACGCCGGCTACGACAAAGACTCGTTGCTGTATTCGCTGTACAAGGCCGGCAGGGCGGGCAAGGACCCGCGCATGTTCTACCTGTGGCTTAACGAGAACAAGGCCTCGTGGGTGAACCGGGAGTACCTTGACTCCCAGAGGAACAGGCTGCCTCCCAACAGCTTCGCCAGGTTTCACGAGAACAAGTGGGCGTCCGCGGAGGGTACGTTCGTTACCGAAGACGACATTAAGCGGCTGCACGGGGTTCCGTGGACGATACAGTATGGACCGGACCAGAATCGCCCGCTGCTAGAGTACATTATTTCGTGCGACGCGGGCCTGAGCCATGACAGGACAGCCAGATGTATCGGGCACTACGACCCGCTTGACGGGCGGGTGTATGTCGATAACCTCAGATGGTGGGAGGGCACAAAGAAGGCGCATGTGGACATGAGCAATGTCGAGGCTGACCTGAAGGACACCGGCATCAAGTTTCACCCGAGGAAGATGGTCATTGACCCGTGGCAGATGGAGTACGTCATGCAAAGGCTCAAGCCGTATTTCACCGTCGAGCCGTTCAATTTCAACACTGACATGATGTTCATGTCGCAGACAGTCATTACAATGCTCCGCAACGGCACGCTCGTCTGTTACAACGAGCCGCTGCTCGACAAGGAGTTCAAAGAGATTATAGCGAAGCAGACAGGTCAAGGCTGGAGGATAGACCACGTCAGGGGCAAGCGCAACGACCTCGTCATCTCTGTAGGCATGATGGCGGTCGCGGCCATAAGGAACGCCGGCCTGTCGGAGATGGACTTCATGAAAGACAAGAACCCGCTGCCTCCTGTCGGCTTCCAAGGCATACGGGAGAAGGAGTTCTAAGATGAGCATAAGGTCAAGACTTCAGTCAATGCTGGGCTCAGATAAGCCCCGGGTAACGGTTGAGTTGGGCGCTACCGGGACGTCGGTATTCTCCGGTCTTCTCTACGAGGAAGAGTACAACTCGGACCTGCAGGGGGACAAGGCCATCAAGACGTACGACAAGATGCGCCGAAGCGACGGCCAGGTCAAGGCCGGACTGCTGGCGTGCAAGCTGCCGCTGATGGTCGCCCGCTGGGACGTGGCGCCGGCCAGCGACGACCCTCTCGATGTTCAGATAGCCGAGACGGTCAAGGAGGACCTGTTCGACGGTTGGGACGACTTCCTGAGGCAGGCGCTGATAATGCTGGACTTTGGCCACATGGTCTTCGAGAAGGTGTGGGAGCTGAGGGACGGGCGGTACACCTGGCGCAAGCTGGCGCCGAGACTGCCGCGGTCATTGGTCGAGTGGCACATCACTGATGACGGCGAGCTGGACTATGTCGTGCAGCAGGCGATGATAGGCAACAATTTCGACCAAGTGCCGATACCGGCCGCGAAACTGTTCGTGTTTACTCACGAGCGCGAAGGCAGCAATTTCCGAGGCATCAGCCTTCTGAGGGCCGCGTACAAGCACTGGTATTACAAGAACAACCTGTACGCCATTGACGGCATAGCCGCCGAGAGGCACGGCGTCGGTCTCGCCTCGTTCACGTACCCCGACCAGGCCACGCAGGCGCAGAAGGACGCGGTGAAGGAGATAGGCGAAAGGCTGCATTCTCACGAGAGGGCATACGAGGCTCATCCCGAGTCCATAAAGTTCGACCTCAAGGGCGTGCAAGGTCAGCTGCATGACATCATGCGCAGCATAGACCATCACGACCTTCAGATAGTCAGGAGCATCCTGGCGCAGTTCATGAATCTAGGCGCCAAGTCGACAGGCAGCTACGCGCTGAGTCAGGACCAGTCGCAGTTCTTTTTGATGGCCCTGCAGGCCGTGGGCAGGAACGTCTGCAACACGGTGAACCACCAGGGAATCAAGGAAATGGTGGACTACAACTGGGACGTAAGGAAATACCCGAAGCTGACGGTCAGCGGCCTTGACAGTCCTGACGTTTTGGCGTACGCCGGAGCTATAGCGCAGTTGGTGACGGCCGGGGCGATAGTCCCGGACGACCCGATGGAGAACGAGCTGAGGAGAATAGTCAAGATGCCGCTCAAGACCAAGGACGCCGCACCGAGACCGGCTCCGACGCCGGCCGCGCCAATGACCGAAGGCAGGACATGGCCAGCCGACGCGGAAGAGGCTGCCGCTGAGAAGGCTGTGGTCGTGAAAACCAAGAGCACGGACAGGGCGCTGTTGGCGGCCGAGTTCTGGAGGGCGCCGACTGGCGTCGAGAAGTCAGTGGCGTTCGCTGAGATTGAGCAGACGCTGGACACGTTCGAGGACAAATTCGTCAAGGCGATAACGCCGATACAGCGGAAGCAGACCAAGGTGCTGGTGAACGTCGTCGCAGGCTACCTAGAAGACGGGGAGTATGACCGGCTGACGGAAATTGACGTCCCCTACAGAGCGCAGGTGGCTGACGTGATTGAGACGCTGCTGAGCGACCTCGTAGCATACGGCGCGAAGCAGGTCAGGGCCGAGTCTTCCCGGCAAGGCAGCACACTGAAGGCGCAAGACGTTCCGAAGCCGCAGGACCCGCAGGCGTTCCTGAGAGTCAGGTCGCTGGCTGTGGCCAACATACTCGCGAACAGAATGCGGGCTGCCTTGACCTGGGAATCCATGCGACAGCTGCGGGAGGGCACGCTCGACAAAGGCCAGCTGACGGCGTCGGTCGACGAGCTGTCGGACAAGGAGTTGCGAAGCGTGTCGAAGGCAAGCGCGAGCGAGGCGGTCAACCTCGGAAGGCAGGAGCAGGCCAGCAAGATGAGCATCAAAAGAGTCACGTCAAGCGCGCTGCTCGACAGCAACACTTGCGACTACTGTCGCAAGATGGATGGCGAAAGTTGGGCGCCCGGCGAAAAGCTGACGAAGCCGGACAACATGCCCGTGCCGCCGGAGCCGCCGTACGAGGAATGCGAGGGCAGGGACCGCTGCCGCTGCCTTTGGGTGTACACGTTTTCACAGGAGGAGTAATGGACCAGTTTACAGCCTGCGGGAGTCGGCCGAACTCCACCAGAAGCGACAGAACGCGAATCCTGGGCCTTGGAATTTGCGAGTATATTATATCAGGCCATGCTGCTCGGACGCGCCTTATGCTTGACGGCTGTCCTGCGCGTGACACGGCGTCACACACGGCACTTGGAGGATTGTGAGTATAAACATAAGGCCGGGCACTTTTCGGCTCCAGGATTCGCGTCCTGGCGCTTGCAGCAAAGGCCAAAAGCAAGGCCTTCGGGCCATATTTTAGGAGGGACAAATGAAGACGATGACGGCAAAATACAGCATGCCGGACAACATTCCGGACTACATCAAGAACCTGCCTGAGGGAGCGCAAAGAGTCTTTGTCGATGCGTTCAACGGCGCCATGGACGACGGTGCTTCTGAGGAGGAATCAAGGATGGCCGGATGGGGAGCGGTCAAGAACGTCTACGAAAAAAGCGGAGACGAGTGGGTGCGCAAGGGCGCCGAACTGACCACTCTCAGGTACGTCTCGATGATAGGCGAGGCGCCTCTTGACGGGTCGAACGAGTCGGCGGTCCAGGTGTTCAGGACCGGAACTTTCAGGCATCCTCTGTACGGCAAGTTCACGCTGACCGTAGACGACCTTCGCGTGATGGTGGCCAACTTCATCGCACACAGGCCGAAGCCTCCGACCGAGCTGTCCGTTGACTACGAGCACATGAGCGCAGTCGGCAACCAGATAGCCCCGGCCGCGGGGTGGGTGAAGGACCTCGAGCAGCGGGGTAACGAGCTGTGGGCGACAGTGTCGTGGACGGACAAGGCCGCCGAAATGATACGCGCCAAGGAGTACAGGTTCATCAGTCCTGAATGGCACATGCACTACAAGGACAAGGAGACGGGCAAGGACATCGGCGCATGCCTGTTGTCCATGGCCCTGACCAATAGGCCGTTTATAGAGGGCATGCAGCCGGTCATGCTAAGCGAGAAACTCGAGGAATACAACGCTAGCGTGCTGATGCTCAGCGACAGAATGCTGGGGCTATTCATGCCGCAAGACAAGGAGGGTAACATGAAAGGAGCAGACTGGGACACAGAGTATATCAATGACCTGCCGGATAAGGCCTTCGCATACATCGCCCCCGGAGGGGAAAAGGACGAGAAAGGGAAGACCGTGCCTAGAGACAACCGTCACCTGCCGTACAGGAACATGGACGGGTCTACTAACCTGGACCACCTGAGGAACGCGCTGGCCAGACTTGACCAGACGTCCCTTCCCCAGGAGGCGAAAGCAGAGGCAAGGAAGGCGCTCGAAAAGGCCGCCGAAGAGGCGGGCGTTGGAGAGGCTGGCGATAAAGAACCCAACAAAGGACAGGAGGTAACTGTAGTGGAAGAGCAAATCAGGGAAATACTCGGACTGGCGGCGGAGGACGACATACTGGCCGCAATCAAGGACCTCAAGGCCAAAGCCGACGCCGCCGGTGAAGCCGAGCAGCAGAAGACCGAAGCGGAGCAGGCCAGAGAAGCCGCAGAGACAAAGCTCCAGGCGGCCGAGGCCAAGCTGGCATCCGGCGAGGTGGACGCAGACGTCAACCAGGCGCTGAAGGACGGGCACATACTGCCCAAGCAGGTGCCGTGGGCCAAGGACCTGCGAGCCAAGGACCCGACAGGGTTCAAGACGTTCCTCGCGTCAGCACCGAAGATAGGGCCAGAGGGCACGATAATCGGGCGAGAGTCCGAGGAAGGCGCCATTCAGCTGACTGAAAAGGAGATTGAGGTCGGCAAGCGGATGGGCGTCTCCAAGGAAGAGCTGGTCGAGCAAAAGAAGAGGGACGCAGCCGCCAAGACAACGGCGTAGGCGCCTTCGGACAACAGACAAAATAATCGAAGGAGAACAACCGAACATGAACCGATTAGCGAAAACCTTTCGCAGGTTCGGCCTGATAATGGCCATGGTGATGCTCATAGTCTTGGGCATCCCCGGGGCATTGTCTGCCGACACACAGATACCCCGCAAGGAGGCGGGACTGCAGAGCTATCCGGTGGCCGCGTCAGCGACCATCTACAAAGGCGCGATGGTAGGCTCTGACGGAGACGGCTATCTTGTGCCAATGTCGACGACCATCACTTTCAAGTTTGTCGGCATTGCGTATGAGCAGATTGACAACTCATCCGGCAGCGACGGCGACAAGAACTGCCGCGTCCACACGTCGGGCGTATTCAAGCTGACCGCGACAAGCATTGCACAGACAATGGTCGGCCAGCCAATGTTCGCGATTGACGACGCCACCATGGACGACTCTGGCACCAGCTACCAGCTCATTGGCGTTCTTGTCGAATACTCAAGCGCGACAAGCGGCTGGGTTGACATTGGGCAACGACCAGGAATACGCGGTGTCGCCGACAACCTGCAGATACTCACAGACACCGACACAAAGAACGTGCGCATAAACAGCAGGAGTTACACTGCCACAAGCGGTGACGTTACGGCTGTCCAGTCTAAGCCGAATGTAGCAACGGGCGGGACCATTGGCGTCACCGGCATAGAAGTATCGCCTCGATTCGCCGAAGGCGCCGCAGGCTCGAAGCTTGTTGGCATCATGTCCAATCCTATACTGAAAGGCAGCGGCGACCAGGGCGACCTGAGCAGCGCCATGAGATGCTACGAGGCCAGGCTCGAGAGTGACAGCGGCAGCACCAGAACCGTCGCCGAAGCCTACTGTCTGCACTGCATGCAGGCGCTCCACGGCACGGTAACAACGGGGCCATACCCGATAGCGGTCGATGCGGGAGGCGGCAACGTTGCCTGGGCTGGCTTCGCAAAGCTGCCTGACGATAGCCAAGTGGCTAACGATGAGGATACGGGAGACGCGAACACAATCGCCGGCTACATAAAGGTCCTTATCGGAACCAACACCCGCTACATATACACATACAGTGTATTGCCTAGTGCCTAGCATCAAATAAAATTGAAGGAGACGGACTGATGAAAAATATGGACTTAGTTGAGCTCAAGAAGGACAGACAGAATCTTCAGGTGATGCTTGAGGTCGAGCAGCAGAAGCTGATAGATACTCAAAACGCTTGCCTAAGATTCGAGGGCGCCCTTACTTATAACTCGCAGTGTATAGCCTTCCTTGAGCAGGAAGACGAGCCGGACAAGCCCGTTTCCTAACAAAATACGACAAAGGAGATAACCGACAATGACATTAGTAACTTCAGACTTCCTCGCCGGCCTGATGACAAACTACCGGGCAATCTTCACCAAGGCGCTCGACGAAGCGTTCGCCGAGAAGCCGCTCTACACGGAGATAGCCACGAAGTTCGACAGTCTTACCGCCGAGGAGAGCTACGGATGGCTCGGGGCTAACCCGACGATGTCGGAGTGGAAGGACAAGAGACAGGTAAAATCACCCAAGGCCTATGACTACACTCTGACGAACAAGCACTACGAGGGCACCATATCCGTCAACCGCGATACCTATGACGACGACAAGTACGGGATGATTGCCCCTCGAATCCGCGGGCTCGCCAACAGGGCGGTCCGCCACTTCAACCAGGTGATTGTCAGCCAGCTGGACGACGGCGCCACGCTGCTCGCGTATGACGAGGCCGCCTTCTTTGGCACCTCCAGGACCATCGGCGACAGCGGGACCATCGCCAACCAGCTCACCGGCAACTATTCCGACTCCGGCGACGAGATTCGGGCGGCCCTGGCTGCCGCGTTCGTGGCGATGCAGAACTTCAAGGACGACCAGGGCATTGTCATGGGGCTGATGCCCGACACCATCGTCTGCTCGCCCACGATGCTCATCCCCATCCGCAATGCCCTTCTGCCCGGTGTGGCGGGGACTGTACGGCCTGAGGCCGGGATATTCGCCGACGGGCTCATCCACCCGTCGCCATGGATTGACGGCGCGGCCAAGACCTGGTACGTGCTTTGCACGAAAGCGGTTGAGGTGCGGCCGATAATCTTCCAGCTCCGCAAGAACGTGGAGTTCGTGTCCATGGACAAGCCCGACAGCAACAGCGTGTTCATGCAGAATGAGTTCTACTATGGCGTAGACGACAGGTTCGCCTCCGGCTACGGCGACCCGCGAACCGCCATCCAGATAGTCAACACGTAAAGCCTTCAGGCTTGCGCTTAGCGGGAGGAGCGCACGGGTTTCTCCCGCCCACGGAATCCTGAAGAGAAGGAGGACAGCAGAATGAAGGCCAAAATCAAAGTCGAGGCGACGGTAGACGTCGGCAGGAAAGACTACAAGGCGCTCGAGGCGGCAGGCCCGCTCGAGCTGGTGCAGACAGCCCAAATGCAGGGCGCGAAAATAAGCACCAGCGTCGAGAAGGCGCGCCAGACCGCCAAAGAAAGGAAGGCGGAGCCGCCTGAGCCCGGCGGGGAGGAAGGCAGTGGCGATAATGTCGGGAAGGGTGGCGGCGTACCGTCATAACGCCTCTGACTTGGGCACCTCAACGACGATATTCTTTGTGGATGGCAGGGAACTGACCGTCGATGGCCATGTTCACTTTCCGCATAACATGACTTTTGAGGTTCGCTATCAGAGGAGAAACGACCCGGAGCCGCACAAAATAAAGCAGATAACGGCTGTGGCCGGATAAGGAGACGAGCATGAGTTACTGCACTATAGCGGATGTTCAGACGCTGAATCCGACAAGGACGTACAGCGCGACGTCTAAACCGACTCTGACTCAGGTCGGGGAGTACATAACGCAGATAGCCGGCGAGGTCGACACGGTTTTGCAGGGCAGAGGTCTTGGGGTGCCGATTGAGACTCCGGCCGTGTTTGTCACGTTCCTCAAGCAGCTGAACGCGGTGGGCGCCGCGGCTATGGCCGAAAGAGCGATGTTCCCGGAGGCCCAAGGCATGATGGGCGGCACGGCCGCTTCCGCTTTGCACTGGAAGCAATACCAGGAAGGCCTCAAGTTCTTGAGAGACGGCAGCCTGCCGACCGGGACTGAGGCTGAGGCGCTGCCGTTCAGCTTCTTTGAGCAGAATGTGGGCAATGACGCGGAGCCTGTCGACGACAACGCGTGGGCGCGACCGAAATTCGGCAAGAACAAGGAGTTTTAGCGTGGGTATGCTGTCTATCAAGTTCACGATGCTCGGAGACGTGGCGCTGGCCAGGGCGGTCAGCCGCTACGGCGACGCCGTGAGGAACTTCAAGCCGGTGTGGCAGAAGATACGCGAAGACTTCCACCGCATAGAGGCCGCGCAGTTCGACACAAAGGGCGGCCGAAGCGGCACGCCCTGGGCTCAGTTGAGCCCGAGATACGCGGCCTGGAAGATGAAGTACTTTCCGGGCATGCCGCTGCTGCAGCTTACCGGGCTGATGTGGGCGCAGTTCGCCGTCGGCACAGGTATGCGAACGATAATCGAGCCGCTCAAGCTGCTGATGGCGCCGACTATGCAGTACCCGGTATATCATCAGCAGGGGACAAAGAGCTCGCCCATGAGGAAGGTCGTGGCGCTGACCGAGGCGGACAAGTCTAGCTGGATGAAGATGATACACAACTACATATATGACAAAGCGAGGGAGGCACATTTGACATGACACTTTTACTTTTGGAAGGGGCGGTCGACGCGCTGTCGGCCTACGTCCAGGCTAGCATGGCGGCCAAAGTGGCGGAGCTCAACACCAGATACGACGATGCGCTGCTCGAGGACGTCAAGACATACTATGACGGGAGCATACCTCTGTCGACGCCGGAGCAGCCGTCCATAGCGTTTCACGGGGAAAGCTGGACGCCGAAGGAGCAGCGGCTGGCCGGCCTGTACCTGTCGAACGAAGTCACCATTATCGTCTTCGTCGGCGACAACGACATTACGGGCAGGTTCAGGAAGCTGTGCCGATACGCGCTCGGGTTGACTGAGCTGATGCGGACGGCAAAGGACAGCATCAGCTACGTGGTGAAACTTCGCGCGGCTGTCACGCTGACCGACTCGATGGACACTCAGCCTTTTTTGCAAGGCATAATGATACCCGTTTCACTAGAGCAGATGGAAGACTATCAGTAGAAGGAGGATGCCATGGTAGCTGACCAGGATACTTATTTCGACGCAGAGGTGAGCGTGCTCAAGCTGAATGACGGCACGCAGCTTCAGACCCTGTCTGCCTATGTCAAGGAGCTCAGAGGGCTGCCGGGGCAGTTCAAGATGAACGACATTACGACCTTCGGCTCTGTGGGCGAACGCCCGGGCCCGTCGATATTCGTCGTCCACTTTTCTGTCGAGTTCTTGTTCAACATGATCACAGACGTCGGCACGCATACGGTGCTGAACGCCATGTGGGTGAACAAAGCCTTGAGGGCGTTCGAGTACTACCCGGGCGGAGCGACGGCCGGTAACTCGAAGATAAGCGGCAATGTCTATCTGCCGATATACGAGATAACCAGCCGCGTCGGTGACTACATCGCCACCCACGCCGAATTTCACGCAGACAATGGCGTGACTTCTGGCGTCGCGACATAGGCCAGAAGGTCCAGGACGCGAATCAGGCGCCGCTGGCTGACTGGGGCGTGCATTATGCCTCAAGCCATACAGGTCAGGCCCAGAATCGCGACTGATGAACACGGAAGGAGGCAAGCATGCAACTGCAGACAGTCAAGGTTGAACTGGGCGGCGGCGACACCGCCATCATATACACGGACGTGCTCAGAATAACGGCCCGTCTGCACGAGGCCGAACTGAGGAAGTGCATGACGTTAGTCGACAAGTCCGGCAAAGGCGGCAAGGTGCTCCTCTCAGAGCTGGAGCAGATGGAGACCATGCCCAAGGCCGACTTCGAGATTGACATGTCCAAGGTCGACGACGACGCAATCAACGAGATATTCGTCCTCAACCAAGTGGTCAAGTGGACGTTCGGCGCCGTCGACCACGAGACGCTCGAGACCAAGGTAACCCGAGAGCAATACAAGGCTCTGATAAAGGAGATGGACAGGCTATACAAGCCAATCCCTTTAGCCGGCAGCGCCGCATGAGAAAGGCATTGGCGGAGGGCTTGTTCGTGGCGCTTCACATGGGGAAGGCCATACCGATTGCGGCTCAGGACGCGTTCATTATCGTCGAGACCGGCTGCAGGCCGACGCTAAGCGAGCTCGATGCCATGCCTAAAAAGCTGGTCGACAGCATACTGCTCTACGGGGCGGTCAAGAACACTATCGAGCAGGGAGGGACGATGAAGCTATGAACGAAACCAACATGGGAGTCATACTCGAGCTGAAAGACCAGGCGTCTCCGCGGCTGAAGGCCTTTGGCAAGCAGGTGCGGGCGACGTCAGTGGACGTGCAGCACTCAAGCACAGAGATGAACCAGTCGCTCGGCGGCATAGGCGATTCGCTCGTCTCAAACAAGCAGGCGTTCATGGAGATGTCGTCCGGCGTACGATACATGGGCACGACGATGCTTGCTCTCGGGGTGGCGATGCAGATGTCGAACAACGAGACGCTGAAAGGCATCGGCAACATGGTGATGATGACCGGCGCCATAATGACGGTAGTCGGCTCAGCAGCCGGCTTCATCGGGGCCATCGGCCAGATGATAAACGCCCTTAAGGCGTTGCGCATCCAGCAGATACTGACCCAGGCATTCGCCGGCCCGGCGGGATGGATTGCTTTGGCCGGAGGTGCGGCCGTCGCCGCGGGCGTCTTGTACGGAGTATCGCGGGCAGAAGGCGGGCAGGCGAAGACAGTCGGCGCGGCTACCCAGAACGTCACGATAAACCAGAACATACACGGTTCCGTGGTATCAGACCGCCAGCTCACGGACAGCGTGCAGAAAGGCCTGCTCGAAAAGGGCGGCCGAAACTACAGCACAGGGATTAAGTAATGACAGCGGCGGCTACCAATGTCTTTTGAAAAGCAGATAGACTCGGCTATGTACGACGCGTTCGGGCTTGTAATTAAAACCAGTATAGGAAGGTAAAATGTCTGAAGCTACCAAGTATGAATCATACGAAACCGGTGCAAATGTAGACGGGAGTGTACGAAACAACAAGTGGTATGCGCAGACTTTCACGCCTTCGGTCAGCCACCTGATAACGAAGATTTATATTTATGGTCGTAAAGCGTTTTCAGGTTGTGGTGATTTAATAGTCAGCATACGCGCGACTTCTGGGGGAAAACCGACTGGGGCCGACCTTGCATCGTGTACTATTCTTGAGGCTGACCTTCCGACTTCAAATACCTGGATTGAACTTGAGCTTGACTCTATTGTCGTTGCCCCTGCTGGAACTAGGATGGCGATGGTAGCTCGTACCAATAATGCTGTCGGGGTAAACTGGTATGTCGGCTGGAGGATGGACCAGACTTCGCCG
>Ga0307427_1001007_pt1 | contig 15446 bp, 12 predicted proteins | sample SalMarWE160190MG_FD_202162 | JGI IMG/M metagenome (GOLD analysis project Ga0307427, IMG submission 202162) | Salt marsh sediment microbial communities from the Plum Island Ecosystem LTER, Massachusetts, United States - WE1603-190 | ecosystem: Environmental > Aquatic > Marine > Intertidal zone >... | reverse complement strand
GCCTGTGTGCAGGTCGTTGACTGTAGGGTGATGACATCATTTTCAGCCCAATTGTCAGTAGAAGCTTCTGTTGTTATAAACTTATCAGATTCATCAAAGTCCACTACTAAACGATAGTTACTTCGTGTTGTATTATGAAGAACAAATCTTCCCCATTTATTAGCACCAGTTAAAAGAGTCTTCAGGCAGTTCAAATTGGTTTCACCATCAAAAGGCACATTGGTAGTGGATAAATTACCTCCTCCACCACCATCAGCAGCTATATCTGCATCAAAGGGGCTTGTAGCACCATGATTCACATTGAACACAACACCTTGCTTCGGTGTAAAATCCCAAGCCAAAAGTCTTAAACTAGATGTCCCAAAGTCCTGACCTATTTTGGTCTTATCTACATAGTCAGTATCAGATTCCTTCCTGTAGCCAGTATGAGGGTCGGCAGCAGCAACATGGTCATAAGCCCACTCACTTGTAGGCGCTTTGGTTGCCAAGTCTTCAGTTGGTGAACCCTCCAAACTCGGCACTATAGAGATTAGGGAATCATCAAAGGCTGTCCTTGCTATAATTTGAATACTTCCAACTGTTTCGCTATCTACAAGAACCGTGCCGAGTTCTTGCCTTATATTCGGGTAAGCTGGTGGAGTATCAGTAGGCATTCCCGCCGTAGCTGCGGAGACGTATAATATATCCCCTGATGTAAAGGCGAGAGTATTAACATCTTCAAGTAAGCCAACTTGCATAATTCTGCCATAAGCACCATTGGCTATGGATTCCAACGTAACGCCGATTGCTGGCATAGTATCTGGGGAGTCAGCTTTAGCAAGGGCTATCGTAGGCACTGTTCCTGTGCTTCCTGAAGCATAAACGGCTCTAGGTGCAGCAATAGTATCTCCACTATCATTATAGGCTGTGAATACAGCATCCTTTACGAACTTACGAACCATGCCCCCGCTGTCTTTGTAAGCAAGAATAGAAAATCCATTCTCATCAAGTGCATGTAAGCGTAGGTTATTAGCGGCTGGCGCATCAGGCTCGGCTGCTTCTGTAATATCTACATACGCAGTTACGGGAACAGAGCCGTCAGCCATGACAGCACCAGCAGCAGCTACATTGGTTGCGTCTGTTACATTTGCACCAGCCTCTATGCCATCTAACTTGCCCTTATCAGCCTTCGGCATTAACCCATGCAGGGCATCGGTAGCATCTAGGTCGGCGGTATCATCAGGGGTAGTAAGGTCGTCCAGCTTAGTAGCCGTGATTAACGTATTGATGTCAGAATCCTCTAGACTTAAATCCTGCTTGACTTCAGTATAGCTCCGCCCTTCGATAGTGTCTGCATCGGTAAACTTGGCGAAATCGTTGTCCACTGGTGTGCCAGAGGTATCAACGCCTCCACCTCCTCCAGCAGACAACTCAGCCAGTGTCTTCGCACCAGTGACGGCATCTTCAAGGGTCATATTACCGTCACCGTCTTTCGTTATGTGCGTAGAGGTATTGCCTACCTCCAGCTTAGTTACTAACGCTGGCTCGCCATCTATAGTTTCTTTAGAATCGCCAGTGTCTTTCCACTGCGAATGTGGGTAAATCTTACCCATGTAACCTCCTAGCTGCGTACGAATGGGGTTGGTTTTGCTTCAAATGGTAGAGTTACACCAGCCTTTTCCAAGCTGTCCAACCTCTTTTCCATCTCTGCCTCATGCTGTGCAAGGGTTTTAGCTACCTCTATCCTCTTTTGTTTAAGGTTCTCGGTGGCTTCCTCAAGAGACATGCGCTTGACTATCTCCCTCTCGTTGCCTTCAATCTGAGAATCTATGCCCCTCAAGTTCTGGGCGACACTCTCTATCACCCCTCGCAAAGCCGTGGCATCATTGATGTCTTTAAGCATTTTATCATAATTCATTTTCATTCTCCTTATCCGTGTTTCAACCACGTGACATTTAGCGTTTGGGTAGTTGAGCCCTTTAGCACAAACCCGCTATTCTTCACAAAGTTTAGCTGGTCAACATAACTTGTAGCTGCCTCTTTGTAACTATAGTTCACATTCTTGTAGACGGGTATAATCTCATTGACATCTACAGTAGCAGATAGAGCACCAGTCGGGCAGAATCTTATCCAGTAACACTTCTGGTATAGAGGTACATTGTGTGTTCCCAAAGTTGTCCTAACCCAATCCGTAGGCAGTGTCCATGTATAGACACCATCTTGTGCCAGAGTCCCAGTGCTGTCAGTTCCGTCTGAATCATCCGATACATCAGTCCATGCCAAGGTTGCAGCCAACCCCACTGCGGTTGAAGAATATTCAACATCTAAATCTACGTGATTGGCATTGACGTTAGAGCCCATGTCGATTTGAATGCCTAGCACTGGCTCAACAAACCCCAAGTAGAGGTAGTCGCCCGTAGCCATAGCGTCCAACTTGACATGGGTTTCAGAATCCCTATCGGTTGCCTCTGTCTTGTAGCTTGTATATGTGCCAGCGGAAGTGTCGTAGTAGAGTACGTTCACTAAAGCAGGAGACAAGGCTCGCCTCCATGCTGACGCACTATACATGATTACTCCATCAAACCCCTTCTTAAATGCGAGGTAGCTTGCTGTCGTGGTAAGGGATGCCTGCTCGCCTTCCTCGGCACTTAAAGGTTTGTCCCATGTTTGCGTTGCCATCTTTTTGTCCTCCTTATATTTGGTTGGGGGGTTTAAGGCTTACCCCCCGAACCATTTGCTTACAGTCCTAAGTCGGCTGCGTTAAATTCAGCCCAAACGCTAGTCGTGTAGCCAGTAAGTGCTGTACCACCACCAGCTATGAAGATAAGAGAAGCATTGCCGACCAGCAAAGGCATAGCAGAAAAGGTCTTAATGTCTAGTACCCAATCATGGGCAGCAGTCGCTCCAATAGCATCTGCGAATGGCTGAGTCCATCGGGCAAACTCTACAGGGTTAACACCAGTTGTAGAAACATCACCAGTGTAGGTGATTTGTATGGTGCATCCCCCAGAATCAGCAGCTTTATCAGACCTCATGTTTCCTCTATTAGTGCCAGCAGCTACAAGGGTAGAAGTACCAGCGCCAACATCGTTGCTACAGGCAATCCAAGCAGCTTCGTTGATAACACCAGCAGCAGTCTCAAAGTGGCATCCTAGCATCAGTGGCAGTATGGCTTTTCCTGACGGAACTCTAATAACCTGTGAAGGTCGAGTATACAGGATAGCCGTGTTGGTGAAAGTTACAGGAGTAGTAGTATTACCACGATTGTAGAAATATACCCTACCCTCTCGCTTCCACTTTTCCACAAGAGACCCCACCGAAAGATCACCGAAGCAATCTACGACCAGACTGGTCGCATCGCCATCGCCTATGACTGGTGAGGCATTTTTTCTAACTATAGCATCCATTTGGAATCCTCCTTTTTTATTATTTATTCGTCACACCACAATCTGACACGTTTCAGGGTAGCTACATGAGCAGCATCCGAGTTGTTCCTAATACCAAAGTACGGAACAAGCGGGACTGTGGTAGTCGTTGCAAGAGCCTTGTACCCACACTCAGTTCCATTCCAGTAATACCTTGCGTTGCCAGCAGTGTCTATTGCAACTCTTACTGTAATATCAGTAGCAGCAACGGGTACATGGGATGAAGATAGCTGAGTAAAAGCCTCAGTGCCATCTAGGGTGTTTACTATATTAAAGTAGGCAAGGGTTTGGTTCGTATCAAATAGGAAACCAGCACCATCAGTACATTTATCTGCCAAAGTAGCCGTTGTCAGACTGAATGGCAGATAGGAACTTGCCTCTGAAACCGCATCAGTGAATCCCGCATAGATGGCTACCGTTGTGATAACATCTATTTGGAATGTCATTTCGACCATTGGGTTTCTTGCGGGATACCACCAGATACCCCCTTGTGATTGACTGCACGTCTTGGTGTCAGTAGCAGCAGTCGTAAGGGTTATTCCCCCATCAGCTAGTGCTATTGAACTGGTAGTGTCCAAGTACGGCGTGTATTTATTTGTGTCGTCTAGGGCTAGTTCCATGAAATCGTAGGTGACGCATTTCTGCTTAGGGGCAAAATACCCCTTGACATTTGATTCTTGGTTGGCATCACCAACGAACTCAAGCTCCCTAGACGCTCTTAAATTTTGACTCATATTTTTCTCCTCATAAACCATTTATTTTAAGTCGCTTCGGAGTAGTGAGTTTCCCCTACGACTATATTATGCCACTCGTATAGGGCGCTGTGCCCTTAACAAGATGGCGTTTGCTCGGGTATCCCCCATCACCTTTCATCTTGACCATGATGTGGGAGGGGGGAAGCCTCCGCATTGCAGTATCGCAACACTGTGGGGCTTCCCCGTGCATTATCAGCACTTCCCTTGTCCGACCACATATATTACAATGATAGTCGAACAGGGGCATTAAGCCTTCCTCGTGAAGAACGGTACACCAAAGGTGTCCCGAAGCTCCGCCACGCCATACAGAACCTTGACCTGATAGACGATTTGATGCTCCCAAGGCATAGGAATGCGTTGAGAATAAGGGTCTTTCTGAAGGATTACCCCTATAGCGTCCTTCTGCATCAACACGCCGTAATGTCCAGTAGTGGCTGCGGTGAGGTTGTTGGTGACAAGCACCTTGGTGTTATACAGAGCACCAAACTGTCCCGTTGAAATAGGCGCTCCACGAACATAGTCATTCCGAACAAACTTATCAATCTTGAGTAAGTCTGCTTTGGTTGACGGGTCTACGATTAGCGAACGGTCTTCCTGTGGGACATCCGCCTCATCCAATGTTTCCATCAGATAAATAAAGATGTCATCCGTAAAGGTTTGTCCGTCCGCTCCGTAAGCACTCGTGGTATATCCACCGAGAGTTGAGAATAGCGCACCCAGAGCAGTATCAACCTGCTTGGCGATAGCGTAACCACAAGACTGTGCAGCCTTCGCCAAATAATCGGCATGGTCTTGCACGGACTGCATCTCGCTTTCCTCCACACGTACACCGTACCATTGGTCAACGGTAATACTGGCGGGAGTTCCAACGCAATCTTCTGCGGTTAGCTCAGTACCAGCGGTAACTGCACCTGCGCTTGGCTCTGACAATACGGGAATACTTACTTTATAGCCGACTTTCAAATCTGAGCGATAGCTAGTGTTACTAGCACCAGCCACGACTAGAGCAGACTTAGTGTGGATTATTACATCCTTACTAAATGCTTCTCCAATCCAATCGCCAGTCTTCATTTCGGCTAAGGTTGGGTCATTAGCCATTGAAATTGTCTCCTCTTAATATTTTACTTGACTAAACCCGCTGCTATGGCTGCGTCAATGGCAGGCTTTTGCTCAAGATAGTCCTCATCGGACATATTCCTTATCCCCTCACGGGTGTAGGTCTTGCCACCAGCGGTAGGTGCATTAACACCACCACCAGTAAGTCCTGCTAATTTCAACGCTGCCTGTACTGCTTCGGCGGTTTCTGTTCTTCTTGTAGCTTCACTCCTAGCATCTATTGAACCCTTGAGATGAGTAAAAGCCTCTTGGGGAGTCCTGCCATCGGATAGGGCTTCCTTGACTTCTGCACTTTCAAGGTTCAAGCCTTGACTAATCATGTAGCCGAAAAACATTTGAGCGTCTGGGTCTGAGTTTACTTGCGATTGACTAGCCTGCCTCGCAGCTTTGAGCTTCTCCGAGTAGGAGGTTTTGGGTGTTTCATTAAGTTCCCCGACTCCGCCTTGATTTATGGTGTCCATCGCTTCAGCCAGTAAGTCCTGCGTTGAAGTAACCTCTTGTCGTAGGTCTACCAAGTCTTGCTTGGTCACACCCTGACTCTTGAGGACTCCTTGCAGTCTCTTAAGCTCCTGTTGGCTCTTGGTGTCTTTTTCCGTTAGAGCCAGTACCGCCTGCTTTAATTCTTCAGCAGTGGGTTCTTGTGGTTCTGCATTAGGGTCTTGCACCGCAGCATTCTCCACGGTAGGAGAGCCTTGCTTTGCATTATCTGTTGCTTTTTCCATATTTATACCTCCCTGTTCGAGCTTCCTTTACGGGGCTATCGAACACTTGGTAAATCTCCATCGACTATGGAGATAATAAAACCCGAATCGACCATTCGGGATTTCATCCTTAAAAAATGGGGGTGAAATTCTTATTTAGTCCAATCATACCACCTCACCCCTTAAACCCCTGAGAATCGGCTTAAAACCGCATCAGGGGCGATTCTGGGGGACATTGCCCCTAAGAATTTAGGCTATTGAAATGAGCCCTTGTACCTGCGGTATTAGCATTTCCTTCAGGCATGTCCTTCCAATTATTGTAACCCCATGCTTGTGCATATATATCCTGTAATTTTCTTATAGCATCATCTTCTGATTTAAGGGTATACTCAGAAAACACCAGCTGTCTTATGTCAGCATTTCTTATAGCCCGCTCTACCATAATCGCATAAGGCGTTGGAACTCCTGTCAGTTGTCCTCCAGCCTTGCTAAAGTGTTCTATCATACTGGCAAGATAATCTAAATCAATTTCCTCAGTTGGGTCTTGCCCAGCCTTTATTATATTTACTAATCCTGTTACCCCACGTTGTAATTCATCAATACTTGAAACTACAGGACTAGGGGAATAGTCAAACGGTTCATCACTTAACCAACCGTATAAATATTGGATAAGTTGTCCTGCGATTAGAATGAAGTTCATCGGGCCTAAGAGCCCTGCCCTGAGTTGATGCTTTTCCTTAAACTGAAAGCCATCAACCATATATTGAAACAGCATAGGCAAAACCGCCCAAGCCAAGAAGATATTATATGCGTGTTTGGGTCTACTCCCTCTCCCATACTGAAAGTTACGCATATTGTCAGCGACAATCCTGAAGTATTTATTGGGCTGGCTTTGGAACATAGTCAATAAGCGAACCCACGAACCCTCCCTTCTTAAACCAGCCATGTCCTCTAATCCAAATGAGGGCTGTGTTCTCTTGGTAGCCATCTCGGCAAAGAGTATCGCCTGATTTTCTGATTTGCCTGCTTTTATAGCTGATAGATATGCTGCCCAACTACCCTGAGTAACTGCGAGCTTGTCTCCCAACCGAATTAGAATCATGGGATAATCCTGCCAGTTATTTTTATTTGATAGTTGCTTGGCATACCCCTTTTTCATGGCAAACCGAATATCCCTTTCATGCCCTAGCGTGAACCGTGCCTTAAGATATGCTGATTTACTTGTTAATTTCCTCGTGTGCGCCAATGGGTCTTTCCAGAAATCAGCTATCCCTTCAAAATAATCACGTATGGGCATTTCCGTAGAGTACGCAAATACAGAGGGTATCTGTCTCAATCCAATAGCTGGTTTTGCTAGAACCGACCTAGTAAAAGCACGTATTAGGTAATCAACCTGTCTATTTAATCTTACCCTTTCAATCCCTCCCCGTGCCATATCATTTATATTTTTATCTATATGTTTTAAGATGTCTCTGCCATGATATTGCCTAATTGCAGCCCTTATTTCCTTGTTCATAAACACCCTGCGTAAATCACGTATAGTAGAAGCCCATGCCTTGAAGTGTTCCATTTCTTCAATATGCTTCAGGAGAACTGCATCGGCATCAGTGAATTTTAATGGTGCTGAACTCCTTACCCTCGCCTTCAAACTCGGATTATTAACACTAGCATACCTAAACATATCTCGGGCTACCAATAGGCTTTCTTTTGTTGTGCTGTCAACATCCCTGTTTATCGGTGTATAGTTAGAGTTATAGCCTAAATCCACACCATACACACTACGGAAAACTCCATTGATAGTATCATAATACTCGCCTGCTAAGAATCCCAACTGCCACTCTGCCCTTGCCACCTCTGCATCTGTGAGAGAATCCTTAACAGCAGTTATCATCTCATCAGTCCACTTCATATTCTCCGTAAAGGTTTTCTCAAGTGTAGGGTCTTGTAGTTCCATGTATTTCTGTATGAGTTGCTGCTTGGTAAGAGATAACGTTACCTCCTCACCCGCTGCATTCTTAAAAGTTCCCACATTGACTTTCTCGCTACCCTGATTATTAAGTATCGGATTCAATTCCTTGGTCTTTGATACTCCATAAATCTCACGGTATTTAGTTATTATTTTATCAAGTATTTCCTGCCTGCCTAAAGCATCTAGCCCACTAGCAATATGCACACTACTGCCGAAGACACTTAATGCACTCTGGTATTGTTCAGAACCCTTGTCATATTTGCTTAATTTATCTAAGTAATTATCCCAAGCGTATTGCCAATTCCAAACCTTGCCTAATTTTTCCTGTGGTTCAAGTTCACTGCTGGGGATAGACCCTACGCCAACCTTCGCCCCCTTTCCACCTGTTATAACATCTCTAAGAATAGGTATAAGTTCATCTATTTCTTTCCTGCTGGCTTCTCTTACTGTTTTACCAGTCTCTTTCAGTGTCTTGATATACCGAAGCGTATTGACCATCTCATCAGACGACATCCCCTTTAGCCCTGACACATTTAGCAATTCATTAGAAGACAGCATGGCATCATAGTCTAATTCGCCTTCTTCATAAGCCCTGATATTCTCCAATATCTTTTCTTGGACAACAGCCCTGTCTGTATTTGTATTTGCCCTTATGGCATCTAGTTGTTTCTGAACATCAGCAGTACCAGCACCATATTTGCCCCTCACAACACCACGCACTTTCTTGGGGGCAGTCTGCTTCAACTCTTTAATTATCTGTGCTCTAAGCGTCTTTTGTGCAGCCCGTTCTGCATATTTGTCTGCTAACACCATGGCTTTCTTTAGCCCTGCCTCGGTCTTAACATTCTTAACAGAGGCAAGCATTTTACCCCTAGCTTCTAATGGCAGGTGTTTATTAACATAAGCAACTAATTCCTTCTTGGCAGCATCATATTTTATCTTCTGGCTGGCATATTGTGATTGTAGGTTACGAATAGCCCTTACAGGCTCTAAGCCAGTAACTTCAACTGTGCCTTCAAAGGCTTCCCCTGTTACTGTCCCACCTTCGGCTAGGGCAGTGGTTTCAGTTTCGGGTATTATCTTACCCTTTGTGGGTATTGCAGTAATTTTTACTGTGGTTGCAGTAGGTTTTACTGCTTCTACCTGAGTGGTGGTTTTAGCCTCCCCTTGTAGCCTGTCATAAATCCTAATGGCATCAGGTGACATCTCCTCTCTAGGTGGAAAGGCAATATTGTTCTCTTTGATGTATTTTCCAACATCTATTAATGCTTTGACTGCACCCTTTTCTCTAGCAACAATATTTCCTAGCGTTAGTTGCCCCTCTCTCAAGTAGGATTCACCAACAATTAATGGTTTGCCCTGTGCATCTGTCCGCACAAAAGCCTCACCCTCTGGTATTCCAATGGTGTGAAGATGATTTGGCAAAACTTCAGGAACTTGTTGTAATAGTACCTCTCCCTGTGCTAAGAGTTGCTGCTGAACTTCTAGGGGCATTGGAATGCCTGGGGCAAGCCCAGTAGCACCAGCGGTAACGCCTGTGATAGGCGGAACTGTTGGAGGAGTTCCAGTAACTTGTGTCGCTAGTGCTCCACCAGCTTGAGCGGGCGGAGTTGTAGGTGTAACTGGTGTGGTAGTTGCTGGCTGTGCCCCAGATGTGAGCAAGCCTGCTATTCTGTTAATATCAGGGTGTTCTCCCTTTAATCTCCAATTCAAAAGGGTTTGCAACCCTAGATGGATATTCTTACTACCTAATTGGGCTTCCTGCAATGCCTGTCTTAGGGCAGCAATGTCTTGTGCCTTTCGCAAAGCCATCTGGGTTTGCCCTGTGCTCTGAAGATGCGCCAATGCTGCTTCGGCATTTGTAATCTGCTCACCTATCTTTATAGCTTGTTGCTCATATAGGTATGCCCTGCCAAGTTCCCCAGTGATGGCATTAAAACTTCCAAGAGCCTGCTTACCCCCAACTTCACCAAGTCTCCCTGCCAAATACGCATCATAAATCTCCTGATAACCACTTGTTTGCTGAAATGCTTTCCATATCTTTAGTTCTGCGATTGTTAGGTAGCGTGGTTTAGGAGCGTCATATACAGGTATTGGTTGTCCTGTCTTTGGGTCGAATAGAATTGTTTGTAATTTACCCTTATCTCCAGGCACTACTATCTGTCCTGGCTTCGGTAGCCCTGTTATTCGACTTGGCAGCACTCTGGGTATCTCTGCCCCTAACCGAAACTCCCCTACCCGTTGCGGTACTGGTAATGGTGATAGTAATTGTTTTAGTGGCGTGTTTATGATTTGGTATAAAGCTGTAACTCCTGCTTGAACCATATAGGCTACAGTCCCCACTAAACCCATAACCCCTAATATTTCAACGATTGCAGGAGCAACTGCCCCTGTTTCTGAGTCTATCCTTTTCTTGGTGAGGAAATTTATTATTGTGCCCACTACTGGAACATCTAATTCCTTGTAACCCATAGCATATTGAGGGTCAGCCTCGTATGCTGCCGTCCTAAAATGGCTGACTAGATATTGAATAGTTGCATCATCAAACTCATTCGTCTCTAGATTTACGCCACCAATCTTCTTCCCACCAGCATAAACAACAATGCCACCATCAGAGTTATAGCCAAAGGTTAAATTAACCCCCGAGTCTAGTGTGCGTTGTGATGAAGTTCCTATTGTTGCAACTTGCGTTTCAGGATTATATTTATACCAGCGTGGAGTAGCCTCTCGCCCTGCATCAATATCTCTTTGGTTTATATCTGTGAGTATTTGCCGTGCTTGTTCTTCGCTTGTTACATTGTAAGTGTAGGTTTCTGAGCCGCCCCCTGTTGTAATCCCTAAATCGTGTGGATATATAGTGAATGTTTCTGGCTTCGGCATAGCCTCAAGCCCTTCTAGGAAACCCCCCATACTGGAAGGGTCATATTGATATTCAGTATGACCAGCTTCCTCTGCTTCTTGAATTGAGCCCATAGGAGCAGATGGCTTCCGTCCTAATAGTTTGTCAATCCCTCCTATGAGTTCTTGCCCTGCGGTAAGGTCGCCTCGATACTCGGGGATTGGTTCTTTTTTCATAAAGTCTCCAGTCTGGGGATGTATCCACCCTACTGTTTGATTGTTGCTCACAACAGAATAATCAGGCATAAGTGTAAACCCACCACCCATATCTGCACCCTGTTCAGAAATAACCGCACCTGGATACCATTTAGAAAAATCCTTTATTTCAGGCGATTCCATGTAACCACCTTCAACAAGTTTGTCAACAGAATACTGATTAGAGAAACTGCGTGGGTCAGTCAGAGAATATCTGCCTTCAGGATACAGAGCCTTCACCTTAGCCTGATAGTTTTGTTGTATCAAGTCCTGTTGGGCTTGGTATGTGAGCTTGTTCCAGTTGGGTGTCGAGAGCTTTACGTCATGCTCGGCTGCTTTCCTGAGTTCTTTTTCTTCACTTTCCCTTCGTGCTGTTGCAGTCTCAGTTAGGGCATTACTAAAGATAGAACTCGCATACCCGCCCTGCATTTCTTGTGTAATAGTATACTCGTTTATGGGAATCTGGTCAGAAAAGCCATACTCTAAGAGTTTCTGGTTTGCTGCCTTTATCCTTTCCCTCGCAAGGTCAGCCCTCTTGTTCATCATTATGCAATGAGTCCGCTTTCCTGCTGCCTGCCTTGCTAATGCCTCGTTCTTCTGGTTGAAGGATGTCATCTCCTGTACTTTCTTGGTATAGCTATCAATAGCACGGTCAGCCTGTGCCTTTACAGAATTAGCAAAGCTACTGGCTATATCAGTGGTTTTCCACCATTCCATGCTATTTCTTCCCCTTTTGGTGAGAAGGCTTCCAACCAGTTTTCCTTAAAGCGCCATAGACATATTTATCTTGGCGTTCTTTATTGCTTGGAAACTTTTTCCTTGCCTCTGTCTTCAGTTTTCTTTCAAGTTCTTTGGGCATAACACTCCTACTGAGAAGCAATCCTCTTTTGTACTCCAAGTTTTTGAGAAGATGGGAACATAGATTGAGATTGCTTTGAATATTCCGCCCACTGTGAACCTTGGCTTGCAGCCATGCTTTTAATCAGGTCTACAAACGAGTTTCTCCTTGACGAAACGCTTCCAAAGTTACGACCAGAGGGTTGTCCAGCCCTAGCCCATCCTAGATAACCAGACATGAACTGCTGTTGCTCGGCAGTAAGTTCCTCCTGCGCTCCTAGTGGGCTTAACTGTCCTCCTCCCCCAGATACTCCCTTTCCTCGGGGCTGCCTTGGTTCATTAAAAGCATGTCTTCCAAAATCTAATCCCTCTGCTTGTCCGTATGCTGTTCCCTCTTGGATATATGGCTTCATCCATTCAGGAAGCATATCTCCAATATCCTTATAGGCACTGTCTGGTGTTCTACCCCTGCTGGAATACATAGCCCTTATGGCAGTGATTCTATTATCTATCATCATGCGAAGGAAATCATTTTGGATTCCAGTGAGACCTGCTCTTAATTCACGCAAGGCTGCTATCTCTATCGCTTCAGGAGAATTTGGAGGGCAGGTAAATTGAGCCTTACCCTCACGACTAATACCAATCATTTCTTGGGTGGGTATTCTTACGTTTCCATGTCCCGCCCCTTGTAATCCCCAATACGGGTCTACTGGAGTATAGGATGATTGTGGAGTTCCTCTATCAGTCCACGGCATTTTATAATCCCTCCTTTGGGTTCATCTCCTCGTCAACAGCTTTCATTATTTTTCTCTCTGCTGATGTTGCTTTTCGTTTGCCATAAGGTATTGTTCCCCCTATTTCCCCAAACCTTTTGTCAACATTGACCATCAGTTTTTGCGCTCTTAGCATGGCTTCTGTCAATACGTTTCCCATTATCCCCCCATTTGCACTCTAGGGCTTGGATTAGTGCCTATTCCAGCACTTCTGCCCCTTTGCTGCACAGCATCAGTGGCTACCCCCATGCCTTCGCCTGCTTGGTTTGGGGGAGTAGCTCCTACCCCTAGATAGGGTTGTTTCCCTAATGCTGCTGTCTGAGCATCTATTTCCTTTACGGCTTGAGCAGCCTTTTCCATCCCAAACATCTCCAAGGCATCTCGCCCCAAAGCTCCGCCAACTAGCGGGTCTTCCATTACCTTCTCGGCAAGTTGCTGAGTTTGTTCCTCCAGTCTTTCTTGTTGTGACATGTCGAAGTATTCTTTTTGCATTTTGTCCTTGCTGATTGCGCCACCCTGCCAAAAAGCTTTCCCGAGAGCCTTGCGTGTATCAGTAGCCTCTGGGGGCTCGGCAAGTAGTTTCACTTCACAGTCATAATAACCCTTAATGTCACTGACCTTGAGAACTTGGTATACCTTGGCAGCATCAGAGGAAAGGTTCTTTATCATTACGTCATGCTTGTAGACCTTCTCGATAATCCGTAAACCCATTCCGAGTAAGGCAGCCAGCGCCTCTTGTAAACTCATAAAGGCATCCTTGTACTGTGATAGAGCCGAAGCCATCAGGCTTTCTTGGTGTGCTCCTCCATATACTCCTGTAGGTCTTATCCCGCTAAGAGTAGCGGGTGGAGCAGCCAGTTGTGATAACATCCCGTACTCTGCAAATAACCCTTCAGGTGGCTTCTCTCCCTCTAGAATGTCAATCTCCATCTGGTCAGGAATCTCGAACAGAAGCTCATCTGGGTCAGTTGGCACACCATGAGGATAATGCTTCTTAATAACCTCTGGGTTACCCCTGAATTTGTACCTTAGAAACGCATAACGGGCGTTAATGGCATCAATGAAGGAAAGTATCCTTGCCTCCATCTTGAACATATCCTGCTTGCCGTGTATCAGTGGCCTGTATTCATATTCAGGCTTTCCGTCATAACCAGTTTGTCCTGCCATCGCACTGAAGTGCACATACGGGACAAATCCCAAAAGGTTTACCTGTACCCCTTGAGGGAGCACGGCAACATCATCAAGGATAAAGCATCTCCATTCAGGGGAATAATAACTTATCCACGTAATCTTTGCATTTGGCTTCCTATCCTTGAGGTCAAACCGCCAGCCGTTTCTCTTGCATAAGGCTTCAGCATCAGAAACAGTAATCTCAAAGCACTCTATTACCTCTAGGGGCATAAGTCCATCGTGAGCAGTAGAGCAAAAGACATTGATGGGGTCTGGGATAGTCATATAAAGAGGGAAGTGGTATAAACGCTTCTCTCTATATTCTACCAGTTCCGCAGCGCTTAACTCGGCAAGGGGTGTACCATTATAGTCACCAAAGTAAGTGTCATCCATGTTGAGTTTAATGAATCCCTCACCACGAAGCAGAACTTTCTTTGCAACATCCTTGATTTGCTTACGACTCAGTTTTAGGAAAAAGCTCCCCCAATTTTCTATTGATGCAGCTTGCCTACGAGCCTCGTCAGAATTTCTACGAGCATACACTGTCACCTTGGGATTATCAAGCGTGTAGTGCCTTACGCCAGCGTCAATCCAATCCCTAGCTGTTGAAGGCTTGCGGGTAGGATACCGCTTGGGTACACCAGCACTGAATGTCAGTTCGTAAAATTCATCTATATCCTTTTGATTTTGGTGGTGCGTACCATAAAAGGACTCCCAAGCCGAGAGCTTGTCCTTTATGTCTGCTACCGTTGGGGGCTTTAGTTCCTTCATAGTGTCTATCTCCCTCTAAAAGTCTGGGTTGCAGGCTGTCCTATGAACCTTATGCTGGGTATCCTGTCTCCCTTTACTGTATATAAAAACTTGTTTGCCAGAAGGTATATTACTGCCTTGCATCCATGGTCGTTCTTGCGGAGAGCCACGCCTGTATTTTTATCTCTCATCCATATACCACCACCTTCTTCTAGCGGTGGTCGCCCCCCACCCATCTCTGAGATAACCCCCCTGCATTTAGGGTCAAACACAAAGCCTGCCTGTAAGGTAATAGGATGCTGTTTTAGCTGAGTGCGGAACAGGTCTATCCCATCTTCTACATTCACCTTCTTGTAGACCAAGGCAACGTGTCCCTTGCTCCCCCAAACTTCTACAGGGGAGGTCATGCCTTGATGTTGTGTGCCAGCTATATCGATAGCGCCACCTATGACATTATCCCACCAAGGTTTCTTCTGACATATAGTGATAACATCCTCGGTAACATAGCCTGTCAGATAAACCTCATCTATACACCGAAACTGTCCATTTACCTCTTGTACGGCTTCGACAGCATAAGCTCCCTTGAAACCTACATCTATGCCAATCTCCACAGGTAAGTCCTTATTAAAGGGACATAGCTGTACATGTATAGGATTAGCAAATTCAGTGATTACCCTTCCTGTCTTAGGAGCGGGTACTCCAGCAAACCTCTCCATGAATCTCTCATGGGTCATGCCAGCTTTCAGCTTTAGTATCTCTGGGTCGGTCTCTCCCTCTGGGTACACATATTTATTAGACCACGATGGGATAGAGAACGATTTAAGCTCAAGATTATTATGAGACTGCCCAACTTGATACAATTCAGAATACCAACTTGT
>Ga0307427_1001006_pt1 | contig 15448 bp, 14 predicted proteins | sample SalMarWE160190MG_FD_202162 | JGI IMG/M metagenome (GOLD analysis project Ga0307427, IMG submission 202162) | Salt marsh sediment microbial communities from the Plum Island Ecosystem LTER, Massachusetts, United States - WE1603-190 | ecosystem: Environmental > Aquatic > Marine > Intertidal zone >... | reverse complement strand
GCAACAGTTAGCCGCCGGGCTTGCCCGGCGTGGCGCCGCCGGGCTGCACTGAAGCCAACAGTTAGCCGCCGGGCTTGCCCGGCGCGGCGCAGCATCGCCGACGTGTTTTACTGAAGCAACAGTTAGCCGCCGGGCTTGCCCGGCGCGGCGCAACGGCGCCGCCGGGGCCGAGTTGCACGCGAGTTAGCCGCCGGGCTTGCCCGGCGCGGCGCAACATCGCCGACGGGCCGTACTGAAGCAACAGTTAGCCGCCGGGCTTGCCCGGCGCGGCGCAACGGCGCCACCGGGGTCGAGTTGCACGCGAGTTAGCCGCCGGGCTTGCCCGGCGCGGTCTTGTGGGAGGGCAGTTATGGCAGTCATCGATGTGACCTTGCCGGACTTGGGCGAGGAAGCGGCAGACGAAGCACGCGTGGCCTTCTGGTACGTTGACGTTGGCGAAGAACTGAAGCGAGGCGACGATCTCGTCCAGATGCTGACCGACAAGGCCACATTCGACGTTCCGAGCCCCGCCGCCGGCAAGGTGGTCGAACTGGTGGCCGATGAGGATCAGGCGGTCAAGGTCGGCGAGATCCTGTGCCGACTCGAGGTCGGGGACTAACGTGGACGAAACACGACGCGGCTGTTTTCTCGTGCTCGACGGGCCGGAAGGCGCCGGCAAGACCACGCAGGTCCAGCGCCTCGTCCGACGCCTCCGCGACGCGGGGCGCGAAGCGACCTCCGTCCGCGACCCCGGCTCCACGCCCGTCTCGGAACGCATCCGCGAAGTCCTGCTCGACCGGCGCCTCCCGGACATGGACGCCCGAACCGAGGTGTTCCTCTACATGGCCAGCCGGGCGGAGATGGTGGCCCGCATCGTCCGGCCCGCTCTCGACGTGGGCCTTGTCGTCGTCTGCGACCGGTTCGTCTCCTCGACGGTCGCGTACCAGGGCTATGCGGGCGGCATCGACCCGGAACTCATCTGGGACCTTGGCCGTACGGCCTGCGAGGGTATCGAGCCGGACCTGACTCTCATTCTCGATCTTTCCGTCCAGGAGGGTCTTGCGCGGGCGAGGCGTCTTGCGGAGCCCGACCGTATCGAGGCCAAAGACGTGGCCTTTCACGAGAAGGTCCGTCAAGGATTCCTGTCGATGGCCGAGGCGCGGCCGGACGTATTTGCGGTTGTCGATGCGTCGCAGCCGCCCGACGCCGTCGCCGGCGCCATCTGGGAGGCCGCGAAGCGTGTCCTTTAGTCGAATCCAATACCAGTCGGCCGCCGTTCGGATGCTTCGGGCCGCCGTCGCCGGCGACCGCGTGGCCCACGCCTACCTGTTCGTCGGGCCTCGCGGAGTAGGGAAGGGACTGGCGGCAAGGGAACTGGCGAAACTGCTGTTCTGCGAGTCGCCCGTCGGCGCCGACGCCCACGACCTGGACCCGTGCGATGTGTGCGACCCTTGCCGCCGCGTGGACCGGGATGTTCACCCCGACTTGCACTGGTTCCGCAAGGAGGCCGACCGCAATGACTTCCGGCTGCGCCTCGTGGCGAGGCGTGACGGCAGCCCCGACGACGTGGTGATCGAGTCGGTGGTGCTGATGCCGATGGAAGCGCCGCTCACCGTGACCGTGCTGGACGATGCGGAACTGTTGAACGCGGCGGCTGCCAATGCGCTGCTGAAGACGCTTGAGGAACCCTCGCCGCACGCTCTCCTTATCCTGCTCTGCGCCGACGCCTCGCGCCTGCCGGGCACGATCCTCTCGCGATGTCAATGGGTGCGGTTCCGTCCGCTGCCGGCGGAATTCGTCGCCGAGAAGGTCCGCGACGTCCTGGCCGCACGCACCAGCCGGCAGGCGGACAAACGCAACGAGCCGGAGCAGACCGAGCCGGTCTCAGCCGAGGAAATCGCCTTTGTCTGCCGCTTTGCGGGAGGCAGCATCGAACGGGCCGCAACCCTGGCCGGCAGCGGCCTATGGGAACTCAAGCAGCAACTCGTCGCCGGGTTGCCCGAAATCAATGCGGCTACCGCCTTGATCATGGCCGAGGCCATCGCCCAATGGGGCCGCGCCGTGGCGCGGCGCGAGCACGTCAAGTGGGACACGCCCGAGGCGAACGCCGTCCGGCGGCGGTCGGCCCGGCTGGGCCTGGCGGCGGTGGCGTCGGCGTTTGGAGATGCGGCCCTTCTGGCGGCGGGTGGCGACGCCGCCGGCCGCCTCGTCAACGCCGACCAGCGCCGCGAGATCGAGGTCGTCGCCGGTTGGCCGGCCGAAACCTGTGCCCGCGCGGTCGGCCTGCTTGCCGACGGCCAGGCCCAGATCGGCCGCTACGTTCATACCGAGTTGGCCGCCGAGAACGCCCTCATTCAAGTCAGCCGCCTGCGACCGTCGATGTAAATGCACGGGTGCAAGGCGGCGAACGCTTCCCACGTTCAGCCACCGCCCGTTTTGTGTTGCAAAGAGGCTTTGGCGCGTCTAGCATACAGGTCTTTGGGCGGTCCGGGAAGGCCCCGTAGCGAAAGGCGGAACAGATGACGCTCGCGTTCTTCAGGCGCCACCGCAAGTGGTTCATGGTTCTGATGTTCGCCGCCGTGATCTCGATGGTCTTCTTCATGTCGTGGCGCGCCATGTGGGAAAAACTGAGCGTCTACTTCAGTTCGGCAGGCCCGCGCCGCATCGTCGGCTCCATCGACGGCCGCACCGTCCGCGCGGAGGAAGTAGGCGACTTGTATCACGGCGTCAGAATGGCCGGTCAGGCCAGCCAGTGGTGGGCCATGGCCCTTAACCCGCGCGACGCCTCGCCCGAGGACCGCCGCCGACTCTATACCTACACGATGGGCATGACGGCGTGGCCGATTCTCTCCCGGACGATGAAGACAGAGAGGGCCGAGCGCGACACCATCCTGACGTGGATAGCCCTGTACGATGAGGCCCGCCGTCTCGGATTCGCCACGTCCGCAGCACAAGTCAATGCACGCATCGAGAGTCTTAGAGCGCTCGGTCTGACGGACGTCCATCTCGCCCGCGTGGTGGACGAGGTGGCCGCCGGACAGCAGGGCCTCTTGATCGAGGGACTTCGCAAGGACATGACCTTGACGGCATACATCAACTGGCTGGGCGAGACGCTCGGCGCGGCCGTCGAGCCCGAGATGCGGCGGGAGTTCACCAGGATGGACGAACGCATCAAGGTTCGATTGGTCGTGATGAAGGCCGAGGATGCCCTTGAGCAGGTCAAGGACGTGCCCGACGAGACCCTGCGGAAGCAGTTCGACAAGTACGGGAAGTTCCTGGCCGGAAAGAGCCCCGAGGGCTACGGCTACCGCATTCCCGACAGGGTTGCGTTTGAGTACCTCGTGGCCGACCCGGCGGGGTTCGAGAAAGAGGCCGAGCCGGAGGTAACCGCCGACGCCGTCACCGCGTATTACGACGCCAACAAGGACACCGAGTTCCTCGTCAAGGAAGAGAAGGACGAGAAACCGGACGCCGCCGGGAAAGACGACGCGAAGGCCGCCGACGATAAGGACGAAACCGCTTCGGCCGGCGAGAAAAACGAGAAGACGCCCGAAAAAAAGTTCCGCCCGCTGGAGGAGGTCCGCGACCAGATCCGCAAGACGTTGCTGCGCCGCCAGGCCGAACGCCTCGCCAGCCAGCGCCTGCACGAAAACGTGGCTGAGATCCGCACCATGAGAAAAAAACCGGAACTTGGTATCTGGGCCGACGGCACCGCCGTACGCCACGTGCGGGTCAAGGATCTTCACACGGCTGACGGACTGGCCGAACTCAAGGGCATCGGCCAGGCAACCTCCGGAAACGATGCCTTTCCCACGTACGCCGTGGCGGTCGGCGAACTCGTCGGCCAGGATAAAGCCAGGATCGGCGCGGGCGAGATCAGCGACGTCTTCGCCGACCCTGACGGCCGGGCCTACGCCTTCCGTGTGACGGCTGTTGAGGCCAACCACGAACCGGCTGCCCTCAGCGAGGTCCGCGACAAGGTTCTGGCCGATGTCCGCCGCGCGAAGGCGTTTGAAATGATCCGTGAACGCGGCAAGAAACTGGTGGAGGCTGCTTCGGCCAAGAAGGGCCTTGAGGCCGCTGCCAAAGACGCCAACGTCGAGACGGTTATGAGCGACTGGTTCCCGCGCGAACGCGCGATACCCTACCGCGGGCGGTGGGTAACCTTTCCGCCGGCGCTGCCGAAGGTCGGGTCCAACCCCCTTGTCGTCGCGGAGTGTTTCCGGATGGCCGAAGACGGGCGGCAGCGGACCCTTGTGACGCTGGCCCGGCAGCAGATGGTTGTTGCGGCCGAACTCATCGAACGCAAGCCGCCGCGCGAGGCGGCCTTCGACGCGATGCGGCCGCTTATCGCTCAGCGCGTCACAAGCCAGTTGGCCGAGAACGCTCTGCGCGCCGTGCTTGCCGGCGGCGCCATTCAGCGGCGGATGATCGTCGTGGCAGAGGTGGTCGATACCTCCTCCACTCCGCGCGAAACCGGCGACGAAAACGGCCGGTAGAGCCACCGTGCCCGACGCGCCCACCCGGCTCGGCGCCGCGCCCGAAGTTCATCACCGGCGGCTGTTGACAACCGCCTGTCCGGCGGCTATAGTCCCGCGTGCATGCCTGGGTGGGTAGGTAGCTCAGGCGGTAGAGCAACGGACTGAAAATCCGTGTGTCGTGGGTTCAACTCCCACCCTGCCCACCATTCTCGCCGTTTCTGAAACGCCGGCGGCCATGAGCGGCCAGGGCCGCCGCGCGACTCACCGGCTGTCGATCAGGCCGATGGCGGCGAGCCGTTTTCGCAAGGAAGGGCCGAGGGTTTCCAGCCAGCGCACCAGGGCGGGGTCGGGCGTGGCGCCGCTGACTCGATAGCGCACGCGCCGCTCGATCTTCAGACCCAACTCGCGGCTCTTGTCCTTGCCGGTGAAGGCCGCCGCCTCGCGCGTCCCGCTTGCATCGGGAGTCACGGGGCCGCCCACTTCAACTTGCCGTTCTCGTCGAGCAGGCGGAGCCTCGGCCCGTCCTTGTCCACAACCAGCGAGGCGCGGTGCTTGCCGTTCTCGTCGAGCATGGCCAGCATCGGCCCGACCTCGTCCACGGCCAGCATGGCGCGGGGCTTGCCGTTCTCGTCGAGCATGGCCAGCTTCGGCCCGTGCTTGCCCACGACCAGGATGGCGCGGTCCTCGCCGTTCTCGTCGATCAGGCTCAGCACCGGCCCGGCCTTGATGACGGCCAGCATGATGCGGGGCTTGCCGTTCTCGTCCACAAGAACGAAGCTATTGCACCCGGCCGCCGCGACGATGCAGACCAGGGCGAAGGCCCCCGCCACCAGGCGCGCGGCGGCCGGCAGCCGCCGATTGCGGCGCTTCGCGCGGGCGAGTTCCCTCTCCAACGTTTCCAGGCGTTCTTCGGTCGTCATGACAAATCTCCTTTTCCCCTCCGTCAGGTTTCTATCGCACGTCAGCAATCTGGCAAATCAGCGCAGCAACACAGGCCAGAGCGATCAGGCCGCGCTCTTTCGCCAGCGTGCAAGCGAGTGCGTGGGTAAGCCGGCTCTCAGGCTGGTCGTACTGGCCGAAGCCGTTTCTGACTCACGGCTCTCTCTGAGCAGTTCGCCTCCGTTTTCGCAGATCTCCCACGCGCCGCTCGATCTTCAGGCCCAACTCGCGGCTCTGGTCCCTGTCGGTGAAGGCCGCCGCCTCGCGCGTCCCGCTTGCATCGGGAGTCACGGGGCGGCCCACTTCAACTTGCCGTTCTCGTCGAGCAGGAGCAGCGCCGGCATATGCTTGATAACGCCCAGCGTGGCGCCGGGCATGCCGTTCTCGTCGCGCAGGAGGAGCAACGGGTTGCCATCGATCAGGGACAGCACGGCGCGGTGCTTGCGGTTCTCGTCGAGCAGGGTCAGCGTCGGCTCGCTGTCGACCAGGGCCAGCATGGCGCGGGGCTTTTCGTTCTCGTCGAACAGGCTCAGCGTCGGCCCGCCGTCGACCAGGGCCAGTATGGCGCGGGGGTGGCCGTTCTTGTCCTCAAGAACGAAGGTATTGGCGCGGATGACGCTGCACCCGGCCCCCGCGACGATGCAGACCAGGGCGAAGGCCCCCGCCACCAGGCGCGCGGCGGCCGGCAGCCGCCGATTGCGGCGCCTGCCCGCCGGCCGGCAGGCGGGATTCGCGCGGGCGAGTTCCCTCTCCAACGTTTCCGGGCGTTCTTCGGTCGTCATGACTTGTCTCCCTTTCTTTGTCGCGCAGCGGTCAAGCCACGGCGCGCTTGCCCTGCCAGGAAGGGCCGCCGCGCCGGGGTGTGAACGGAAAGCCCTGGAGGACTTGCCGAACCCGAGCGCGACGGTCCAAGATTGTGAACTATGGGGATTCATAGCACTTTCCGCTCACTCCCTTGTAGTAAGCAGGAGCGATGAAGTCAATCCGAATTCGGCGGCTGACGTGACGTGTACCGAGGTCCGTAGCGCCGGGCTTCATGCACCTTGCCGCTTCTCGGTCACCGCCGGACGTCCTGGCGGGGGCGTTCGCACGGTCCGCGTTCTGTTTGTCCGCAAGACGCCGAAACCCGTTGCATCCCGTCTCGACTGCGGTAGAATGGCGGGGCGTGATGTCGCCGGCGAGATGCTCAGGGGCGCTCGGCGTGACCCAAGGCCGGTAACTGAGGAGGAGCCAACGTGCCGCGAAAGGAAACGTTGCTGGTGGCGGCTACCGCTGCGTGCGTTCTCGTGTTCCTTGTGGCGGCGGCTGGCCCATCGCCGGCGGCGGGTGAGCGGGATGCGGTGACGCTGCACGACGGAGACCGGCAAGTGCTTGAATACCGGTACGGCCGCGTGCCGTTCAAGCCGTACGTCAGACGCTTCTTTACACCGGGTGGTGTGAACGTTCTCCGCGACGCTCCACACGATCACCTGCACCATCACGCGCTGATGTTCGCCATCGGCATCGACGGTGTGGATTTCTGGACCGAAACGCCCCAGTGCGGTCGGCAGGTGCCCGTGGGCAGCATCGTGGACAAGGTCATTGTCTGCGCTCAGCGCCTCGACTGGAAGCCTCCGAATCAGCCCACGCCGTCGGCGCGGGAGACACGTACCATCCGTGTCCATGCCGACGGGTCGCTCGGCGCCTCGCTGTTCACGTGGCGCACTGAATTGGCGCCCGCCGAGGGCCGGGACACCATCAAGTTGTGGGGCCGGCACTACTTCGGCCTCGGGATGCGGTTCGACAAGTCGATGGACAAGGCCGGTGAGTTCTTCACGGTCAAGGGCAAGGCCAAAGGCGAGGGCGTCCGCGGCGACGAGAGGTTGGTCAAGGCGCCATGGATCGCCTATACGGCCGCCGTCGAGGGCAAACCGGTCACCGTGGCCATGTTCGACTATCCGAAGAACCCGCGCCCGGGCCATTGGTTCACCATGACGAAACCGTTCGCATACCTCTCGGCCACGCTGAACCTGCACCGCGAGCCAATGACCTTGAAGGCTCCCGAAACGCTCGCGGTTGTGTACGGCGTTGCCGCCTGGGACGGCCGCAAAAAACCGGACGAGGTCGAATCCCTGTACCGCCGCTGGCTCCAACTGACCTCGCCGAAGAAACCCGACGCGTCTTAGCGCTACAGCGCCACTTCCCGCGCGGCGGGTCTCCCGACACGCTGCCGCAACGTTCTCGCCGGCCGACCTCGCCTACCAGGTCCAGACGCCGCTCATCATGGCGATGTGGAGCCTGCGGCAGGGGAAGGTGGCCACGTTCGATGCCGCCAAGCAGGAGATCGTGATGTAAGCCCTCTGGCCGGCGGCTCTACCGGCCGATAGACTTACGTCAAATGGCCGTTCGCCGCACCTTTGCGCGGTGGGTCTCCGTACCCACCGCGCCGATGGCCTTACCTCGAATGGCCGTTGGCCGCACCCCCCCACGAAAACGTGTTTTTCGGTGTCTGAATCGGCGTTTCTGGCCCGTGAGGGGCGATTTTTTGGTAAGATACGTCCGACACACGTTCTGCGCAGTCCGACACACGTTCTGCGCGGTGGTTCTCCCGAACCACCGCGCTTTGTGGGCAAGTGGCGGTGTGGAGAAATCGGTACTGCGTCCCCGGAATTACCCGGAATTAAAATGAGTATTGCTTCTTCAGTCACCAACCCCCGGCTCCTTCCATCCGTGCGACTCGTACCTCTCAATCCGGCTCTCCTTTTGCTCGTCTGTGTCAACTTCCTCCCTCCCCATCCAGATAAACAGGTATGGCTGGTCGTCATCCGGGTCGAGACACAGCCTAACGCCTTTCACCTTACGGGGCGAGTCCCAGGGGCTGCATTCCACCTCCATCTCGAGACTCGGCGCGAAGGGCAGGTCGATAGTCTTCCACATTTCCTGGGCGCCGCCGTTGCCTTCTGTCACAACCAGAACGTTCAGAATCGCCTTCATGACTGCTTCCTTTCTAGTCGCCTTTCTCCCCAGAGGGATGGCGAATTCACATCGTAAGTGCAACGGGTCGGGGCCAGAAGACCTGCGCCGTTCGTTTCTTGCCGTCGCGGTCACGGTACGTCGTTCGGAAAAGCCGCATGAGAACACCTGCCTTTCTCCGCACCCGCCTCGCGAGCGGGCGGTCACGGGGCCGACGACACGGGCTTGCCGTTCTCGTCGTACAGGTCCAGCCCCGACCCATCCTTGTCCACGAATAGCATGGCGCCGCCCTTGCTGCTCTCGTCACTCAGGGCCAGCGCTGACCGGTCCTTGTTCACAGACAGCCCGGCGCGGATCTTGCCGTTCTCGTCGAGCAGGTCTAACCCCGACGCGCCCCTGTCCACGACCAACCCGGCGCGGGTCGTGCCTTTCTCGTCTCTCAGGGCCAGCATCGGCCCGTCCTTGTCTACGCTCATGCTGACGCAGGACTTGCCGTTCTCGCCGGTCAGGCTCAGCCTCGGCCGGTCCCTGCCCATGCGCAGGCTGACGACGCCGGACTTGCCGTTCTCGTCGAACAGGTCTAACCCCGGCCCGCGCGGGTCCATGCTCAGGCTGGCGCGGGACTTGCCGTTCCCACCGAACAGGGTTAACCCCGACCCCTCCCTGTCCATGTGCAGGCTGACGCCGGGCTTGCCCCTCTCGCAGGTCAGCATCAGCCTCGGACCGAGCGGGTTCACGGTCAGGCTGACACTGGTGTCGATCTCCTTAGACAGGCTCAGCCTCGGCCCGAACTTATCCGCGCGCAGGCTGGCAAGGGTCTGGTTCTCGCCACGCAGGACCAGCCCCGGCCCGCGCTCGTCTATGTCCAGGCTGACGCGGGGGTACTCACCGTCCTCGTCAAACAGGGTCAGGTGCGGACCGCTCTTGACCGCCGCCAGGCTAACGCGACGCCTGTTGTTCTCGTCACGGAGGGTCAGCACCGACCCGAACTTGTGCGCGGCCAGGGTGGTGCGGGGCTCGCCGTTCTCGTCGTACAGCATCAGGCTCGGACGGCCCTTTTCCACGGTCAGAGCGGCGCGCAACTTGCCATTCTCGTCCGCAAGGATGAAGGCATTGGCGCGGATAGAGGTCGCGACTCCGCCCTTCCCACTCACGATCGCCGCGACGATCCAGATCAGGGCGAAGACCCCCACCGCCAAGCCCGCGACGGCCAGCAGCCGCCGGTTGGGGCGCTTCGCGCGGGCGAGTTCCCGCTCCAGGTTTTCCAGGCGTTCGTCGGTCGTCACGACTTGCCCCCTTTCTCTGTCGCGCAGCGGTCAAGCCACGGCGCGCTTGCCCTGCCAAGGGAAAGGCCGCCGAGCCGGGAGGATTCCCGAGGATAGGATACACATTTGTGTCGGGGCGGCCATTACCATAGGCATATCGTAATGGTTCGGCGCGGGCGAGGCAAGGGGGGATTGGTTCCAACGCGGAATTCGGAATTCGGAATGCGGAACGAACGGCAACGACAACGTTCCAATGCGGAATTCGGAATGCGGAGTGCGGAACGTACTGAAACCACAACGGCAAGCAACAGCGCCGCGGCGCGCCGCGGCCTACTTCCTGCAACATGGTCATCCTTCGGAATGACCATGCCACCCACCGCTCGCTCAGCGTGACAGACGGCAAGGACAGGCGCCGCGGCGCGCCGCGGCCTACTTGCCTTTAAAGAACGGGCACGTCTCCTTCTTCACCTCGTCGGCCCAGAGGCGGATGGCGGTGATGACGCCTTGGTCGTCGAACGTGCCGAAGCCGACCCAGCCCCAGTCGAAGTTGGTGTCGGTGGCTTCCATGAGGGGTATGCTCATATCATCGAAAAAGACGCGTATGGCGCCGTCGCCGGCCTTGCGGACCAGGCGCACCTTGTGCCAGGTGCTTCCCCACTTGATGCCCTTGGTGGTCTTGGTGGCGATGGCGGTGCGCGGCTTGTCTTTGACGAGAAAGATGTTGTGGGCGTGCGGGTCGGCCTTGGTGGCGATGTGCGTGTAGTAGAAGTTCGACGGGTTCGTGAAACCGTAGAAGAGGCACCCGTCGCGGTGGCCGTACTCCTTGCCGGTCTGGCAGATGTCGACGTCCAGGACGAAGTCCTTGACCTTCACCCCCTTGATGAGGCCGATGATGCGCGGCGAGCGGACCTTGGGCTTGTACTTGGCGGAGTTGTCGTATGCGAGTCCCTTGCGGCCGCCGGCCTCGCCGAGTTTCCACGCCTTCGGATCGGTAAAGACGAAGTCCTTGATGGCGGAGGCGTCCTTGAAGTCCTGGGCGTACACGAGTTTGTACCCGCCGGGCACGCCGGCCGGCGGCTTCTCGGCGGCGGCGGTCCACGTCAGTGCGGCGACCGTCATGACGGCGGCGACAGCGATCAGTCGTTTCATCGGTCGGCTCTCCTTATGCTCGCGGCTCCAGTCGCAGCCGCGCGTCGCGAGACGCCCGGCGTGTCACAGTAGAGGGTAGCCACGGAGGCGGCGCGTTGCAAGGGTCCTTCGGGTGGATAACGGTAGCGCGGCAAGTTCGCGCGGCGGGCCAGGAGACCCGCCGCGCAGAAGTGCAACCAGTGCGCGCGGACCATGCGCGGCGTTGCCGTAAGTCCTTTGGCAGCAAGGTGTTACATCACGCGCCGCAGATGATAGCCACAGAGATATGTCCAGTCGACTGCCAACAACAGGCGTCAACACCGCCGGCCGCGCGGCAGGGGCGGGGGACGCGGGGCCGTCCGCGGGCGCGTGTTACCGCTTGGGCGCGACGGAAGCCTTGCTCCGGGTCTTCTGAAGTTCGACCTCGGCAGCGCGGCGTTCGAGCAGCGAGAGACTGATCTCGATATCTTCGCGGGCCTCGTCGGGCGTCGACGTGCCGACGCAGACCATGTCGCAGTCGCGGATGGTCGACCAGTTGAACGCTAGGCCGACGAGCGGCAGCACCTTGTTCACCGCGAGCGGCTTGATCGTGATGACGGGCTTGGCGCGCTGCCAGATCATCCGGTGCACCCAGTCCACCTCGATCTGCATGAGGAACCCGACGGCGTTATACATCTGGATGTAGGTCTCGCAGTCGAGGCCGGTCTCGTCGGCGTAGATGGGCGTCTCGGGCATGTGGGTCGAGAGGCCGGGGATCATTCCGGCTTCGCGGATCATCGCCGCATAGCGGTCCATGTCGCGGATGGTGCGTGTGCGGCGGTCGAGCAGGGCGTCGGTCGTCTGCTGATGGGGCAGGCACACGCGGCAGCCCATCTCGGCGCAGGCGTCGATGGCGCGGCGGCTGTTGCCGTCGGCCTCGGGCGCGCCGGAGAGGTCGAGGTGCGGTGTGCCGAGGGTGATGATCTTGCGGCCGGTGCGGTCCTGGGCGATGTCGATGGCGGCCAGGAGTTTTTCATCCGGGTGGCCGATGAGGCCGTCGACGCCGGCGTTGAGGAACACCTCCATGACGTGGGCGATGCGGTCGGGGGTCATCGTCCGTTTGATCTCGTCGTCCTTGGCGGCGCTGGTGTGCGAGAACCCCAGCCACCAGTTCGTGCCCATGAGGAGGCGCGAGACGGAGAGGTTTTCGATCTTGGTTCGTGGAAAATCGGCCATGGTTATGCCCTCTTCAAAAAGTGGCCTGTCGCCATCGGCAAGCGGCGCGCCGGACAAGCCCGGCGGCTAACGGGTCGCTTCGGGCCGCAGGCGAATGTGAAGGTCGCGCAGGCTGCGGTCGTCCACGGCGGTGGGCGCGCCGGTCATCAGGCACTGGGCCCGCTGCGTCTTCGGGAAGGCGATGGTCTCGCGGATACTCGATTCGCCCAACAGGAGTCGCACGAAGCGGTCGAGGCCGAGTGCGATGCCGCCGTGGGGCGGCGCGCCGTAGCGGAGGGCCTCGAGCAGGAAACCGAACTTGACCTCGGCCTCTTCCTTGCCGATGCCCAGCATCCTGAAGACGCGCTGCTGCACGTCCTGGCGGTGGATACGGATGCTGCCGCCGCCCAGTTCGATGCCGTTCAGGACCAGGTCGTAGGCCCGTGCGCGGACGGAGAGCGGCTGGGACTCGAGGCGGTCCAGGTCCTCGGGCATCGGGCTGGTGAACGGGTGGTGGATGGCCACGTGGCGCTTGTCGTCCACGTCGTACTCGAACATGGGGAACTCGGTAACCCAGCAGAAGTTGAGTTCGCCCTCGGGCACGATGCCGAGGCGATGGCCCAGGTGGACTCGCAGCGCGCCGAGGCTGGCGGCGACGACGGCGGGTTCGTCGGCCACGAAGAGCAGAAGGTCGCCCGGTTCGGTGGCGAAGGTCCGCTGCATCTCGGCCAGTTGCTCCGGGGTGAAGAACTTGGCGATGGGGCCGGTCAGGCCGTCGGCCTCGGCACGAAGCCAGGCCAGGCCCTTGGCGCCGAAGTCGGCGGCAAAGGCCGCAAGGTCGTCGATATCTTTGCGGCTGAACGCTTTGCCCCCCGGCACCTTGAGGCCGCGCACGTGCCCGCCGGCCTCGACGGCCTCGCGAAAGATGCGGAACTCGCTCTCGGCGGCCGCATCGCCGGCGTCGGCGAGTTTCATGTCGAACCGCCGGTCCGGCTTGTCGGAGCCGTAGTCGCGCATCGCCTCGGCAAAGGTGAGCCGCGGAAACGGCAGTTGGACGTCCACGCCGAGGACGGCCTTGACGACGGCAGCCACGACGCGCTCGGTGACCGCCATGATGTCCGCTTCCGTAATGAAGGCCATCTCGACGTCGAGTTGTGTGAACTCCGGCTGGCGGTCGGCCCGCAGGTCCTCATCGCGGAGGCACCTCGCGATCTGGTAGTAGCGGTCGTAGCCGGCGATCATGAGGATCTGCTTGAACAGTTGCGGCGACTGTGGCAGGGCGTAGAATCGTCCGGGGTTCACGCGGCTGGGGACGAGGAAGTCGCGTGCCCCTTCGGGCGTCGATTTCGTCAGCAGCGGCGTCTCGACGTCGATAAATCCCTCCGCTTCGAGCGTCCGGCGCATCGTGCGGACGATCAGCGCGCGGGTCAAGAGGTTCCGCTGCATCGTCGGACGGCGAAGGTCGATGTACCGGTGGCGCAGGCGGATGTCCTCGCCAAGTTCAACGTCGTCGGTTATCTCGAATGGTGGCGTGTCGCTGGCGGCGAGGACCTGGAGGGAGGTGGCGTGGACTTCGATCTCGCCGGTCGGCAGTTTCGGGTTGATGGCGTCGTGGGGCCGCGGGCGCACGGCGCCCTCGACCTGAACCACGTACTGGTTGTGCAGGCGCTCGGCCAGGGCGTGGGCGTCGGGGCTGTTCTCGTGCCTGAAGACGCATTGGGTGCGGCCGTAGCGATCTCTGAGGTCGATGAAGATGACTCCCCCGTGATCGCGTGCGGAATCGACCCAGCCGGCCAGGCGGACGGTCTGGCCGGTTTCGACCTTGGTGAGTTCGCCGCACGTGTGGGTCCGGTACGTCGTCTTCATGGGATGTTCTCCTGGGCCGGCGTCTGTGCGACGAAATCGGCCCCGGGAAGCGTGTCCCGAGGCCGTTGGCTTTGAGTCGGCGCGCGGCGGCCCCGGGCGTTAGGAGTCGTTGCCCGGAACCCGATTGTCGCGTTGCCCTTTCATTATGCCACACTATCGACGAAGGCCGGCGGGGGGTCAAGGAAAAACCGCCCCCGGCGCGGGCAGAGGCGGCAAAAAGGCTCCAGGAACCTTTTCTGCGTAGCACCCTTCGGGCCCTTCAGGGAAAAGGTTCCTGGAACCTTTTTGCCTGACGGCGCGACGCCTGGCATAATCCGTGTTCACACCCACCGGTATCACCCACTGTCTTGACGGTGAGTGCGGAAGCAGTAGAATTACTGGGGTGGCACGTCTGGTGTGGTGGCTCGTTTCCGGTCCGACGGACGGCCGTTTGGCTCGTACTAACCCAGGGAGGAGGGAGCAGCGAAGATGCCGGAAACCGTTGACGCGCAATGCGGTTTTTGCCAGAAACGGTTCAGGCTTCGGACGGACCAATTGAACCGCGAGGTCCGCTGCCCTCACTGCAAGACTATCGTCAAGATCGCCCAGCGGACCGAGACGGCGACAGAGGCGGTCGAGGCCATTCGTGATGCCGTGAGGCCGGACCGTCCGGTGGCGAGCAGCCGCCCCCGTGCGATGTCGCAGGTGGCGATGCGGAACAAGAATATGATGATCGTCTGGCTTGTGCTGTTGGGGGTGGGATTCATTGGCGTATTCATCGGCCTGTTTTTCGTGTTCGGGCGCGGGGGCGAACGCTTCATGCCGAGCATTGGCGGCGACTTGACCGGCCATCACTTCGAACGTGACAAGACCTTCGGGAACGGCAAGCCCGAGGCGGGTCTCCCGGGCAGCGGCACGACGGCGCCGGGCGCGGCGGCTTCGCCGGCGGCGCGGGCGCCGGTGCGTGAACCGGTCCAGGTCAAGGTCGAGCGGCTCCTCCGGGGGTACAAGGACGAGACCGTCACCTATGCCGTCGGCCGCGTCAGGAACAACACGGACAGCCTTATCCGATCAATGAAAGTCGTTGTTGGGTTGTACGACAAGGACGAGAAACTGCTCGGCGAGGCCGTCTGCATTCTGATCAACATCCCCCCGAAGTACACGGCGCCGCTGGTGGCCGACTGGACACACGCGCAGGGCGTGCGCGCGACGCGGTGGGCGCTGGCGGGATGGGAGATCGGTCCGACCGGCGTGCCGCGCGAGTTGCCGCATCTGGAGGCCAGCGATCCCTGGCCCAAACGCGATCCGAACTCCGTGGCGCCGGAGGGAGAGGTCTCCGCCAACGTGACGAACCACGGCGCGGTGCCCGTCAGGGACATGGACATGACCCTTATCCTGCTGGACACGAAAGGCCGCATCGTCGGCGCCGCCAAAAGCGGTGTGACCAAGGAGATCAAACCGGAGGCCTCCGAAGAGGTCTCCATCCGCTGGACCCGCTGCGCGGGCACGCTCGTCAGTTCGGCCGAGGTCTGGGTCCAGCCGCGGTACTGAACCCGCCAAGTGCACGTCAACGATTCCAGGTAACATTCATAGCAATGCATCGTAGGAGATAGGGCTATGAGCGCATCGCGCGAGGCGGCTCGGCGGGAGTCTGTCGGCGGGGAC
>Ga0307427_1001005_pt1 | contig 15450 bp, 23 predicted proteins | sample SalMarWE160190MG_FD_202162 | JGI IMG/M metagenome (GOLD analysis project Ga0307427, IMG submission 202162) | Salt marsh sediment microbial communities from the Plum Island Ecosystem LTER, Massachusetts, United States - WE1603-190 | ecosystem: Environmental > Aquatic > Marine > Intertidal zone >... | reverse complement strand
GATTGTCTCTTTAGATTTTTCAGTATTTTGAGCAAGTTCACTTGCTTGTTTTTTACTGTTTTTAATATTTTCTTCCCTCTTTTTAGCATTTTCTTTCCATGCGTCAAAGTCCGGGTCATCCTCTTCAGGAACCAGATCATCAGTCGAAAAATGTCTTGCAATAGCAACACGGAGGTCAGCTCCGTCAATAACATCTTTTAATATATCGGCAACAGTCGGATTTGTTTCAAAGACTTCAATCAGCTTACTATTTGCTTTTTGTGATTTGTCGTGGTAATCTGTCAGTTCATCAAGATAACCCACAAGTGTTTGTAAATAGTTATCATTATTAGCATCTGGATTGATATTTTTTGCCCTCTCTACTAGGGCTTCTGTTGATATATCAATCTCTTTTTCATCCGATTCTTCTTCCGATTCGTCCTTAGATTCTTCTTCTGATTCCTCATCTGATTTTTCTTCTGAATCATCATCCGATTCTTCTTCTTGTTCCCGATCTCCTGTTTCTTCTTCGGAACCTTCATTGGTTTCTTCTTCGGAACCTTCATTGGTTTCTTCTTCGGAACCCTCATTGGTTTCTTCTACCTGTTCCTCCCCAGTAGTTTCAACCTCTTCCTGCTGTTCCAATTCTTCTTTTTCTTCGGTTTTCATAAAAAGCAGTTTTTGGTTAAACAAATTTTTCGCAATATAGAAAGTAGTTTAATAAAATGTTAATAAAATTTATCATAAAATTGATATTTTTCATCTTTTTGTGTTTACTTTTGTATCTCATTCTCGAAAATGCTATTAAAAATAAGAAAATGGCAAACGAGAAAATATTATTAACCAAGGAAAGACACGATGAGCTGTATAAATTATTTGAAAATGTTATTAAGGAATATGGATGGATGGCGAGACATATGCCTATAATGTTTTTTTATCAAGAAACGGCAAAAAGATCAATTGGATATTCGTGGCATACTGTAAGAAAAGTTGTAACGGAAAAAACCGGGAGAAAAGGAACAAAATATAATAAAAAAAGACCTTACAGGAAAAGGAAAACTTTTAAGCGTAGTGGCGAAACAACAAAAAAAAGGCATGATAAAATATTTGAAATTTATAAAGAAGTAATTAAAAAATATTATGAAAAACCTGAAACAAAATGGGCAAAATTTGAAGCATGTCACGAAGTTGCTGCCAAAACTAATTTTTCTTATTCAACTGTAAAACAAATTGTTGAAAAAAGAATTAAGGATGAATCATATTAAAATTATAGAGGAAAATAAAAAGAGACTTAAAGAACTTAATTCAGAGTATGATCCTATACGAGGAATTGGATCGCCCCTGGAGAGAAAAGAATTGAAGTTTAAATTGAGAGGAAAGGGAAATAGCGTTTTTCTACCAAGGGATATGTTTGCCCTTCCAATGATCAAAGAATTGGAAAGGCTAGGTAATGCTGATGAACTGATTAAGAAATATTCCGGCGGGGTCTACTCTGAATTTTTAATCCGAGACTTTGAAAAGGGATTTGCACAATTAAGATTTCAATATGACTTCGAGTTCTGGGCTTTCACCTGTGTAAAAATAATTCACAAAATTACCGCACAGCTTGTACCTTTTAAGTTGAATAAAGCACAAAGAAAGCTATTAAAAGTGTTAGAGGATATGAGAATGGCTGGGGTACCCATGAGAATAATTCTCCTGAAAGCTCGCCAATGGGGTGGCAGTACCCTTGTGGAAATTTATATGGCAGGGATTCAGCTCATACATAAAGAGAATTGGTCATTGGCAGTAGTGGCAGATGTGGATGATCAGGCAAAGAATATTAGGGGTATGTATGATCGATTAATCGAAAATTATCCCGAAGAGGTCGGGACATACAAATTAAAGCCTTATCAAGGTTCTGTTAAAAATAAAATTATCGAAGGACAGGGAGGTATTATTGGTGTAGGATCGGTACAAAAACCTGATAATCTTCGGTCTTATTCCTTCAATATGCTCCACGCATCTGAGGTCGGCCTCTGGCAAGACACCCCTAAAAAATCTGCGGAAGATTTAGCTCAAAGTCTCCGAGCTGGCATTTCAAAAATACCATATACTCTTATTGTTCTCGAATCTACAGCAAAAGGTGTTGGTAATTTCTTCCACAGAGAATGGTTAGCAGCAAAAAGTAAACAAAGCGGTTATAGACCTGTCTTTGTAGCATGGTGGGAAATAGAAATGTATCAGTCTCCAATAGAATCATATGAAAAGTTCATAAATGAAATGGAAGAGTATGATTGGTTTCTCTGGGAGCTTGGCGCAACTCTTGAAGGTATTAATTGGTATAAAAACTTTAAGAAGGATGAACATTATACTGATTGGCGAATGATGAGTGAATATCCTTCTAATGACGTAGAGGCTTTTCAGAGTACCGGACACAGGGTATTCGCACCTTTATATGTACAGAATGCGAGAAAAACCTGTACGGAACCGGAATTAAAAGGAGACATATTCGGATTAGAAGAAAAAGGAGAATATGCTTTAAGGGGATTAGAATTCTGTAACATGGCAGATGGTAAACTCTGGATATGGACTCTGCCGGATTCAACCATTAACGTGGTAAACCGTTATTGCATATTTGTTGATATAGGGGGACGCACCGATAAGGCAGACTATTCTGTCATTAAAGTATTTGACAGGTACTGGATGATCGAGGGGGGATTGCCCGAAGTAGTAGCAGTTTGGCATGGACACCTTGACCAGGACCTGGTAGCTTGGAAATCCGCACAGATAGCCAAATTTTATAATGATGCTCTGCTTGCTATTGAGACAAATAAATTACGAAAAGAAGAAACAGAAGGAGATCATTTTCTCACAGTACTTGACGAGATAGTTCCCTTCTATGATAATATATATGCTCGCACTGATCCTGAAAAAGTAAAACAAGGCATTCCTATCCGGTATGGTTTTCATACCGATATCAGAACAAAGCCGATGATCATGAATACTCTTAATGCAGCCCTGAGAGATCAGGAATATATCGAAAGGGACATGAGGGCTTGTCATGAAATGGATACTTATGAGGTTAAGCCAAGTGGAAAATACGGAGCTGTTGAGGGAATGCACGATGATCATGTTATAGTAACGGCAGGAGGCGTATGGTTGGCATTAAAGTACATGCCTGCCCCTGAATTAATTGAATATACTCCGAGAAGGATATCAGGACGAGTTGCAAAAGAATCATCCTTTTAATATGAATACGCTTGAAAATACAAAAAGAGACTTTCTTATTATAGCTATTGATTTTGATGGTACGATAGTGGAGCACCAGTTTCCAAGAATCGGAAAGCTTAAGCTTGGAGCAGATAAATATATTAGAAAACTTAAAAAAGAAGGTCATAAAATTATTATTTGGACGTGCCGAAATAATACAGAAAGTCAATTAGGAAAAGTAGCAACTATCGGTGCTGTAAAAGAATTTCTTGATCAGAAGAATATTCCATATGATGCTATAAACGAAAATGTACCTGAAATGGGATTCTGGCTTCAAAGCAGGAAGATATATGCAGACATTTACATAGATGATAAAAATCTTGGCGGATTTCCTGGCTGGGAATCAGCGTATTATGATATTTATTTTTATGTTAAATCAGAAATAAAAGACTGGGAATTCATTAAGTCATGAATAAAACAATAATAGGTATATCAGGAAAAAAGAGGGCTGGGAAAGATACCACGGCAAAAGTACTTCAAGAAACTTTACCCAATGCGATCATACTCTACTTCGCTAATACTTTAAAAAAAGTGGCAGCAGTAGCATTAGGGTACCAATACGATCATTTTTTTAAAGACGAGAACAAATTTAAAGAATATGAAATAGCTCCCGGGGTAACAATGACCGGAAGGGAATTCTTACAAAAGGTAGGCACTGAGAGCTTCCGTGACAATATCCATAAAGACTTCTGGGTGCATTCCCTGATGAAGCAAATTGAATATCTCCCGGAGAATATAGAATATGTGATCATCCCCGATGTACGGTTTGAAAACGAATATGAGGCTATTCTCGAAAGAAACGGCTATGTGATAAGGGTAGTACGATCCGGTCTTGAATCGGATGATCATACCTCGGAGACTGCTTTGGATAATTATAGATTCCATGCAAGGATTTACAACAACGAGGGTTATATGGGGGAGAAGTTTCTTGAAAATGTTAAAAAGTTTGCCGAAGCTTTTAAGAAGATTAAGAATGAAAAAAATACTGAAATATCTGAATAATCTATTGGGGATCAGCGAATTTATCTCTTATATAAAAAAAAGAATTACAATCGGCAAACAGCATCGCCGGATACGCAGGGCCACCCTGATAGCATTAGCAAGACACCGGACAGATAAGCGTAGATATTACGTGATGTATGACTGGGAGGGAAAATATCATGCCTTTAATAAAAATGAAATTGATCTTTTAAAAAGAGCCGGGATTCTCAACCGAAAGGTTACAATCCGCGACCTTTTGAGAGAAGCGACATTATACATTGACTCAACAAACTATGAGAAGATTAAGGAGAAAATGAGAAAAAGATTATGGAAGAGAAAATAATAAGTGCAGAGGTAGTGATCAGGTTAAAAACTTGTGACCTAACAACAGAAGAAGCCTTACAAGCTAATCAGGGGGGTGACTTTAATGGTCTCATCCTGGAGCTTATTGAAAGTAAGGGAATCTTTGATCTTCTCGAAGAAGAACCGGAGATAGTGTCAATTAAGAAAATCATTAAAAGTGCCAAATAAGCAGACAGGGATTGTCTATACGGGAGTCCAACAGGAGGGCATTTCGAGAGTGAAACGGACAATCCCACTGCTTAATTAAACCGAATATGAATAGAACGAACATTGATTGGAGTAATCCCCAAGAAGGCTTTGAGCTTGGGTACACGTGGAACCCCGCGGTGGGCTGTAAACATAACTGCCCTTATTGTTATGCTAAGCGAATAAATGATCGTTACCACATTATTCCGGATTTTTACGATCCGAAATTTTTTGAAGAGAGATTAGATCAACCGGGTAAAGTGAAAAAACCATCCACAGTTTTTGTTGTCTCTATGGGTGATCTTTTTGGTCAATGGGTTCCGGGAGAATGGATTGATAGGGTTTTGGATGCTATAATACAATATGATCAACATAGGTATATGCTATTAACAAAAAATCCTAAGCGGTATCTTGAATTTGTCATACCTAAAAATTGCTGGATTGGTACATCTTTAGATTATGCTCGCCATCAACATAGACTAAAATGGTTGGAACAGTATAATAATAGTAAGGTAAAGAAATTTGTGAGTGTTGAACCAATTTTAAGCTGTATGCACCAGGTTGATTTTTCAGGAGTAGATTTAGTAATCGTTGGCGCAATGACCGGAGTAAGAGCGACCAGACCACAAAAGGATTGGATTTATTCTATTAAGCATCATAACATTTCATATAAGGAAAACATTAAAAAATATTTATAAAATGAAAATATTAATACTTATCATACTAACAATCATAACCATTATAAGAGTTTGGTTTATAGAGGCAAAACACGACTACTATGTGTGTATGGACACCCGGCATGAATATAAAAGGCAGTGGCACCTATTGGGTAATCTGAATGAGCTAACAATCCTGTTGGTCACATCACTGTTAGTTGCATTAATAATAAAATGGATTGCCTTTTTACTGATCCCAATCCTCTGGCTTGTCTGGTGGATAACACACGACTTTGCCATGGGGCATTATCTATATCGGGATATCTGGGAGCTTGGGAGAACAGGATTTGATGCAAAGGCGAGAAAGATGTTTTTGAATTCAGGAAAGCTATGTTTCCTTTTCAAAGCATGGTGGTTATTATTATTAACCGCAATATATATAAGTCTATAAATAAATGTTTAATCTAAAAACAAACAATTATGCAAGGAATAAACAAAGCTATCATCGTGGGTACGTTAGGTGGAGACCCTAACGTGAACTACACAGATAATGGTATCTGTGTTGCAAATCTTTCGGTTGCCACAAATGAAATTTATCAGAAAAAAGATAGTGACGAAAAGGTTACTACTACTGAATGGCATAAAGTTGTCTTTTTCCGGGGATTAGCCGAGGTTGCCGAAAAGTATCTCAAAAAGGGATCAAGGGTCTACATCGAGGGTAAGCTAAAGACTCGCAAATGGACTGATAAGAATGAAATTGATCGGTACACTACCGAGATTTACGGGGATTCTCTACAGATGTTGGATAGCAAACCTGATAGTGGGCAACAGAAAGCCGAACAACAGGCTTCTCAATATAATCCGTTAGCGGATCAGGCCGAACCGGGAAAGGGAACTGATAGCGAACCATCGCCGGTTGAAGAAGATGATGATCTACCGTTTTAATGGAACTGTTTGCAATCAGAAATAATAAGCAGAGAGAGGAGCTTATAGAAACTATTAAAAACTATAGGCTTCCTTTTAAAACGGTATTGCAGGATATTTATCCTCATCGTTCTGTTAAGGCCAATGCTTATTACTGGGTTATTTTAACAAAATTATCCGAAGAATTGGATCATACACCTAAAGAATTACATGATTTTTTCATTGAAATAAATTATAAGGTTAAAAAAAATATAATCCAAAAAATTAAAGGATTGTTTATTAAATCAAAAGCAACACCCGAAGAGTTTCATATGTTTTTTAGAGGAACATTTCTCTTACAATATAGACCCGACAAAACAGGGAAATGGAGTCTCAGGATAGTGTCAACGACAGAATTAGATCAGGTAGAATTCATGAATTATTGTCTCCATATAAGAGGCTATTCGATGGTAAATTGGGGAATAAACCTTCCTTTACCAAATGAGGTCATAATAAATGAGTAAAAAATGAAAACAATAAAAAGGAACGTTTATTACTGCGAATATTGCGGAAAGCATGGATTATCGGCGGGGGCTATGGCTAAGCATGAAAAACATTGCACTGCAAATCCAGACCGGGAATGCAGACTCTGTGGAAACACAGAAGGATATAAAGATAAAATTAAGGAAATAACATCCAGATACAAATTGATTGAGGAAGAAACAGACCTTATGCCGGGTTTTATATCTATAAAAGTCGAATGGATTGGTGAGAAGGTAACACTTGGGGAAATAAACGATATTGCAAACGGATGTCCTAATTGTATGCTCTCGATTATAAGACTCTCTGGTTTGTCAGCAGGATGGCATGATTTAGATTTTGATTATAAGGGGAGTTTGGAAGAATATTGGTTGGAAGAATATTGGAATGAATATAATAAGAAAGAATTTGAAAGAGAGGAAGAACTAACATACATGGAACAACAGGGATATTAAATAATGAGTAATAGAAGAAAAAATATTAAAAAATATATAACATCCAAGGGAGAAGTCATGGTTGACATTTTTGTCTGTCCTGGGGAGATAGGAAATAATGTTTGCCCAATCAGAGACAAATGTCTCAGACATCAATTATATGATCCTGAATATAAAAAACAAATTGATTATTCATGGCAACCTCGGAAGAAAAATTGTCCAATGTATCTTGATCCGGACACATATAATGACTAAAAAAATAAATAATGCCATAAAAATCATTCAGAAATACGAACCCCCGGAAGGCTATCACGTTGCATTTTCGGGCGGTAAGGATTCTGTTGTTATTTATGATCTTGTAAAAAAATCAGCAGTGAAACACCAAGCTTATTTCTGCCTGACAACCGTTGATCCGCCTGAGGTTTTGGATTTTATCCGGAAAGAATATCCCGAAGTGATTTGGCTGAAACCAGAAAAGTCTATGTACCAGCTAATTATTGAAAAGGGATTACCGACAAGGCGCTCAAGATTTTGTTGTGAATTTTTAAAAGAATATGCAGGTGTAGGAGAAACTTTGATAACCGGAATTCGCTGGGAAGAAAGCAATTCAAGAAAATGCCGGGATTTTTACGAAAAAGATAACAGGAAAAATAAATGGTACGTCAATCCGATAATTGACTGGGAAGAGTTTGAAGTGTGGGATTATATTGAAAAAAATAATTTGCCGACTTGTTCTCTTTATGAAACGCAAAGCAGGATCGGTTGCGTCGGTTGCCCGATGCAATATTACAAACAGCATCAAAGAGAATTGAATCGATATCCGAAATTCAAAAGGATGTACCTGAAAGCAATCCGAAAGCGGATGGAAAAGGGATTTTTCAGCAAGTTTAAGGATGAATATGACGTTTACGAATGGTGGGTCGGTAATATCGGGATAGATGAATATTTAAGGCAAAAGAAAATTGAATTTGAATATGATGACTAAATCTAAAGAACAAAAAAAAATAGACCCTGAGCTATCTAAACTTAAAAAGTGGTGGATAAATAATTATCCAATCTGTATTTTCTGTCTACAATTATGTACTCCAGAGCAGATTAGAAATGGAGAAATAGAACTTTGTCACAAAATACGCAGATCAGAAGCCGTGGAAGGATATACCAGATTCGAGATTCAGACACTTAAATTAAACTCAGGATTGGGACATAAAGCCTGTCACGACATTTATGATAACGATCCTAAGGAGGCGATGAAACTGCCTGGATTTCCACAAATAATGAAGGATATAAAAACAATCAACGAAGCAACATATAATAAACTAATGGCTAATCTTTATTAAAATAAGCAAAAATATCAATATAGAAATATATTATATCAATTCGTTTCGAAATGAATTACAAAATTGTTATCAAGTTTAATTAAAATCACATATCATGAAACTTACCAAAGAGTTGTGGAGTCAAGCTCTACAATTACAAAGAGAAACAAAAAAATCCGAGAAGAAAATGGGTAGGGTTGTTATAGAAAAACAATTAGGTGTTACTGCGCATACTGCCAGATTACTTCTTTTTACTATTGAGAATCGCAATATAATAGATTCAGATGAAATTCCGGCTGTTCGTGCATTTAAACGTGTTTTATTGGCATCTGACACTCATTGTGGTCATATTGCCGGGTTAACACCTCCGGAATATCATTTAAATGAGGATCATCCCCGATTGGGTCATTTTGCCAAGTTTCAAAACGAGACCTGGCTCTGGTTTTATAATGAAATTGAGAGATTAAAACCTTTCGATATTGCCATCTGGAATGGTGACCTGATTGATGGAAAGGGCCGGAGGAGCGGTGGTACAGAACTATTGACTACCGACAGAAATATACAGGTAGATATGGCATCTGAAATCATCTGGAAAGTCGGTGCTAAAAAAGACGTACTGACTTATGGTACTTCTTATCATACTGGTCAGGAAGAAGATTTTGAGAGAAAAATATCTGACAATGTGAACGCAGAAGCCATTAAGCCGGAGTTAAATCTTGATATTAATGGGATCATCCTAAATGTAAAACATCATACTATCCCATCATCTTCTCCCTATGGTCAGGGAACACCGTTATTAAAAGATCAATTATATCAAATGTTATGGGCAGAACACGAAGAAAGACCAAAAGCTAATATCGTTGTTCGCAGCCATATCCATGAATATCTTAAAATTGATAGTCGCAATGGTATAGCCTTGGTATTACCAGCCCTACAAGGAGCAATGACAAAATATGGTCAACGTAGGTGTGCAAAAGTTGTTGATTTTGGTTTTGCTTATGTTGATATTTACCCCAACGGGGAATTTGATTTACAAGTACAGATCATGAAACCTCGATTCCAGATTAATGGACTTATAAAGTTATAACACCTCCTTTCTGGTCATGGCTTTTATAAGCCGGAAATAGGGGATTCTGAGAGTCCCCTATTTTTTCCTCATGTTAATTATTCGTTAATAAATTACTTGCACAATAAAGATATATTTATTATCTTTGTTGAGAAAATAAATTTTTATTTGTGTAATGACAGCATTCCGAATCGATACGAGAAGCGAAAAATTCAAGGGATTGACCCGGAAAAAATATAGGCAATTAATGGGAAAGCAATGTTCTGAACCAGGAAAGGGAAAATCCGAAACTTGCCGGGCAACGCCATTAGATAAGTCAATGGCTAAAAATCCGCGAGCATGGAAGGTCTATCCTCTGGAATATATTCAATTCAATAAAAAGAAAAACCAATATGCCGGGGGGAATGAAAGTTTTTTTGATTCTTTATGAAATCAGTATTACAAATACCAGCAAGTAGTGGAAATCATATTTTCTTGATAGGGGTTGATCTTGAAAAGAAAAAGCTCTGGTATCGAAAAGGTTTTAACCCCAAGCAAGAGATTGAAGAAGATTATGAAGTATTTGGGGATCAGGTTAGAACTGCTTTAATCAATTTCCATATTAACTGGCTAAGTAGATTTCAGGAACTCATGTCGGATCAGATAAAACTAAGAAATGGGATACAATCCGAGTAATAAAAATACCTATTACTATATAGACGAATATGGAATGATGCTCTGTCGATTTGCAAGAAACCAGGGCAGGGCAGATTCGGTAGGTCGCACCGTATTGGCTACGATAGCTTATTGCGAAGATCAACTTTTTAAAAATGTTTTAAGTAATTGTATAATAAATCTTTATCCTCCAAAAATAATACGTCATCCCGAGATAGAAAAGCCCGGAATAAGTAGAGACCATGTCACCTACCTTTTTGTTGGATTAAAATATTTTCAGAGAGAGAGATTGCTTAAAATATTAAGCAAAGAGATGAGATGGAAAATTAGCGACTTCGCTAAGTTTACTCCGGATATGTGGTGTTGGATGAAGGGAATTGCAGGATCACGATTTTATCTCTGGTTATTCTATAGGATTGAGATATTTTGGATGAGATTGATGAGTTTATGGAATAGGACGATCCGGAAAATTGGAAGGTTTCATTTAGAATTTAATCAGTGGGATTATAAGATGGTAAATATTGTCGGTGATCTTCAAATAACTTCATTACAAAGAAAGCTCCGGAAATGGTTATATCCAGCCTATTCTCTCCACATTCTGGGCTGGCAACTCTATGTTCTGAAAGACTGCAAATCAAAGAGAAGGCTCCAGAGAATCTGTCTTAAGATGACCGGAAGATACAACTACCTGGTCAGGCTCCTCTTCGGGGATCAGACAGTCACCTTAGATGATGTGAATAACTATCAACATATGACAAGTTGGAGATGGGGAGTTAATCTGGATGAAACAAATGATCGAGATACTTATATTATCCCTAATCTTAACCTAATCTCGGATAATGCTCTGGAGACTGACCTGTTGAGAAAAGTTTGGGATGATCATGCAGATAAAACGATGATTGAAAGATGGGAATATCTGAATAAATATTTAAAAAATGAAAATCAAAATACACATCAACTACGAACTTGATGTTGCGAGACTTCTGAAATTGCTATATGTACAAACCCGAATTATATTCTTAGATATCATTGATTTCTTCTGGAAAATCCGAAAACCAATAATATATAGTCTTTTAATCCTATCATTCATAGCCGTATCTGCAATAGGAAGGTGGGTTTGGTTACATGAAAGTCAACCGCAAAACAAATATGCTGTATTAATTTCTGCCGGACAAACCCTTAAAGATGATAAATTTATTCATTCCGAATACTGGTATGACCTTCTTATAACCTATAAGACCCTGATCGAGCTTGGTTATACACATGAAAATATTTATGTGTTTTATGATGAGGGCGTTGAATACGATTCTCAATATGATCATTATGATTTTACTACATATTTTGGCATACCCTCAATCGTTGATTATTCTAACCATAAAGAAGATATGCGCAAGGGCTTTGAGGAACTGAACTACAAAGTAACAAAAAAGGATAAACTTTTAATACATTGGGTTATCGGCCATGGGGCGGTTCCCTATTATCATCTTGACGGATATAATGATTATAATGTATTATTTGAGCGTCGGGACCTTGCGGGACAACTTGGTTATGCAAAAGTATCGAAAGATACAATTATTCAACTTATTAATTCTATAAAAGATTATAAGCAGAGAGAGATTTACTGGCTGACCTGCCATTCCGGTTCAATTATTAAAGGTGATTTACAATTTTCAGATTTTCGCACCACAGTTATTACTTCATCATCTTGGAGAGAATATTCCTATTCATTTTGTCCCAATAATCCGTGGGGCTATTATTGTAGCGAATATCTTGGTGGCGAATTCAACTGGGAAATATATGGCATATTTCATAAATGGTATTTTAACGGAGAGGAATATACGCCATATAATAAAAACCTCAAATATCCAATAACACCTCATAAGATATATAAAGAACTATTACATTCCAAATATATGGAATCTACCGTTCGGGTTGGCGGGGGAAGTCCTACCGTCTATTATATAAAATCCACCGATTGGATTAAAATAAAGTTCAGACTTATTAAAGAAATTAGAAAAAAGCTTAAACAAAGAGTAATAAAAAGGTTTGAATTATACCAAACATTAATTCAAGGTCTTTTTAATGTTGAACGAAATTAATACTCATGAAATGGATAAAAAAAATTGTATTAATCAATTTAATGTTATTAATCAGGATAAGTATCGGATTAGAACAACTTCCGGCTGAGCCTGAAATAGATGAAAAACTGGAATTAAAAGAAGATATCTTATTAGAGGCTGTTATGTGTGTTGAGAGTAGTTATGATTCTAGGGCTATAAATCATAAAGAGAATGCGGTTGGTATTTTGCAGATAAGACCAATTATGATCAGGGAGGCGAACAGGATACTTGCCTTACAGAGAGATGATCGAAGATTTACCCTGAATGACCGTGCAGATTCTCTTAAAAGCGTTCAGGTCTGGTACATAGTTCAGGGACACCATAATCCGGAATACGATCCCATACTTGCTGCAAGAATTTGGAACGGTAGAAGGATGCCCGAATGGTATTGGGTGAGAGTTAAAAGTGAGTTAAATAAATTAGGGAAGGATAAATATTATGAAAAAACTTAGAGAAGATCGTGCAAGTCAATGGCGTAAATATGCCCTATATCATTTTCGTTGGTAATCGGGTTTTATCCTGAATTTCGGGATATTCTACGTCTTAATTGATTGTCTTCACTTCCCAATATGGCTATCTGTGATCCTATTTCAGTTCTTTGGGGCTATAATTTATTGGTATGTAGATAAATATATTTTTAATAATAAAGAAAAATAAAATGGGAAATAGTCGATATTTTCAAAAAAATGGAGTGACTATGCGTACTTGTCCTAAATGTGGAAGAGATTTACCGCTTTCTGCGTTTAGGAAAAATGGAAAGCACGCCATTCAAAAACATCATATAGCACATTACCACGATTGTTGTATAAAATGTGAAGACCTTTATGAGCGGTTAGGTCTACCCCTCAAAGAAGAAAAAGATAGTGATCTTCAAACCGCCAAGTTTATTTATGATGCCTTTTAAAAATGAATGTAAAACAATTAAATAAAGCACTTAAAAGAATGAAAGAAAAAGCAGATAAGGGAGATGGGAAATATATGCGCGACGAAGGTAGCGGAGATAAAAAAGTTCCTGAAACAAAAAATGATGAAGTTCCTAAAACAAAAAATGATAAGGAATTTGTTCAATGGCACCCAAGCGGAAATATATATCTTCCAACAGGAAAAACAATTCCCAGAGTACCTGCCGGAATGTATTCTGTAGTATGGGAACAGGGAGCCAGACGATATGTTTTAAGATTAGAAAAGCTTTATCTTGACGACCTGTTTGTATTGCCGGATAAAATATTAGATAAGGTTCTTTATGATATAAGAAATTTCTGGAAGCTGGAAAAAGCGTACAAAAAATACAATTACGTCTATAAGCGGGGCATCCTATTATATGGTCAGGCAGGATGCGGTAAAAGCTGTATAGCAATGTTATTAGCGCAGGAATTAATTAATGAGGGCGGAATTGTTATTAATATTAATCATCCTTCTAATTTGGGCGATACAAAAGAAGCCCTATTGGACTTTAAGCAAATAGAACCGAACAGAAAAATTATTGTCATCATTGAGGATATAGACAATTTTATGGACGAAGGGGAGGGATACTTAACAGAATTGCTTAATCTTCTCGATGGGGGACTCCAAATGCCAAATATTGTTATTCTCGCCACAACAAACTTTCCGGAAAAATTACAAAGGAGAATATCTCACAGACCCTCCCGGTTTGATAGAAGGTATGAGGTTGGATTACCATCTGCTAAAACAAGAAAATATTATATTAAACACAAAGTTCCACGAGAAGATTTAGAGAAAATCAACTTGGATGATCTTGTGGCGAAAACTAACGATTTCACTTTGGATCATTTAAAAGAACTTATTCTTTCAATCTTTGTCCTCGGCTATGATCCAGAAGAAGCTTATAATGAGATTGAGGAAATGCTTAAGAAAGGTAAACTGTTAAATGAGGCTGATAATTCAAAAGTGGGGTTTAGTTAATAATGTTAATTGAATGTTAATGGATTTGTTTGATGTTTCATTTGTTTTTCGGAACTTTGTGTTCCGTTTTAAAAAAGATTAATATGAAAACAGAAATTTATGCAATATATAGTTATGGTGCTTATGATATTACTTTTAAAAAAGTTTTTGATTTGACTATTTTAAAAAGCGTTAATATTTAATATACCAGGTCCCGAAATACGACATTTTATTGGATTTTTATAAGTAATATATTAATATTCAAACAATTAAAACCAGTCCCGAAATATGGAAAATATAGTAGATATACCAAGTACTGATTTTACGGGATTTATTAAGATAGGGGATATGGAAATACCATGTGCGGTACTCTATCCTGAATCTGAAAATCCATTACGGGTAATAGTACAAAGAGAGATTGTTGGATTGTTGACCAGAACTAAAAAGGGTGGATTAGAGAGATATTTAAAACCCAAAAATTTACAAAAATATTTACCTGAGAAATTCAAAAATAAACCCCTTTCTGAATGTATTCAAAAATTTAAGTTTAGGGGAAGAATTGCCCACGGTTTTGAAGGAACCGACATAATTGATCTTTGTCAAATGTATATGAAGGCAAGAAGTGCAAAAGAATTATTAGACACACAAATTCCGCTTGCCATTCAATCAGAGATTATTGTTTTTGCTTTTGCTAAAACTGGTGTAATAGGCACTATTGATGAAGTTACGGGATTTGAAAAGGTCAGAGAACGACTTACATTAAATAGAGTACTTGAGAAATATATTGCAGAGGAAGCCCGGAAGTGGGTAAAAAGATTTCCAGATAAATTTTATGAACTTATTTTTAAGTTAAACAGATGGTCTTATGATGAAGAGACAATTAAGAAAAGACCAGGAGTTATTGGTAAATGGACGAATCAGATTATTTATGCAAGATTTCCAAAGGGGGTATTAGGAAAGTTACAAGACAAAAATCCAGTTACAGAGAAAGGACGTAGACAATATCACCATCACAGATTTTTAACCGACATTGGGAATGACGAATTGAAGGAATATATTTCAAATGCAATATTTCTTATGGAATCAAGTGCTAATTGG
>Ga0307427_1001004_pt1 | contig 15453 bp, 14 predicted proteins | sample SalMarWE160190MG_FD_202162 | JGI IMG/M metagenome (GOLD analysis project Ga0307427, IMG submission 202162) | Salt marsh sediment microbial communities from the Plum Island Ecosystem LTER, Massachusetts, United States - WE1603-190 | ecosystem: Environmental > Aquatic > Marine > Intertidal zone >... | reverse complement strand
CCAAAGATATACCCAATGCCACCTAATATTTCAGTTACAGAAGGCCCTTTAGACTGTGATTCATTCATCATCCTGACGATTGGCCTGAGTTTCCGATCTAAGGAGTCCTCGATAAGCTCTTTGATTTCCTCCTTACTTAAACCAACAGCGATAGGCTGGGAAGATCCACCAGCCCTTTTTTTCTCTGAAACACCACCTGCTTCCTTGATCTCTGATTCCGGTATTGTCCATTCTGCCTTATGTCCCATGGCTGCATTGAGGACGATCCTTAGATCAGTTAGTTTTGGAATTTTGAATGAAAATCCCCCTTCATTATTTGTTTTCCCTTCTAAGAGTTGTGTTCCCTCCTTATCAAAAACAAGAACCTGGGAATTTATGGCCTTTTTCCCATCGCTAAATTTACTCTCGGTGAATACAGTATCTCCCTCGACCCATGCAAAGATGATCACCTTGTGGGCCAAGACAGGCAGGCTGGTAGAGATTATAAGGATAGATGCGAAGAAAAGGATTAGTAAATACATGATACTATTATGTCGCTTTTCCATAGATACCTCCCAAAAGTTCGGGTTTTACCCTATGCAAAAATGTCACACAAAATAGTGTAATGATTCCCTCAATAATCATTATAGGTAGGTGGGCCACTACGATCAGCTTGGCAACTGAAATAAATGATTGCTCAGTAGAAAGCAGTGATAATGCCACAAGAATACCTGAAAAGAAAACAGAAAGAAAGCCACAGGCAAAGGCAGCAGTTAAAAATATGAGACTTTTTTCTCGATTTACCAATCTGCTAAAGAGATAATAACAAATTACACCTGGTAGGGCCATGGTGACAGTATTTACTCCAAGAACCGTGATACCCCCAAATTGAAAGAGGATTGCCTGAAGGGTCAAGGCAACCAAGATAGAAGGGAAACAGAGCCAACCAAGCAAAAGGCCGTTTATACCATTAAGGATAAGATGGACACTGGATGGTCCAATAGGAACATGTATTAATGAGGCCACAAAAAAGGCAGATGATAGAACGGCCACCTGCGGGATCTTTTCGTAATCCATCTTTTTTAGGCCAACTGCCACGCCTGCTGCGGCCAGAGCCGCACCCGTGATGAGCACGGGTGCGGATAATACTCCCTCAGAGATATGCATTTTCTTTTACCTATACAATTGACTACTGACCCGCCTGCCGGCCGGCGAGCAGGCAACAGACTACTAACATTTTCTATTTCCACTCATGGAATTTAACCCAGAGGACTGCCCCGATTTCCACGTCCTTACCCTTGATTTTCTCCTCAGATGTATTCAGGGCAGCAAATCCCCACCACCCAGCCTTGGGTGCTGCATAGGTAAAAACGCCGTTGACATCTGCCTTGATAGTCTGGGTGACCATGTAATCCGTTGGGGCTTGTGCCTTTCCATCTTTGTTATAGTACTCCACTTCCACCTTACAATAGGGAACTGGTTTGCCATCCAACTTGACAATTCCCTGAAATACATTTCCTGCATATAGGCCATAGGGTTTTGACAGAGGTACGATCTCGGTTTTGAGTCCGATTTCCTGATCCCACCCTTCATCATCGCCAAAGGCAGTAACCACAGTTTTGGTGTAATGTATTATGTAACAGTTTTCAGCTGGTTCCCAGTAAGGCTTGGGCTCCATATAAAACATATACACACCTGGCCGCTTGATTGTGTAGGAGGTCTCCCAGGCAGTATGTCCCATGACCCTTGTCTCCTTTAGTTTTTTCAGGAGATTTACCTTTTTTCCATTTACCATGGTTCCAAAAACAACCGGCTTAACCAGTTCCATTCCTTCGCCCTCAAATGGGTGGGAAAAGGATAGCGTAAGATTAACAGTTCGATTGTCATTTTGCATCACCATGGAATCAGATGGTATTAGCATCCCATAATGCGCCATGGCTGATCCAGCAGAAAAAATTATAACTATACTCATTATAATTAACATAAACAATCTTTTCATCTTTCATTCCTCCTTTTAAAGTTCCATTTCAAAAAAAAGCCACGAAGATGATTTGCCCTGTTTTCTATCAGAGCAAAAAGCCTCCGTGGCCTTTATTGCTTACCGTTATTCTGTTTTTATAAACTAACTAATTTTCGATACCAGAAATGATCTTCCTGATCAAATCTTTCTTTTTGTCCCAGATTGTATAGCGATTCAAAAAGGGGCTGTCAAGAGAAATCTGCTTCTTCCATAATCCAGACCGAGTGCATTCATTTTCATAGATAAATATCTTGAATTGTTTAACAGCATGGAAGAGCTGAAAGTCTTTAAAAGGAAATTGTTTTTATTATCTTAAATTTTTTCTCAAATTATTTTCTTGGCTAATGATCATTCCAGTAGTATTAGAGATAGGCTTGCTTTGTCTGATCGATAAAACTATGGGAGTGATGATGGTTAAGATATTTTTGGAAAGCGGATTTATGGTAATGATTTTATCAGCGTTTTTTTTCGCCATCACTGATATTATCATAAAGTTTATATCTCCGTCCCTTGGGGTGATTCAAATCGCTTTCGTTCGCTTTCTAATAGGTGCACTCATTCTCTGGCCCATGCTTAAATCAAGTGGTCAGTCTCTCATAGGTAACTCTCCTCGGGTTCTTCTGCTAAGAGGATTTACTGGGACACTGGCATTCTTCTGCCTCCTTAAAGCGATTGCAATGATCCCTCTTTCAAATGCCATGGTACTTTTTTATACCTTCCCCCTTTTTGCCACCTTTTTCGCCTTTTTTCTACTGAAGGAGCGATTTAAGAGATTAGAAATTATGCTTACTTTAGTAGGTATGATCGGCATATACATTCTCATCAACCCAAGCTCTCATACCTATACCATCGGTCATATGTTCGGGCTCCTGGCAGGATGCTTTGCCGGTTTTACCGTAGTTTTGATCCGAAAACTCAGAAAAATCAACGGCTCTTTGATCATCTATTTTTACTTTTGCATTGTTGGGGGAATAATCTCGTCTCCTTTTTTTATCATAAAGTTCAAACTTCCTGATTTAGAGCAATCCTCTCTTTTGGTTTTACTCGCTGTGATTTTCTTGATTGCCCAGATTCTCATGAACCAGGGATTCAAATTTTGCAAGGCCTCAGAAGGTGGTGTGATCTTGATGTCAGAGGTCGTTTTTACGGGGATTGCTGGAGTCGTCATCTTCGACGATACCCTGTCATTGAATTTTTTGGCCGGCGCTTGTTTGATTGTTGGAAGTGGTGTAGGGTTAAATCTTATAGCACATAAAAACAATATTTCTGTCCCAATGGCCAACATGTGAAATGTGGAAAACAGAGCGGACAGGTAGGAAAAGACATTTCTCCATAGCAAAAAGTTTATTTTTTCTATGGCCTAACTTTTGAATAGCAAGCCCCATACCTTTGATCGCTTTTCTGCATTATTGTTTTCACACATAAAATCCTTTAAAAGAGATACTACGGGGAGCATAAAATAGTTTGCTTCCGCGGTGTCATTGAAGGAGCCATTCGACAAGCGGCACGACGTGAGCTCGCCGACACGTCTCATGGCCCCGAGTAGGGTCGAGGGGCGGTGCGACGAAGCAATCTCTGAAATACCAGTAGAATGAGATTGCGTCGCTCCCTTCGGTCGCTCGCAATGACTATGGAGCCCCTATTAGATACAAAAAATAATATGCTCGCCTTAGTAATTTCCCGAATCATAAAGAGAGAAGAGTTTTTGATAAAGAGCAAATTCCTTGACAGTTCGCCAGAATGACGATAGTTTAAAAAAAAATGATGCACCGTTTCGCAACCCTATCTCAGTGCGAGATTGGGGACAAATTATGCTAAATACTCTGATCATTGTTCTGGCAGCAATTCTGCTTCCTGGCCTCCTGTATTACGAAAACAGGGTAAATCAAAAGGGCCTGCTGTTGACCAAAACTATTCTTTCCTTGCTGTTCGTTATTGCAGCCCTGGCCCAGCCCCATCCGATCTCTATGTATTACTACTGTCTTCTGGTAGGATTAACATTCTGCCTGGGTGGAGACATTTTTTTGGCCTTACCTCAGAAAATGATGTTCCTTTTTGGTCTAATCTTTTTCTTGATTGGGAACATTTTTTACATCTTTGGTTTTTTCTATGTAGCCCAGTCAAGTCAGTGGATGTGGGTGGGATTCCTAACCATGCTGGTCATCAGTGTCTGGGTCTATTTCTGGCTCAGTCCCCATTTGGGGTCAATGAAGGCACCGGTTGTGCTTTACGTAATTATTATTACCATAATGGTTACCGAGGCTTGGTCTGTCCTCGGCGATTCTAATTTGACACGATCTGGACGGATCATGGTTTTTGTCGGCGCTTTCAGCTTTTACTTTTCCGCCATATTCGTGGCCAGGGACCGCTTTTTACGGAAGGAATTCCTTAATCGGCTTATTGGGCTGCCCATGTATTATACCGGACAATTCCTTCTGGCCTTCTCTGTCGGATTGCTGAGGTAAGCATATACAATTTGAGCATAGAGTGTCTTGAAAAAGGCGGTTTACTGCTGTCACTTTCAAGATTCTGACACTAACAATTTTTTAAGGGAGGAGTCATGATCATCGGCATTCCAAAGGAAATCAAAGAAGAAGAGCTTCGTGTGGCCATAACTCCTGCAGGAGTCTCAGCCTTTGTGGCTCATGGGCATAAGGTTTTAATTGAAAAGGCTGCAGGGGTGGGAAGTGGAATCTTGGATAAGGAATATAGAAAGGCCGGAGCCGCAGTCATTAATGACAGTGACTCAATCTGGGAAAGGGCGGATATGATCCTGAAGGTCAAAGAACCCCTTGAATCAGAGTATCCTCTTATTCGGAAGGATCAGATTATTTTTACCTACCTTCACCTTGCAGCAAACAAGAATCTTACGCAGCATCTTATTAAAAGCGGTGCTGTAGCTATAGCCTATGAGACGATACAGCTTGACAACGGATCTTTGCCTCTTCTAGCCCCTATGAGCGAGGTTGCTGGTCGTTTGTCCATTCAGGTAGGGGCACAATGCCTGGAGGCTAAAAATGGGGGCAGAGGGATTCTCCTGAGCGGTGTTTCAGGTGTTGCACCCGCAAAGGTGGTGATTATCGGGGCAGGTATCGTGGGCATTAATGCCTGCCATGTCGCTTCAGGGATTGGGGCCCATGTGAGTATTCTTGATATTAACCCAACACGACTGGCCTATGTCTATGATATCATGAAGGGATGTGTGACAACGATTATGTCCAATCATGCAAATATAGAGGAAGAGATACTGGGAGCCGATCTTGTTATAGGGGCTGTTTTGATCCCCGGAGCTAAGACTCCCAAACTTGTGACCAGGGATATGGTGAGAAGGATGAAGCCAGGTTCAGCCATCGTGGATATCGCTGTGGATCAAGGAGGTTTGTTCGAAACAACTCATCCTACCACTCATGATAACCCAACCTACATTATCCATGGAGTGGTCCATTATTGCGTGGCTAATATGCCGGGGGCAGTGCCCCGCACCTCTACCTACGCCTTGACAAACTCCACCCTCTCATATGCCCTTGCACTCGCTGATCATGGTCTCGAGGGGTCGATGGGCAGCAATACGGCTCTGAAGAAAGGGTTAAATATATACAAAGGAAAGGTTACCCTGCGGGCAGTTGCTGAGTCTTTTGGTATGGACTATGAGGAAGCACAATTCTGAGATCCACTTTTTTTGTTATATTGTAAATTATATAACGAGCCCAGGGGTGATAATGATACAGAACACTTTCATCACAGTCCCTCTGAAAAACAGCTCGCAGACCTTCCGATAAGAGTGTTTGTAGACACTGAAAAATTTGAACTATATATTTTTATAGGAGTTCAAAGGTTCAAAGGTTCAAGGTTCCATTCTCGTCCCCAGACTCCATTTAGGATGCCTATTTACGAGAAAAGCGTCATCTTCGTCAGGCCTAATCCAAAATGTGGAGCTAAATTGGCAATTACTTGGGAAAATGAGCATTTTTAACGAGGACTTCGGGTCTTCAATGCCTTCTTTGTCCTTAACCCTGAATCCTGATTTCATCGGGAAACCCTGAACCTGTGAACCGTTACATATTTTTTAAGAAAGGAGAATCACAATGGAAGAAAAGGTACCAACTCGCGAGGCGGCATTAAAAATTCTGCATGAGTATAATAAAGGTGATAGGTTACGCAAACATGCCTATAGTGTAGAGGGAGTTATGCGCTATATTGCAAGGAAGCGTGGCGAGGATGAAGACAAATGGGGGATTATCGGTCTTATGCATGATCTCGATTATGAACAGTTTCCTGATCAGCACTGCACTAAAACAAGAGAGATCCTCGAAAAATATAGCTGGCCAGAGGAATATATCCGCGCAATTGTCTCTCATGGATGGGGAATATGTTCGGATGTAGAGCCAAAGAGCGCTCTGGAGAAGACACTGTATGCCATAGATGAATTAACAGGACTTATTGCGGCTAATGCTATGGTTCGCCCTTCAAAAAGTGTGATGGATATGACTGTAAAATCTGTAAAGAAAAAGTGGAAATCACCTGCCTTTGCTGCTGGAGTAGACCGTTCAATCATCCAGAGGGGTGCCGAGATGCTGGGAGTCGGAATTGAAGAGATCATTGAAGATACAATAATGGGGATGCGGGAAGTAGCAGATGCTATAGGATTGAAAGGAAATCCCATTTTGGACGCAGATTAACGCAGATTTTTTGGATTAAGAAATAAAAAAATTATTATCTGTATGTATCTGCCTGCCCTGGCGTGACTTCCTTGGCAAATATTGCAATTTCTATATTATTTATAAGTCCTGGCAATACAGCCTGAGCATTGCATGCCAGGTCTGGGCCAGGGCGAAGACCTGCCCGCCGTCTGGCAGGCGGGTCTGCGTCCTAATTTAACTCTATTGTTATTGCTAATTGTTTTTTTTAGAATTTCCACATAACCGGATTATCGTCCAGGTGGTCAGTAACGATATGCCCAATGGTATCCATTTTCGATAAATCAGCGGCAGATAGATGGACTTCAGCCCCTTTGGCATTTTGTAATACCTGTTCACTATTACGGGCCCCGGCGATTGCACATGTGTTTGGTTTAGCAATGACCCAGGCCAATGCCAGTTGTCCGAGGCTCACGCCATGTTGTTGGGCAATGGGCCGAAGTTTGGCCAGCGCTTGATGTGCTCGATGTGAATTTTCAGGTTTAAATAACTTGTTTTTTGATCGGTGATCTCCTCTTGGAAATGTGTGATCAGGACTGAATTTACCTGTTAGGATCCCCTGAGCCATAGGAGAATAGGCAAGAATAGTGATGCTGTTATTTGCACAGTAAGGCATTGCATCCTTTTCCACATGTCGCCAAAAAAGGGAATAGGGGGGTTGAAGACTATCGATGCGAGCATACTTGGCTGCTTCCTCCAGTTGGATACGAGAGAAATTTGAGACACCAATAGCCCGAATTTTTCCCTTCTCCTTCAAGTCATTCATTGCCCTCATAGTTTCCTCGATAGGGACATATTTACTACCCCAGGAGCCGGCGGGCCAATGGATCTGGTAAAGGTCGATATAGTTGGTTTTAAGATTTTTGAGGGAGCGATGAAATGCCCCAATGACCTGGTCGTATTTAAGATGGTTGGGGGACACCTTGGTTGCGTAAATAACCTGGTCCCGAACATCGATTAGAGCTTCTCCTATTATTCGCTCAGAGTGACCCCTTCCGTATTCTTCGGCGGTGTCAAACGTTGTGATGCCAGCCTGAAACGCAGTACGAATAGCCTTAGTAGTTTCTGCATCGTCAATCCCTGCCCACATGCTTTTTCCAGCTTGCCAGGTACCCATAATGATAGGTGTTATTTTTACATCAGATGTTCCAAGCGAGCGCAGTTCCATATCAGTCTCCTTGCTTTGAGATTCAGGCTTGACTTATAATTTTGTTAACCACATAACCCAGTAAAAGACAAAGAAATAATACCTTACGCTTTCCATGAGGTATATACTATAAAAACTTTTTCTTTGAAATTGATCCTTTTTTGATTTACCTTGATAATATAGGGAATCCTATTTTTTAGACAGGATAGACGGGATGTTCAGGATAACGTGAAAATAAGAAAATCTTGCCTGCCCGCCATCGCTCTCGCTCAGGCGAGGCGGGCGGGTTAATCGTAGTAATCCTGTCAAAAATGTTCCACGACATGTCGGGGCTAAGTTCAGTGTAAAAGGAAATGTGTCATTTTTTTTGTTTTTCCATACGCTTATCAATTGAAATCCATCATTGCCTCTATCAATTATTAGAAAAATGTGCTGCATAAATACTGGAAGCCTGGAATTAAAATTAGAAGTGGTTCCAGTGGAATCGTTATTGCAGCATGAAGCAACCCTTCCACACATTGTAAATAAATTAATTTTAGAGTTTACAAACTTGGCAAAATTACAAAATCCAATCATCATTGATGAAAATGATATACTATTAGATGGTAATCATCGGGCCTTTGTTTTCAAAAAATTGCACTTTAAATATATTTCGGTGTGTAAAATCAATTATTTTAATAAAAATGTAAAGTTACGATATTGGTATAGATTGCTGAAGAATATTAAAAGTGTTGATTTGCTTAAACAAATTATTGAAGACATGAATGGAACTGTTACGCAAGTAACGGACAAGAATGCCTTAAAAAAAGCATTAGAGAGTAATAGTCTTAATTGTGGCATTCAGCAGGGCGATTTTTATGCAGCAATCAGTTTTAATGAAGATAGTGTAAATGATGCAGTAAGTGCCTATGATTTTTTGGAAAAAATCCAAAATAAATTAATAATAAAAGAGGGTATCAAATTAAAATATATTCCAGATCAATATGTGCATGAACGTAAATTTTATGATGAATTGAAAGATGATGAGGTGGTGATTTGGACACCACAAATAACGAAAGAAATGGTAGTAGATGCTGTAAAAAAAGGAAAGATATTCGCACCAAGGGCAACGCGCCATCTAATCCCATCGAGGCCGATAAATGTTAATGTTCCAAGCTATTGGTTTAAAGAAAATATTTCATTAGAAGAAATCAATAAGAGATTCTCAACATTTCTTGAGAGTAAGCATATAAAACGATTTGGCCCAGGCCAAGTCATTGCTGGAAGGTACTATGGAGAAGAATTGTTTGTTTATTTTGATAAAAAGCAATAATTGTTAAGTAATTGGCAAACGTTCACAGTTCACCGTTATCCGTTATTCCCGATATATCGGGATGTACGATGAACTGGCAACGGTGAACACTTACATTAATTGTTCAAATAGGAAAAGAGGAATTTGAGATGGGTAAAAAACATAAACTCGTAAGTCTATCAGCGATAGGCCTTGATTCTCCCGGTTTAGTTTCAAAAATCACAACAAAAATATTTGAAATAGGCGGTAATATTATTGATGTAGAAGAATATTGCCGGAGAGATTTATTTTCAATATTCCTTATCATTGATTTCTCAGCGTCTAAGAATTCAATGGATGAGATAACTACTACCTTGAAGACTCTCGAAGATGAAACAGGTCTGAAGGTTAGTGTAGGAATATACAATGAGGAAGAAACCCCTCATATGGATGAAAAAGAACTCCACATAGTGACTATCTTGGGGGTGGATCAGCCTGGAATCATTGCGAATGTCTCTACTTTTTTTCAAAGATGTAATATTAATATACAAAATTGTAGGATGATTGCCCGTGGAAAGTTTTTTTCAATGGAGATGGTTATAGACACCAACAAGATGATTGTTGAACCACGCTTGTCTCATAAGGAAGCAATTGAAAAAATGAAAGACGAATTAAAGAGTTTATGCGCAAAAATAAATCAAAGCGTTGTAATTCAAAGTGAAAATATATACAAGAGGGCGAAAAAGCTTATTGTTTTTGATGTAGAATCTACCTTGATCCAAGTTTCTTCGCTTAAAAATCTATTGAAAAAGATAGAAGGAAAAGCCAAATCAACTAAGAGCACATTCAAATTTTCCGATGATACCAAGGAGGAGATGCAATCACTTATTGAAAATATTCGAACGCTCAAGGGTGTGCATATGAGTGACTTAGAGAAGTTTAGCGAAACTCTCCAATTAAATCCAGGAACCCTTGAATTGATACGAATTTTGAAATCAATGGGTTTCAAGATTGCACTTTTATCATCTGGTTTTAATTTCGTTATTAAGAAACTTTTTGAAGCAGCAGGTGTTGATTACGCATTCTCAAACACCCTTAAGATTGATGAAAATGGGATAATTACCGGTGAATTGGAAGAACCTGTAATTACTGGCATAACGAAAAATGAAATTCTTGAATTCATCATGAATCTTGAGAATGTCAGCCGTGATCAAGTAATAGCTGTTGGTGATGGTTCTACCAGTTCTCATTTTATAAAAAATAGCGGTCTATCTATTGCCTTTAAACCAGATGAAACAGGCGTTAAAACCGACGGGATCTTTAACAGTGACCAGATCACAGACCTATTATATTGTTTGGGAATTCCAAAGACAGAGCTGGATAAATATGTAAAAAAGGATCGTGAATAGTTCAGGAATTTTTTTAAAAAAATATAACAACATAGTATAGATACCTCGGTTTCTACAGCTAAGTTGAAATTCGTGTTCTTTCAGAAAAATATGGAGTTTTTACATGAATAAACCCACTGAATTAATGGCTGACCTTTCCCTCTTGTTCGTTGCAATAATATGGGGAAGCACCTTCATTATCGTGAAGCAGTCTGTAGAAAATACCCCAGTATTTTCGTTTTTATTCATGAGGTTTGCACTGGCAGGGATGTTACTTATACTCATCAACGCCCCTAAATTAAAAGCCATTGATAAACGTGTTCTTGCAGATGGCGTGATGCTTGGTATAGCTCTTTTCTTAGCCTATGCATTTCAAACCTTTGCGTTAACACTTGCCTCTGCCTCTATTACGGCTTTCATCACAGGTCTTTTCGTTGTTTTCGTTCCGATCCTATCAAGTGTTTTCTTGAGGAAATTGCCGCGCCAAGAGGCCATGATAGGGGTAGTGTTTGCAACTATCGGGCTTGGTCTCATCACATTACAGGGTAAATTTCTATTATCTTTTGGTGAGTTTTTGGCCCTTGTGTGTGCTTTTTTCATTGCTATACATATCATCTTGACAGATAAACTCTCCAGAAGAAACGATTTTGGCCTGCTCACCTTGGTGCAGGTAAGCATAGTAGCGCTTTTTTCTCTCATTTTCTCTTTTTTTTTGGACCCCTGTGTCATCCCCATACAATTTAATAACCAACTCATTTTCTCCTTAATCATCAACAGCATTTTTGCAACTGTTGTGGCATTTGTTATCCAGACTGGTATGCAAAAACACACTACACCCACCAAAGCTGCAATCATTTTTATTATGGAGCCGGTATCTTCTGCCTTTTTCAGCTACTGGATCGGAGGAGAACGTCTAACTGTCAAACAGTACGTTGGCACATCCTTCATCCTGTTAGCCATGGTATTTACAGAAGCTGGAACATATTTGAAAATGAAGAGGGAGGCAACCTTTGGTTAAGACCTTTGTCGGCGTGTCCATTGGTATCGTAGCCATCTCATTTGCCTCGATCTTTATACGATTCTGCAATGATGTCCCTTCCATTATGATTGCCACCTACCGACTTACCCTTTCCTCCGTCATCTTGTTAATCATTGCAAAAAGCAAGGGTATAGGCCTTTCTTCATATAACAAGAGGCATATCCTCATGGGGATACTGGGGGGATTTTTTCTATCCCTCCACTTTTCTTTTTGGATAAGCTCACTGAAATTCACATCCGTGGCAAGCAGTGTGGTCCTTGTTGCGACAAACCCCATTTTTGTAGGATTATTCTCATATCTCGTTTTCAAGGAAAAACAGCCTGCTGAACTCATCCTTGGTATCATTCTCTCCTTTTCAGGAAGCATCATCCTTGCAGTTGGCGATTGTGCTTTTCAAGGCTTGACTGCCCAAAACCCATCATTTCTTCTGGGCGATATTCTTGCCTTTCTGGGTGCCGTCATGGCAAGTGGTTACCTGATGGTCGGTTCAAAATTAAGGGAGAAGATGGATGTCTTGCCTTATATATCTATGGTTTACACGTTCTCGGCATCTTTCCTGTTGATCACCTCTCTATCCTTAGGAATACCTTTTACCGGATATAAGCCAAGCTCTTATTTCTATATGGTTCTTCTCGCTATCGTTCCACAGCTCATTGGCCATACGTCCTTTAACTGGGCACTGAAACATCTAAAAGCCAGTATGGTTGCCATCACCATCCTGGGGGAGCCCATTGGGGCATCCATCTTGGCCTATATCATTTTTAAGGAGACTATAAAATCGTTTCAACTTGTCGGGATTATTTTAATCTTCCTGGCCATTATTATTGCCTCCAGAAAAGCGAAAAAGTACTTGTGACAAGGTCTTATGGAGTGAATTGAAAAACCTATGAACCTCATTGATTCTCATTGCCATCTCTATTCCCTTTCCAACGTAAAAGATGCTATTATTCAGGCTCGTGATGCTGGCATCACAAAGGCAGTTGTGGTAAGTGAAAACCTGCAGACAATGGAGCAAACCCTAAAACTCAGAGATGCTTTTCCAGAATTTGTTCTTCCTGGGTTGGGCATTCATCCTGTTGATGTTCTCTCTATGTCACACAATGAATGGGAAAAATCTCTTTCTTTTTTGAAAATCCATGCACATGAGGCTTCATGCATTGGAGAAATTGGTCTGGATTATAAGTATGCTACAACAGAAAAAGAGAAAGAAAGGCAACATGAGGCTCTTCATGCTCAGATGGAGGTTGCAGCTGAAAATCACTTACCCATCAACCTTCATTCCAGAAGGGCACTCAGGCAGACCATGGAAGAAGCCATTACTTTTCATAAGAAAACCGGGCTTTCAGCCCTTCTTCACTGGTTTGCCCATTCACGGAAACTTCTGAGGCGAACCAATGAAGAAGACATTTTTGTCTCAGTTGGCCCTTCCATACTTTTTTCAGAGGAGGCCTTAAATCTTGCCTTTGCCATAGACCCCAAACTCATTTTAGTAGAAACTGATACGCCTGTACCCTTTAACGGTAAACTCTCCAACCCAGCAGGGGTAGCCGAGGTGGCTGATACATTAATAATCAACCATCCAGAGAAGCAACTTACGAAAGAAAAACTCTTTGATAATACCCAGCGATACTTAAAGAAACCATAATAGCCTGGCCGATGTGCTTTTGTAATGACAGGTCAATGTCACAGCGAATCATTGCACCATCCATTGATGTTGATATTACAATGGTAATACCTTTACCATTGACACACACGTGACTTTATCCTATACAATTTTACAAGTATGTATTGTTAAATACAGACCTCGAAAATTTTAGCTAATTTTGGGGTAATATTTTGGACAAAAGGGTGCGTTTCTAACTCAAGATTTGGGTTCAAGGTTCACCGTTCAGGGGTTAAAACCTTTGGACCTTTGAACCCTGAACCTCATAACCCAGACCGACCTGATGTCCAATTTTTGAGCAAAGTCCTAAAAACTATGGGGATTGCAGTCATTAAATAAATAGTTTTTACGCGGTCTGAAATAGTTCTCTACACTCTGGAGGTTATGTCCAATCTCTTTTATTATTTTCATCTATAATCCTCCAGATTTCAATTAAGCTTCTAGAGTTGTTGAATATATGTGCCAGGACATGAAAAGGAGGAGTGTGAATGGATACCCAATACTTCATCAATTTAGAAAATAGATATGGTGCCCAAAATTACAAACCTCTGGATGTAGTTTTAAACCGTGGTGAAGGTATATGGGTTTGGGATGTGGAAGGCAAGAAATACCTGGATTTCCTTTCGTCCTATTCTGCAGTCAACCAGGGACATTGCCATCCTAAAATCATGAAAACCATGATAGAACAGGCCCAAAAGCTGTGCCTTACTTCTCGGGCTTTTCGTAATGACCAATTGGGGGTTTTTTATGAGGATATCTGTAATTTGACTAATTCGCACATGGTTCTTCCCATGAATAGCGGGGCTGAAGCGGTAGAAACTGTAATCAAGGCCGTTCGCAAGTGGGGATATACCCTCAAAGGGGTCCCTCAGAACCATGCCGAAATAATTGTTTGCGAGAATAACTTCCATGGCAGAACCATAGCAATTATCGGATTTAGTAGTGAAAGCCAGTATAGAGAAGGCTTTGGACCCTTTCCACCTGGCTTCAAAATCATTCCTTTTGGCGAAGCGAGGGCCCTGGAAGAGGCTATCACGCCAAACACCGTGGCCTTTCTGGTTGAACCGATCCAGGGGGAGGCAGGAGTAATTGTTCCGCCGTCAGGGTATTTAAAAGAGGTTAAGTCTATTTGCAAGCAGAACGACGTGGTCTTGATTCTTGATGAGATACAGACCGGACTGGGCCGGACAGGCAAACTTCTGGCTGAAGAGCACGATGACATTGAGGCTGACGTGACACTTATTGGCAAGGCTCTTTCCGGAGGGTTTTATCCCATTTCGGCAATCTTGTCCAATACCGAGGTTTTGGGCGTCTTCATGCCCGGTGAGCACGGAAGTACCTTTGGTGGTAATCCTCTGGCCTGTGCTGTGGCCCGCACGGCCATCAAGGTCTTAATTGAAGAGAAGATGATAGAGAATGCGAGCAAGCTTGGGGATTACTTTTTGACTCAATTGAGAGGAATCAAGAGCCCCTATATCAAGGAAGTCCGGGGCAAAGGCCTTATGATTGGTGTCGAACTTGTCCCCGAAGCTGGTGGGGCCCGTGGCTTTTGTGAGCGGCTTATGACACAGGGACTCTTGTGCAAGGATACTCACGAAAATGTCATTCGCTTTATGCCACCGCTGGTAATTACCAAGGAAGAGATCGATTGGGCACTGGAGAGAATCGAACCAATTTTGGTAGGCAACACACCTACTTAAATAAATTCGTTGACATGATTTGAAAATTCTTTATAGAGATAGAGGACAGTTTTCTGGTTTATGAGAGAAAAATGTGATAAATACAAAAACAGACAGGGTTTTAAGCGGGAAAAGAGAGAATTTTTCCTCAATCGAGAAAGAAAGGAGGTGACAGATAAAGATATTTATCAGAATCGGCAAGGGCAAAGCCCATGATAGCTTACTTGTTTTTTACTAAAATTAATAAAAAGAGGAGGTTAGGATGAAAAAGTTACTGTTCGTGATTCTTATCTCAATGCTTATTGGATCGTTTTGGATAGGTTCTGCATTGGCCTTTACCACAGAAGACCTTGCTAAGTCATCTGCCATTGAGGAGATTCTCAAACGTGGCCAGCTTCTGGTTGGTATGGAAGCCGGGTATCAGCCCTTTGAAATGCAGGATGAGAAGGGAAATATTGTCGGCTTTGATGTAGACATAGCATACGAAATGGGAAAGGCCATTTTTGGCAAAGGAGGAGAAAAAAAGGTTAAACTTATCAATACCGCATGGGAAGGCATCATCCCGGCCCTG
>Ga0307427_1000999_pt1 | contig 15495 bp, 17 predicted proteins | sample SalMarWE160190MG_FD_202162 | JGI IMG/M metagenome (GOLD analysis project Ga0307427, IMG submission 202162) | Salt marsh sediment microbial communities from the Plum Island Ecosystem LTER, Massachusetts, United States - WE1603-190 | ecosystem: Environmental > Aquatic > Marine > Intertidal zone >... | reverse complement strand
ACGAGGCTTCGCCAGATCGGGTTACCCCATCCCGCGCTCGATCGGCTACTTGCCAAACGGGCAATTTACAAGGTGAACTCCTTTCAGTTCACAAGATTGGCCAGGCTTTGCCTGGCGCACCAGGATTAACAGGATTAACAAGATTTTCTTATATTCTTTATATCCAGAACATCCCGTCTATCCTGTCTAAAAAAGGAAATTCCTGCTATCAAGTTGTCACAAGCGCCATTGATGTGTCTGTCACGGTTCTTGTTAACAGACCAACCCGGTTTCCCAGTTCCTAAAAAGATAAGTAAATAGTAACTCAGGTTGTCGGGTTCATAGTTCAAAGTTTCCCGATGAAATCGTAAGAGGTTCTCAAGCAACTTAAGCATATCTGCCTAAGTCTGGTAATTCCTCCGAAGAAGCCAAACGATTACAAGTCGTTTTAGAGCTAACATACCCTATTAGATAAGACCAACTCTTGCCTATCCACCTTTATAGGCCAACTCCATATCCTTAATGTATAAATCAATGCCCTTCACAATACCAGAAGCAGCCCTCTTGAGGTACGACACGCTTTTAAGCCGTCTATTTTCTATCGAATTTGTAATGTAACCTATCTCTACCAGAATTGCGGGCATCTCAGCACCAATCAAGACATAAAATGGCGCCTGCCGTACACCCCTGTTTTTAACTATCTTGTATCTTTCCCGCAGCTCCTTTACCAAACCATTGTGCACAAATTTTGCCAGTCTGCTTGACTCATTTATCTTTGTGTTAAGCATAAGATCATTTAAAATCATCTGGAGGTCACTTATGTTTTTTGTAGAGGTAGCATTTTCTCTTGCAGCCACATTCATGCTCTCCTCATCTAAGGCTATATTTAAGATATAGGTCTCTAAGCCCTGACATCTGCTATTCTTATGAGCATTTGCATGGAGAGAAATAAATAGATCTGCCTTTTTCATATTGGCAATTGCAGTCCTTTTTTCCAACGGCAAGAATACATCACTTCTTCGGGTTAAAATAGCCTGACAATGAAGATCTCTTCTCAGCCTTTCTGCCACTAAATTTGCAAGCTTAAGCACAACATCTTTTTCTCTTAGGCCATTTCTTCCAATAGCACCCGGATCTTTTCCGCCATGGCCTGCATCAATTACAATCTTCTTTACTCCTAAACCTAACTGTTTAGCTAAAGATATACCTTCTTTTTTGCTTTCATTTGTTGTTTTTTCTTTCTGAGACCTTTGAGCAACCACTGTTTTTAGGGGCTTTACCTTCCGCTCCTTGCCTTGCACATCAACCACAATCCGAAAGGGATCATAAAGGTGAAAGGTCCTATATCCTTCCATATTATCAATATCGAGGACAACTCGGACAGTTTTTTTGTCGTGTTGAGCAGCCCGTGCCCTTCTTAACAGTCCGTCTTTAATGAGTATAGAACTTTCTATCTCCTTACTAATGCATGAATTTTGTAGATCTAAAAAAAGGCGTCTTGGCTTCCTTAGGTCCGGGTCTTTCTTTAACAGATGCTTCTTGTATTTGACTGGGTTCTCCAAGTCGACAACCACCCTCGTGTAAGTTGGGGTCGACCAATGCCTGATATCCTTTATTGCAATTAATTTCTTTTTCTTGGACTTGATTTCCTTGACACTTCCTTTTGCCAATCTTTTCTTGCCTAAGAGACGTTCCAGCTTATCCATCATCTTAGACGCTTTGACCTTTGCATCTCCCTTTGGAAACTTTATCTCTACCTTTAAAAATTCAACATAGGCCTGCTTTGGATCCTTTTTATACCTATAAAAGATCAATCCCAATCTGTATTGTGCATCATCAGCCAATCTATGGGTCTTGTATTTCTCTACCATTTCTCGATAGAGTGATACGGCCGTGTCTATATCAGAATTCCTCCCTGAATAACCATAGAGATTAGTCCATAATTTACAAGCAGTGAACATAGCCCACACGGCCTCATCTCTTTTTGGAAACTTCTTGTAAACCCTTTCATATCTCTTGATGCATTTCTCCCAGTTATGCCTGTATTTCTTTTTAGCTTCAGATTGATAAAGTTTTTTTGTGCACGTCTCCGCCTTTTGTAAAAGAATTTTGGCAGAATTGGATTTTGCGATAGCAACTCGATGAGAGGTGGTGAAAAATAGGGTAAAGAATAGGGGTAGAAAGAAAAATATCAGCACATATTTTCCACGTAGCAATCTGCGTATCATATAAGAACCTTTTGATTTAACGTATAGGAAATTCTATCCCGCTGTATGCGGGAAAATAATAGATTTTTTAGCTGCAATATATTGCATTCACCTGGAATGATGGCCTGCCCTGGCGCGACTTCCTTGGCAAATATTGCAATTTCTATATTATTTATAAGTCCTGGCAATACAGCCTAAGCATTGCATGCCAGGTCTGGGCCAGGGAGTATTTGGACAAAGCCCTAAATACGGGAATACAGAAATTTAAGAAGATACATTACCATTAGATAAGTCAGAAGAAGATGGTTTTATAATATCTATCGAGTCCCATCTCAAGCACTGTGGGCACTTCCAAACAAGTTCATCTGGTCTGTATCCACAATTGCTACATTGGAACTTTAAATAAGGAAAATCTAATATTAACAGGAGATCTTTATAGGCTTCTAATGCCTCTTCATTTCTGCCTTCTTTTAAAAGTATCTCCCCTATAAATTTTCTGGCATTTAAAAAGGAAGGGGCTGATTTAATGCTCTGATTCAGTTCATCCAAAGCAGAATCTGTCTCCCCCTTATTATAGAGATACTTGGCTAAGACTAAATTTGTAAAGCTATCAGAATTCTTTCGGGCAGAATCTCTTAAAAAATCCTCTACCCCTTTTAGATTCCTCATCGTTGAATAGGCCTTTTCTAACCTTTTGTAGGCAAGAAAAGTAAACTGAGGCGCAACATCAACTACCCTTTTCCATGTAAATAAGGCCTTCTTGTGCTCTTGGTGACTAAAATAGAGATCACCCAAATGAAGATAGACATCAACGCATTTATCAAAGATAGAGATAGCCTTTTTATAGGATTTCTCAGCCATTGCTCTATCACCATTTCTTTCCTGTACCTTCCCAAGCTCTGTTTTTTGGTGGGCAAGTATATGCCGATGATCACCCTTTACGAGTTTTGAGATAGACTCTCTCGTTTTAAAGGCCTTTTCCCAATCGTACATATCCTCATAAATTCGTTCGATCTGCTCAAGGGCTTCTATATTGTTTGGATAATCCTCAAGAACCTCCTGAAATGCCGATATCGCACGATTTAAAAATCCACCCTTCCTGTAATCTAACCCCAGATCAAAGATTGCCCTCAATCTTATCTCTTTGTCCAGATTAGGTCGTAAAATTATTCCCTGTCGTATCCTTATAGCCCTCTCGATATCCCCTTTTGATCTATAGAGATGGCCCAAAGCGACATAGGTCTCGATAGTGTCTGAGTTAATCTTAACCGACTTTGTGAACTGTTCGATAGCCTTATCTGGCTTATTGGAAAGTATGTGCTGAATGCCCTGAAAGAAAGCCTTATCTCCTCTATCCAGTTTCTTTCTAAGCTTTTCAGCGCTTCTTGATCTAATAAACCTATCTAAAAGGAAGCCAGCTACAAAGGCAATAATTAACCAGACACCAAATCTAATATTAAGATTACTAAAAAATAAATTTTTGATTTCTTCCCACATATAGAACTTAGCTCCGACATGTCGGAGAACTTTTTTGACAGGATTAACTGGATTTATCGTTCGACCTGGAGGCCTTTCGGCTGTGAGCTCAAGGCCAAACGGCTCTCGACAGGCATGATTTTTTATTTATCCTGACTATCCCTGGCCCAGACCTGATTTATAAGAGCTGAGTTTATGATTCCCGTTTCCGAAGTGTTCAAGCGAAAACATAACGTTCCATGCAACTTGCGCCAGGGCAGGCCTGTCTATCCTGTCTAAAAAATGGAATTTCCGATATATTAAAGTAGCCTAATCTCCCGCTAATCATCTTCTAATCCTGATTTTCTTCTGACAGCTCCATATCTTCCATCTTACTTTCAACAATAGGAAGGTTTCTCAATGAATCCAGCTCTTTGTCTTTTTCTCTTTTCTTCTTGGAAATTATCCTTATTTCCTTCTTCAATTTAAAGCGCTCAAGTATCCCGTATAAACTAGCTATGAGGATGCCGAGTAGAAACACAATTATAATAACAAGATAAAATGACATTGGCTCAGTTTTCCATTCCCAAAAATAAAGGTCAACTTGAAGTGTCAATTTATGGGATAACTGCGCAAGATTTTCAACAATAAGTACCACAGCCAGTAACATCAATAATATGCTTATAATAGCCTTAATATGTTTCATAAAATCCTCCTTTAAAGCTTTAACGAATGTTTTACCGTATCTAAAACTATTTGAAAAAAGGTAACAATTTTCGATATGTCTCTTGAATATGCTCTGGAATTACCCTCACTTCTCCAAACACAGTCATGTAATTAGTATCTCCTCCCCATCGAGGAACAATATGAAAATGGATATGATCTTCAACACCGGCCCCTGCTACCTTTCCCAGATTTACGCCTATATTAAATCCTTCTGGCCTCAACACCTCTTTTAGAACACCAATAGACTTTTCAACTTGTATGATGAGGTCAAGCTTCTCCTCCGATGATAGTGCATCTAAAGTCGAGACGTGTCGCAAAGGGGCTATTAAAAGATGTCCATTTATATAAGGAAACTTGTTCATCAGAATAATGCTTAAGTTACCAATACATAAAATTAACCTTTGTTCATCTTGACTTCTGTCTTCGCCTGTACAAAATATGCACTCCCCTTTATTATCGGAGCTCACATATTCCATTCTCCAGGGCGCCCAAAGAATCTCCATCTTATGCCCTCAAACTGTAATTATAGTAAAATGTATTTCGTCATTTACATCCAAGATCCCGATCGAATGGGATCCACTCATACTGAAACCACTGGCAGTTCCTGGATTAAAAAAAATAACTCCCTTATCAATATGGTTAGCCGATTTGTGAGAATGGCCATAAATAATGGCATGGACATCATTAAACTCTGGCCTTATCCTCTTTTCTATTCCAAAAGGGGAGCCCCATCCATGTATTAATCCCAAACGGAAACCGCGTACTTCTAATATCTTCTTTTTAGGAAATTTCTTTTTTATATCAAAATTGTCCATATTTCCATGAACTATATGGAGTGGCTTCTGGCTTAAAAAATCGACTATTTCTTCAGAAATAAGATCTCCAGTATGAATAATCATATCCACATCAGAGAAATAGTTCGTATATATATCAATAAGGTGAGAATTCACCTCTTTTAGGTGGGTATCTGAAATGACTCCAATCTTCATTGTAATAGAATTGATAAATAAGGTTAGCTATTGTTTGCCTGAAAATTTGAAAAAGTATAACAAAATATAGAAAAAAGACAAGTCTAAACCGATCCTTTAATTACTCAATTAATATTGACATACTTTAACAATCTCAATATACTTTATTAATTAGTGTCTGAACGAAAACTCATAAATTAAAGCCTTTCTGTCATTGCGAGGGAGGTACGACCGAAGTAATCTCGTTAAAAATCAATGATTGCTTTGTCGTTCGTTCCTCACTCCTCGCAATGACGGCTCGCAACCATAGGTTTTCGTTCAGACACTAATCAATCTTTTGCACCCACCCCATGCCCACATATAAGTCAACGTCTTACTCATCACCGTTTAGGGAGGAAAACATGAAAGTTCTTGTATATGGCACCGGAGGCAGAGACCACTCACTTGCTGATAAATATGGAGACAGTCAGCATGTTGAAAAGGTCTATTTTTTCCCCGGCAATTCTGGAGTGCCTTACACATTGAAGGGGAAGAGAAAACTGATTGAATGTATAGATATAAGAGATTTTAATGATGTGGCGAAGTTTTGCCTGGAAAACAACGTTGATCTGGTTGATATAGGTTCAGAAAACCCTCTTGAGGAGGGTTTGGTTAATATCTTGAATGAAAACGGAATAAGAACAATTGGGCCAAAGAAGGAATATGTTAGATTAGAGAGTGACAGGGCATTTACTGATAATATTTTAAAGGAAATAGGGGTAGGTAAGCCAGAATATAGGATTTTTGATAACCCTGAAAAGGCAAAAAAATATGTCAGAAATATAGGTTATCAGGTCTTTGTAAAGACAAACGGCCTTGCAGCAGGAAAGGGTGCCATAGGGTGCGATGATGTTACCCAAGCCGAGAGCGCAATTGACAAAATAATGGTGGAAAAAATATTTGGAAAATCAGGTGATAAGGTTGTTATAGAAGAAAGAAAGTATGGCACTGAGATCTCCTTTTATGTCTACCTGGATGGTGAACATGCGCTTCCTTTAAAAATGTTTGTTCAGGACTACAAGCAGGCCTTCGACCAGAATGATGAGCAATCAATTACTGAGTTTGGTGGGAATCTCAATACCGGTGGTACAGGATGTTATGCACCCCATAAACTTCTGACCCCATGGCTGGTAAACAGGATTATAAAAGAGATTGTAAACCCTACAGTGGATGCAATTTACAACAGAGGTGATTTAGGTTTGGGATGGAATTATAAAGGTGTTTTATACTTCGGATTGAATCTTGATCCTTACAACCAACTGGATGTATTTGAAATTAATGTAAGGCATGGCGATCCTGAGTGGGAAGTGCTTTCAAGAAAACTAAGCACGGATCTCTTCGAGATAGGGATGGCAGTGTGGGAAGGGAATTTGGATCAAATTCATCCTGTCTGGAATAACCAGCACTATGTGGATATAGTTGCTATGGAAGGCCGCTCAAAGGCAAGTAAGGGATGGAACAAAGGATATCCAGGCCGCTATGGGAAGGGCCATGTGGTAGCAGGATTGGATAATATTGAGAAGGGAATTGCCATCTACTTTTCAGGCGTAAGGGAGGATTCAGAAAGAGGCCTTGTCACAGATGGTGGAAGAGTGCTGCATATAATTGCTGGCGATGCAACACTGGAGGGTGCTAGAGGAAAGGCTTACAGGAACATAGAGTATTTATCTTTGTTAGATCATAATAACAATAATAAAAATTGTTTACGGTACAGAAAAACAATAGGAGCTTAGCCTTTTTTTGGCGTAGCATTCTCAAACAATGGCTCATCAAAATCTAACACCTTTAAAGGGCTTTTTCCAGTAAATAGCCTTATTATTTTTCCAACAGTATAGGCATTGCCTTTAAGGAGTAATTTACAGTTTTCAAAACTACAACCGACAATATTAGTTTCCCCTTTCTCCAGAACAATAATACAATCCTTAAACTTGCAATGATTAAAATATTTACCATCAAGCTCTAACTTTTGTCCGGAAAAGACAGAATTCTTATATTGAGTCCTATATCCTTCCATTTCCTTACTGTTTTTTGTAAAACTTTCTCCAGGGTTCATCCTTGGATGTAAGGTAATCAGTCAATGCCTCTTTTAGGGTATTCGATGCCAAAAGAACACAGTGCGAACTTTCTTCTGGCAGACCGCCTAAATTCTCTAATATCACTTCCTTGTTTATTTTAAATGCATCCTTAATGTCTTTTCCTATCACAAGTTCACAGGCCATAGAACCTGCAGCAATAGTCGTTGCACACCCATCAGCAACAAACCTGGCATCAGTGATCCTTTCATCATGAATCCTAAGAAAAATCTTTATAGTATCCCCGCATGGCCCTTTGACCTTTCCATATCCCTGAGGCTGTTTCATCTCTCCCATGCGTGTTGGGCTAATCCGCTTATCAATCACTTTTTCTGAATATATCTTCTGGGTATCTTCTATGATAGACGCCTGCATTTCATCCATTGCATTATCAAAATCAACCGCCATATCTGTATTCCCTCCTTTATTAATATCTTTTCTGCAAATCCCTTTGATCAAATGCCTATTGCTATCTTTGCTTCCTATCTTGATCGTACCTCTCTTTATAAATAGGCATTACGTAAACTTTTTTATCTGGATAAAACACTATTTCTTTTTTTCTCACGCGATAGGCATTTATCACCATTCTACACTGAAATCAAGGGAAAATAAAACATAGATTTTTCCCCTTTAAGTGTTTATTATTATCTTCATTTGACAAAGCAATTAAGAGACCATTTACGTACAAAAGGCAAATAATTTATTTAAAATTACAGAGAATGTCACATATCGGCGACATTACATAGGAGCTATCCATGAAAAGCTATAGAAAAGAACTCTGGTTTGAGGTGCCCACGAGGAGGGCATTTGTTAACATCACCCCCCAGGTAAACGAGTGTCTTAAAGAAAGCAGGATTAAGGAGGGTTTTATTCTCTGCAACGCCATGCATATAACAGCCAGCATATTTATTAATGACGATGAATCCGGGCTACATTACGACTATGAAAAATGGCTAGAGAAACTTGCTCCCCATGAGCCTGTCTCCCAATATAGGCATAATGTTGGTGAGGATAATGCAGATGCACATATGAAAAGGCAGATTATGGGAAGAGAGGTTGTTATTGCCGTAACTAACGGTAAAATGGACTTTGGCCCTTGGGAGCAGATATTCTATGGTGAATTTGACGGTCGAAGACGTAAAAGGGTTTTGGTAAAAATAATCGGAGAGTAATTGCATAGCATAGCTAAAGGAGTCCAATTTCATCAACTGAAGAGAAGGCATGATTCACCGCTGAGATGCAAAGGCCGCAGAGGGAAAAGTATCTCAGCCCTTTGGGCGATAGGAATAAAGTGGATATCAATACATTAAGCAGTAAAATCATCGGTGCAGCCATAGAGATACATAAAGCCCTTGGGCCTGGTTTGCTTGAATCAGCATATGAAGAATGCTTATGCTATGAGCTGAGTCTCCAAGGTTTATCAGTTGCAAGACAGAAACCCTTGCCCGTAAAGTATAAAGGAAAGAAGCTGGATTGTGGTTATAGGTTGGATACCGTTGTTGAAAACGCAATCATACTTGAATTGAAATCATGCGAGAAGATTGAACCAATTTACCCAGTTAAATAGCTTGAGTGCCGTCGATGTACTACACATATGTTCTGCAAAGCAAAAAGGATGATAAATTCTATGTCGGATTTACGAAAGATCTCAAGCTAAGATTTGATAAGCATTCCAAGGGTAAGGTGTAGTCAACAAGAGATCGGAGGCCGTTGAATCTAATATACTATGAGGGTTGCTTAAGCCAGGAGGGTGCAACTAAGCGGGAGAAGTACCTGAAATCTTATCATGGAAGGATGTTTCTGAAGAACAGGCTCAAATCTTATTTAACCGGGTGAATAAGGCACAATTTTTGACATATCTCAAGTTATCAGGCCTTAATTTGGGATTGCTTCTAAACTTTAATGTGCCAGTAATGCGGGATGGAATAGTGCGAATTGTAAATAAATTAGAGGCGTAGCCCCGCAGGGCAGGATATTTTTGCTTTCCGTCGTCCCTGCCCCGTGAAATTCACGATAGTGACAGCTTGCCAAGTTAAATTGATGGCAATCACAGCGTAGCGAATTTAACCATGGCGAAGCGTATTTCACTAGGTCAGCGGAAAGCAAAAAATAACTAATCCTCCGCGCTCTTTGCGCCTCAGCGGTGAGATATTTCTTTAAATTAATGACGTTGAGCTAATGATTGTAAGTCATTATATCAGAAAACTACCTACAACACACAACGTACATCAATAAAAAGGAGGAAGACATGAAAATAAAACACATTGACCATATAGGAATAGCTGTTAATAGCATTGAGGAGGGGAAAAATTTTTTTGCTGATATACTCGGATTAAAACTCCAAAAGACAGAGACCATTGAAGAACAAAAGGTAAAGACAGGCTTTTTCCCCATTACCGATAGTGAGCTGGAATTGCTTGAATCAACCTCACCGGATGGACCTGTGGCAAAATACATTGCCTCACGAGGTGAGGGCGTGCAGCATATTGCATTCAGGGTAGAAAATATTGATGAGGCCCTGAAAGAGCTAAAGGAAAAGGGGGTTCGGCTCATTGATCAGGAACCCCGTAATGGTGCCGGAGGAGCCCGGATCGCATTTATCCATCCCAAGGAGTCACACGGCGTGCTCGTTGAGCTTTGCGAGAAATAGTTTGATGTAACTTAGCCACGAATGGACACAAATGAAAATGAAATTCTGTATAAAGACTTATCTTATAAAATTGTTGGACTTGCTATGAGAGTGCATAGTAAATTAGGATATGAATTTTTAGAAAAAGTATATGAAAATGCACTTATGGTATTATTTCGAAGAGAAGGTATTGAAGCAAAACAACAAGCGCCGATAACTGTATACTTTGAAAAAGAAGTAGTTGGAAACTATTATGCTGACATTTTAGTTGAGGATAGAGTTATTTTAGAGATTAAACCTGCCCGCCATCCGGCAGGCGGGTCTGTAGAAAAGATTATTGATGCGCATATAGCTCAAACTCTTAATTATTTGAAGGCAACTCGCCTGCGTTTAGCAATTATCTTGAATTTTTCGAAAGAAAAACTTGAATATAAAAGAATTGTTAAATAATTGTTCGTGATAATTTGTGATAATTTGTGGCTGCGTGGTTAGGATTTAATGATAATAGACTGTCATACCCACATCTTTCCAGTTGAGATCAGGGATAAAAGGGAGGATTTTTTTGACGGTGAGGCAGCTTTCAAGTTGCTTTATAGTGTTCCTGGGTCAAAACTTGCCGGGGCAGAAGAGCTTATCAGGAATATGGATAATGAGGGAGTAGACAAATCAGTTGTATTTGGCTTCCCATGGAAAACAAGTGATTATTTCAAACGAAATAATGACTATATACTCAATGTAGTTGAAAAATACAAGGACAGGCTCATAGGCTTTAGCACATTTTTCCCCCTGGCCAAAGACGCTGAAAAAGAACTTGAAAGGTGCATAAAATCAGGCCTTTCCGGGGTGGGAGAACTGGCATTCTATACATCCGCTATTTCAGAAGACACCATTAAGTCCTTTTGGCCCATTGCTGAAATAGCTCAAAAATTTGACGTACCCATTCTTCTCCACACAAATGAATCTGTTGGCCATTACTACCCTGGAAAGACCCCTATGACGCTGAAAGAAATTTACAATTTTCTGCTCTCCTTTCCAGACAACAAGATCATCCTCGCACACTGGGGAGGAGGTATTTTTTTCTACTATCTAATGAAAAAGGTGGTCAAAGGGGTATTAAAAAATACATGGTTTGATACTGCTGCCTCTCCGTATCTTTATGACAAAGAGATTTACTCTATTTCCACAAAGCTAATGGGCTTAGATAAGATACTATTTGGAAGCGATTTTCCCCTTATTAAACCGAGCCGTTACTTCAAGGAGATGAAAGCTGCAGGTCTTTCCAAAGATGCCATAGGAAAGATATGCGGGGAGAATGCTGCGTCTTTGTTAAAAATAGGGTAAGCGTTCAGAGGTTCAAGGTTCAAAGGTTCAGGGTTAAACGAAAACCCGCCTGCCATTCGTCGGGCAGGTCTAAGCCGTTAATTCGTAAGCTCTGAATGGAGAAGGCATGAAAATAGAACGATTTGAGGATATTGAAGCGTGGCAGTTGGCAAGGAAGCTAGCTAGCAAGGTGTATGGCCTGACAAAGAAGACCAAGTTTGCTCGCGACTTCGGATTAAAGGGACAAATTCAAGATGCGGCAGGTTCATCCATGCACAATATTGCAGAAGGATTCGATTCAGAGACAAACCCAGAGTTTGTTCGTTTTCTTCGGTATGCAAAGCGATCGTGCACCGAAGTTCAGAGTGAGCTTTATGTAGCCTTAGATCAACAATACATAACAAATACTGAGTTTCAGGATGTGTACGATCATGCGGGGCGCACCCGCGCTGCCATTCGTGGTTTCATCAAGTACTTGCTGACCTACAAGCAAGGCCAACAAAAGAAAGTTAACCCTGAACCCTGAACCTTTGAACGGCTACCTAAACCTTACATCATCTGATACGGATCAACATCAATTATCATTCTTACCCCGCTCGAACTAAGGATCTGGGTAGAGAATGTTTCCACCTCTTTTAATAGTTGGTTGAGGTATCTTGAGGTGCGGGATTTGATGAGAATCTGCTGCCGGTACTTTCCTTTTAGCTTTGCCATAGGGGCCTCAACTGGTCCAAGAACCCCTACAGCGCTTTTTCTTTCTGACTGCTTTTTTAGCCTGTTGCGGATTTTCATTCCAATATGGTTCGCTATTTTTTCTGTTTTTGACTTGCTATTCCCAAGAAAGCGCACAGTGGCTATTAAGGAAAATGGCGGGTATTTAACCTGCCGCCTGAGGGCTATTTCCTGGGAAAAAAACCTCTTATAATTGTGATCCTTTGTAGCAGTTATTGCATAGTGTGATGGATTGAATGTCTGGATGATAACCCTTCCTGGCACGTTGCCTCTACCAGTCCTGCCTGCCACCTGGGAAAGTAATTGAAAGGTAACCTCCCCAGCACGAAAATCCGGGTAATTGAGTGACAGATCAGCAGAGATTACCCCAACAAGAGTCACATTAGGAAAATCGTGGCCCTTGGTAACCATCTGTGTCCCAACGAGAATATCCGTTTCGTGGTGCATAAACCGCTTCAAAACCTGTTGTACCTCCCCCTTACGTTTCATCGTATCTCTGTCCATTCTCTCTACCCGTGCCTCTGGAAATAGATCCTCTACTACCTCCACCACCCTTTGTGTACCAAACCCATATGGTTTTAAGTCTTCACTGTTACAGGCCGGGCACCTATTCGGTGGTTTTATGGAAAAGCCACAGTAATGACAGAGCAGATTGCCTCCGTATTTATGATAGGTCAAACTTACCTCACAGTTTGGGCATCGGATAGTCTCTCCGCAAAATCTGCAAAGGTAAAGGGAGCTGAATCCCCTTCTGTTTAAAAACAGGATAGTTTGTTTTTTCTGAGTCAGATTTTCCTCGATAGCCGCCTTTAAGGGCGGGCTCATAATACCCTCCTCCTGTGCAGCGGAACTTCTCTCGAATTGTGCCATATCAATGACTTTTATATCTGGCAATTCTCTTTTGAGAATTCTTTTTGGCATGGCAAGAAGGCCATATTTTCCTATTGCAGCATTCTGGTAAGACTGAACGGAGGGTGTTCCAGAACCAAGTATAACAATGGCATCTGAGAGTTTTGCCCTGACAATGGCAGCATCCCTTGCCTGGTAGCGGAATTTCTCTTCCTGCTTATAGGAGAGATCATGTTCCTCATCAACAATAATAAGACCGAGCCTGGAAAGAGGGGCAAAAAGAGCTGATCTGGCGCCTATAACAACATCGGCATCTCCCTTTGCTATCCTGATCCATTGATCATATCGTTCCCCAGTTGAAAGAGCGCTGTGAAGGATGGCCACCCTATCTTTAAAGCGGCCCTTGAAAAGAGACGCCATAGAAACAGTCAGGGCAATCTCTGGCACCATTATTATGGATTGCCTTCCTAATTCTTTGGCAGCCCTGGCAGCATGATAATAGACCTCTGTTTTACCGCTGTCGGTTATGCCATGTAGTAGATAGGTAAAGAAGGCATTGTCCTTAAGTTTTTCGGATATCCTTTCTACCACCTCCTTTTGTTTTGAATTGAGAGGAGGTGGGCCAAGTGAAATAAAAAGGGTTTCATCTACTATATCCCTCACAACCGGTCTGCGGGCTTTTTTCAAAAATCCACTCCTCACCCATTTATCCGCGAGATAGGCCCCATTGCTAAAGGCATTTTTTATCTCACGGAGAGAAACCTCTTTTCTTTTGATCATCATCTCTAAAAATTCATCTTCATTTCTGGGAAGCCTTTTTGGATCAAAAAGTGATCTGTCAATAGTTGCCCCTTTTTTTAGTGTAATGAAAACCATTTTTAAAAGGCCAACCCTGTCCAGCCATCCCTTGGAGGGCATCCTTGTGCCATCAGGGGTTCGCACATTTAACCCTGTTGGGAGGGCGCCTTTTATTACCAGGCCAATTGGGTATAGATAATAGTGAGACAGCCATTCAAAGAATTCAACCATCTGTGGAGGGAAAAGTGGGTATGCGTCAATGACAGTGATTATGTCTTTTATGCCTTTTCTTTTTTCCGGCAGGATAATCCTAAGAATATGCGCGGTTATCTTTCGTCCTGAAAAGGGAACAAGGGCCCTTTTGCCCACTGCTACCTTCTCGATGAGCTCTCCGGTTACTGTATAGGTGAATGTTCCGCTGATTGGAAGGGCAACGGCGACCTGAACATATAACTTTTGCAAGGATTCAGGCATGAGCGATCAATTTTCTGCCTTATTTTTGTTTTGAATATGCACAATAATATTCTTGGTAATGGTTTAAACTGCAGACGCACCTAAATCTGAGTAGAAAAATAGTTCAGGTGAGACTTTGGTTTTAGATTTTTACTTACTCCTCTTATTGCCTCAGCTCACTCTGAATGAATTTGTCCCTGATAAGGGGTATATCAAAAAGAGATACATCAATAGGTAGGTTTGCTTTAATGTCCATCACAGTATATTCCTCTATCATTTCTCCTTCATATGAATAGATAATCTGGAATGGATACCAAGCATGCTCCATGAACTCAATATAGTTGGAAAAACGAAATCGGTAATCACCATATTTGAGAAGGAGGGGTAAAAACAGCTCCTTATCAACAAGAAGCCTGGCACTTCTGTCTTTTTTCTCCCCAATCAGGTATGCTATCTTTCCCTCAAACCTCGTAAGGGATACCTTATCGGTGTTTATGCCTACCTCTTTAAGCATTTCTAATAATTGCGCTGGATCGTGTGATAGAAGAAAAAAACGATAAATCAAATCATAGCTTTCCTCATCATAGGTAATCTTTCTGTCGATGATTCTCAAGGTTTTCGCCTTGTTATGGATTATAAGGCGTTTACCAGGTTGCCCTGGAATCTCTGACCTGTAGAGATAAGGGGAGGACAAAGAGACGGTCTCACCAAAAGCCTTTTCATGATGTAAGTCCTTAATTTTTGTGTGTTGGGTTATCGTTAATGTTTTGATAGTGGTAAATTTATTGGTCATAAATTCAATAATCTGAGATGAAGGGAGTATATAAGACAACACAACTGATGGTAAAATAGGAATAATGAGTAAAGATAGTAAATTCAGGAAGTTTAATCTTTTTGCCATGCCTCATCCATCTGAAAAATCAATCCAGTGGTAAAAAAAGAGGAAAAATCCTCTCCCATCCAGGAGTATTTGAGGATTTATTACTCTTACGGTCCAATCTTCAGTAGTGTCCGTTGACTGTTGATAGTTGCACGTTGAAAGAAATTAAAAAACCAATTAATTCAACCAGATAGCAAAAACGATAATAATTGCTATATTCACCCTGCTCCTAAGAAACTAAATTTAAAATTAGCAATTAGCTGCTAACTTTGGAATAAAAGCGTACCCCCTTTTTTATTTTTGAATTATTACAATGCTCAATGCTGAGGGTATTTTTACACTTTTTAAATGACATGATTATATGGTTTTAGCATTATAAAATAAGGGA
>Ga0307427_1000994_pt1 | contig 15512 bp, 10 predicted proteins | sample SalMarWE160190MG_FD_202162 | JGI IMG/M metagenome (GOLD analysis project Ga0307427, IMG submission 202162) | Salt marsh sediment microbial communities from the Plum Island Ecosystem LTER, Massachusetts, United States - WE1603-190 | ecosystem: Environmental > Aquatic > Marine > Intertidal zone >... | reverse complement strand
GGAAACTGGTCCCTCCTGTAGCGGGCGTACTTTTGATGCAGATGCCCGGTGTGGGTGGACGGCTGCATGGAGTTGTCATGTTTCAGAAACGTGTAGAACGTCTCGACGCCGTAGGCCATGCCGCCGTCGAACACCAGGAGTTTGCCGGCCGGACACGTCGCCCCGCCGCCCAGCATCCAGTTCCACCTGTGGCCCCAGCAATCCTCGAGCAGGCCGGTATTTGCCACGATGACTCCCGCCCTGCGGCCCCTGCCCGGCTCCAGCGAGGAGTTGTATCGCATGTGGCGCATGCAGATGCTTTGTCCGTCCGAAACAAGAACATCCGGCAGGCCCCCCGACTGGCTGACGCCTTCGGTGCGGAACGTCGTCGCGCAGCGCACCGCGCCGGTCCGGGCATCCAGACCGACCAGGCGGATGCCGCCGTCGAGGTACGAACTCCGCCCGGCGGCAAAGTAGACGGTTCCCTCCTGTGCCAGCACGCTGCCGTGTATCGGCCAGGCCGACTCGAGCCTGTCGCGCACGACGGTGCGCCTGTCACGAGGCGCGCCCCTGTAGCGCCATGCCAGTTCGCCGTCGGCGGCGCGCAGCGCATAGACATATCCACCACGGCAGCCGAAGAACGCCGTGCCGCCCGAGATCGTCGGGGGCGAATCAACGCGGCCCTCCGCGACAAATCTCCACATCGTTCTGCCGCTGGCGGCGTCCAGACAGTAAAGGGTCTGACGGTCCACGGCGCTCACAAACAAGCGGTTCTCCGCCACGACGACGCTGCTCAACTTCGCGCCGATATCGGCCTGCCACTTCTTCCGCAGGTGCGTAGGAACCTTCGTGCTCGCGCAGCCGCTACGCGTCATATCATGACGATAGGTAGGCCACTCTTCGGGGTGCGCATTCGGCGCCGGCGCCGCCCAGGCCGAGGTTTTCGAGTTCTGGATGGCGGCGGTGGGCTTCTCATTTTGGCCTTCAGATTCCAGGTTTGAAACCGGCTCGTACGCGGGTCCCTTCAGGAGCCTTTCAGCGGGTCGGCTCTCGGGGCCTGCCTTCACCCGCTGTGCGGCCACCGCGTGAAATCCGTCGAACTTTATCCGGACGAAACATTTGCAGGGATGCGGTGGCGTGTAGATCAATCCATTGCACGGCATGATGCCATACTGGCACACTCCTCTGAGCCACCAGTTGATGGTATTGTCGTTGCCCTTGAGGTCCACGAACTCCAGGCCGCGCCGGCCGCTGATGAAGTACCGCTCCGTGGCCTTGTCGCGGTAACAGCGATGGTGATGCCCGCCCGGCCACACGTCTTTCTTGGCCAACCTTTTTTTCACCTGGCCGGTGTAAAGGTCAAAGGCCAGAAACTCGTTACCCTTGCCCGGGACCTTTTGCTTATCCACATGGACGGTTGCGGTAGTGGGAAATGTCCATACCAGGTCATCGATCACAAACAGGTCGCCCGGCGACGCGAAGCCGGCGTATCCCGTGGTCTCCCACAGTTTGCGCCCGTCCTCGACGGCAAAGACCGACAGCCGGTCCAGCGACAAACAGACGATCGTATCGTTATACTGTACGACGGTTGGCGCGTAATTCATCAGGAACAGACCCTTCGTGGGGAACGGCGCCTTCCAGAGGTCCTTGCCGCTCGGCAAATCGACGCAGTACAGGTTCTCGCTGTCGAGGTAGAAGGCCCTCTTGTTTCCGGCCGCGAGAGACAACGGGGCCAGGCGCGCCAGATGCCGGCCCTCGATCCGCCACAGTTCTTTTCCCGTGTCCGCCTGATAGGCAACGATGCGTTTGGTCGCCTGAGGCCCGTTCTCGTCGGAGAAATCCCAGTAATTGCCCACCTTGGGGGCGTAACGGTTCCAAAGATCCGGGTCCCCAACCACCGCCAGAAGGATGCCGTCGAGGCAGATGAACTCCTCGGTCTTCTCCGAACCTTTGTACGTCAGCAGCGTCTTGCCGGTGGCGGCATCCAGGGCCGTCACGGGCGCGCCGAGTCCGAGGGTTGCGTACACGCGGTCGCCGATTGAAACGAGCCGCCGCGGCAGTTGGGCCGGACCGGAGCGGAAATAATGGAGATGCGTCACCCAGGAGTCTATGCTCCGCTTCCACAGAAGCATCCCGTTGAAGGCGTCGCGGGCCACCAGATGCCACTTGGCCGGGCGATGGATCAGCGACGTAAGCCCTTCGTCGAGAATGTAGAACATGCGGCCGCCGCTTGACGTCATGGCGCTGATGCTGGCCAGCGCGTCGTGGTCCCTCGTCCGTTTGGGCTCCGCCTGCCATTGGAGATGCTTCGGCGTGGCGATGCGGCTGTCTTTGGCCACCGCGTTGCCCGTGGCATCGTGAAGAAAATGCGTCCATTCGTCGATATCGTCCGGCCACGGCTTGACGGTCTTTGTCCACTTGCCGTCTTTCTGCACCGAGGCAACGCCGTTGGGACACAGGACGCGCATCATCTCTGCCTCCGAGACGCGCGCCGGCTCTTCCACCACCAAGAGGTTCACCACGTTGTCGATATAGGGCAGAGCGTTTCCGGACCACCGGCCCACGGACACTTGCCCGTACAACCCCCGCTCGCTTATGGAATCGCGCGCCTTCCGAATGTTCTCCTCGCTGCGGTCCAATCCATGAACCAGGTAGCCGTCGGTTGCGTGCAACGCAGCGGTCAGTCTTCCATCCCCACAGCCGACGTGGACAACCAGCCCGCCCTTGACGCCCGTCGAACGGAGGATCTGTCGAGCCTCATCTGCGGGGTCAAGAGCCCATGCGATTTGGCCGGCCGCCAGGAGGATGGCGGCGCAACGAAAAGCATCCAGAAGGTTTCGTCTGGTCACGGTCGCCCTTCCCAAGTCTGAATAGTCGCGCAAAGTAGCGTCGTAGTACTAACCGGCGCACATGTCAGGCGCCGACGACATCGAGAACGGCGCCGGCGACCTCGTCCTGCTGGGCCCGCGACAGTTCCGGATAGATCGGAAGCGCCAAGACTTCCCGCGACGCCTGCTCCGACTCCGGCAACGCGCCTTCCCGGTACCCCAGATCAGCAAAGCATTCCTGAAGATGCAGCGGCACCGGGTAATAGATCGCGTGGCCGATCTTCTTGCGATCCAGATGAGCCACAACCTGGTCGCGCGGCGGGGCGCCGTCGCCGTCCCTGATGCGGATGACGTATTGGTTGTAGATCATCCGGTTGTGTTCTTGCGCGTGGGGCGTCACGATCGCCTCACGCGCCGCGAACGCTTCGTCGTAATACGCCGCGTTGGCCCGGCGCGCCTCGTGCCACTGTTCCAGATACTTCAGTTTGACCGTGATGACGGCCGCCTGGATCGCATCGAGCCGGAAGTTCCCGCCCACGTACCGGTGATAGTATTTCGGTTTGGAGCCATGATTGCGCATGACCATGCACTGCTCGGCCAACGTCGCGTCGTTCGTCACGATCATGCCGCCGTCGCCCACCCCGCCCAGGTTCTTCGACGGGAAGAACGAAAAGCACCCAGCCGTCCCCATCGATCCCGCCTTGCGGCCCTTGTACGTGGCGCCGATGGCCTGCGCCGCGTCCTCGATCACCGCCAGGCCGCGCGCCCGCGCCACCTCCAGAATCGGGTCCATGTCCGCCACCTGGCCGAACAGATGCACCGGCAGGATCGCCTTCGTCCGCTCGGTGACGGCCGCTTCGATGAGCGAGGGGTCCATGTTGAACGTCTTCGGATCGATGTCCACGAAGGTCGGCGTCGCGCCCGTCCGCACGATGCACCCGGCCGTCGCAAAGAACGAAAACGGCGTCGTTATCACCTCGTCGCCGGCGCCGATTCCCAGGCTCATCAGAACGTTCAAGATGCCGTCGGTGCCGCTCGACGCACCGATGCCGTACTTGCATTCGGAGTACTCGGCCACGGCCCGCTCGCACTCGGCCACCTTCGGGCCGCCTATGCAGCGCTGCGACTCGAGCACCTCATCCACCGCCGCACGCACATCCTCACGAATCTGCCCGTACTGCGCTACCAGGTCCAGCAACGGAACCGCCATGGGGTCTCCTTCGCCACATTATCAAGGGGGCCGAGGATTCTGTCAAGAATCGGCAGCCGGAGACGCCCAGCGCCCAGCGCCATCCGGTAGGCACGGGCCACGAGATTTGGCGCGCGGACCGCGCGCCCCGGGCCGCCGCTCAGCCGAGCGACTCGGACAGAACATCCGCAATCCGTTCGGCCGCGTGACCGTCCCACTTCTCGGGCGTGCCGCAGGTGAACTCCTCCCGAGCGACCACGTTCCGATAGGCGGCGAGGATTCGCTCCGGATCGGAACCCACGATCTGGTTGCACCCGACGTCAACCGTCACGGGACGCTCGGTGTTCTCGCGCAGCGTCAGGCACGGCACCTTGAGAATCGTAGCCTCTTCCTGGATGCCGCCCGAGTCGGTCAGGATGAAGCGCGCCTCGGCCATCAGCGCGAGAAATTCGAGGTACCCGAGCGGTTCGAGCAGACGAATCCCTCCCAACCGGTCCGCGTCGGCGTCCGGCAACAGGCCGAAACGCAGCATCGTCTTGCGGGTTCGCGGATGGATGGGAAAGATCACAGGCAGGTCCTCGGCGATTTGCCGGATCGCGCCGACCAATCGCCCGAGGGTCTCAGGATCGTCAACGTTGCACGGACGGTGGAGCGTCAGGGGCGCGTAGCGGCGCGGCTGGAGGCCGAGGCGCTCGAGAGCGCGGCACGCGCGTGCCTTCTCCAGGTTCGCGAGGAGCGCGTCGATCATGACGTTGCCGACGAAGTGGACCTTGGCGTCGGGGATGCCCTCGGCGCGAAGGTTCTCCACGCCGCTGGGTTCGGTCACGAAGAGGAAGTCGCTGATCGCGTCGGTCAGCACCCGGTTAATCTCTTCAGGCATCGCCCTGTCGAAACTACGCAGCCCCGCTTCAACGTGTGCAACGGGGATATGCCGTTTGGCGGCAACCAGGGCACAGGCGATCGTTGAATTCACGTCGCCGACAACCAGCACGAGATCCGGTTCATACGACTGCACGACCGGCTCGAACCGTTTCATGATCTGCGCCGTCTGGACGGCATGGCCGGCCGACCCCACCTCCAGGTTGACATCGGGCCGCGGAATGCCCAACTCCTCGAAGAACACGCGACTCATCTGTTCGTCGTAGTGCTGGCCCGTGTGAACGAGTACCGGAGACATCCGCGGTCGCGCCTCGAACGCCGCCATCAGCGGCGCGATCTTCACGAAGTTCGGCCGCGCACCCGCGACGTTTAGAATCCTGATCGCCATGCCTTCACCCACGCTCGCCGTCCTCCTGATCCGACTTCCCAAGACCCGCGGCCGGCCGGCATCCTATCGGCAGGCACAATCGGCATCCAGCAGATAAAAGGGGAGGTCACAACGCCTGCGTGCGGCACTCCGGCAGAATCCTCTGCAAGGCGCCGCACCTCACTTCGCCATCAGCCAGGCATCAAAGACGAACGCGGCATCCATCGCGATGAACCAGTAAAGCATGCGCTCGATGAACGGCTCGTATTGCCTGGGCTCGCGAGTCGGGCCCACCGCCGACCACAGCCCTCCCGGCCACAGGCCGGCCAGAAGAAGGGCGGCAAACACCCGAGCCACCGGGGGCATGAACCCCGCCGACTCCGTCCCGACGCCGAACGCAATCATCGAGAAACCCGCCACCGCCGCCACCACGAACGCCACGGACCACGGCCGGGTCGATACGCTGGTGCCGTCCCTGGCGCAGATGCTGTATCCGGTCACGCACACGCCCGCGAAGAACAGGGCAAGCGCATGGCGCATCCACAGCGGACCGCTCGGAAGCAACAGTTCAATGCCGATGTCCTTGGGCACACCCACCACGGCGGCCACGCCGATACCGAAATTCAGAAACCGGCACAGCCCCATCACCGTCACAGCAACGTAGGCCGGCCCGCGCTTGGCGGCCAGATTGTACAGGTTGATGGCGCCAAACGTCCCGATGGCCAGCACCAGGGCGCCGCCCCTGTCCATGGCGACACTGAGCATGACGGCGCAGACGGCCGCAACACACCCCATCAGGATCAGGAGAACGAGAGCGGCCCCCATCCCGAGTTCACCCGTGACAAGCGGGCGGGGCGCCTTCAGAAGACGGTCGCGGCGGACATCGACCAGGTCGTTCTGGACCATGCCGAACAGGTATAGCCCCGCCGACGTGCCGCCCACCAGCGCCGCCAGGCGCCAGTCGAACGGCAGGCCACGGCAAATGACAGCCACGGCGTAGCCGGCGAGGACGTCGGCCACGGCCGTCACGACCAGCGGCAGACGCAGAATTCGATATATGCCGCGTGCGCTCACCGTACCACCAGTTTATTCCAAAGCCGGCGCGCTTTCCAGTCTTTTCACGTTTCGCGCGCCCCTCCTCACAGTCGCTGCCGCCCCGATTGCAGGGAAGGCAGGTGAGCCAACACGGGCAAGGAAGCGTTTTCCCCGCAGACCGACGAGCCGCTCAGCCGGCGAGGTACTCCTTCAGACCGTCCACCGCTCGCAGTTCGTCAAGGCTTCGGATGACGTGATCCGGGGGACATGACGGGTCGGCTTCCGTCTGCGCGAACTTCGCGCCTGGACGAACGATCCGCACCGTCGTCCAACCCAACTGCTTCGGCGCCGGGAAGTCCAATGTGGGGTTGTCGCCCACGAAAACGGCCTGTCCCTCGAAGCCGATGCGCTGCTGGACCAACCGAAACGGCGCCAGGCTCGGCTTAATGCCGTCCGGCCCGAGATCGTGCGTGAAGACGACCTCGCGGAAGTACCGGGCCAGCCCGACGCAAGCGAGTTTCGCCCGCTGCGTCGGCCCGTGGCCGTCCGTGATGAGTGCAAGCGGAAGGCGGCGGCTCCACAACTCCAGCGCGGGTTCGACGTCCGGGTACGCATCGAGTTGAACCGGCCGGCTGCGGTACAGGTCCACCAGGTCGCGGATGACCATCTGGTCCGGCTCAAGACCCGCCCGCTCAAGAACCGTGTCGAAGACCTTCGTCCGCAGGTCCGCCTCGTAGCACGCCACAAGTTCGTGCTCGAAATCGATCCGCGGCCCGTACAGGTCCTCCAGCCGCCGGGCAACCGCAGCCAGCCGCGCCAGGACAAACTCACGCTCCGGGCACAGCGTGTCGTCCATGTCAAAGACAAGGCACTCGACCATGCGCAGTCCCCGACCTGCAGGCCCAGACGTCATTAGGCGCATCACACCGACGGCAGCGGCTCCACGAGCGCGGCCACGTGAGCCGAGACGCTCCGGCCGAGGGCGTCCAGGTCGTATCCCCCTTCCAGGAGACTGACGATGCGGCCTCCGGCCGTCCGATCGGCCAACCGTCGGATGCGGCGGGTCGCTTCGGCGTACGCATTCTCCGTAAATTCCAGGCCGGCCAGCGGATCGTCGCGGTGTGCGTCGAAACCGGCGGAGATGAAAACGAACTCCGGCCCGAAATCCCCGGCTTGGCTCAGGCCGTCGTCCAGGGCGGCCAGGAACTCCGCGTCGCCGTCTCCGTATGACAGCGGGTAGTTCAACGTCAGTCCCAAGCCGGCCCCCTCCCCCGTTTCGCCGGCCGCGCCCGTCCCGGGGTAGAACGGCCACTGGTGCGTCGAGACGTACATCACGTCGGCGTCAGCGTAGAAGATGGCCTGCGTCCCGTTGCCGTGGTGCACGTCCCAGTCGATGATGAGGGCGCGGCCGATGCCGCGAGCGGCCTGCGCATACCGCACCGCGACCGCCATGTTGTTCAGCAAACAGAACCCCATCGCCCGATCGCGGAGCGCGTGGTGTCCCGGCGGCCGCACGGCACAGAAGGCGCCGGAGACGGCGCCGTCCATCACGGCGTCCACGGCCGCGCACACACCGCCCGCCGCAAGATACGCCGCCTCCGCCGACGCCGGGCAGGCGTACGTGTCGGCGTCAAACCAGACGGTCCGGCCCGCCTCGGCGGTGCGGCGGACCCGCTCGACGTGCTCTGGCGAATGGACGCGCTCCAGGTCCGCGTCCTCGGCGGGCCGGGCGGGAATCGGCGTCAGGCGGTCCCACAGGCCGGCCTCCGAGAGGGCCTCGCGCACGGCCGACAGCCGCGCCGCCCGTTCGGGATGGCCCGGGACGTCGTGGGCAAGGTATCGCTCATCGTAAACGATGCCGGCCGTCATGGCGCCGGCGCCGGCGGCTGAGGCTGCGAGCCGCCGTGCCGCTGTTTCAGATGCTCCAACTCGCGGTGGATCGGCCACTGGCCGAACGCGAGGACGAGCAACATGATGAAGTTCACGAGCGGCACGAGCATCAGAAGGCCCATCGCGCCCGCGTAACCCGCCTTTGAGAAGATCTTCCACCAGATGATGACCGTCAGAACGAGCATCAGCAACGCGACGAACAGCACGATGATCAGGCCGATGCCTCCGGCGATCAGTTCAGCAGGGTCGCCACCACTCAAATCGTATTGCATGCGTTTCTCCTTATCAACGCCGGACGAAAGCCCGGGCTCCGCCTGCCTATACTAACCGGCCGCGCGCGATATTCGAGGAATAAGTCCGCCGCCGCACTACCTGGGCGTGGCAACGATTTCTGGCAGGGGACGATTCCCTGCGGCTTGGCTTCCCTGGTGGTTGTAGCGCCGGGGTTTATCCCCGGCGCGGGATTCGATCGCCGCGGACTCGACGGCCGCCGGGCATAAAGCCCGGCGCTACAACCGCCTGCACTCGACGGCCGCCGGGCATAAAGCCCGGCGCTACAACCGCCTGCGCCCGCCGGAAAAACTTGCCACACCCCACTACCCCGCCTCGCCGACCTCCGCCAGCACCTTCTCGATGAGAGGATCGAGCGCCGCTTCGACCGCCGGCGTCAGCCCCTCGCCAAGCGCCACCTCGCCGGGCTCGACGCCGAAGACGATGGTGGGCGGCAGGCGTGTCCCGGTCATCTCGGCCAGGCGGACCGCCGTCACGACGGTCAGGTCGTGTGCCGAGCGCCACTCTGGCGCATCGGCCGCCTTCTCAAGGAGCGCTTCGAGCGTAAAGCGGTGGATCGTTCCGGGCTCGCGGCCGGTCTGAACGGCGTCGATGAGGATGACGCGGTCGGCCCCTTCGAGTTCGGGGATGACGGCCAGCAGGTCCGTCCCGGCGTCGATGGCGTCCACGTCCCCGGGCAGGCCGCGGCGCTTGAGCACCTGGATGGCCCGCGGCCCGAGCCCCTCATCCCGCGCCAGTGGGTTGCCGACGCCGACAACAACGATTCGCGAGCGCATCGCACCCCCACACGAGAGCCCCAAGACAGAGTTGCACCATTCTACGGAGGGCGAACCGTCTGTCAAGCAACCCGCCTTTGGGCAGGTGGTCCGGGCGTGGCAACGATTTCTGGCATGGGACGATTTCCTGCGGCTTGGTCGTAGGGCCGGGGTTTATCCCCGGCGCATCCTGGCCGGCGCCGCCGCCAATCCCGATACATCGGGACCGGGCATAAAGCCCGGCGCTACAACCGCCTGCGTGTGGCAACGATTTCTGGCATGGGACGATTTTCTGCGGCTTGGCTTCCCTGGTGGTTGTAGCGCCGGGGTTTATCCCCGGCGCGGGACTCGATCGCCGCGGACTCGACGGCCGCCGGGCATAAAGCCCGGCGCTACAACCGCCCCCGCGCTCGCCGGAAAAACTTGCCACACCCGGTGGTCCATCGCTTCAAGGTTCAGCCCTGCCGTGGCCGGATGCGCTGGGACACCTGGGATTCAGGACATTTGGGTCCCACCTTTCCAGCAAAGGCGGGCGTTCGTCAACCGCGCCGGCGCGATCACAGGACGCTTTGCGGCGGCCATCGTGCTTTCGGCGCAGTTCGGCCTCTTGCACGAACCGCGCGGCGGCCTTCCCAGGCCGCCGCGAGACGCGCTGAATCACACGTGGTGGCCTGGGAAGGCCAAGACGCGCAAGCCAGGATGACTTGTGCAACAGGCGCAGTTCGGCCTTCCAAGTGGCCTGTGAGAACGCATAGTTGTTGCTGAACAAACCTGCCGCCGCTATAATGCCGATAGGAAAGTGAAGGATCCTTACCGCCAACAAGGAGCAGCGCCGTGACTCGAAGAGGTAAAGCCCGGGCGGGGTTCAGCCTGATGGAAATCCTCATGGCCGTCGGAATCCTCGGCGTGGGGATGACCATGGTGGCCTCGGTGTTCCCCGTGGCGGTGGACCAAAGCCGCCGCAGTCGCGACCTGACCATGGCGGCCCTGAGCGCGCGCAGCGTGGCGGCCGCCTTGCGCGCTCGCCGACAGGAAGCGGTCGATTCATTCCGAAGGCCGGACGGCCAGGGGAAGACCTTTGATGCCTCCGCTGGAGGGAAGACCCCCAAGACGGGCCGGTTGAGCTCCACGGCACTCCCAACGCAACTGAGGTGTTACAACCCCTGGAGTTTTCTTTACGACGACAGTACCGAGGGCGGCGGAGGCGGGGCAGCCGGCACCAAGAGCCCCCGCGAGTACCGCGCCAACGTCAGTGGGATGTACAGCCTGTGGAACGCCGGCAGTTATGTCCCGGTCGTTTTCGCCACACCCATCAGCAACGACCCGAAGGACGATGAGACCAAGAAGGCAGGACACGGCCCCTGGCGCATCACCATCATGATATACAAATCGCGAGGGGAACGGCCCGACTACCTCGCGCTGAACCCGTCGGCCTCGTGGGTCTGGACACAGAATCCCGGCAAGGCCGGCAGTTACGTCATGGACTGGCGGTTCAAAGGGGCCACGGACCAGCCGAACAACCGCGGCGAGGCGTACAAGGTGCAGCGATGTATTTCGTTGCAAAGCGGCGACCGCGTCGTTCCTGCCGTCGCATTCCTGGAGGAACTATCACCAGGCTCACTCAGGTTCCGTGCATTCGTGGCCGGCGGCGACCAGACGCAAGGCACCAACTGCTGGAGCACCACCGACAGCATTCCCTCACAGTGGGTCAGCCTGCCCGGGGCGATCGCCGCCTATCACACCGTATTGGGAGACTGACCGTGAAGCGAATGCGACCACGCACGCGAGCGAACCGCCGGAGGGGTTTTACCCTCGTCGAACTCGTGACCGCGGCGTCCCTGATGACGGTCATCATGCTCGGCGTGGTCCAGGTGTTCGGCATCATCATGCAGACGACCTCCGACGCCGAGGGCATCCACTTCGCCCAGCAGCAACTGCGGGCGCTGCTGAACCGGCTCCACAACGACCTGCGCGGCATGACCCGTGAGGGATACCTGAAGATCAGGAGAGTTCCGGCCGCCCAGACCAAAGACTACCTCGACACAGGCCCCTACAGCCGCGATACGCTGGCCTTCGTCACGATCGGCCAATGCACGAGCGCCTTCGACCCACAGCCCTACGAAGGCACCGCCGCTGAGGTCGTCTATACCAACAACGTGCTCACCCCCAATCAAGCCCTCAAGGTCGAGACAAGAGACGTGGACGCGCGGCGTGGCATCCTCGCCCGGGGTCAGTGGATGATGACCGGGAAACCAGGCGGCAACGCCGGTCCCTGGGACGACGATTCGCGATTGAAGTACTGCTGCGACCTGTTCGCGGACCAGCAGCGGACCGTAGGCGGCATGGGCGCAGGCCAGGACCGCGTCAGCAGCGCGGGACAACAGGTCCGCGTCGAACCATGGATCGCCACGGAGGGCCCTCCACCGCACCCGGGTACCTTAAAGCGGGTCATGGCCTGCTGCGTCAGCGAGTTCCACGTCGAGATCTTCGAGCCGGACGCCAGTGGCGCCCCAGGGTCCACCGGGTATTTCGAGAGCACCATCAGCCCGCGCAACTACACCTGGTCGTGGAGACCGGACCCCGCCGGCACCATCAAGACCTGGCCCCGCGCCCTTCGCGTCACGGTGGCCGTCCACGACCCGTCCGACGCCGAACCGCCCCAAAGAGACAGCGGCGGCAAGGTCAAACGTTTTCGGGGCTTTGCCTTGCAGGAAGTCTTCTGGCTAACCGATCCGTAGTCATTCACGCATCACGAACAGTTGCATGGGACCGAAAGGCCCGGCCGGCAAGGAGAACCCATGAAGTCACCAGGTTCGGTCCTGATCGTGGTGCTCGGCCTGCTCGCCATTCTGGCGGTCGTGGGCCTCACGTTTGTCACGATGAGCAGCATCGACCGCCGCACCGCCGCCAACTTCGCCATCCAGAGCCAGTTCATGCTGGCTGCCGACGGCGCCGTGGACTACGTCTGCCACCATCTCATCCAGGACCTCTGGCACTACGACCCCAAGACCGCGCAATACCACGACCTCCTTCTGACGGACCAGAACAGCGACCCCGGCGAGCAAGTGCCCCTGGCCCGCAACGAGCCGTTCGATTACCCGAGCACCATGTACGACCCCTGGTTGGCGACGACGCCAAACGGCGAGTCGATTCCCGCCACAGGCCACTTCTCGTACGGCGAGAAAGGGGACGCCCACTACGGCCTGACGAACTGGGGCCTATCAAACAACGCCGAAGACAAAGACCATCGCCCCAACAACCTCGGCTGGCCGACGGGCCGCAAGGTCCAACCCTACACGCACGGCAACGGACACGGCGTCTGGAACCCCGACCTGTCGTTCCCCTTCGACGTCGGCCTCATCCGCGTCAGCGTCACCGTCCTGGACCACGGTGGCATGGTCAACCTGAACGCCCACGGCAGAAGCAACGCCAGCGTCGGCGAGTGCCGGAGGTACGGTTACTTCGTCAGCGACGTGGACCCGGCGCATTTCCACTTCAACATCCAGAATCTGCTGAACGGCGCCGGGCAGCCACCCGGCCTGTGGAAGCAGCAAGCCAACCCGTACAACGACCACCTGTACGCGGCCATCATCGAGAACCCCGGCCGCTACGGTGACCACCCATTCACACTGGACGAGGAGTTTGAACTGAGGCGTCTCATCGGCACACATTTCCAGAGCCGCCTGGAGCAATCTGCCGGCAATGATCTGAACTCCGCACCCGACACGGTCACCGACACCAAAGCCCGGAATCGCCTCAGCCTGACAACCGTCAGTTGGACCAGCGAGGTGCGACCCGACTTCGAAGACGCAGGCGGACCCATCGCGATCGAGTCTCCGGTGCCCCAAGAAGCGTCGGGCGCCCCCGGAGGAGGGCCGGCGCTGGCGCGCCCGGATTGGTCCCCGCGAAAGATCGACCTGAACCTCGACGAGCCCGACGAGATCCGAGACGCCCTGAAGTACGGCTACGTTTTCGCCGACACGGACGACGGGCGCGAACTTCGCAACCAGTTCGTCGCCAACATCGACGCCTTCCGCAACGGCAATATCGACCCCAACGAGAACGCCGTCACGACCTGCACCGGCGCAGGCGGCGCGGTCGGGGCGGCCCCACAGCCCATCCTCAGCAAGATCCAGGTCAACAGAACGCCGGACAAAGAGGAGGGCGACGAGGTAGTATCCATCAGGTGGACGGTACAGGTACAGGTCATCAGCCCCTGGCCCGACAGTGTCTACGGCTTGAGTCGGGGCCTCCGTGTCAGCAACATCACACTGACAGCCATTGGCAAGGAAGGCACCGGTGCGATAAACTTCGACAAGGAGTTCCCCAATACCGACAGGATGCCCCCGAACGCCACGGCGGGCGCGGCATGGGTCTACAAGGCCGAGTTCTCGACGGAACTGGACGAGCACCTCACCGCCAAACTGGACAAGATACAACTTGGGGGCCCCGCGCTCCTCGACGAGATTGACGGAACCTTGCTGGCGACCATTTGCGCAAACCCGCCGCTCGCGAGCGCGATGCAGGAAACGAAGCACCGCATGATCTCCCGCGAGACAGAGAAGCGGCCCCCCGAAGCGGGCGGCAGCGAGGGAATCCCCGTGGTTTACATCGGCAAATGGGAAGACGGAGGAGGGGATGTCAGTCAGTTCGCCTTCACCGCCCAGCCGCCCGGCGCCATCCCCATCCGGTTCCCGCGTTCCGTCCGAAGCCGCCTCCGGGCGCACATGCCCGAAAAGGGCCTCTGCCCATACCCGAGGCAGCAGGCCGGCGCATCCCTGTCGTTCCGGGCCTTCGCCCGCGTCGGCGACCTCAACCAGGTCCTCTGCCCCAAGCCGGCAGACCTACAGGCCGCCCAGGGCGACGACAACAACCACTTCTTCTGGCCCTGGGTCATCAGGGTCGCCGAAGCATCTGATGACGCAGACCCTCTCGCGGCCGAAGAGAGACTCAAATTCAACTGGAACGACGACGCCCTTCCCACGCCCGGCAACTACAGCCGTATGAACGCCGCCAACGTCTTCTGCGTCGGCGGGCCTTGGCTCGATCAGATCGACAACGACGGCGACGGCTACTGCGACGAAGACGGAGGCGTCCCGGCCATGTTGCCCCCGGGGCAGCAGTTCCCTTCAGAGGGCGATAAAGGCCTGAGCCCCATTCAGGGCGCGGCCGACGAGGGCGGCTACGGCCGGTTCGGCGGACCCGAACTCCGCGTCGCAGGCAAAGTCAACCTCAACACCGCCACCGAGGACACCCTCAAGACCCTTTACAGGGGCGCGGGTCTGACGGGCACAGGCATGTCGGAGACCGATTTCGTACAGGCCGTGACGAACAGACGCCGTAACGGGCCCATTTACAGCCCGGTTGAGGTCTTCAGAAACCAGTTCAATCAAAACAAGCAACTCAGCGGGCTTGACGCCACGGGTCCACTGGAGGAACGCGACCTGCCTTTCACGCGAATCTCGAATATCGCCACCCTTCGCAGCGACACCTTCTCCATCTACGGCACCATCGAGTACGGCCTCATCCAGGGGACACCGCCGAACCAGACGGAGTTCCAGGTCAGGCGGCGGCGGCGGTTCTGGGCCCTGGTGGACCGCAGCCCGTGCCTCGCGTACTACCCCGGCACCCTCGGCCGCGAGGACGAGTTCATCCGCCCGCGCATCCTGAACTTCCAGTGGCTCGACTGACCCCTGTTATCTCCTCATTGGAGGGGCGCCACTCGCCGAACACTTTGCGCGGCGGGTCTCCAGCACTTTGCGCGGCGGGTCTCCGGCACATTGCGCGGCGGGTCTCCCGACCCGCCGCGCTATGGCCTTTCCATCGCGGGAGAACGCGGTTTTCTGCGCGGTGGGTCCGGAGACCCACCGCGCAAAAGACTGACATAGCCCTGTAGCACCAGCCGCCGAGCGCCGTTCAATCCGCAATCCGCAATTGATTGCCTTCTCGCATCCGGCCTATAATCACCTCCATGGACCTCGTGCGTCTGGCCAGCCCGTGGATGCTCGCCGGCCTCCTGCCGGTATGGGCACTCGTCCTGTATGCCGTGCTCGCTCCCGGCCGGCGTCGAGAGGGGGCGGGCGCCCGCGCCGCCTTGGCCTGCCTGACGGCCGGTCTGCTGGCGGCGGCGCTGGCCGGGCCGTCGGTTCGCGTGTCGCGCGAAGGGGTTTGCCCGGTCGTTCTCGCAGAGGACGTCTCTGGCAGCATGTCGGCTGCCGCCGGCAAGACATCCCACACCGAGACCCTCGCCCCGTGGACCGCCGCACTCCCACTTGGACACGTCCTCCTGCACCCCTTCG
>Ga0307427_1000992_pt1 | contig 15522 bp, 11 predicted proteins | sample SalMarWE160190MG_FD_202162 | JGI IMG/M metagenome (GOLD analysis project Ga0307427, IMG submission 202162) | Salt marsh sediment microbial communities from the Plum Island Ecosystem LTER, Massachusetts, United States - WE1603-190 | ecosystem: Environmental > Aquatic > Marine > Intertidal zone >... | reverse complement strand
TCGTGGACATGGAAAAGCCCCAGAACCGCCGCCACGTCGAAAAGGCCCTCCGCGACGCCTTCAGGGCCGACCGGGCACGGTCACAGATGGCTCACATCTCGAAGTTTGGAATCGTCGAGATGACCCGCCAGAGGGTGCAGCCCAGCCTCGAACACGCGACCTACATGGACTGCCCCTACTGCAAAGGCTCCGGCATCATCAAGAACGCCGAGTCGATGGCCCTGGAGGTCATGCGGTACCTGAAACTTCTGACCGGCCGCGACCAGGTTGCGGAGATCGAGGTTCGCCTCCATCCGAACGTGGCCGAGTACATCAGCAACACCAGGCGCACCATGCTCGTGAAAATGGAGAGCAGCCATCACCGGCGCATTCGCCTCGTGAACGACGCACAGGCCGGCATGGATCAACTCGTGTGCCGCTGCTTCGACGCGCACGGCAGGGAAATACGCCTCGATAGCGACGCCCTGGCAGCGCGCGGCTAACCGGTCTTACGTAAGTCTTTTGCTGTGGCGAGAACGGCACCCGCTCGCTTACGCTCGCGCCTGGTTACACTCGCGCCCGACGGCAAAAGACTTACCTGAGACCACTTAGAGCAGTCCACGTTCAACTGTAGGAGCGCCTTGCGCGGCGGGTCTCCCGACCCGCCGCACAAGGTGCGCTGATACACGTGAACGTCAACGGCTCTACGGCGGAGACCCCGCGTCAAGGTACGACTGAAGGATGAGGGTCGCCGCCACCTTGTCGCGGCGCATCTTTCGTTTCTTGGGATGAAGGCCGGCCTCCCGCATCGCCGCCTCGGCCTCCTGGGTGGTGAACCGCTCGTCCCAGATGGCTACGGGCACATCGAGGGCCTCTGCCAGGACCGATACGACCGCCTCCGTCCACCGGGCCTGCTCCCCTTTCCGCCCGTCCACCAGGACCGGCATCCCGACAACGACCCGTCCGGCCTCCTGTTCGGCGACGAGGCGTTTGACGGTGGCTACGAGGTCTCGCCGCCCCTTGGGTTCGAATTGCAGAAGGGGATGCGCGATGGTACCATTCGGGTCGCTGACGGCGACGCCAACGCGCCGCCGACCGAGGTCCAGGCCCAGAATCCGCATGGCGGGATAATAGCCCGCAGGCCGGCGCCGTGTCAACCGGGGGTCTGTTCGGCTCCCCGGCCGGCGTGCCGCCGGCAGGCCGACGCCGCAATCGGCCGCAATAATCGCACGCGAAGGCCGTTTAGACAGGCGGAAGGCATGAACGAACGCACAGGCGATCCTCCGGATGTGGAGCGCCTGCTCGTGTCATTCGCGCCGCGCGTTTACGGCCTCCTGCTTCGCATGGTCGGCCGGCCCGACGTGGCCGAAGACCTGATGCAGGAAACGCTCCTGCGTGCCTTTCGAAGTATGGACACGTACCGTCCGGAAGGCAGATTCCGGGCGTGGATCTTTCGCATTGCGGTGAACTTGGCGCGCGACTGGATCCGCCGGCGACCGCGCGAACGGGCCGCACCCCTCGGCGACGACGCCGACGAGACCGCCCCGGGAGTGACACCGGCTGCCGACTCGCCGCCCGACGCCGACGCCCTCCGCCGCGAACAGGCGCGACGGGTCGAACAGGCTCTGGCGCGGCTGCCGAACGCCGACCGGGAGGTCCTGCTCATGCGGTACTACGGCGACCTGACGTTCAAGGCTATCGCCCAGGCCACCGGTGAGCCGCTCGGAACCGTCCTGGCACGGGCCCATCGCGCGCTGAAAAAGTTGGGGGACATGTTCCCGGGGGAACACTATGAACCGCTGCCCTGACAAGACGGAATGGGTGTTGTATGCGACGGGCGAGACGCCGCTGCGCCGACGCCGCGCCCTCGCGAACCATCTGGAAGGCTGCCAGGCCTGCCGCCGCGAGATGGAAGCCGTGGAGCGCGGCTTGGCGGCGCTCGAGACCCTCGACCGGGAGCCGGCCGTCAGGCCACAGGCTATCGAACTGCTCCGGAAGCGTCTGTCGGTCGCCGCGGCGCGCAAGGCCGCGCGGCCGGGCGTCCTGACGCGGATGTATCCTTACCGCTGGGCTGCCGCTGCGGCCGTCATCATCGCGGTCGCGCTCGCCTACGCCCTCGTGCCATCGACCGACCGGTCGCCGCCCGTTGCCGGTGAAACACAGGCCGCGTGGATGGACGAGACCCGGTTTGAGGAAGAGATCGCAGAGATCTCGACAGAGATCGAAATGCTCGAACTTGGCACGCTGGCTACGTTATGGGAGAGCGGCAACGGCTCTGACAACACTGTGCCGGAGTCGATCAACGGCGAGAGCCGCCTGCCGTGGGATAACTTCGGCAGGGAGATCGGCGTTCCGGGCTGACCCGCATCGCGCCGGTAACCGTCAGCCGGCTGGTTTGCCCGGCGTGCCGTGACGTGATAGGAGGAAACCATGCGACAGGTACTGACGGCCCTGGCCTTTGTCCTGGCGCTGGTAGCGACCTGGAACCTGGCCATGGCCGAGGAACGGGGTCCGCAGCCGGCGCCGGACGAGCCTCGCCGCGGCCCGTCGGCGACCGACAGGCGGCCCGGACCGCCGCCACCGCCGCCCGGGACGCGACCGCGCCGGCCGCCCGAGGGCGAGCGCCCCCGGCACGGCGAGCGCTGGCGCTCCGGCCGCAGTCCGTCAATCTTCCGTGACGTCACAGACGAGCAGATCGAGAACATCCTCGCTTTCATCGACAAGCACATGCCCTGGCGGCGCGAGACTCTGGAGACAATGCGCCGGTCGGAACCCGAACGGTTCCGCCAGTACTGCCGGCGGCTGCGATTCGAGATCGCCCAGTTGCAGCACCTGAAAGGGCGAGACGAGGCGGCCTTCCGCAAGGCGATCGAGGAACGGCAGTTGAGAATGCGCGCCGTGGATCTGGCCGCCAAAGCCCGCACGGCCGAAGACCCCCAACAGAAGGAGGCGTTCACCAAGGAACTGCGAAAGGTTATCGACCGGATGTTTTCACTCGAACTCGCCACACACGAGGCACACATCCGCGGACTCGATGAACGCATCGAGCAACTGCGACGCGAACTCAAGGACCGCGCGGAGCACCGACGCGAGATCGTCGAGAAGCGGCTCAAAGAAGCACTCGAGGGCAAACCGGAACCGCCATTCCGCGGACCGCCTGAAGGATCACCAAAGGGACCACCAAAGGGACCACCCAAGCGCAGCAAGCACTACAAAGAAGGGCCTCGCCCCGACAAGCCCCGTCGTGACGAACCGACGCCGGCCCTATGATGCCGGATCGGCCGGCGGCTCTTCGAGCACCGCCAGGAGGCAGGCCATCGCCAGCAGCACCGGCCCGACGACCTCCAGCGACTCCTCGAGGTAGTCCTTCAGATCCCACGCCGAAAGGCTCGTGCCGAGCAGGTCATCCGTCGAGCGGTGCTTATCGACCATCTGAGCGCCGACCAGCGCCAGGCCTGCCAATGCGATGAAGAGGGTGCTGAACGAGACGAGCCTTTCGCGAACGATCCGGCCGAGCGTGCGGCCGTTCCACAGGACGTATCCCACCAGGAGCGCCGCCGCCAGGATCGACCCGCCGCCGAACACCACTTGCGCCCACAGGGGAACGTCGGGACCGCCGACATACTTGGCCCAACTGAAGGTATTGGCGCCGAGCACGCGCTCATCCCACGGCAACTCGCGCCACAGCAGCCATGCCGCCACCGCCGCCAGAACAACCCAGTACGGCAACCGGTCCGCCCGTCGCCAAAGCCGGACCACCATGACGACGCACACCAGCAACGCAACCGCGTACGGCGGTTCCTGGAGCCAGTCCATCGCCGTCTCCTGCGGCTCGTGAAGAGGGGTGTACGCCCTGGCGAGGCGCTTCGCGCACTCGCGGTCAACCGCAGGAACGATGGCCAGACCGACGAGGAGCGCCGCCAGGAGAACGGCGAAGAGCAGGAGCACATGCGTCCGGCGCCAAGGCGAGCCGTTTGGTTCCATCTCCGCCACTCCCGTGGATTCGCGGTGCGGTCGCGAGTCGCCGCTCACGACGGGCTCACCTGATGAACCGCCGACACCTGCCGCACCAGTGCGGTCACGGCGCGGTTGGCCGGAACCGGAACGCCGCACTGGTCGGCAACGCGTACGATCGCGCCGTTCAGATAGTCGATCTCGGTCGGCCGACGGGCCTCAAGGTCCTGGAGCATCGAGCATCGGTTCTCGGCCGTCTCTCGGGCCGTGTCGATAGCCGCCTTGGCCGCGCTCTCGTACGGCAGCGCCACGCCTGCGGCGTTTGCCACCGCCTGCCCTTCTTCGGCAACCGCCTCTGCCATTGCCCAGAGCGTCGGCCTGGCGGCGACCTCGCCGTTTCGCACCGCCGCCAGCGCCGCCACCGGATTGATGGCCGCATTGACGAGCAACTTGCCCCAGACGACCGGCGTCATGTCGGCCTCGGCCGTGGCCGGCAGGCCGGCCTCGTTCAGCAGATCGACCGCCTTCCGGACCGTCGCATCCGGGCCGCGCCCCTCGTACCCCAGGTACGTCTCGCCGGAGGCAACGTGCCGGACCTCGCCCTCCCCGGTGAGGTTGGCCGCCTGGTACGTGACGCCGGTGATGACTGTCGTGTGCGGCAGCGCCTGGGCCACCTCGGCCGCCACACCCATACCGTTCTGGACGGTCAGGAGCGGCGCATCGCCGATCCAGCCTGCCGCCGAGGACGCCGCGCCACGAGCCTGGTGCGCTTTGGTCGCAAGGATCACGAGGTCCGCCGGGGCGGCGGGCGCCGGGCGAACCGGGATACGGACCTCCAGGTCCCCCGACGGTGACGAAAGGCGGATGGGCTCGGCGCTCAGCCGCCGCGCACGCTCGGCATCATGGTCGATCAGCGTGACGCTCGGTCCCCCGGCAACGCGAGCGATGCGCACAGCCAGGACCAGGCCGATGGCGCCGGGCCCGATGACAGCGACGTGCGTGAAATGACCCGGCCGCTCTTCGGGCAAGACTATTTCCTCGGCAAGCGGGCTCGGCTGGCGCCTCCGAGCCGGCCGCGGAAGCGGCCGATGGGCACCTCCGAGCCGGCCGCGGAAGCGGCCGGGGACCTGCCACGTCTTGGCACGTTCCAGTGCGTGACAAGGCCACCGGGAGCTTCCGCTCCCGGCTCGAACTGCGTGGCGCTCCCGGCTCGAACAGCGTGGCGCTACCGGCTCGAACAGCGTGGCGCTACCGGCTCGAACAGCGTGGCGCTCCCGGCTCGAACAGCGTGGCGCTCCCGGCTCGAAAGCCCCCCGCGCGCCGCGCCTTACGGATGGGCCTGCATCTGAGCCCTGCCCCGCTCGCCGTGTTTGACCGGGTCCGGGATGCGGACCGTCACGTCGCCATAGACGCGGGCGGTGCAGGCGGTTCGCGTGTCGGGTCGGCGGCCGAGTTCGGCGAGCAACTTCCGCTCGGACTCCGTCACGGGCGAGAGGGCATCGGCCCCCTCAACGATCTCGACAAAGCAGTTGCCGCACTCGTGCCGACCTTCGCACAGTTCGCCGACGAAGAAATCGTCGTCCACCATCTCGGCGGCCTCGTCGGCGGCCGCCAGCAGGCTGGTTCCGCGCGGCACTTCCAGGCGAAGATCGTACGGCAGGAAAACGACCTGTGGCATGAGAGGGCCCCTAGAGCAGTTTGCGTTCGAGTGTAGCGCGGCACGTTCGCGGCGGGTCTGGGCACCGGCCGCGAATACACGTTTTTGTGCGCGGTGGGTCCCCGTTCGACAGGCTCAGGGCAGGCTCCGACCCACCGCGCGACGCGCTTGCAGACAAGCGTGAACTGCATTTACATGTTCTCCGTCATGACGCGCACGTAACCGTGCTTGTACAGGTCTTGAACATACTTGTTGACGGTCTCGTTGTACTTGCGGTCGCTGATCTCGTCCTCCAACTCGTCCTGAACTTCCGTGAAGGGAACCGTGCGCGCTTCCTGTCGCGCCAGGGCCTTGACGATGTAGAACGCCTCGTCGGTCTCGACGAGTGGCCCGACCTGGCCCGCCTCCAGGGCAAAAAGGACCTCATCGACGGCCTTGATGCGGAACGATCCCTTCGTCACGAGGCCCCAGTCGCCGCCGCCCGAGGCCATCGGATCATGGCTGTAGCGCCGGGCGAGGCGGGCGAAAGCCTCGCCCTTCGACGCCCGCTCGTGAACGGCATCCGCCACCGCGCGGGCCTGGGCCACGTCGGGCGATTCGCTCTTTCGGATCGCAATCAGGCCCAGCCGCATCCGCGTCGGTTGGACGTACCGCTCCTCGCGGACCCGGCGATAGTAGTTCAACAATTCGGAGTGCGTAACGTGGACGGTCGGCGAGATCTTGCTTCGCAAGTACTGTTGCACCATCAGTTGCTCTCGTCGCCTCCGGCGCTCCTCCCGGAGCGAGGATCCCGCGCGCTCCAGTTTCTCTTCGAGCAGCAAGGCGCTGCCTGCCTGGGAAGCCAGGTTCTTCAGGGTCTGGCCCAGCGTGGTGTCGATGTGCGTCTTCTCCTGCTCCGACAGTTCCGCCTTCGCCTCCTGGACAACGAGCCGGCGGGAGATCTCCCCCCGCAGTTTCATGTTGATGACCTGGCGGCAGCGGCTCTCGAAGGCGGGGGGCGAGTACTCCTTCCGCCATTTCGCCATCTGCAGACGGATCGGACCAAGAATGTCCTCCCGCGTGATGACCTCGCCGTTGACCTCGGCCAGCACCGTGTTGACCAAAACCGGCGAGCCGCCGCTATCATCGGTGTCCACCATGACAGGCAGGCGCTCCTTGGGAAGCGGCAACATCACTTCCTCAAGGCGCGCCTCGTACTCGGCGTCGCGGTCGGGCCGGGTCAACTTGCCCAGCGGCTCCGTCGATTCGGGCCTTTTCCTGCCCGTCGCCGGCCGGGCCAATTGGACGGGGTTGACCTCTTCGCTCGCCGCGCCGCCGCCCGTGTCGAACTCACTCGGCGCAGCGGCCTGCGGCGTGAGCGAGCCGAGTTCTCTACCCCGGCGGCCACAGCCCACCGCCACAAGGGCCAGCACGCCAACCGCCGGCATCACCCAAAGTGGTTTCATCGGTCGAGCCCCCAGAGGGTCTCAAAGAGACCCACATTCTATTTGCCGCCCGCGGGACGGGCAAGAACCTTCTTCAGCAGCGCCAGCGCACCGTCCGGGCCGCGATCCTCGTGCAGCCGCCAGACCAACGTGTGCGCGTCCAGGACGCGGACCACGCCGGCGCCGGAGACGTGCCGGTCACCCGATTCGCCCAGAAGCGGTGCAACCAGAGCGGCGTCCTCGACGGTAAACGCGAGATCCGCTCCCTTTCGGTGGATGGACCGGATTCCCGCATCGGCGGCGGCCACGCGGACGGCCTCCAGGTCCACCAGCCCCTGCACCTCTTCCGGCATGGGGCCGTACATGTCGGCGATCTCGGCCGCCACCTCGGCGAGCGTCCGGGCGTTTGCCGCCCGCTGCAACTGCCGATACAGACTGATGCGCTGGCTCTCGGTCGGCACGTATCGGTTCGGAATGAAGGCCACCAGGTCCAACTGCACGCCCGCCCGGCACGGCTCGTCGGCGGGCCGGCCCTTAAGCCGGCGCACGGCCGTCTCGAGCAACCGGCAGTACATCTCGTACCCGACGGCGGAGATGTGACCGGACTGTTCGAGCCCCAGGATGTTGCCGGCCCCACGGATCTCCAGGTCGCGCATGGCGATCTGAAAGCCCGCCCCCAACTCGGCGTACTGCTCGATGGCACGCAGACGCTTCGACGCCGCCGGCGTCGGCGGACGCTTCTCGGGCAAGAGCAGGTAACAGTACGCCCGGTGCTTGTAGCGTCCCACGCGGCCGCGCAACTGGTGCATGTCGGCCAGGCCGAAGCGGTCGGCGTCGTGGATGAACATGGTGTTGGCGTGCGGCACATCGAGGCCCGACTCGATGATGGTGGTCGAGACGAGGACGTCCACGTCGCCGGCGAAGAACCGGAGCATCCGGTCCTCCAACTCCCGCTCTTTCATCTGGCCGTGGGCCCATTCGATGCGGGCCTCCGGCACGAGCCGGCGCACCCGGTCGGCCACGGCCTCGATCGTCCGGACGCGGTTGTGGACGAAGAAGACCTGCCCGTCGCGTGAGAGTTCCCGCAAGATGGCCTGGCGGATACGCCCGTCGTCCCACGGGCACACCTCGGTCCGGACGGCCCGCCGGTCCTGAGGGGCGGTCGTCAGGCTCGATATATCGCGGATGCCCAGAAGCGACATGTGCAGCGTCCGTGGGATCGGCGTGGCCGTCAGCGTCAGGATGTCCACTGTCTGCCGCATCCGCTTCAGGCGCTCCTTGTGCTCGACGCCGAACCGCTGCTCCTCGTCCACGATCACCAGGCCCAGGTCAGCCGGCACGACGTCTTTCTGGAGCAACCGATGCGTCCCGATGAGGATATCGACTTGCCCCTTGCGGAACCGATCGAGGATCTCGGCCTGCGTCCCTCGCGTATGGAACCGGCACATCATCTCGATGATGACGGGGTAATCCGCCATCCGCTCGCGGAAGGTTCCCAGATGCTGGGCCGTCAGGACGGTGGTCGGCACAAGCACGACGACCTGTTTGCCGGCTTCGACGGCCTTGAACGCCGCCCGGATCGCCAGTTCCGTCTTGCCGTACCCCACGTCGCCGCACACGAGCCGGTCCATCGGCCGCGGCGAGCGCATGTTGCGTTTGATCTCTTGCATGGCGGCCGCCTGGTCTTCGGTGTCGGGGTACGGGAACGCGGCCTCGAACTCCTTCTGCCAGAGGCTGTCGGAGGGGTAGGTGATGCCGGGCCGTGCCTCCCGGACGGCCTGGACGCGCAACAGTTCCATGGCGAAGTTCTGGACGGCCTCCTCGACCCGCCGCTTCTTCTCGGCCCACGCCTTGCCGCCGACGCGCGAGAGGCGCGGCTTGCCCTTGAAGCCGCCGACGTACTTCTGGACCAGGTCCACCTGCGACGCCGGGACGTACACCTTGACCTTGTCGCGGAACTCCAGGAGGAGGTAATCGGCGGTCTGCTCGGCGGCCGCCGGGCCGGGCAGCAGGGGAGCGCCCTTCGTCTCGGTCAGGGCCTTGGCATCGCGGCGGAGCGTCCTCATGCCCAGGTAGCGGCCGATGCCGTGGACCACGTGGACGACCAGATCGCCGCGCGCCAAGTCCATCCACGTGTCGATGGCGCGGGTTTCAAGCCGGCGCCCGAGCCGCCGCCGCGCCTGGTACCGCTGAAAGACCTCGTGGTTCGAGGCAACCGCCACGTTCTCGGCCACAAGGCGAAAGCCCACGCCGAGGCGACCGACGCCGAGGCGGATGCGCCCCTTGGTCTCCGGACCCATGGCGTCAACGATCTCGGCAAGGCGATCTCGTTCGCCCTCGTTGTCCGAGAACAGGAGCACGGTGTCCTCGGCCGCCAGGTCCGCCAGTTCCTCCCTCACGGCCTCGGCCTTGCCGCTGAAGGCGGGGAGGCTCTCGGTCCGAAGGGCAAAGGCGTCGCTCGCGCCGCTCGTGGTGAAACTCGAGACGTCGAGCCGCGCGAACTCGCGGCTCTCGCGCACCACCGCCTCGAACGCATACACGCCGACGGGGCTCGCCAGCCGCGCGATGAACGACCGCCCGACTTCGGCGATCTCCAGCGGGTCCTGCCAGACGATCCATGCGCCTTGCGGCAGGTAGTCCAGGAGGTTGGTCGAGGTCTCGGGGGCGAGAGGTCCGCCTTTGCCGCTCGGCGTAAACGAGACGGCGACGCGGTCGCGGTCGTCGAGGCTCCGCTGCGTTGAGGGGTCAAACGTGCGGAGGCTCTCGAGTTCGTCGCCGAAGAACTCCAGCCGATACGGCGCCGGGGCCGTCGGCGGGTACACGTCCATGATGCCGCCTCGCACGGCGTACTGGCCGGGTTCGAGGACGAGTTCCGCAGGGCGGAACCCGCGCTCGGCCAGCCACCGGCGGAGGTGCGACATGCTGTACTCGGTGCCGACGACCAGTTCGACGGTGTTCTCCGCCAGGTGACGCGGCGAGGGAACCGGCTGCATCACGGCCTGAATCGGCGCCACCAGGACGCGAGGCAACGCCACGCCGTTTCGAGCCCGACGCGGAAGCGTCGGGGCATCTTCGTCCGCCGTGGCACGCACCCCGGCCTGTGACGGCGCCCCGACGCTCCCGCGTCGGGCTCGGGGCTGCGCGGCCGCGAGCGCTTTCAACACCCGCAGGCGGTCGGCCAGGATCTCGTCCGAGACGTCGGACTCGGTCGGCAGCGCCTCCCACGCGGGAAAGACGGGCGGGTCAACGCCGGCGAACAGCCGCCAGTCGTCGCGCGCATCGTCCACGGAGTCGATGTGGGCCACCACATACAGAAGCGTGGACGGGCAATCCGGAAGAAGGGCCGCGACCAGGGCCGGCGCGCTGGATCCCCACAGGCCTTCGACGCTCGCCCTCCCCTCGTCGCACAGCGTCCGACGGACGAGGTCGACGACCTCCTGGCGGGCAAACAGGTCCGCGACCGCTTCGCCCGTAGCCGGGATGTCCACCTTCTGGCCTTCGGCCATAGACTCCAGATTACGGCGGCATTGTAATCGGCGCAGCGGCGCCCGTCAATCCATGAAATCACGGCTTGCCAAAAAGGTACCAGGTACCTTTTTTTCTCGGAGGATCCGAGCCGCGACCGTAAGGGAGCGACCGGCGTGGGGCTTGGGCGGCGGTGTCTGCCAAAATGGCATAGACATCTTCCATGAATCCCTTCTCTCGACCACCAGGCTGCCCTTTGACGCTGGAAAACGGGCCCGGGAGCGTGGCACGGCGTTTGCCCTTCTTGGCCTGAAGGGGTGTGCCCGGATTTTATGGCGGGTTCTGCTACCTGTGGCGCCGGGGTTTATCCCCGGCGCGGGACTCGACCTCCGCGGACTCAACGGCCGCCGGGCATAAAGCCCGGCGCTACAGTAGCGTGTGGGCCGAAGGCCGCCGCGCGGAGACGACAGGAGACCAACATCATGGACCCCAATCGCCTGACGCAAAAATGCCAGGAGGCCCTGCACGATGCCCAGTCGCTCGCCGTGCGCCACGGGCACCAGGAAACGGACGTCGAGCACCTTCTGGCGGCCCTCGCCACCCAGCCGGAGGGCCTTCTGCCGCGCCTCCTGAACAAGATGGATGTCCCGGCCGGCGCGCTGCGCGACGAACTCGGACGCGAACTTGAGCGGCGGCCGCAGGTCCGCGGACCCGGTGCAGGACCCGGCAGCGTGTACGTCTCCCAGCGGCTGAACGAGGTGCTCGTGAAGGCCGAGGACGAGGCCAAACGCCTCCGCGACGATTACGTCTCGGTCGAGCACGTCGTGCTGGCGATCATCGACTCGGGGCGCGACTCGCCCGCCGGACGCATCCTCAAACAGTTGGGCGTGACGCACGACCGGTTCCTGAAAGCGCTGTCGGAGGTGCGCGGCAGCCAGCGGGTCGCCAGCGCCAACCCCGAGGGCACCTACGACGCGCTGGCGCGCTACGGCCGCGACCTGGTCGATGAGGCGCGCTCGGGCAAACTCGACCCGGTCATCGGCCGCGACGCCGAGATCCGCCGCGTCATCCGCATCCTGTCGCGCAAGACCAAGAACAACCCGGTCCTCATCGGCGAGCCGGGCGTCGGCAAGACCGCCATCGTCGAGGGTCTCGCGCAGCGGATCGTGCGCGGCGACGTGCCCGAGACGCTCAAAGACAAGACCATCTTCGCCCTGGACATGGGCTCGCTCGTGGCGGGGGCGAAGTATCGCGGCGAGTTCGAGCAGCGCCTCAAGGCCGTCCTCGGCGAGGTCAAGCAGTCCGACGGCCGCATCCTCATGTTCATCGACGAACTGCACACCGTCGTCGGCGCGGGGCGGGCCGAGGGCGCCGTCGACGCCGGCAACATGCTCAAGCCGATGCTCGCCCGGGGCGAACTGCACTGCATCGGCGCCACGACGCTCGACGAGTACCGCAAACACGTGGAGAAGGACGCCGCCCTGGAGCGCCGGTTCCAGCCCGTCCTCGTGCACCCGCCGACGGTCGAGGACACGATCAGCATCCTGCGCGGCCTCAAGGAGCGGTTCGAAGTGCACCACGGCGTGAAGATCCAGGACGGCGCCCTGGTGGCGGCGGCGGTCCTGTCGAACCGGTACATCTCAGACCGGTTCCTGCCCGACAAGGCCATCGACCTCGTGGACGAGGCCGGCGCGATGATCCGGACCGAGATCGACTCGATGCCCGCCGAACTCGATGAGGCCACCAGGCGGGTCATGCAACTCGAGATCGAGGAAGCCGCACTCAAGAAGGAAAAGGACAAGGCCAGCAAGGATCGCCTGAAGGCCCTCCGAAAGGAACTCGCCGATCTGCGGACCAGGGCCGACGCCATGCAGGCCCAGTGGGACGCCGAGAAAGAGTCGATCCATCGCGTCCAGCAGGTACGCGAAGAGATCGAACAGACACGCCTGGCGATCGAGCAGGCCCAGCGCGCCTACGACCTCGAGAAAGCCGCCGAACTGACGCACGGGCACCTGCCGGAACTCGAACGCTCGCTCAAGCAAGAGGAGGCCCGCCTGGCCGAAAAGCACGGGGCCGGGCGCCTGCTCCGCGAGGAGGTCACCGAGGAGGAGATCGCCGAGATCGTCGCCCTCTGGACCGGCATCCCCGTCACGCGGCTGGTGGAGGGCGAGCGCGAGAAACTGCTCCGGCTCGACGAGATCCTGCACCGCCGCGTCGTCGGACAGGACGAAGCGGTCGGTCTGGTCGCGGACGCCGTCATCCGCGCCCGCAGCGGCATCAAGGACCCGCGGCGGCCCATCGGATCGTTCATCTTCCTGGGGCCCACGGGCGTCGGCAAAACGGAACTGGCGCGCACGCTGGCCGAGGCGCTCTTCGACAGCGAAGACAACATCCTCCGCATCGACATGAGCGAATACCAGGAGAAGCACACCGTATCGCGACTGCTCGGCGCACCGCCCGGCTACGTGGGCTACGAGGAGGGCGGGCAACTGACGGAGGCCGTCCGCCGCAAGCCGTACTCGGTGGTCCTCTTTGACGAGATCGAAAAGGCCCACCGCGACGTCTTCAACGTGCTGCTCCAGGTCCTCGACGACGGCCGCATTACCGACGCCCAGGGCCGCACCGTCGATTTCAAGAACACGGTCGTCATCATGACCTCGAACCTCGGTTCCGAGTTTCTGGCCGAAGGAGCGACCGAGAACGGCGAAATCGCCGACGCCGCACGCGAGCAGGTCATGCGGGAACTGCGTGCCCGCTTCCGGCCGGAGTTCCTCAACCGCATCGACGATATCGTCCTGTTCAAGCCGCTCACGCGGGACGAGATCGAAAAGATCGTGGACCTTCTGGCCGAGGACCTCCGCCGGCGCCTCAAGGACCGCGGCATCCGCCTGGAACTCACCGAAGACGCACGCCGCTTTATCGCCGACGCCGGCTACGACCCCGTGTACGGTGCGCGGCCGCTGAAGCGTTACATGCAGCGCGCCCTGGAGACCCGCATCGGCCGTGCGATCGTCGCGGGCGAGATCCCCGACGGCGCCACCGTCAGCGTCTCCGTCGAAGGCGGCGAACTGGCGGTCGAGGCCACGGCGGGGCAGCCGTCTGAGGAGAACGCGGACGGGTAAAGGCTTGGTGCCTCGCGCGAACCATCGCCAGCGGCTATTCACATGCGGCCCCGGCGTCCACACGTCGGTAGGCCGTGAACGGCTGGTTGTTGAAGTCACCCCCGATGAACAGGAGGTCCTGCTCGGGGGTCGCGCCGCGCGCCAGCGTCACGTTGAACGACTCGGCGTCGCCCATCGGGTCGCCGTCCCGCTCGCGGAAGTACACGATGTGCGGGTTGCCGTGGAGGACGGTCAGGATGAACGGGTTCACATCGGGCCCGGCCGCCACGATCCGCTGCATGCGACCGGCGAGGTAGATCGGCTTGTCCTTCAGGAAGTCGGCGAACTTGGCGGGGATCCGGTCCACGACGGCGGGATCCACGACGAACGTCCTGCGGAACATCTTCGCCCCGTGGAGTTCCTGGCCGCGCAGTCGCTTCGTGAGCGCCGCGTCCACCTCCCACATACCGGCCAGTCGGCTGGCGACAACGTTTTCCTTATCTGGCGTGACCTTCAGGACCGCTGGCACGGCGAACCCAGCCACGCCCGTCGCCGCCGCCAGCACCAGGACAACTACCACTGCCCTCGATCTCATCATAAGCCTCCTTCTCGGGACACGGCCTGATGCTCCTCCCGGTTAGACTCCGCCTGGCGCTCACCGGTTCCGACACATCTGCCCCGCCGGCCGCTGTCAACCGAATCGCGCGGCCGCGCAGTTTCCTGCAATAAACCCACGCACTCGCCGTTGGAACTGGTGAAGAAACAAGCGAATCCAGTAACCCAGTGCACCGCAAACGCGGAAGGAAAGGAGAGCGAAAATGAGAAAGTTTCTGTTGATCAGCCTTGCGGCCGTGATCGTGGCGGGGGGCCTCGCCATAACGACCTACGGGCAGGACAAGCCGGAACGAGAAGGCCCGCCGCGCTTCGAGCGCAGGCCCGAAGGCAGGCCGGGCGGCGAAGGCCAGCGCAGAGGTCCACCCAGGTCTCAGTTGAACGAGAAGCAGCGCGCCGACCTCGCAGAACTCATGAAGGGAGAAGTTGCCGCACGCTTGATGAAGGCCCTGGCCAACTTCCAGGAGGCGGTCACGAAGATCGTCGGCGACGACGAAAGGGCCGTCCGGATGGCCGTGTTCCAGGTCATCATGCGGCAAATGCGGCCGCAAGGGGCGGGCGACAGAGAGCGTGGCGACAGGGACCGGCGAGACAGGCGCCCCAGAGGCGAAGGCGACAGGCCCCCACGGGGCGAAGGCAAAGGGCCCGGAGACCGTCCAAAGTAACACCTGAAGCAACTCGCATTACGACGCGGGCTCGTCACACCCGCTTGCGACCGGCGGACGTCCCCTGCCGAAACACCCGGCCGCGAAGCGGAACGACGAGCCCCGCCTTTTTGCGCGCGCCGGCCAGGTAGTAGATAACCGCCGATCCCCACGACGACGGCCGTCGCCCGGCCACGGGCACAGGTAGCGTAGTAGTACTGGGCAGGGCACTGGCGGACAAGCCGCCAGTGGCACCCGGCGAGTGTCCGGATGGTAACGCGAATGCACCGGCGCACAGCCGCCCGTGGCGCCCCGCCCAGCGCCGCCACCAACCCAATCACTGCACGGGAGCGGCACCGGCCCGGTGGGCGGATCGGTCAGATAAAGTCAAACAGGCGGCGGAGCATCTCCGTCGGCCCGGACGCCTCGCCCTCCTCGACCGAGGCGGGGGCAAACTCCTTCTGCATCTCGGCCAGTTGCTCGTTGTAGAGGCCTTCGACAAACTCGCGATGGGCAGCCCGGCGCGCCTCGCCGCTCTCGTACTGCGTGCGGATGGTGGCCAGTTCGCCCGCGTCGAGCCAGACACCGCCGCATCTCGGGCACTCGTCCACCTCAACGGCGCGTTTCGGGCTGTAGAAATGACGCGTCATCGCCGGGTGGCCGCAGCGCGGGCAGCCCCACTGGGC
>Ga0307427_1000990_pt1 | contig 15537 bp, 12 predicted proteins | sample SalMarWE160190MG_FD_202162 | JGI IMG/M metagenome (GOLD analysis project Ga0307427, IMG submission 202162) | Salt marsh sediment microbial communities from the Plum Island Ecosystem LTER, Massachusetts, United States - WE1603-190 | ecosystem: Environmental > Aquatic > Marine > Intertidal zone >... | reverse complement strand
AGTCTCAAGGCTAATCTGTAATGAATCTATGTGGATTGTGGATTTTAGGTGTGCCAGAAAAGATATATTTTTTGAACAAAGAGGCTAATCGCAATATAGTGGTCTTCCACTTTGAGATGCACTGAGCCAATATATCAGCCATGTATCTCGAATAAAACAATACGGAAGGCCAGATTTTTATTGACTTGGAGATCTTTTTGCTATTTTTATAGCTGAAGGCTTTTCCTTTAAGCAGTTAACGAGTCCTTGCCAAAACCTGACAATTTTTATCACCCTCGTTAAAAAATTTGTGTTATGTTAAGTCTTCTTAACACCTATCAAGAGAGGTTATCCACGGGAGAAGCCCTTAAAATTTGCCTCCTTATCTTCAAAAAAGGACTTTGGATTTGGTGCCTATATAAACACCTTTAAGCAGCCTGTCTTTTGGCCGATTCGAAGGTTTTTCATCATTATTATATTGCATTAGTGCCTGTAGTACAGGAAAATATATGGATATAAGATAATGGATTAATTTGTATACATCCCCATGCTGGTGGTATTGCTGAACCAGTTAATCCATAAACACATTAATTTGAATACGTTTGTCGCTTTCCAACGACGAATAAGGGAGAAACACAGCATGAAAATACTTCTTGTATATCCAAAATATCTTAATACCTTCTGGAGTTTTAAGGATGCCTTAAAATTTATCTCAAAAAAGGCAACTCACCCCCCATTGGGGTTGTTGACGGTCGCTGCAATGCTGCCAAAGGGCTGGGAGAAAAAGATTGTAGATATGAATGTAGACACACTAAGGGACAAAGATCTTGAATGGGCTGATTATGTGTTTATTAGCGCTATGTCTATCCAAAAGGAATCGGTAAGAGAAGTCATTAGCAGGTGCAAGAAAATGGGTATCAAGACTGTTGCCGGTGGTCCCCTCTTTACGACTGAATACGAAGGGTTCGAAGATGTGGATCATTTTGTGCTGAATGAGGCAGAAATTACACTTCCAACCTTTTTAGCGGATTTGAAAAATGGATGTGCTAAACATATGTATTCCACCAAGGAATTCCCAGATATGCAAAAAGCGCCTATTCCTATTTGGGGGCTTATCAATATGAAGGAATATGCAACAATGAGTATCCAGTATTCCCGAGGCTGTCCTTTTAATTGTGATTTCTGCAATATTACAGCGCTTTACGGGCATAAGGTACGCACAAAGAGCACGGCACAAATCATAAGTGAATTAGAAAATATTTATTCCCAGGGCTGGAGAGGTGATGTATTTTTTGTTGATGATAATTTTATAGGAAAGAAGAGAAGGTTAAAAGAGGAACTATTGCCTGCTATAATTGAATGGATGGAAGGCAAAAAATATCCCTTTCATTTTAATACAGAGGCATCTATAGATCTTTCTGACGATGAGGAACTCATGCAGTTGATGGTGAGGGCAGGGTTTAATTCCGTATTTGTCGGCATTGAGACAACAAACGAGGAAAGCCTGGCGGAATGCAATAAGGTCCAGAACCAGAATCGTGATTTGTTGGCCGCAGTAAAAAAGATTCAGAGATTTGGTTTCCAGGTACAGGGGGGATTCATAGTAGGCTTTGATAATGATCCTCTTTCAATTTTTGAAAGGCTTAGTTTATTTATCCAGAAAAGTGGGATTGTCACCGCCATGGTGGGGCTATTAAATGCTCCTCGCGGCACCAAACTCTATCAGCGTCTTGTAAAAGAGGGCAGGTTGTTAAGGGATGTGTCAGGTGACAATACAGATTTTTCGATCAACTTTATCCCCAAAATGGATTACGACACGCTCATGGTAGGGTATAAAAAGATCATTAGCAGAATTTATTCCCCTGAACCTTACTATAAACGGGTGAGGGAATTCTTACGACACTATAGGCCATTAGGAAAAAGGACATTTCATTTTCATTTCAACTACATTGGGGCATTCTTAAAATCTATTGTATTTCTGGGGATCCTCGGGCGAGAAAGGGTATATTACTGGAAGCTCTTTTTTTGGTCTTTATTTAGACGTCCACAGATTTTCCATCTGGCAATCACGTTTACTATTTACGGTTTTCATTTTCGAAAGATTTTTGGAAATTATTTGTGAAATATTCACAAAGAGCCACTTTCCTACCAAAGCATAAGAGGTCTCTCCGCAGGCAGATTCACTCACATTCTTGTTTTGCAAAAACACTTTTTCTGCTGGGATAGATAGTCAAAATTGCAGTATAACTTTTCACGATAAAAAAAGGAGGGTACAATGAATATCTATGTAGGGAGTTTATCGTACAAGGCCACCGAAGAGGACCTTAGAAAGGAGTTTGAGGGCTTCGGACAGGTTGAATCCGTAAATATTATTAAGGACAGGTACAGTGGAGAATCAAGAGGATTTGGATTTGTTGAGATGCCCAATAAAGATGAAGCCCAATCTGCTATTGAAGGCCTGAACGGTAGGGAGTTGAAGGGGAGGAAGATTAGTGTGAATGAGGCTCGCCCTCGCTCTGAAGGTTACCGTGGTGGAGGAAGACGGGGTGGTGGTCGACGCTACTAGCCAGGGGCACTATGAAAAATAGCGTAATAATAAAACTTTCCTGATTACCAAAATAACTGTAATAAATCCTTTTTATCCCACATGAGTAGAAAGGAGAAAGATTAATAGCATAAAGAAGTGATGTAGCGTACCATTTATATGAAAGTGCCTAAAGTTAACTCCTTTAATACTCAACCACTTAACGAGTCTCATGCTTCGTTGTGGCCGTAAGGCATGGAGGTTCATGAGGGGTATCACTACCGAAAGATGGAAACCAAAATTTCGTCAAACACACCACGAACTCTTTTATTTCTAATCATTCTTTATGACGATACAAAAATATAATAAGCCTGTTATTGTCCTCGATGTGGGTAAAGTTCTTGTGGACTATGATCCCACGGTGGTTGTTAAGGAGCTTTCAAAGAGGTGCGGAAGAGAGGTAGGCCTTCCACAGGTGGATGATCTATACAGGCTTTTCTTTCCGGTATATGTGGGCACTCAGTCATGGGGGGATATACTCCAGACAATCAATAGGGTCCTGGGTTTCTCACTTGGGTCTCAGGAGTGGCTCAATCTCTGGTGTCGTATCTTTATCGGCGAGGTAGCTGGGATGAGGGAGGCACTTGCTGAAATCAAGAGCGAGTTCCGCCTTGTGGGGCTCAGCAATACAGAAGAAGTACACTGGACATTCGTTCTCAAAAAATTCCCCATCTTTGAACTTCTTGACGGGTGGGTAGTTTCCTATTCAGAGGGTGTGGCAAAGCCGGATCCTGCTATATACCGAGTGCTCATGAATCGTTACTGCGATGGCCAGTTGCCCGTTTTCTACACCGACGATAATCAGCGATACGTTGAAGCAGCTCGGCGTCTGGACTGGGAGGCTGAGGTGTTTACTGATGCAGCACACTTTAAAGACCAAATTAGAAAGCGTCATACGGATCCCCTAAAGAGCCTTCCATGATTTCTTATGGTCATTCCCGCACCTCGCACCTCAAATTTCCTATTAGCTATATACTATCAGCTATGTTTACCCCGCTTCTTACCTCAAGCAAAGCGCTCCTGAAATTTATCCCATGAAATTCCTTTAACTATTTCACTGGGGTGAAACGCTCCTCTACCCTCCCGCCGCTCATTAGAGCGTTATTCCTTGATAAACCCCAACCACAGGCGTAAGCTTGCCGCAATATAGTTTAAGCCCTTCAAGGCAAGGAGGGTTCCTTGTTCTACCATCATTCAACAAGAGATTTTTCCAAAAGCTCCACCAGCTCAGTGTTGATGGAGTTTTTTTATGTCTATTCTGTAGAATGACACGTGCTGTTAAGCAATAAAAACAGAACATGAGTCAAACAAAGATTTGACCCGTTGACCTATGATGTAGAAAAAATTTCTTATGATGAAGGAATGCAACGGATTTCCATTAACAAGGAGCAGTATTTTGAGGGTGTTTCAAAAGAAGTGTGGGAATATCGAATCGGATCCTATCAGGTGATGGATAAATATCTAAAAGACAGAAAAAAGCGGAAACTTTCTCTTGATGAGATTAATCATTATATGAAAGTGGCAAAGGCAATTCGCCTGACGATTGAGCTATAAGAGAAGATTGACGATGTCTATAGAAAAATTGAAATTGCTAAATAAATTAATTTAGCATAAAAATGTAGTGCTATGTCGCATTCACCAAAATTTTTACTTCAGAAAAAGCTTTTATGTTGGAAACGTTATATGCAATATGAAGTTAATATCGCAGGAATTTTAAAGTGGTAATAAATGCGGATAGATAGCAGATATCGGGAACTCAGATAACGGCAAGTTCAGCCGCCAGGGGGATGGTGACACCTCTTTTGCCAAGATTAATCACATGATACAAAACATTTGGAAACTGTACTCACGATTTAAAATAAGATAGAGCAAGAGTAAACGGCAGACTTAATCCCTTTTTAATGATTTTAATCAGCTTATCTTGGTTCCCACGAATGGATTGAACTCCACCAATACCTACCACCACTAAACCAACTTTCTATTATCTTAAGTCTTTCGTTGAGATTAGTGAAAAATTCTTCTTTAGTCTCATTGAAAGACATAATTATTCCACGTGCATAGTCGTCATCAGCATGCATCTTGTCTAAAAGAGGCGTTATTCGAAAGCCGTGAAAGCGTCCAAAATCTGGCCATATCCCTGTAAAATCTTCTTGCTGTACAAGTTGAGCGGTACGGAGACACATTAGAAACTGCGCTCTTAAATAGACATTAAGAATTTCATCTTCTTGAATGCCTATCGATTTGATTATCTCAGACACCATTAGTTCTCCTCTAAATAAATCGTGTGCTTCTGCTGCATTCCTTTTAATGGATTCCGGATGAAAGAAATAGGGATGTTCAAAGCCGTAATTGTATATAGGACGACCTGATTGGTAGTACCATTCAAATTTATTTGTAAGCAGCTTCGATAATATGCCCCAACTCTCAAATTGTAACGCAATAGTTGCTGCGGCCATGTATAAGAATCCGGCTTGCACATGAGGTACTGTGAACACTGCAATATATCCTGATTTATCTTCGCTTGTCCTTGTGATAAATTCCAAAAATTTTTTAAATGATGGATATATCCCTATTGCATCACATCTAGCCATCGCAAATGAGATTGCCATTGCTTGCGGTTGCTCTCTAATAAGTTGCAAGGCAGCAGATGCTGTTTCCTGTGGCTTTTTTTCTATGGCTTTGTAAATCTTTCCCCAAACCTGAATAAATGAACCTTGGATTTCATCAAATTCCAATTTTACAGAAATTAATGCATCTTCAGATAAGAGCTTCTTGTACCTTATAAATTCCTTAATTGTAGAATTACCAGATGTTTCAGAAGATAGGGCTCGCTCATTTGAAGCATCTTTAATTGGTTGAAGAGTTGTTGGCTTGTCAATCTGCGAACTTACAAGATTATTTTTGCCTAGTCGTATAGCACGAACTATCTGAAGAAGTCCACTTGCAGTCTGTATCCGGTCATCAGGATTTTCAGCAACCGTCTTTGTGAGAATTCTTTCATGTATGATTTTATATCGTGGATCAGAAGCTAACTCTTTATTTTCAAAAGCCTTATCAATTTCCTCACGGTAAATATACCTCCCAGTAAGCATATGATGGAGGAGTTTACCTAATGCGTATATATCAGCTGATGTATTCACATCAGCAACGCCACCACGTTCCTGTTCAGGTGCCATGAAGTACTTTGCGCCAACAGTCTCTCCCGCTTCTGTAACACGTGCCTCGTTATTCACTTCTCTTAAAAGACAGATTCCAAAGTCAGAGATCAAAGGCTCTTTAAGCGAAAAATCCATGAACAATACATTTGCAGGTTTTATATCCCGATGAATAACATCTCCAAATTCATGTGCATTATAGATTCCATTGACTATACCTTCAAATATCTCAAGACAGAGTTCGACACGGCCAGTAAGTAGATCACGTTGTTTTTCAAGCGTGGTTTGGGCCATTGGCATTGCGATGAATCCTTGAACTCCACCTTTCTCAAGTTCATCAAGGTTATGATCGAGGAGTGGGACGATGTTCTTTATTCTATTTTCTGAAAGTTTTTCATGAATCTTCACTTCCTGAATAAACCGAGCTAGTTTTTTTGGGTATGTTGCTTTAATGACTTTTAAGGCAACCTCTTCAGCTCCTTCATCTCTAGAGGCTGCAAAAACAACACTTTGTCCGCCGAAACCAATTTTGCTCTGTATTTTCCAGCCAGATATTGTTTCGCCTATTTTGGTCATTTATATCTCCGAAACTCGCCTATTGGTATTTTATAAATGTGTCAAATCTCTTTTTAGCTCTTAACAAAAATTTGGGACTAGGTCTTGCATTATAACATTAAAGCTTTGATTATTCTGTCAACATTATATATAGATCATACACCTTACACTGTGAATTATGATCCAGCTACTGATTGGCAATTTATTATTTCAAAATGTTGCCCCCTTTTCTTTTCTTATATGTATAAAGAAGAGTAAAAAACAAAAACCCCATCTCTCTGCACGAGAAACAGGGTTTAATTTATGCCATGCTACTCCTACTTAAAACTATTGGTTAGCAGGGGGATAAATATATAATACTCAATTTAAATCTTATAAATCAAGAAAATAAAAAAATGTGGCATAACTTATTTAGTAAGCTTCAGTAGGCATGTCCCTTTTTTGTTTTTTCATTCAGGAAACGCCTTGGTCGAGCAACTTCCAGCTGAGGTTGATAATAAAAGGGGACGCAGGTTCCAAAACAACTTGCGACAATAAGATCAAGATTTGAGAACTAAAGATCTGAATTTGTGATAACTTGCCATTATTGCAGGCACATAGGATTCTCTCCCATTTTCATATTTCATATGAATTTTTAATAAATTCAGCGTGATAAAATTTAGCCAAAATACCAATTACTAAAATTTTGCAGATTTTTTATAACCGCCTAATTATTCTAAAGATAATTGGATTTTGTTGTATTGAATGGGAAGTTGGTGTATTAAGTGATTTAAGTAAGATCGTGATAAAAAGAAGATTTCTGTTTAATAACTAATGTTAGCGCAATAGAAATTTCAAAGGAGTGAAAAATGGGTACAAATAGATTTATAGCTTCGGCTCAGTATAACGATTGGGAAGGTGGCGCTGCAGCTGATAGGGCGGATAAAAACAGCGCAGAGGAATGGCTGCAAGCAAAAGGCCACAAAGAGGAAAATGAGTTCCTGCTAGGAATCACTATGTACGCTGGCGAGAATCATGGTGTACACAAAGACCCAGTTTTCGTAGATTTTCTTCTTGCCACTCCGGGCGATCATGACAGCGTCAAGACAATGATCGATTCTACTCATGGACCTATCGAAGTTAGGAAAGTAAGTGTCGAGATTGATCTTGTTGAATTCTTTGGTCTCTTTAAGCGATTCAGTATCACGCTATCTTCTCATGGCATGCTTGGTGAGCGCGAATACATGTATTTTGATTGAAAGATAAGCGCTAACAATCCAATCCAGCCGATGCGCTAACGCGCCCGGCTGATTGGAAGCGTTATGCAGGAATAATACGAGATGCACAGTTCTCACAACTTCGTCACTGTCATGGGATCCGACTACTTTCAGCCGATAGTAGTCCTGTGCGAAGCTCTCCTGCGCACAAAACCTGATCCCCTTGAACTGGATGCCATGACCTCCCCGCGCGAACGGGGATACGCGGCGTCAATCTGTCTGCTGGCTGTCGTCTGCTTTGAGTCCTTCATGAGGCGTGTACGGTACCTGAACAAGAAGAATCTGTCGCAGCGGCAACGCGATGAGAAAAGCATGCTGGGTCTATTCCGGAAACTTTTCCCTGACCACAGACTCACTTGTATGTTGACCGAGATCTACGTGCTCCGCGACGCTATCGCGCACGGGCAGTTGTGGGAGGTGTCGTACGATCTCGATGATAATTGGGACCAACACGTTACACAAGCGATCCGAGACAGCATCGACGGCGACAAGAAATTCGCCGCCGCTGTTGACCTATCGACACGCCAGACACGAAAGCTCGGCCTGAACGTGCTCCCATCCCTAGTGAACCGAAAGGATGTTGCCAAGGTGCTCGACATCATCTTTGAAGCACTCCGATTCTTGCAGAAGGAAGTCGATGAGGATTGGCAGACCGGCAAGATGACAGTCGGTTTCCGAGGACAACGGATGGAATTGATTAAGTGTGTCGAGACGATAAAGGTAGATTGCTCTGCATAACCAGACGGATGCAGGCGACGGCTGAGAGCCGCGCCTGATCCGCGACGTTCTGTATAAATATGCCTTTTCCGCCGCATGAAAAAGTCAATATTTTCGTTTCAATTATTCCTTTGGGTGTAACTACAAGATATTGTATACGAGTTCTTCTGTTTAGACCTGTGATATCTTGCCAATACCTTAAATCATTCCAGAGTTGTGATAACACCAGTATATCCAATTCGAGAAGTACAGTATTTTAACACAATCAAGGGGTAAATTCTTCGTTTGAGTCTTTTACATTTTGCCAAATAATGACAACAATAAACCCGAGGAGTTAACCCCACCTTAGATAGCATCTCAGGTCTGCGCCTCCGCAAGGGGCGTTCTTATTTATGGGCTTTTCTATGAATCCAGAACAATTGCTTTTTTATATTGATGGGTTTAAACTTTATTTTGGATTAAAAGAGAGGGGATGGAGACCACATTCCATGGAAAATACAGCCATGTTTCGGATATAGTTCAACCATGTGAGGATTTCAGGGGAGTGATAATTGAAGGGATAAAAGAAATCCCAATACCCAGAATGGCAAAGTCAGACCAAAAAGAATATTTTTCTTTTTTATTCTGAATCTTTAATAAAATAAGGTAAGGTCTCGATCGGTTATCTTTGCCTGGCACCTTAGTCCCTCGATTCATAAATTCGATAACGTATTTGTTTACTCGGGACTAAGTGCTGACCGCGACGAGCTAGGCCGAGCCGAGTGAGCAATCGCAAAGATTATACTCATTAGAATACGTTATAGTATTTGCGAATCGAAGCACTTAGCTCTACACGGTACCAGAACGGGAATTTTGAGATGATTGTCAAGCAGGAAAATCTAAACCGATAGCGATGTCCAGTGCTCGATTAAGATCCTTGATTTTAGCAGGGCGAAGGGTGCCAATAAAATGAGTCAGGGAAGACTTGGGTATGCTTACAAGTTCATCGCAATGTATGCTGCTATCGTGTTTCAATCCATCTTCGATTCCTAAAGGGACTTGAGTAGAAAGACCATCAAAGGAGGAGTAAATCGGAGCACAAATTGCTGTGGAGAAGCGGGAATCCAAAAGGATTTGACGACTCACTGCCACGAAGACTCTATATTTCTTCGGGTCTTGTGATGAAGCTTTATGGACGCGGTAGAGTTCCCCTCGCCTCATACACCTACCTGATAGGAAAGGACATCTTTTGCTTCTTTATTCAGAGCATCCGAGCGTCGATTGAGAATTTCAATATCTTGAAAATCCCGTCTGCGCTTTGCTTCAGTGGCCAGGAAATCACGGACTGCCTGTTCTATTAGAGCCGATCGATTGCCATACTGGCTGGATAGTTCATCTATTTCCCTGATAATTTCTTCTGAAAGAGTGATGGATGTTTTTATTTTCATGTTGGCCTTTGCTCCTTTACCGGATAAAAAGTCAGTACCCTACAGAATATAGAATACATTAGTATTGAAAATAGTATTACTATAGTAGTATGCTCTTTGGCTTTTGTCAAGAGATATTAAGCCCAAGGGTTTATTTTTTAAGAAGTTATCCCGGCTTTTGAGAATATAGATTCATCTAATCATACATTCATCTTTCCCTATACAAAAAATTAAAATCAGACTTGTGATACTTTGGCAGGACCACATTCCAGGGGAAACACAGCCACGTTGCCGATATGGTTTAGCTATGTCCGGATTTCAAGTCAGCAAACCTTTAATTTCTTGATATCATGTTTTATTCTGTAATTTTCAAAAATCAAACAAGGTCATGATAAGATCTATGCCACGCTCATAAGAGCTCTTCTCATTCAATCCCAAATCCCGATATGTAGTCCCTTCTGCTTTTTAGAACAAAAACCTTGACAATTTCCTCTCTCCTATGGAAATTAACTGTGGACTATTCTTAGATGATTTTGAGCATACTTCCTTATCTCTGGTATCTTTGATGTAAGAAAAGGATAGGGGCGTAGCACCAGAATGAAGCCCTCATCAGAATGAATCAGTTCGTCCTGAAGAGAGTTGTTGTGAGTAATTGATGATTTTCTATGGCTGAGAAACCAACCTATAAAGAGTTAGAGCAAAGGATTAAGGAGTTAGAAAAGGAAGCCAGCGAGCACAAGCAGGCGAAGAAGGCATTAAAGGAGAGCGAGCAGAAATACCGACACCTCACTGAATCACTCCTTGATACAGTCTACGAGTTTGACCGGAAGGGGAGATTTACCTATGTGAATGAAGCAGGTACCCATATGTTTGGCTACTCAAAGGAGGAGATTTTGAATGACCTTCGAGTACAAGATACCATGGTTGAAGAGGTGAGAGACCTCTCTCAGAGGGTCATTAGTGAGATCTTCAAGGGGAACACCACCGTAGGAGAGAGGACCTTTCTCCGCAAGGATGGGACACAATTTATCGGACAAATCCACTCAGGCCCCATCTACAAGGGAGAGGATGTAGTGGGGGTAAGGGGTGTACTTCGAGACATCACTGCATCAAAGCAGGCGGAGGAGGCACTGCGGGAGAGCGAACTTAAATTCCGGGGCCTGTTTGATTTGTGTCCCCAGGCTATTGCCGTCACCGAGGTGGAGACGGGCAGATTGATCGATGTCAATAATACGTTTTGTAAGATTACAAAGTACAACAAAGAAGAAGTTCTTGGGAGGACTACAACAGAATTGGAATTTTATTCAAAGGAGGACAGGAGTAAGTTCATAGGTAAATTGCAGCCAACAGGCGAGATCCATGGATTGGAAATGGATTTCAAGGCCAAGGATGGCTCCATCATTAACTCAATGATGTTTGCAAGATACATCCAGCTTAAAGGCAAAACATTTATAATTACAGCATTTCTTGATATGACTGAACGGAAACGGCTCGAATCCCAACTCCAACAGGCCCATAAGATGGAAGCCATTGGTACTTTAGCAGGAGGCATTGCCCACGACTTTAACAACCTCCTTATGGGTATACTGGGATCAACCTCTTTAATGCTCTTTAATATTAAATCTAACCATCCGTATTACGAAAGCCTGAAGAATGTCGAACAGCACGTTCAAAGCGGGGCAAAGCTCACAAAACAGCTTTTAGGTATTGCCAGGGGAGGAAAGTATGAGGTAAAGCCGACCGATCTGAACAGACTCTTAGAGAAGACCTCGGAGATGTTTAGTCGTACTACTAAAGATATTATGGTTTACACAAAATATCAGACAGATATCTGGCCAGTAGAGGTAGACCAAAGCCAGATTGAGCAGGTACTCCTAAACCTCTATGTCAATGCCTGGCAGGCTATGCCTAATGGCGGGGATCTTTATCTTCAGAGTGAAAATATTTTCCTTGATGAAGAACATCTCAGATTATTAAGCCTTAAGCCTGGAAGATGCGTAAGACTAAGCATCACCGATACTGGAGTGGGTATGGACGAGGCAACTGTTCAGAGGATATTCGATCCGTTTTTTACCACCAAAGAGATGGGGCGAGGAACAGGATTGGGGTTGGCCTCTGTGTATGGTATCATTAAAAATCATGATGGAATCATAGATGTTTTCAGTAAAAAGGGCGAAGGAGCTACTTTTACCATTTACCTACCAGCTTCGGATAAGCAGATAATAGAGGAAAAGGAAACGCCCAGAGAAGTCTTAAAGGGCGTAGAAATGGTTCTCCTGGTGGATGATGAGGACAGTATTGTTGATGTTGGAGAAGAGATACTACACATGATGGGGTACCAGGTTTTATCAGCGAGGAGCGGGAAAGAGGCTGTAGAAGTCTATCAAAAGAGCCAAGCCGAGATTGACATAGTGGTTTTGGATTTGATTATGCCTGAAATGGGCGGTGAAGAGACCTATGATAAATTAAAAGAGATCAATCCAAAGGTAAAGGTCCTCCTTTCAAGTGGCTACAGCATGGATGGCAAGGCAAAGGAGATATTAGAGAAAGGCTGTGATGGGTTTATCCAGAAACCGTTTACTGTGGAGGAGTTATCACAGAAGATACGAGAGATATTAGATAAAAAATAGCCCTGAGCTGTCTTTTTCAATCAAGGAGGCATGTCTATATATTGCAGTAAGTATACTATGCTAAGATAACGGAAAGCATTTAATAGTTTGCAAAACAAGCTCCGGATAAGTCTCATGAGGTCTTTTCTTCTGTTCCAAGCCTTCCGGCCTGGTCTTTTCTACGGCTTATCTGCGGGGGAGTTTTGCCCCCTCCGCATTCCCCAGACAAGTCAAGGGCTGCGGTTTCCCCCGCTGATAAGTCGTGAAAAGGACGGCGGCCTCCCGCCAGTCACATCAGAAAAGTCCTCATGAGCCTTGTGCATCCTTCTTTGTTATGTTCAATGCAAACAATTATGTGCTCTCCGTAGTATGTATTCTTCAATACACTTATTCTGCGTAGTATCTACCTGAAAATTTCATAAGACAATCACAAATCTATACTTTTTTTGATCCAGAAAATAGTATAAAGCCGAATGAAATCATTTCATATATTCGCCACTCTCATTTTCTTGGACTTATAGAGATTTAACCACCACCTGTGTGATCATTATTGACACACAAGGCCATTTCTTATTATACTTTGCAACAAGCGAGTTTTTATCGCCGTTAACTCACATTAACAGAATTGCAGCAACCTCAGGCAACTGTTTGCGTGAAAGTAAGAAAATGATTACACAAAATCAGCAGGAGGAAATATGCACGAGGATTGTGTAGCGGTCGGAAGAAAGTATGGCATGACACGCCGTGATTTCTTGTGGATCACATCCATGTCAGCTGCAGGTTTTGTGACCGGGTGTGCTACGAGTGCGGTCACCGGTAGACCGCAATTGATGCTTGTGTCGGAAGATCAGGAAATTCAGATTGATAAGCAAAATTCGCCGCATCAGTTTTCCGCTGATTATGGCATGGTACAGGATAAGGCGCTGAATGACTATGTCAACCAAACCGGAAAAAAGATAGCTGCCCGGACCCATCGCACGCACATGACCTACTCCTTCCGTGTAGTGAATGCAAACTATGTCAATGCATATGCGTTTCCAGGAGGGAGCATTGCCTGTACGAGGGGTATTCTGCTCTCCCTTGAAAATGAAGCAGAGCTAGCCGCCTTGCTAGGGCATGAGCTGGGCCATGTGAATGCACGTCATACTGCCCAACAGATGTCGAAGGGGGTATTGATCCAGGCAGTTGTTGGCGGGCTTTCTGCCTTGGCAGGAACACGGGGTGCCGCATACGGCCAGTTAGCTTCCGAGCTGGGCATGATTAGTGTCGGAGCGTTGCTGGCCTCTTACAGCAGGGACAACGAACGGGAGGCAGATGCGCTTGGCATGGAGTATATGTTTCGAGCAAGATATAGTCCCAAGGGAATGATTGGATTGATGGATATGCTCAAAGGCTTATCCAGGCGTAAGCCGAGTACCATCGAATTGATGTTTGCCACCCATCCAATGAGTGACGAACGCTATCAGACTGCAGTGGAAACCTCACGGTCAAAATATAAATCAGCCGAAATTCTGCCTTTGTACCGGGAACGCTATATGGACCATACAGCAAAAGTGCGTGCCTTAAAGCCCGCCATCGAAGAGATGCAAAGAGGCGAAAAGGAAATGATGCAGAAGAAATTTAACAACGCCGAGGTCTATTTTAAGAAAGCCTTGAAATTGGCTCCCAATGATTACACTGGACTCGTCATGATGTCGACCTGTAAGCTGTTCCAGAAAAAATATAAGGAAGGGATCACCTACGCTGAAAAGGCCCAGCAAGTTTATCCGCAGCAAGCCCATGCTTACCACCTGAGCGGATTTTCCAAAATCCAAACCAAGAATTCCGAAGGGGCTTACCAAGAATTTAGTACCTATGAAAAACTGCTGCCCGGCAACCCGAACACGATTTTCTTCAAAGGATATGCTCAGGAAGGAATGCAACACATTGAAAAAGCAGCCAGTGAATACCACCGCTATTTGCAGTTCGTTCGGCAGGGGAAGAAGGCCAAATATGCCTATACACGCTTAAAAAAATGGGGGTACTACAAGTAGAGATTTTTCGGTATGACCATCATTTCTTTCATTTGCTTAATGTAGTTGTATTTACAACACGTTATGACTGAAATTCGGATTCACCAAAATATCTTCAATGAATATCCTACCTTTAGACGCGGGATTGTCGTCGCCAAAAAGATCCAAAATCATGGCCATTCACAGGAACTTGAGGCCAAACTGAACCAGGCAATCGTACAGTCTGCTACTCAGCCAATTGACATAAAAACTGATATTCGGATCATTGTTTGGAATCAAGCCCATCGGCAATTTGATTCTAATCCAAATAGGTTTCCGCCCGCTCACTGTGCCCTTTTAAAGCGGGTGCAGAAACCGGGAGCGCAAATTCCTTTCATCAATAAGGTCGTTGCTATTATGAACTACAATTCAATCACCGATGTAATGCCAGTGGGCGGGGACGACGTGATACAGACGGGAGGAAGCTTGGAGCTCTGCTATGCTAATGGCGACGAAACTTTCAGACCCCTGGGTAACCCAGAAAATGTAGAGCACCCTGATCCTCGTGAAATTATTTATGTGGTTTCAGAGTCAGGCGAGGTAATGTGCCGTCGCTGGAACTGGCGCAATGGACATAAAACTCGCATTACAGAAGACACTCATACCATTGTTATGAACATTGATGGGCTTGGGGAGGATAGCGAAGCAAGAACGATTGTTACCCGTGACAGGGTAGCCGGGATGCTGGAGGAGTTCTGCCACGCTTACACAATCACAACAATGCTTTCCCCTTTTCAGCCAGTCTACCAATTTGATATATGATAATTGGCTTTCAATGAGGGACTCACTATTACAATATAAGCCTTCAATACATCTAAACTGACAGCGATTGTTGACTTTGACACGGATAGTGAAATATCGAGATGTGCTAAGCACAATATATTGTGAATTGTTTCTCTCCTTCCTTGAATTTTTTGTTGTCAATTTTGATTGACCCTATTGAGATTTTCAATTATAATTTTGCAACGTTAAATCATTTTCCCTCAGTCATTTGAGCCCATGTAGGTTAACTCACATGCAGAAAACCTCAAATAGAACACCTCCAACTTCAGATAGAACTTGCTGCCACAATGCTTTTCCCATAAATAAGGAGAAATGTACGCGTATCTGCGGGTCTTAGAAAAAGGAGGAGAAGACATTGAAAGAAGAGGCGAAAAAATTAGTTGAGATGGTCAAGAAAGGTATACTTGATAAGGAAATAATGAAGGAGCTAGGTATTCAAACA
>Ga0307427_1000989_pt1 | contig 15547 bp, 10 predicted proteins | sample SalMarWE160190MG_FD_202162 | JGI IMG/M metagenome (GOLD analysis project Ga0307427, IMG submission 202162) | Salt marsh sediment microbial communities from the Plum Island Ecosystem LTER, Massachusetts, United States - WE1603-190 | ecosystem: Environmental > Aquatic > Marine > Intertidal zone >... | reverse complement strand
CGCTTCGATGAACGTCTTCGACGGACAGAAGAGCAATAGGCCAACGTTCACGGACTCAGCGCGAGAGCGGTCTGGGCAGAATTGGATGAGACTATAGTAACCCTTGTGTCTGGACATGGCATTCCCCTCACCACTCAAGGCCCAATTCCTTCTGCGAACCACAAACGAGCATGAACAACGATGGTATTCTCTCGGCAAGATACGCGGCCCTGTCGCAGACTAATTCCAGCAGGGCCTCTCGTGCCTTCAAGGGCACCTGCCACTCAGCCGGAATGCTGCCAATCATGTCGCGTACGACATCCTGGTCGATCTCATTAAGCCCTGCTCTCGCCGCCAGCACACCATCCCGAGTCATGTGTGGCCCGAACGCAGGGAACAACCCGTAGATTCTCTCATCCCGCCTCATGTTGATGCTGGCGATGCGTGCATCCAGGTCTCTGCCGCACGTGAAGCAATGGCCGTGGTCAATGGGCACAAGACGCAAACGGCCTTTCGGTGCTCGATCCCCCGTCAAGATCACGTTGTCCGGATTCGGTCGCCGCATCCTAGTGTCAGGCGGATGACGGTCACAGTTCAGAACCCACGTGTCAAAAACCACAAGCCTGGGGATCACCTCGCTATTGACGACGCTTCGGAGGTCCTTTTCGTGGCCACTCCAGGCGTGCGCGTCCAGCGCTCTCGTCGCGAATGCGGGACCCGGCTGTGCCTGCCCGCCACGCAAGAACCGTATCTCGTCCTTTCCCCCTATAATCATAACGTCCCAGTCCAGCACAGGCAACCCGAACCACTGCGCCAACTGCGTGCCCACAAGGTCGCAGGCTAGGGCATGCGGGCCCTGCCTATTGCCCATGGCTTTGACATAGGCCCGCCCGCCATCAGTCTCGACTTCAACGGTGTCCGTACTTGACCTCACGCCTCGGATGTGACGCCGAAACCTACCAGCACGCCAGCGGCTACCCTTGGAATCAGTCATACGCGAAGCATCCGCAGAGTCTTACTAACAGGCGGCAAGCCGAACAGACCCTCGCCTAGACCAAACGAGAGGCCCAATGCGCCCGCAGGGCCAAAGCACGAACATAAGGATAACGCTCCACGTTAATCTGTCAAGCCTTTGCGGATGAAGACTGTTAAGCCTCGCTCGAGAGTGGCAACCGTCCTTGCCCGTCAAGGGAACGCCTCTGGACCTGCAGTGGCCCGGATCGCCTCCAGGCGCGCGGCATCCGGTTTCTCGCCGAGGACGTTGTCGCGCCAGGTGTGCCACTCCTTCTTCGAGCGGTTGAAACGGACGGCCTTGCCCGCGGTCTCGTAGATGACGTTGTCCGCGATGAGGAACTCTTTGCTTCCCTCGTCGAAGAAGATACCGTTGTTCGGCGCGCCGCACGCGAACCGGCTGCGGCGCATGGCGTGAATCAGATTCCCGCGAAGGACCGTCCCCGGAATCCATCCGAGCGAGTAGATGCCGCCGCCGTCGGCCAACCGCGTCAGGCAACCGTGGATATGGTTGTGCTCGACGAGGTGGCGGGCGGCGCTCGTCGGCTCGGTGTTCCACTTCCACCCGATCGAGATGCCCGTGTACGGCATGTCATGCACGAGGTTGTGGGCCACGCGGATGTCCCGCGCGAAGCCGACCCAGATGCCCACCGCCCCCGGAAACGTCACGCCGCAGGCATGCACGTGGTTGTTGGTCACCTGGACGTGGTGCGGCAGTTCCGGGCGCGGCGGGAGCGGCGCGGTTGTGCCCGGCGGCGACTTGCCCCGCGGCGGCGCGGAGGGGTCACGGTGCACGCCCACCATGATGCCGTTGCCGGCAACGTCGAAGATGCGGCCCGCCTCGATGCGGCAGTCCGAGCACCCCGTCTCCAGCCGCACGGCCGTCGCGCCGGTGCGCGAGACCTCGCAGGCGGTCAGGCTGCACCCGACGGCCCACCGCCAGTGGATCGCCGACTTCGGATGCGCCTGCTGTTCTGTGACGCCCTTCGCCCCGCCGTACCAAAAGAACGCCTGCCGCCCGTCGTGGCCGGGCGCCGGCAGGGTCCAGTCGGTGTGGACGAAGCGGATGCCGGCAAAATGCAGGTTGCGGACGGGACGGGCCGGCGTGCCTTCGACGACGACGAGCCGCGCGAGCGCGGGCATCACGACCTCGACTTTCGCCGGATTCTCGCCCGCGCGCGGCAAGTACGAGAGGACGCCGCTCGCGCGGTCGAGGTACCACTCACCCGGCACGTCGAGGAAATCGGGCGAGTTCTCGAACCAGCACCACATCCCCTTACGGGCCCGGTTACCCGTGCTTCCCTTGACGTGCGGCGGCCGCAGGGTCACGACGCCCGTCTTTTCGTCCACCGATGCGATGCGTTTCCTGAGCGCCGACCACAGTTTCAGGACCACGACTTCCGCGTCCTCAAGGCCCGACCACTTCCGGACCGTCCCGGGCGGGAGCGTGATGGTAAACGTCTTCAGATCCTTCGACACGCCGCCGCCGGTGAGTTGCCGGTACGGCTTGTCCTCGTCGGCGTTCGGCGTACGGGCGCGGACGGCCCTTCTTCCACCCACCCACAGGTGACGCGGGTACCACGTGCCCTCTCCGGTGCCCGGCACCCGCGCGGTCCAGACGTCCCGCGCGCTGCGTTTCCAGCCGGTAACGACACGGCCGCCGCTGATCGTGACCGTCTCGCCCTCTGCCACCGCGTACGTGACGGCGTGCTGCGCCGTGCCTCCATCCTGCGGCCCGAAAACGAGCGGTTTTGCGAGCCGATACGTCCCGCCGCGCAGGATGACCGTCACGTCTTCCTTGAGGCCCTTCGCGACGAGCGCCCGCACGGCCTCCTGAGCCCGCCGAATCGTCGCAAACGGCGCGGTCTGCGTGCCGGAACTCTCATCACTGCCGCCCGGCGCCACGCAGAACGTCGCTCCGAGCGCCTGAGCGCAACCGCAGCCCGCGAACAGAACCATGAATAGAACCGGATGCACACGCTGCACGGTCCGCTCCTCCGTCTTCACATCGCCGCTCGCTTGCGCGCGCGGCTAGTCAGCATGTAGGCCGGGGCAAAGCGAAGCGTCGCCCCGGCAGCATCGCAAGGAGCCGGGGCGCGCCCCGGCCTACTTCGTCTCAGCCAACACCGCCGCGGCGTGCCGCGAGTAGTGGCCGCGAAGGTCGGCGGCGTAGGCGCGCAGGATCGTCTCACCCACCCCCTGGTGGTCGCCGCAGCGATACAGCGCCCGGGCGAGCACGAGTTCGCGCAGCGAGTTGCTCCGCGGGACGGTGGACGTGCCGCTCGGCTCGGTCTGGGCCTTGGCGGCATCGACCGTCGGCGTGGCGTAGCCGGTCATGCCCGGCTTGGCGAGGAGCGCCGCCAGCGCCGCGGCGGCCCGTTTCAGTTCGGCCTTCGGCACGTTCGACGCGCCCGCACCCGCCAGCGCCTCAAGCGCCAGTGCACACGCCCGGTGGTGCGAGAACTCCTTCGAGGCATCCAGGAGTGCCACTTTCTCGAGAATCGGCGCGAGGGCCCGCCCGTCGCGCGTCCGCCCCAGGGCGATGATGTAGGAATCGAGCGCGCTGACGCTCATGCCGTACTGGCCCATCCCCTTGAAGTTCCACCCCTTGTCGAACGCCTCGGCGCTTCGGACCTTCTCGGCAAGCGTCTCGACGCCCGCCGGGTCCCACATCATCCCAAGGACGTGCGCGTAGGCGAGCACCTCGTCGTCCGACCCGGCGGTCTTGTGGGCTTGGCGCAAGAGCGGCACGGCCGTCTCGGGCTGCGCGAGGATGACCGCCAGCGCCGCGTGCCCGCCGCCCGTCTTGCCGGCGTTTCGGACGGCCTCCGCCACCCGTTCCTTCGGCAGCGGGAACGAGTCCTTGAACTCCAGGACCGCCTCCGGCAGCGACTCTTTCGCGACCAGGTCCTCCTGGACGCTCTTCAGGTCGATGTTGCGGATACTGGCAGCGCTTCGCGCCGCAATCGCCCCGGCCGTCCCGGCGGCGTAACCCTGGTTCTGCACGCACGGCTGCATCCGGATGACGGGGATGGCGTCGCGGTGGGCGCTCACGCCCAGCCCCGTCACAAGGATGCCGTCGAGCCCCTTCGGCAACAGCGCACGAAACGGCACGTACACCGTCAGACCCGCGCGGTCGGGCGGGCGCAGCAGAAAGATCGGGTGCACCGTAAAGCCGTGGCTGTCGAAGTTCGACTTGTGCACCGAGATGGTGTCGGGCCACGTGCGGCCGAGCATCATATCCATCGGCGTGATGGTCACGTCGCCGACGATCCGCCGCCGCTCGCGCGTATCGACCAGTTGCCCCAGGTCGTATGCGCCGCGGAACTTTTCGCGCGCCGTGACGAACAGGTGCCAGAAGTCCAGCACGTCGGTGTCGTCGGCGAACGTGTAATCGGTGTTCGTGTAGCCGGCGCCGAGTTGGATGGGCGGCAGTCCCGTGCCCTGAACGCCCATGTGCCCGCCGCCGGTGTAGGTCGTCTCGGCGCCGGCGGCTGCGGCGATGTCGGCGTTGCCGGTCGAATCGATGACGGTCTTCGCGAGTACCACGCCGCGCCCCTCGGGCGTCGCGACGACCGCGCCCTTGACCGTTCCGTCCTCGACGAAGGCCCCGCATCCGAGGCACCAGAACCAGACCTCGGTGCCGGCCTTTCGGTTCGCTCGCCGCCAGTATTCGGCCTTGCCGATGCCCCAGACGCTCGCCCCGATGGCCTTGGTGCCCTCGTCGGCCTCGGCCGTGAACCCGCCGCGATATCCGTGGTAATACTTGGTGATCATGCCGAGGGTCCCGACGCCGCCCAGCCCGTGCAGGTACTCGACGACGAGGGTCTTCGCCTTGTGCCGCCCGGCCCCGATGCCGGCGGGCGCGCCGCCCGTCCCGCCGCCGATCACCACGACGTCGTAGGCGCCGAGGACAGGCACGCTCCGCTCATTCGAGGGCACGGTCGCAACACCGCCTTGCGTCGGTCGGACGCCGCCGAGGAACTCGCGCACGTCTCCGCGCGTGGCGGGTTGGCCTTTCGTGCCGGCCAGGCGAACGCCGTCGAGTTTGCCGATTTGCTTCGCCTCGGCCGCCGCCGCTCGGCCGATGCGCGCACCGACGGCCATCAACGCCGTCGGGCGCAGCAAGCGCGCCGCCACGTCGCGCGGCACGTCGGCGCAGCCGCCAAGGACGTACAGCCGCTCGGGCGCCGCCGGCCGGAAGGCGTCGAGGTCGGCCTTCGCGGTGCCCGGCCACTCGCCCGTCATGCTCGCCCGGCCTTTGACGGAGTCGGGCGGGACCTGGAAGGGGATCTCCGAGGCGTCCAACTGCCGCGGGTGGAACGTGGCGTCGATGGCCTTCTGGTTCGCCTCGGCGAATGAGGCGTACGAAGAGTCGGCCATCGGAATCGTGAGCGTGTACTCGATGATTTCGGCCGACCCGAACTGAAGGCCGACCTTGCGGCCGGAGATGCCCCTGGCCTTCTGAACGTCGCCGCCGATGACGACGCGCTTGAACTCTTGCTTTCCCTTCGGGTACGGCCGGCACTCGGCCCCGGCGATCCGTGCGACGGCGGCCCGGTCGGTGGCGTCGATGATGGTCTTCGCGAGGACCGCCTGCCGCCCCGACCGGTTCGCCATGACGATGCCGGCCGGCTTGCCGGCGGCGTCGGTCAGCACGTCCGTCGCGTAGCAGCCGTAAAGGAACCGCACGCCGGCTGCCAGCAGCGCCTCGTCGAGCGTCTTCTTGATGTGCATCGGCCGCACGGGACCGCGACTGACGGGAGCGCCGGCGGCCGCAACGCCGGCGGGCGTCTGCCCCTTCGGTTGCAGGAGCATGATCTCGCCGAGAAGGATGCGCGGCGTGCCCTCGTCCCGTTTGAAACGGAAGCGTGTGTAGCGGACCTCCGCACCGATCGCCGCCGTCGCATTGATCGAGCCGCCGCCTGAAGCGTCGGGCCGCAGCGCGACGGCACGGGTCCACGTCTTTCCGTCGGCCGATGTCTCGACGGTCGCGCCGCCGAGGCCGAAATCGCCCGCGCGATGGAAAACAACGGCCCGAACCTCGGCCACGTCCTGCGGGTTGCCGAGGTCGCATAGAATCGTCACGTCGCCGTCGTACTGGACGCTGTGATTCTCGGGTGGCCCGAGAACGCCGTCGGTCAGGCGGGGGGGCCTCCGGTCCTTGTGGACACCGGCCGACGGCAGATCGGCCTCATAGGTGAAGGCAAGGGCACGCGGGTCCTTCTCGGCGGCCACCTCGCCGGTGTCGGAGAAGAGTTTGATCCCGAGCGGCGTGGGCGGGGTCTCTCCCTCTTCGAGCCACAGGCGTTTCGTCGCACAGATGTCCTCCCCCAGATACGTCCGCGGGGCCGCAAGGAAGACCGTGGCGCCGGCCTTTGCGGCAGCCACGGTCGCCTCGACCCCTGCGGTCGAACCGCCCACGACCACCACGTCTACGTCGTAGGCGACCGGGATCCGGCGCGCCGACTCGTTCACCACGGCCGCGCCTGCCGAAGCCCAGGCAGCAACCAGCACCGCGCCGGCCGCCATCGAGAGTGGGAGCCGATTCATCGTGTGTGCCTTTCCGATTGAAGACGTTCCCGCACAGTATAACCCGCTGCGCAAACGATTGAAACGCGCCGCGCAAGCGCGGCGGCTAACGGCCCGACAGCAGTTCGGGTGCCCGGTGAAACGCGCCGCGCAAGCGCGGCGGCTAACGGCCCGACAGCAGTTCGGGCGCCCGCTGAAACGCGCCGCGCAAGCGCGGCGGCTAACGGCCCGACAGCAGTTCGGCGCACAGCCTACTCCCGCCACTCAAACGGACGCGGGGCGATGAGGTACAGCCGCCGCACCGCCACGTTGCACAACAGGCCCAGCGCCAGGAAGGAACTGACGAGGCTCGACCCGCCGTACGACATCAGCGGCAGCGGAATGCCCGTTATCGGCATCAGGCCGATGCTCATCGCGATGTTCAGAAAACTCTGGGCCGCCACCAGCGACACCACGCCCACCACCAGGAGTTTGCCGTACGGTTCGGTTATCGAGAAACTGACGTCCACGCCCAACAGGCAGATGACGCCGTACAGAAGCACCACACCGGCCGCGCCGAGAAAACCGAACTGCTCGGCCAGCGTCGGATACAGAAAGTCCGTGTGCGCCTCCGGCAGAAAACCGTAACGGGTCTGCGTCCCTTCGAGCCATCCCCGGCCGGTCAGTCCGCCGGCCCCGACCGCCACCTTCGCCTGGAACAGTTGGTGACCGTAGCCCGCGAGCAGGCTTCCGAAGAAGAACCGCAGGGCGTCGAAACTCTTGGGCCCGTGGCCGGCGTCGAGGGCCACGAACAGGGCCTCCCGCGCCTCGGCGAACTCCCGTTTGTCCTTGCCCCACGAGACGGCCGTCGCCAGCCGCCACAACCGGAACCGCCACATGCCCGTGACCTCGCGCACCAGGTCGGCCTTTTCGGTGTGGGTCATCCGGGCGAGTCGCGAGGGGGGTGCGTGGTTGGCGGCCGCCGACGGGTTGTCGGGATCGGCGTCCTTCTTGTCCGCGGCGCCGTCCTCACCGTTCGAGTCCGGGGCCAGCGCGAAGTGCATGCGTTCGGCGCACCCGTGCAGCAGCCACGAGTCGATGCGCATCCGCTGATACCCGCGCATCGACGAGTAGAAGACGGGGACCATGACCAGCCCCATCGCGATGATCGCCACCAGATGCTTGCCGCGCGCGCCCGCCGCGAACAGCATCAGGAACAGGATCGGCAGGAACAGCATCGCGGTCCCCAGGTCTGGCTGGTACAGGATCAGCGCCGTGGGCACGAGCGCCATGACGAAGGGCACCAGCAGCCCGGTGAAGGTCCGATAGTTCTTGCGGAACCGCAGGTAATACGCCAGCGACAGGATGAAGGCGATCTTCATCAACTCCGACGGCTGGAGTTTCAGGCTCGTGGCCGGAATGTTAATCCACGAGTAGGCATAGTTGGTGGGATAGATAAAGCGCGCGATGGCCCAGCCGCGGTTCCGCATCACCGCCAGCACCACCAGGGCCAGCAGGCTGACCGCGTAAAGGGCGTAACTGTACTTCGCCAGGCGAACGTAACTCGGAACCAGGGCCAGGACGAACACCGCCACCGCGGCGCCCAGGAACACCGTCTGCTTGCCCGCGGGGGTACCCCAGAACGGGTCGCCTTCGCCGCCGGCCGTAGCCGCGTAGATGCCCGCGATGCCCAGCCCCGACAGCCCCAGCGCCGCCGCCAGCAGTAGCCACGGAAATCGGTAGAAATAGTCGGCTCGCAGCACGGGCGGTCGCCCCGATTCCGGACCCACGAGAAGCCGTCTTGTGAACGGCCAGGGCCCGAGAGTATAATGGCTGGCCGGTCGCGCGGCCAGGGATATGCGCGAAAGGTCCGCTTTGATGATGCAAGCACGGAGCCATCTCAGCAGACGCGAGCGCCACGGCTTGCCCAGGCGGGCCGTGGGCGTCTTTCTGGCGGTGGCCGTCGTGGCTACCGTCGCCGGAGGATGTTCCCGCTGGCACACACTAAACCGCCATCTGGACGCCATCGAAGACGACGACGCCCGCCGGATCGTCCGCGACGCCATCTGGGCGCACGGCTCGAAGTACCGGTGGGCCAACTGCGAGGTCCTGCGGGCCGAGGTCACCCGCACGGAACACCGTCCTCGCGGTGACGCCGACACCGACGAGGTCTGGCTGCTGGACCCGGTCGGCGGGCGTTTCCGCATCGAGACACCCGCACGCCGGGAGGTGACCGTCTTCGACGGATCGCGCCTGCGCATCTTCCGCAACGGGGTGGAAACGACCGACGTGGCGGCCCGAGGACGGGCGGCCGGCGATGCCAGGCTCGTCACCGAACTACTGCCGATGCCGCTCAGCCTCGCACGGCAGGGCCGCCGGATCACCTGCGCCGGCACGCGGACCGGACCCGGCGAGGCCCGCACGTGGCAGCGTCTCATGGTCACGTACGGCCCGGGCTCGGGTTACTCGGGCGACGACCGGACCGAGGTGGAGATCCGCAAGGGGGCCGGCCGCGTGGAGACCGTGGTCATCCGGTGGTCGGAAGACCCGTTCTTCGGGCGTCCGATGCGGGTGCGGATGGACGACTGGCATCCGGCCGACTGGCAGCCGGCCGACTGGCAGCCGGCCAACTGGCGTCCGGCCAACCGTCTCGTGGTCAGCCGGCGGTGGCGGCTGACGCCTATCGACGAGGCGGGCGCCCCGACCGGCCCGGTCCTTTACACGGTTCGCATCCGCCGTGTCGAGGTCGACCCGAAGGCGGGCCGGCAGCCCTTCCTGCCGCCGTAGGGGCCACGGCAGGATCACCCGGCCTGTGGGCGGTGGCCTTCCAGGGCCGCCACGTAACGCAGGAGCAACGAATGTCCGACTGGCAGGACCCGGAAGAGTTCCTCGATCAGGCCGACCGCCTGCTCGACGAGGGGGCGTACGAGGAGGCCCTGGCGGTGTGCCGCCAAGCCATCGAGGTCGCCCCCGACCTGCCCGATGCCCGCGCCATGGCCGGCCGGTGCCTGGCGTACCTGAACCGCGTGGACGAGGCGGAGCGCGAACTCTTGAAGGCCGTCGATACGGACCGCGACTGTGTCGAGGCGTGGTTCGGCCTGGCGTTCGTCTCGTGGCTCCGGGCCGACGACCGCGAGGCCGTCGGCCACCTCGAACGGGCCCGGCGCCTGGCCCCGGACGACGAGGCCGTCCTCGCCCAACTCATCGGGGCCTACGGCAACGTCGGACACTTCGACGAAGCCGAACGCCTGTACGAGGAGGCCGTCGGCATCCATCCCGAATCGGCCGAGATCCCGTATCACTGGGGTCTCGTTCTCTTCAGGCAGGGACAGTACGACCAGGCCATCGACGTTTGGCATCGGGCCGCCGAAGCAGACGACGAGTTTCCGGAACTTCACCTGTCGATGGCCCGGGCCTTTGCGGCGCGCGGCGACCTGGAGCGGGCCTACGAAGAACTCGAGCGCGAACTGGATCTGTACCCCGATTCGCGCGAGGCCCGCCTCGCCCTCGGCGGGTACCACGTCCAGCACGGCGAGGCGAAGCGCGCCGTCGAGATCTACCGGGAACTGCTGGCGGAGGCCGAGGACGATTCCCGCGTCCACCTGGACCTGGGCGTCGCCCTGATGCACCTGGGCCAGGACGCCAAGGCCCGCAAGCACCTGCTGCGGGCGCTGGAACTGAGCCCCTCCGACCCGCTCATTCTCTCGCACCTGACGAGCGCGGGCCACTCGCGGTCCGCCATGACCCGGGCCACACGCGTCCTGCGGCGAGCGCTTCGCGAAGAGCCGCACCGCGACGAACTCTACCGGAACCTCTCCTCGCTCTTCGCCGGGGAAGGGCGGTTCGACGAAGCCGAGGAACAGTTGCGCCGGGCCATGGCGTTCTCCGGCCGGGCCCACGAACTGGAGAACGACCTCGGCGTCCTCCTGGCCATCCAGGGCAAGTTCCGCGAGGCCCGCGACGCCTTCGACCGGGGCCTGGCTCGCCGCCCCGAGGACCTGCCCCTTCGGATCAACCGGGCCCTGATCGAAGCCGACCTCGGCCGGCGCGACGCCGCCCTCGAACAACTCGGCCGGATCGCCCGCGACAGCCCCGACAACCTCGACGCCCTCGGAAACCTGTCATCCGTCCTGCTGGAGGTCGGGCAGGTGGAACCGTCGCTGGCGGTGGCCGAACGGATGTGCCGCCTCGTCCCGTTCGACCCGCGCGGCTACTACCTGACGGGCCGGGCCCTGTACGACCTCGGCCGCTACGACGAGGCTGAGCAGGCCCTCGACCGCGCCGCCCGCCTTGACCCGATGCAGGTGGACACGGCCATTGCCCTGGGCATGTGCTACGCGGCGCTCGGGCGGCCGGCCGATTGCCTCCGCGTTTTTGAACGGGCCCGGCGGCTGGCGCCGAACGACCCCGACGTGCTGTTCAACCTCGGCCTGGCGTATGAAGACGCCGCCGCAACCGGCCGGGACGAGTCGCCTGCGGCCGCCGGCAAGACGACCGTCAGCACCGACGATGCAGTCGCCCTGTATCGCCGCGTTCTCCAACTAGCCCCATCGTATGAGGCCGCCCGCGAGCGGCTCGAGGCCCTCGGGCCCGGGGCCGAACCCTCGTAAGCCGCGCGGGGCAAGCCCCGCGGCTAACGGGGGCGCTGCGCGGGGCAAGCCCCGCGGCTAACGGGGGCGCTGCGCGGGGCAAGCCCCGCGGCTAACGGGGCCGCCGCGCGGGGCAAGCCCCGCGGCTAACGGGGGCGCTGCGCGGGGCAAGCCCCGCGGCTAACGGGGCCGCCGCACGTTGATTTCGCCGCCGGCCGCGGCTAACGGGGCCGCCGCGCGTTGACTTCGCCGTTGGCCGCCCCTATACTCCGCCCGATGCGTTTCGGGGCCACCATCGCGACCTGTCTTCTGGCGGGCCTGGCCGTTGCCCTGGTCGGCTGCGGGGGACCGTCCGGCGGCAGGTTCGGCCCCATCAACCTCAAACCGATGGCGCCGAAGGACGGCGCGACCCCCAAGACGATGTACCAGGTCCGGACCGTCTTTCTTCAGCACAGGCTCCGCCCCGACGCGCCGATAGAGGACGTGTGGCGCCTTCTCGGCACGGGCAACGTGCCGCATGAGAAACGGGCCCTCTGGGAAGCCAACGACCTCCGCCTCGGCGACGGCGCCAACCTGGCGGCCGAACGGCTGAACGAGTTGCTGGCCGAGACTCCCGACCGCACCGCCAAGGTCCGCGACTTGGTGGTTCCCGAGAATCTGGACTTCGCGATCGCCCTCGGGCAGGAGCGCGAAGCCATCGACCTCGTGTGGACCGACGCCGCAGGCCGCCTCGTCGGCCGCCACTTCGACGAGGCCGCCACCCGGCTCCGCGTCGTCTGCCGCCACGACCCGTCCGACCCGGCCGCCGTCCGCATCGCCCTCGTGCCGGAGGTGCAGTACGGCAAGGAGCGGATGCGGTGGGTCCGGACCGGGCAGGGGCACGTCCAGAAGATGGGTCGGTCCTCGTGCGTGCTGTCTGACCTTGCGGCTGAGGTGCGGCTGCCGCCCGGAAGGCTGCTCGTGATCGGCCCGACATCGCCCACGGCCGGGCCCGGCATCAGTTTCGGCGGCGCCGGCTTCTTCCATCGCCGCGGCCCCGACACGTGGCAGGGGACCATCATCCTCACGGCCCAGCGCACCGTGCCCGGCAAGGCGCCCCGAAGCGGCAAGATCCCGTTCCTGCCGCCGGCCAAGCCCAGGCCCGGGACGGGCAAAGCCGGTAAGTAAAGCCGGCTTTACTTACGCGCAGGCACGCCCCGCCAAGTAAAGTCTTCGACCAGACAGCAGCCTTACGGCGAGCGCGCCCCCGTCTCGCGGGCCACCAGAGCGCGGTAGGCGTCGGCGATCGTTCGCGTGACGGGGCCCGGCTTTCCCCCGCCGATCTCGCGGGCCTCGACGCGTGCGACCGGCATGACCTCCATGATCGAGTTCGTCAGGAAGACCTCGTCGGCTTCCAGGAGGTCGTGGACCGTCCGAGCCCGCTGCTCGGCCGGCACATCCACCTCGGCCGCAAGTTCCAGCACGGCGGCGCGCGTGATGCCCGGCAGCAGCCCCTCCTCGACGGGCGGTGTCAGCAGGCAACCGTCCTGGACGAGAAAGACGTTCGAGATGGCGCCCTCTGCCAGGCGGTTCTTCGTGTTGAACCGGATCGCCTCGGCCGCCCGAGCGCGGTGCGCGTCGCGCAGCGCCAGCAGGTTCGTCATGTACCCGGTCGTCTTATGGTACGTGGCGGGGTCGGATTCGTTGACGCGGATGTCGGAGACGACGACCGTCGCGCCGCTCTCGTAGAACTCCGTCGGATACGGCGTCATCGACCCGGCCGCAACGAGGAGCGTGGCGGGCGGTGCCTCATCGTCCTGGAGGTCGGCCTCGAGCGCGCCGCGTGTGGCCGTGATCCGCAGCCGCGCCTCCCCCGATAGACCGGGGTTCGCCTCGACCAGATGGTCGATGATTCCGGCTATCTCTCCGTCGGTTTCCCGGACGAAGATCCGCAGGACGCTGCCGCTTTCGCGCAGGCGCTGAAGGTGGGCGGCAAGCCGGAACGGCGTCCCGCCGTAGGTCCTGAGCGTCTCGAACAATCCCGCCCCCAGCAAGAGGCCTGCGTCGAGCGCCGAGACCCGGGCCTCGGCCATCGGGACGTAGTCCCCGGCGACGTACATCACTCGGGTGTCGGGCATTTCGCCTTGGCCTTTCGCATCACGCCGTCAGTCCGAGGGCCGCAAGAAGCGCGCGGGCCTTGTCGTTGGTCTCGTCGAACTCAGCCTCGGGCTCCGAGTCGGCCACCACCCCGCCGCCCACCTGAAGGTGCACCTTCGGCCCGGCCGTAAGGAGCGTCCGGATGACGATGTTCAGTGCACACCGTCCGGCCGGCTCGTCCTCGGTGGGCGGGGCCACGTACCCGATGGCGCCCGTATAGACGCTGCGGCGGGTGGGTTCGAGTTGGGCGATGATCTGCATCGCCCGGACCTTCGGCGCGCCGGTGATCGAGCCGCCGGGGAACGTCGCTTTCACGAGGTCGGTTACGTCGCGGCCGGGGTGCAAGCGGCCCTCGACCGTCGCGACGGTGTGAAAGACGGCGGTGTAGGCCTCCAGGGCGCGCGGTTCGGTCACGCGGACGGTGCCGTAGGAGCAGACGCGGCCGATGTCGTTTCGCTCCAGGTCAACGATCATGACGAGTTCGGCCTTGTCCTTTTCGGCGGCGAGAAGAGCGTGGGCCATGCGGCGGTTGAACGCCGGCGCGCCGGTGTCGTCCTCCGGTTGCCGCGGCCTGGTGCCCTTGATCGGCCGCGTGACGACCCGCCCGCCCGCGAGGTCGAGGAACAGTTCGGGGCTGCTCGAGAGGACCGCCCGCCCCTGTCCGAGGCCGACGTACGCCGCATACGGCGCCGGATTGTGCCGCCGCAGCCGAAGGTACAGGTCGCTCGGCCGCTGGTAGGCGTGCCCCGGCCGGTCGGTGCGCGGCTCCCGCGCCACGGTGAACCGGCGGCTCAGGTTCACCTGGAAGATGTCGCCGGCGGCGATATAGTCGCGGGCACGGGCTACGGCCGCAAGGTACTCCTCGCGCGTGAAGTTGCAGGCCAGGTCCCCTGAGTCCCGCACATCGGGCGGGCGCGACCCGCGCGCGGGACAAGCCCCGCGGCTAACGTGAAGCGCGCGGCGCAGCGCCTCGGCCGCCGGCCCGTCGGCGCCCACGAGATACGCCTGCTCGTCCCGGTGATCGAGCACCAGGACCGTCTCGTACAACCCCAGCCACAGGTCCGGCAGGGCGATGTCGCGACGGGGCGAAAGGCCCGACGTCGGCTCCACGTAGAGCCCTAAATCGTAGGCGAAGTAACCGTAGAGGCCGGGGCCGAACGGCAGCGTGTCTGCCGCGCCTGCCGCCTCGATCCTCACAACCGCCAGCGCCTCGCGAAGCGCCGCGAACGGGTCGTGCGCCACCTCCATCCGGACGCGGCCGCCCGGCTCCAGCAGCCGTGTCACGTCGCCCTGATGCACCAGGACCGCCGACGGCTCGGCCGCCAGGACGCTCCACCGCGCCAGGTCCTTCCCTGAGCCCGTCGAAGGGGCGGCAGGGCCGGCGGCGCTGTCGAGCCACACCGGGTTGCGACGGTCGGCCAGAGGCGCGAACACCGCCTCCACGTCGGCCGGCCACGGGACCGGACGCACCGCAGAGCGAATCGCGAAACCGTGCATGGCGCCGGCGCGGCTCATGGGCGGATCGACTCCCGCGATATGCCGCGTGGGTGCAAAGCACCCACCATACGGCTGATAGATATTCCGCGTGGGTGCAAAGCACCCACCCTACGGCTGATAGTTCGGGTCCTCGACGTGGACGATTTGGCCGTCGATCCGCAGCCGCCCTTCGGCAAAGAGGCGGATCGCCTCCGGGTACGCGATGCATTCCTCGCGGAAGACCCGGGCCGCGAGCGTATCGGGCGTGTCTTCGGCGAAGGCCGGCACCGCCCGCTGGAGGATGATCGGCCCCGCGTCGTACTCGTTGTTCACGAAATGGACCGTGCATCCCGAGACCTTCCCGCCCCGTGCCAGCACCGCCTCGTGCACGTGATGGCCGTACATTCCCGTGCCGCCGAACGACGGCAAAAGCGCCGGGTGAATGTTCATCACGCGGCCGAGATAGCGCTCCGGGAGAATCCAGTACGAGAGGAAGCCGGCGAGGCACACGAGGTCGACTTCGGCGTCATCGAGGATCTGGACCATCGCCTCGGAGTACGCTTCGACCGACTCGAACTCCTTGGGACGGACCAGGTGGACGGGCAAGCCGGCGGCCTCGCCGATTTCAATGCCACGGATGTCCGGCCGCGACGCGATGACGAGGACGACCTGGGCGAGGCCCGCGAGGCTGCCGCCGTCGATATGGCCGAGGAAGTTCTCCAGCGTCCTGCCGGAGCCGGACAAGAGGACGCCGAGCCTGAGGGCCTGGCCTGAGCCTTGCCGAAGGGGTTTTGGCATGGTCGTACTTTCTCGGATTGTGACGGCCACGAGGCTACGCCTTTTCG
>Ga0307427_1000987_pt1 | contig 15553 bp, 9 predicted proteins | sample SalMarWE160190MG_FD_202162 | JGI IMG/M metagenome (GOLD analysis project Ga0307427, IMG submission 202162) | Salt marsh sediment microbial communities from the Plum Island Ecosystem LTER, Massachusetts, United States - WE1603-190 | ecosystem: Environmental > Aquatic > Marine > Intertidal zone >... | reverse complement strand
CTGCCTCGGTTTCTACCGCCATTCTTGCAATGACTTCTTGAACCATCTGGAATTGACTAATTTGTCGATTGAATTGCACCCGTTGGGTCGCGTATTTGACGCTCTCGTCAATAAGGGCCTGGCAGTTGCCTACCGCACGTGCAGCTGCTGTTAGACGGATATTATCGAAACATTTCATCATAATCTTAAAGCCTTGCCCTATTCCACCAAGCAGGTTATCGGGAGGCACTCTGATATGATCGAAGAAAATCTCTGCGGTGGGAGCTGCTCGCCATCCGAGCTTCTCTAAATCTGGAGAAAAAGAGATCCCCAGAGTATTCATGTCAACTATAAATGCAGATATTCCGTGATGTCTTAGTTCAGGATTAGTGTATGCGAACGTGAGCCCTATGTCGGCGACCTGAGCAAAGCTGATCCATGTCTTGGTTCCATTTATTATGTAGTGACCGCCATCCTTAGTCGCAGTAGTGGTCATTGCAGCGGCATCACTTCCAGCATCTGGCTCACTGACAGCAAGACATCCAAGCCATTCGGCGCTTACAAGTTTAGGTATATATTTCCTCTTCTGCTCTTCAGTCCCAAACTCAAGGATGGTTCTTGCTGTTCCCATCGTTTGTGTATTAAAAGCGACCCCGAGAGAGCAACTCGCTCGGGCAATTTCCTCACAGACAAGAACATGTGCAATGAAACCCATATTGTTTCCCCCATACCTATCGGATATGGAACAACCAAAAAAGCCTAATGCCCCCATCTTGGTAATAGTTTCCCTTTTAAATGTACGAGCCCTTTCGTCAGCAGATGCAAAAGGGGCAATTTCTTTGTTGGCAAAGGTTCTTGCTACATTTTGCGTTGATCTGAGTTCCTCAGTGAGTTCAAAATCTTGCATATTTTTTCTTTACCAAGGTTTGGTATCTTTCCTTTCTATAAAATTAGTGGGTGAATTGCTTTAAACAAGCAATTCTTATCACTTACTCAATGAGTTCTAACAAATTTTGTGCATAGCAAAGATCAGTACCCGCAATGCAAAAAGGGACATTGTTCCTAAAACAACTGAAATATGTCAGTGACCTGTGGAAATCATTCTAATTTCGCCAACTAACTTTTACCTACTCCTTCTTTATTTAATATCTGCCACGATATGGATGCTAAATCAAGTCTTATCAAAAGATATCAAAAGTTGATTTAGAACCAACATTCCCCTTTGTTTACACTATAAACCATCCTGTTGTAGCGGGATGGGCCAAAGTTTGATATGCGGGTTGGGTAGATATTTAAATTGCCCGGATGAATAAAGTTCAAATGACAAAACCCAAATGTCAAATGTCAAAATTATTCCCTCCGGCTGTCTTAAGCAGAGTACGGTTTCGATGCCCGTTTTGTTTCTCGGCCCCCCTGACCCGAGATCGTTGGAAAATAATTTGGTCGTTGTAATATTTCACAAGCAAGGTCTATATATGCATGCTTTACGATCCAGACCCGCCTGTCCCGATTATATCGGGACAGGCGGGTCTGGGCCAGGGACTTAGTGGCTCAATATTTACAAGAAAAAAGGGTTTTACATTCCTTTAGCCACTCAATAGCAGAGGTGGTTTGGGCAATTTTAAAAGAATGAAGGGCTTTTTGAAACTCATCCATAATCTTTTCTTTTGGAGGCTGTATAAAATGTAGTTTTTCCTGCAAAATTTCGATCTGTTTATCAATAATATCTGTGGCTCTCTTTAATTTAAGCTCCTTAATAAAAAAGAGCTTGGCCATAAATTCTATGCGCAGGTTGCGTACATGATTGACTGGAGAGTAAATCCAATTTAGAAACCCTTCTTTACCTGTTTGGGTGATGGAAAATATCTTTTTTGCTGGCCTATTATCCTGCCATTTCTCCTTTGATATCACCACCCCATTTTTTTCCATCCTTTTCAATAAGGCATAGATCTGGCTCATACTTAAGCGCCAGAATTGATCCATGTGAGATGAGAAATAGATATGCATCTCATAACCATGTTTTGGGCCGGCCATGAGAATACCGAGCAGGGCATATTCTGGTGACAATTTAAAGCTCATAATGGCTCATTATTTTATTCATTTTAATACTATTCCAAATTGGAATAGATTTCAATACAAAATAGTAGTGTTTATATGAAAGAAACTTGAAACTTGAAACTGGAAACTAGATAAGAAGGCATTCTACCTCCTTATTAAATGACTAACTCATGACGAGAAATTTTTTCATGCTTCGTTGTGGACGAACTGCCACGTGAGTTCCTAAGAAAGTATTTTATAAAAAAGGATATCGAGATACAATTTTAAATAGGTTTTAACATCTATCATCTGCAGCGAGAAGGTAATTGACAAATAGAGGAATAATTGATAATTAGCTTGTGGAGTTTGTAGAATTTGGAGGATTTTATGTCTGATAAATTTTATCGCTTAGGTTGTGACATTGGTGGCACATTTACCGATTTTGTCTTACTTAATGACCAGACAGGAGAAATACAGATTAACAAGTGCCTGACTACTCCGAGCGATCCCTCGGATGCCGTGGAAGAGGGAATAAGAGAGATGGAGCAAAAAACCCCTGGCTTTATAGGTAAGCTCGATGAAGTGATACATGGCACAACTCTTGTCATCAATTCAATCATAGAGAGAAAGGGAGCGAAAACCGGACTCATCACCACAAAGGGTTTCAGGGATGTCCTGGAGCTTGGCAGGGAGATCCGATATGCCCCATATAATATCTTTTCTGAATTCCCGAGACCATTGATCCCGAGGAGATTCCGCTTAGAGGTTAATGAAAGGATTCGGAGCAATGGCGAGGTATTGAAACCCCTGGATCCTGAGGAGGCAAGAGAGGTTGTAAGGCAATTGATCGAGATGGGCATTGAGTCAATTGCTGTCTGCCTCCTTAACTCTTTTGAGAACCCGGCTCATGAATTGATGATCAAGGATATCATACATACGCAAGCCCCAAAACTTTCGCTTTCAATTTCTTACGAAGTCTTACCACAGATAAGAGAATATGAAAGAACAAGCACGACAGTGACAAACGCCTATGTAAAGCCTTTAACAGGGAGGTATTTATCCAAACTTTCTGAGAGATTAGAGACCATTGGTTCTACAGGCAAGCTTTTTATCATGCTTTCGAGCGGTGGCGTCACATCAGTTGAAACAGCGGCGGAGTTTCCAGTAAGGATTATTGAGTCAGGACCAACAGCAGCCGTTATCTCAGGTCAATATTATGGAAAGCTTTTTGATATCCCTGAAATGTTTTGTTTTGACATGGGAGGCACCACAGCAAAATCATGCTTAATTCAAGGGGGAGTTGCTGGTGTAGTTCCCACCTTTGAGGTAGGAAGAATTCAGAGGTTCATGAAGGGGAGTGGCCTCGCCATTCAGGTGCCGGTTGTTGATTTGATGGAGATTGGGGCCGGAGGTGGCAGTATTGCTAAGATGAGCAAACTGGGAACTCTACAGGTTGGGCCAGAGAGTTCCGGAGCAGATCCAGGGCCTATTTGTTATGGAAGGGGAGGTGCTGAGCCAGGGGTGACTGATGCCGATCTGTTGTTAGGTTATTTGGACGAGAACTACTTCTTGGGTGGAGAAATAAAGCTTGACAGGGAGGCTGCGAGGCGTGGCATAGAGGAAAAGATTGCCAGGCCATTGGGTGTTCCATTCATGCAGGCTGTATGGGGTGTCCATGACCTTATTAACGAAACTATGGCTGCAGCAGCTAAAACACATATTGCAGAAAAAGGTGGTAATCCAAAGGTTGCAACTCTTGCTGCCTTTGGTGGAGCAGGTCCAGTACACGCCTATGGGTTGGCTAAAAAATTGGGATCGCCTCACCTAATAGTTCCGCCGAATGCTGGTGTTGGTTCGGCCCTTGGCTTTTTTACTGCACCAAGGGCATTTGATCTGGTGAGGAGCCATAAAGTTGCTCTTAATGCGGCTGATTTCGATGAAATCGAGAAGATTTTTAAAGAGATGGAGGCAGAGGGGGCTAAGACTCTACAGAAGTCCGGTTCAGAGGAACACATTACATTTGAGCGATCTGTGGATGTTCGCTTTGTGGGACAAGGCTCTGAAACCAATATCCCTATCCCTGAAAGAAATTTCATGGAAGTAAAAACAGAAGATGTGAGAACACGGTTTGATGAAATATATAAAAAGCTATACGGCAGAACCTATCCTGATTCTCCAGTGGAGTTTATCAACTTCAAGGTGAGAGCGAGCCTTCCAGAACGGCTTCTAAGGCTGCCTAAGGCCACAAAAAAGATAGCGTCTTTCAAAGATGCGATAAAGGGCCAACGTCAGGCATACTCCGGGATTGCTAAGGATTTTATCCCTTACACTGTTTATGACCGGTACAAATTGTACCCTGGTATAAAATTTCAAGGCCCTGCAATCATTGAAGAAAGAGAATCAACGGTTATTGTTGGAGAAGATGCGCCTATCGCTGTAGATGACTTTGGCTTCCTATGGATAGATTTATAGTTGACAGGATTTACAGGATTAACATGATTTATTCCTAACTTATATCCAGTCAATCCAGTCTATCCTGTCCAAAAAAAGGAGTAATGAAATGGGACAGAAGTTTGATCCTATAACGTTAGAGATACTCTGGCGGAGATTGATTTCTATTGTGGATGAGGCGGACAGCACGGTTGCACGCACGGCCTTTTCAAGCTTGCTGAGAGACGCCCATGACTATACAAATATGTTCACTGACGGAAAAGGGAGAGAACTTGCCCAGGGCACCTTTGCGACCCCTGGCCAGTCTGGGGCTATGGCCTTAGGAATCAAGAATCTTGTTAATAAGTTGCCTTCAGATAGTTACAGGCCCGGAGATGTGTTCATAACGAATGATCCATGGGCCCTTGCTGGACATTTAAACGATGTCTGTGTAATGAGCCCCATTTTTTATAAGGATAGACTGACGTCTTTTACGGCCTGTGTTTTCCATCATTCTGACATCGGTGGACGTGTATCATCTGATAATCATGATGTATATGAGGATGGCCTCTTCATACCGCTGGTGAAACTCTATGATGGTGGAACTCTTAATGAGGCTATAATTGAAATGATTCGCTGGAATGTTCGCACTCCTGATGAGGTAATAGGCGATATCCGTTCACAGATAGCAGCAAATCACGTGTGTGCAGAAAAGATATGTCAGATGCTTGAAGAGTATAACATGGATGGCCTTGATGATCTGGCGGATGATATTATCAGCCGCACAGAAAAGAGTATGAGGACAGCCATTGATAAAATATCTGATGGAGTTTATCGGGCTGAAGGGATTGTGGAACAGATGGAGGGCAAAGAGGATGTTGTCATAAAGGTGGCTGTTCAGGTAAAAGGAAGCGATATAATGGTGAACCTTGATGGTTCTTCTCCCCATGTGGACTGGGGTGGCAATGTTGTGTACAATTTTACCTATGCCTATGTATTTATGGCCATTAAGAGTATATTTGACCCGGATATACCTAACAATGACGGCTGCGCTGTGCCTATCACCATGAAGGCGCCCAAAGACAGTGTGGTTAACTGTACATTCCCGGTAGCTGTTGCTGCGAGAATGCAGGTAGGACATTTTCTGACTGAGATAATATACAGGGCCTTAGCAAAGGCTATACCTGACAGGGTTCTTGCAGGAAGTGGTGGAACCCCTGCAACAATGAATGTTTTCTACGGAAAGAGAAACGATGGAACACCGTGGCATTCGGTGATTATCAGGGGTGGTGGTATGGGTGCCAGCTCTACAAGTGATGGTTGTTACGATTATATATTCCCTGCCAATGGAGCCAATACGCCTATCGAAATATTCGAGAGTGATACACCGCTTATAGTAGAAATGAGGGGTCTTTTAAGTGATTCAGGTGGGTTGGGTAAAATGAAGGGAGGCCTCGGAAGATGTGTGGTTTTCAGGGTTCCTGACGATGAATATGCCCCAACTCCGCCAGTGAATCTGGGAATTCAGTCTGGGAGATATCGCTATCCTCCCGAGGGTCTATTTGATGGCAAGGACGGATCAAAGGCACAGTTCCTGATAAATGGGGAGCCAGGGAATCCTTATGGTTTGACACAATTACAGCCCGGTGATATAGTTGTCATGGATGCCGCAGGTGGAGGAGGGTATGGAGACCCGCTGGATCGTGATCCGGAATTAGTTGAAAGTGACGTCACTGATGGATACGTGAGTTTAGAGAGTGCGACAAAAGACTATGGTATCGTGATCAATCCTGACACTATGAAGGTAGAAGTGGATGCAACTCAAAGGCTACGAAAGTCCTTAAAGAAGGCATAATTGTAAAATCTTATCTTCAACGTGGTGGTTCAAAGAACATCTTCTTTCATTCTATTTATAAACCGCATGACATTTCTATTGACTCCTGATAGGCTGAAAGTGTGTTTTTGAATACATTGTATAATGTGCACAATTGCCTCAACCAATGAATAAATTTATCTATTTAGATAATGCTGCTACTTCATTCCCCAAACCTCCCCAGGTCATGGAAGCCATGATTCACTATATGAAGGAAGTAGGGGCTAATCCGGGTAGATCAGGACATCAATTATCTCTTGATGCGTCCCGTATCGTACAGCACACCCGTGAAAGTCTCGCAAGCCTATTCAATAGTACCGACACGACGCGTATTGTATTCACGATGAATGCAACCGAGTCAATCAATATCATTATTTATGGTTTCCTCAATCCAGGTGATAATGTCATTGTCTCAGCAATGGAACACAATTCGGTCATGCGACCCTTACAACATCTGGAGGAGAATTCTGTTATCACAGTGACAATAGTCCCCTGTGACAATAAAGGATTTCTTGATATTGATCAATTGCCGAGGCTTATAAAAAAAAATACCGCGCTCATGATTTTAAACCACGCATCAAATGTGTGTGGTACCATTCAGGATGTAAGGGCTGTAAAAAGGACTATTGGTTACATTCCACTGCTGGTAGATGCTGCCCAAACAGCCGGGTGTTACCCAATCGATGTTACGGCTGAGGGTATTGATTTTCTGGCCTTTACCGGGCACAAAGGGCTTTTAGGACCTCAAGGGACCGGAGGCTTATACATTCGAGAGGGCTTGACAGTCCGACCTTTGAAACGGGGGGGAACAGGCAGCATTTCTGAAAAGATCCAACAGCCAGATTTTTTACCGGACGCCCTCGAGAGTGGAACCCAAAACAACGCTGGCATTGCAGGACTTGGTGCAGGGGTTGACTTCATTTTAAAAGAGGGAGTCAATACAATAAAAAATCATGAGGAGTCCCTCACCTCAGCGATGCTCAAGGAATTATACGACGTGCCTGGCCTCACAATTTATGGACCACTTAAGGCTGAGCGCCAAACGGCAACCGTATCCGTAACATTTGATTCTATTTTACCTACCGGATCTGATCATGCATTTAGCGGTTGTGGATCAATAAATTTGGCATGGATGGAGGAGGGCATCCCTATAACCGATGTCGGCACTATCCTTGATATAGAATATGACATCTTTGTGAGGGTAGGTTTGCATTGCGCTCCCTTGGCGCACAAAACCCTTGGTACCTATCCTGAAGGAACAGTTCGGTTTAGCATGGGATATTTCAATACCTTACAAGATATTGAATATGTTACAAAGGTAATCAGAAAGATTGCTGAAAAATAGATCCCTCAGAAACTGCTCAATAATTTAATAGTATAGGAATTTCCTTTTTTAGACAGGATAGACGGGATGTTCTGGATATAAAGAATATAAAAAGATCTTGTTAATCCTGTCAATCTTGTCAAAAAAGTTCCCCGACATGTCGGGGCTAAGTTCAGGAAGGGCAAAATAACTACTGTTGTTCCTTATTTTCCTTTAAGGCTGCAAGGACCTTCTCAGGTGTTATGGGGAGATCTCTTATCCTGATCCCTATAGCATCGTACACAGCATTGGCAATGGCTGGGGCAGTTGGAACAAGCCCAGGCTCACCAATTCCCTTGGCTCCAAAGGGCCCATCCTCATCTCCTGGCTCAATCACAATCGGCTCCACAGGGACAACATCCTTGGCAGTAAGCATCTTATAATCACGAAAATTAGGGTTCATAACCCTTCCTTTTTCTAGTTTTATCTCCTCCGTAAGGGCGTACCCTGTTCCGATATAGGCCGCACCATAGATTTGACCTTTTACAAGTGTTGGGTTTATTGCCTTTCCCACGTCGTGAGCAGCAAAAAGATTGAGAATTTTTACCTTTCCAGTTTTTTCATCCACCTCTACCTCAACACCGGTCGTGCCAAAGGCATAGGTCAGTGAAAGATTTCCCTTCATTTCTCTGTCCAGCATTTCTGTAGGTGGATCGTAAAACGACTCAGCTACTACTACCTTGCTCTCTCCTATTCCTACATGGAGTCCGCTCCTTAAAATTTGGCTCACCTCAACCTTGAAGTAAGGATGATCAGGAGCCGTTGTGGGAAAAACCATCCTGTCCTTTATATCCAGTTTTTCAGGGCTTGAAATCAGGTTGTAATCAAGGTCCGGTTCCACGAAATCTGGATCCTTCCTCTTTTTACGCTTAAAACCGCCCTTAATTAACTTAGGCATTTGTTCAACAGCCATCTCAAGGATCTCTTTCTTTACCTTCTCACAAACCATTATCGCGGCATTGCCCGCCATGAAGGTATGACGGCTTGCATGGGTTCCTGCATCCCACAAGCACAATCCTGTATCACCAAAGGTTAAGGAAATATCCTCGGGTTTAAACCCCAGTGCTTCTGCAATAATCTGAGAAATCACCGTGGGAGAACCCTGGCCCTGATCCGTTCCACTCTCCAGCACGTCTATATGCCCATTTTGATCTACCTTAATCATCATGCCATGGCCATCAGATAAATATACCCTTGCACCACCTGCAACATGAATAAGGGAGGCCATCCCAACGCCTCTACTCTTCTGTTTTCTCTTCTTTTCGCTCCAGTTGAGCCGTTTCTTTACAGAATTTATACATTCTTCCAGACCGCAAGAGGTTATTTTTAGCCTCATAGGTGTTACATCACCCGATTGATTACAGTTAATCAGTCTGAATTCTGCCGGGTCAATACCGGCTTTTTCAGCCAGCCTATCCATTGAAGTTTCCACAGCAAAGGTGGCTTGCGGATTCCCATACCCCCTCATTGCCTGGCAGTAGATATTATTGGTATATACACATGTGGACTCAAAAGAGACGTTGGGCACGCGATAGAGTGAAGACATGGGCATCATCATAACCGATGGGGTTGTGACACCCCAGGAGGTATAAGCCCCATTGTCCAGAATAGCCTCCGCCTTCCTAAAGGTAAGCCTGCCTTCCTTGTCACACCCTTGTTCTATGGTAAAGCGTGCAGGCTGTCGTGGCGGCAATGCTCGGAATTCTTCTTCTCGAGTAAATAGTATCTTTACCGGTCTTCTGGTTTTAAGGGCGAGCTGGATGCTTATAAATTCGTAGATATCTGTATCCAGTTTGGTCCCGAAACTCCCGCCTACCACGGCATTGACAACCCTCACATTTTTTCCTTTAAGGCCGATAGCAGCAAAGTACTCCGTAATCCTCTGTTTGTCATGAAAAACAACATTAGTTTGATTGTACAGGGTTAAGTTATTATTCATATCAAACTCGGCTACGCATCCACTCGTCCCCATGCAACATTGATTCACCCAGGTAGTACTCAGACTGTCTTGTATGATGTATGCCGAGTCTTTGCGACCTTGCTCGATATCTCCGGCCTTAAATTTCCAGGGCATTGGTATTATATTGCTCTTGATAGGCTTCCCTCTTGCATCCACCTCATGGACAAGGGTTGCTCCTCCCTTCATCGCCTCAATGGGATCAAAGACTGCTGGTAATTCCTCGTATTCCACCTCGATCAAATCTAACGCTTCCTCTGCTATCTCCTCGCTGATGGCAGCAACGGCAGCTATCTCATCTCTAAACTGACGAACTATATCTTTCTTAAGCACTGTCTGATCCTTTAAGAATCCGACCCGGACATCTGGAATGTTATAACCGGTCAAAACCGCTCTTACACCAGGTAGCTTTTCTGCTCTGGAGGTATCAATCATTTTAATCCTTGCATGGGCATAGTTACTGTAAAGTATCTTCCCATAAAGCATTCCGGGGCGTTTGAGATCATCGATATAGATAGCTCTTCCTGTTACCTTGTCAACTTCTATTGTCCTCGGAATGTTTTTTCCTACATACAAAAGCTCGGACATAACTTCCTCCTATGAAGATCAATTGTAAACGTTCAAAGGTTCATATTTAATTCCTGTCCGACGCCTGCCTGACCCAATATAATCAGGACGGTAATGATTGGCAGGCGAGGTTGAGGGTTCCATATAGAGCTTTCGTATCAGCAGTTCAGATTCTCGCTCAACACTGAATCGCTCAACCCATGAACGGTTACGATTATTTTTCCTGCTTGATCATTTCTGCAGCCTTCTCTATGGATTCGACAATTTGAACGTAGCCAGTACAACGACAAAGGTTGCCAGCTATGCTTGCCCTGATTTCATCTTCCGTTGGATCAGGATTATGATCCAGAAGGGCCTTTGACGACATGATCATCCCTGATGTACAAAATCCACACTGAACGCCATTGTTTTCAAGGAAGGCCTTTTGAAGGGGATGCAAGGTTCCATCCTTACTTGCAACTCCCTCAATAGTGGTAACTGATTTACCCTCTACTTCAAGTATTGGATAGATGCATGAGTTTATTGCGTCCCCATCTATAATGACTGTGCAGGCGCCACATTCACCTACCCCACATCCTTCTTTTGCACCAGTTAATTCAAAGTATTCGCGCAATGTCTTCAAAAGTGTCCAGTTCGGCGGCACTTCGGCCGTTACAAGATCACCATTTAATGTAAAAGAAACCGATACTTTTTTCATCCACAGTTCTCCAATTAGCTAACGTGCCCTTTCCATAGCAACTATTGCCATTCTCTGGACGAAGAGTTCCACCATATCCCTTCGATACCAGGCCTTTCCACGGATACTGTCCCTGGCCTTGCATTCCTGGGCGGCAGCCTTGCCTGCTTTTTCGAGAATCTCGCCGTCCACCTTGTTTCCCTTTAGGATGGCCTCGGCATTTTTTGCCCGCATGGGCGTAGGAGCCACAACCCCCAGACCAATCCTTGCTTGGGTGCAGGTTTGCATATCATCGTCAAGACTGATCAAAACAGCCACACCCAGAATAGGCAATTCCATTGCGGCTCTTCGAGTGTGTTTCCAATAGGCCGCCCCTGTGTGGGGAGGGAGCTTCGGAATAAGAAATTCCAAAAGGATTTCGCCACTTTTAAGAATGGTTTTTTCTGGACCGATAAAGAAATCTTCAAGTGCTATAATCCTTTCCCCTTTGGGACCTATTACCCGAACCTCAGCACTCAGGGTGATCAATGGGATCGCACCATCAGCCGATGGAACTGCATTAGCGATGTTCCCACCAATGGTTGCCACATTTCGAATCTGAACAGAGCCGATATTTTCTACAGCGTCAGTCAGAATGGGGAATTCCTTCCTGATGATTGGAGAGAGTTCCAACATCCGATGAGTAACCATAGCGCCTATTCTCAGTTCTCCATTCTCATAGATAATATGGTCAAAACCATGAAGGTGCCTGAGGGAAATCAGATACTGGGGGCTGATTTTGCCCTCCTTGATTTTAACTATGACATCTGTCCCACCAGCGATGTATTTTGCCCCTTCCCCATAGCTTTCGTGAAGGGAGATGGCCTCGTTGGTGGTGGTAGGCATGAGGTATTCGAAATCATTCACTTTCGTTCCCCTTTTGAATTAAGTTTGATTATTTAATTATTCCTTTTCTCGCCAATCACAAATAATGGACGCACAATGAAGTCGGTGAGTTATAGACTGAAAATTTTCGCTCAAACATTGGGTTTTAGTATTTCTCATTAGTCCTATATAACCCCCTTTTCCTTGAATGTGGCCAGATCACTATCAGTGTAACCGAGCACAGTAGAGTATATTTCACTGTTATGTTCCCCGAACCTGGGTGGAAAAGAGAGACTGTTATCAGAATCTTTGAGAAATGGTGTTACAAAAGGTGGTGGCGCAAGTGTAAGCTCGAGTCCTGATTTAGGATCCTTTGATTTAAGAAGCCTCCTTTTGATGAGAGGATCTTCCAACACCTCAGGAATACCATGTATCTTGCTTATAGGTAGCCCAATCTGATTAAAGAGCTCTATGAGTTCCTCTGAGGTAACAGTCGACACTATTTCACTTATGGACTGGTTCAGGTTCATAACATCCTGTATCCTTCCTTCATTCTTTTCATATTCTGGTTTATCCAACGATTTAAAAAGTGGGAGATTTACCATAGCCTTCCATTGCCGGTTATTACCAACTGCCATGTATACATACCCATTTTTGGTCTTAAACACTGAGACAGGTGCAAAGAATTCATGGGTATTTCCGTGTCTTGCTATCTTTTGATTAAATGTGGCTGTCAGTGTTATTGCTACTGTGAGCCAGGACGCTGAAGATTCGAGCATCGAGATATCTATCCTGGAACCTTGCCCTGTTTTTTCCCTCCCTAAGAGGGCCTTCATTAAAAGCCCATAGGCATGCTCACTCGTACCCATATCAGACAAGGCTATACCAAGTGATTGGGGATTGCCTTCTGGCTCACCTGTTAGATCCATCAAACCGGACCTGGCCTCAAGAATCGGCTCATAGGCTGCCTCGTTACTATCCGGACCGAAACCAGTCATGCCTAACCAGATGATATCTGATTTAATTCCCTTTAACGTCTCATAGTCTACGCCCAGCTTCGCATAATTCCTTGGAAGTTGGTTGGTGGCAAAGATATCTACCTTTACTTTAGTGATCAGTTCTTTAAAGATCTCCTTGCCCTTTTCTTCTGCTAAATTAAGGGTGATTGCCTTTTTCCCGGAATTTATACAGAGATAATAGGCATTCATCCTCTCTTCTTTAAGGTAGTTTTCCCCGATCATCCTGTTAGGATCACCATATATAGGATGTTCTACCCTAATAACGTTCATTCCATCCTGGGCAAGCCTATAGGTAAGGTATGGGAGTGTTGTTGCCTGTTCAAGCGAAAGAATAGTCATATCTTTAAATATTTCCATTCAGGTCTCCTTTGTTTTATTCCCCCCCCCACTTGTTCAAATCTTTAACAGGGAAAATATTTTGAGATTACAAATGTTTTTCTAACAATTCGTATACTGTATACAAATTGCTTGTCAAGGTGAAAATGGTATACAGTAGCAAGGGTAGAAAAGGCATGTATTGTCTGTCTAATAAGGCTTGAGAGAAACAGGCAGTAAGTATCGTAACTACTTACCCGAATCTCGATTATCAAATACCCGTTTACTTTTTCTCTCAGATCTTGGCAGGTTTCCATAATCAACTATTGTAACAGCGCCACTTACCAGAATTTGTTTTTTAATCTCTGCTTCTAATTTTTTCTTCAACTCCATATCCTTCAATGGGTCCTCTCCCTGAGACCTCTCTACTTTTAAAGACATGTAGTCCTTTCCATCTTCTTTTCTCTCCAAGATAATTTGATATTCACTTCCAGCCCCTGGGACCTGAGACAGGACAGTATCTATCTGGCCGGGATAGATATTCACCCCCCTGATTATAAACATATCATCGGATCTGCCTAAAAGGGCGTCGTGCATGGGCAGGATTGATCCACAGGAACATCTTTTCGGAATTATCCTTGTCAGATCCCGTGTTCTGTACCTGATAAGAGGAGCGCCTTCCTTTCTGAGGGTTGTTATTACCATCTCCCCTATCTCTCCATCCTCAACCTTTTCCAGGGTATCAGGATCAAGTATCTCGAGGATATAATAGTCTGCCCAGTAATGAATCCCTTCATGATAGATACAATCGAGACCTGTGCCTGGCCCATATAATTCTGTCATACCAGGGATATCAAAAATATGCTCCACACCAAGAAGCTCCTTGATCTTTCTTCGCATAGCCTCACTTGAGCGTTCAGAGCCAAAGATAACCTTCTTTAGGTTTATTTTATCCTTCAGGTTTCTTTTTTCTACCTCCTCTGCCATAAGAAGACCCATAGAGGCGGTACAGCAAAGCACAGTGGATTGAAAATCAACTAAAAAGGTGCATTGCATATCAATATTACCCGGACCGGCAGGAATAGCCATAGCGCCAAATTTTTCGCAGCCCAGCTGAAAACCGACACCGGCTGTCCAAACCCCGTATCCGACCGCAATCTGAACCCGGTCCTCTTCTGTTAATCCAGCTATCTCATAAGCCCTGGCAAAGAAATCTCCCCAGTCATCAATATCCTTTTGTGTATAGCACAACACCTTTCTTTTGCCAGTTGTGCCAGATGAGGCATGAATACGGACAATATCTTTAAGAGGAACGGACCGCAATGGAAAGGGATAACCTTCCTGCAAGTCCTTGGCCGAGGTGAAAGGCAATCTTTTAATATCATCTAAGGAGTGAATATCTTCTGGTTTTACTCCGGCTTCATTGAATCTTTTTCTATAAAAATCGGAGCCCTCATAGGCATGGCTTACTGTCCACTGTAAGCCTTTCAACTGGACATCCTTTAACTCTTGCTCTGTTGTAATAGTTGGCATAAAGCTCTTTGCCGCCATATCTGTAACCTCGTATAAAGATTAACAGTAATTACTTAGCCACAAATTATCACTAACAATTATTTAACAATATTTTAATTTTCATTTGTGTCCATTCGTGGCTCAATAGTAACTATTAATGTAACATTTCTGGTATAAATAGAACAATCTTAGGAAAAATTATTATAATAATTATAGAGACAATGCAGGCCATTAAAAAAAAGCTTACGCTTTTGAAAATTCTGCCAATGGGTATTTCCGGGGCCAATGCCTTTACCACGTATATATTGACGCCCACGGGTGGGGTAATCGCTCCCAGTGTCGTTACCATAGTTAAAATTATAGAATACCAAACTGGATCGAATCCAAGGGCAATTCCCAGCGGAAAGAAGATAGGAATAGTGAGTACCAGAAACCCCAGGGCATCCATAACACATCCACCTATCAGATATATCACCAATATGAATGCCAGAATGACATAAGGTGACACCGGAAGTGCGGCGGCAAAATCTGCCACCAAAAAAGGAATTCTTGTTACCGCAAGAAAGCGGCCAAAGATGATAGCTCCTGTGACAAGAACGAATACCATGCACGATATCTTCAACGTTTCCTTAATAGAATTGGCAAGGCCGTTCCAGGTCAACCTACGAGTTGCAATAGCAACGATAAAGGTAAAAAAGGCGCCGACTGCACCGGCCTCGGTAGGGGTAAATAAACCAATAAACAAACCACCGATCACCAGAATAAATATAGCTATCGCTTCAATGACCCCATGAAGGGATTTTATCTTTTCTTTAAAGGTTGTCTTTGGTCCGGGTGGGCCAAAATTGGGATTAAGATGACAGAGAATAAGGATGGTAAGCACGAACAAAATTCCTAACAGGAGCGCAGGTAAAATACCGCCAAGAAAAAGTTTGGCTATGGATTGCTCTGTTTGCAAGCC
>Ga0307427_1000986_pt1 | contig 15555 bp, 13 predicted proteins | sample SalMarWE160190MG_FD_202162 | JGI IMG/M metagenome (GOLD analysis project Ga0307427, IMG submission 202162) | Salt marsh sediment microbial communities from the Plum Island Ecosystem LTER, Massachusetts, United States - WE1603-190 | ecosystem: Environmental > Aquatic > Marine > Intertidal zone >... | reverse complement strand
AACTGCCTGACCAAGCAAAGTCTTGAGTATATTCAACATAATTATCCAATGGATGATAAAAAATAACGTTATCATTACGAATCAAAGACATTATACATCCTTTCGTTATGACCGATCTCTACGACCTAAATTGTTGACAATAGTAAATTGGTCATAATACCATGAAATGACAGACAATGCACTTCCACCAGGAGCGCGATATGGACCAAGAACGGCTTTGCCAACACCAGCACCACCTTCAGCTGCGCCAGACGCCAACAGGGACCACTTCAGCTTCTCATACGCCGCACATGGTCCCATCTCCAGAATGTCACGGTAACCCCTGAAACTGACACTCGTGTCAATCGCACTGTCACCGTCTCGCACCTTGATTCCCTGCCCCAACGCCTGCTTAAACTCACCCTGCGTCAGAATGCACGCCGCTTTCAGTGGCACCAAGGCCATGAAGATGTTATCTGCATTCGTCACGGGATCGGGGGAAACTGATACCGTAGGAGTAGTCGTAGCTGAACGGGAATTCGGCGTCAACCATGATCCCGGCAATAATCAAAACTCGCTTCAGATATTCATCTGTATATGTTTGAGTTGATGATATATCACTAATAAGTACCCGCAATATTAAAATTAAATCTGCATTCATAGCCATCACACTTTCTGTATTACAATAAAAAAATATCTAAATCGATTTAATATATGAAGACTTATTCAACAATGATGGCATACCACCATCATAATTTTCATGGGAAATCAAAATAAAATCACCTTCATCAACATTCAATCCATCAGACATTCTCCAATGAAATTGTTGTCGACTAGTCGTCAATACAGAAATTCCACTAGTAGACCATGTATACCATCCCGTATTATTAATTTCTGTACATCCACTTGTCGAAATTATTACAGGTATACCATCTTCCCATAATTCAATATAAACTATTTGACCACTTGCGAGTTCACCAACGATAGCTGGCGGTACATCCGGGAAAAAATCAAATTCAACAATTGATGGTCCAATCAATGCCATTATTCTTACTCCTATCTTATACGTTTAGCCCAATTAGTGGGACACCAATATGAAGTCATATATTGATGACTACGAATAAATAAATTATCACTCGTATTAATACCAGAAGCCGATTCTTCACTTAAATAAATCAATTGTATCGGCATAGTTGCGTCAGTATATAATATTTCTATGTTACTCCCATCAAAATTCATTCTTTTAATATATCTTGGGGAAGTAGCTCCATCTATAAAATAAATTTTTTCTTCATTTATATCTAATCCTATTCCTAAAATATATCCGGTAGATGTATATAAAGTGGTAGGAGCACCTCCAGCTAATAAAGCACTGCAAATTTTATAATACGAAGAACTTCCAGTATATAATTTCCCTCCAGAAACATCTAATCTAAAAGAAGTGGGATCAAGAATACCCATTACTAATTCTGTCCTATCATCCCCTTCATAATTAAATTGAGATATTGTATCCGAATCGCTATAAGCCACATATATTTTAGAATTTTCAGAGTTCGTTTGAATACACACAGAATTTCCTCCAGTTGTAGATAAATCAGTATTTCCTGTTCCGTCTATATTCACACGAGCAATTTTTAATGGCGAACCATAAAGATAAAATATGAATGAATTCACTGAATCAATCCCAATACCATAAATAGGAGTAGCAAGGTCCAATAGAATTGTGGATTCATTACCATCCCTATTACACTTCCAAATATTTCCATTCCCAGCAAGCCAAAAAAATTGTTGCGTTATCGGATCATATTCTAAAGAACATGTATAGAGAAATCCTCCCATATCATTCACTAATGTAATAGGATTCTCGCCATTATCATCTAACTCAATAAGTTGCCCTGTCCCCCCAATATTGTCTGCTATAACAATAGCCATTTTCTGTTATCTCCCTATTACTGTTGATGACAAAAATTTACTTAATATATTAGAATCTACGAAATACTTTTGAAATTCTTCTTCATTATAACGAATATCAGTAGCCACCTTGTAAGATCGTAAAGGAAATCCTATCGAGTGCAATCTCTTTGTTACCGTAGAAGAATCAACACCCAAAAGCCTACCGACCTGCGAAACAGAAAGACCAAGGTTATACAATGATATAAAAATAAAATCTGAAAATATTTTATTTGCCTCCGACCGACTCCGCATCGTCACATCAAGAGATTTAAGTCTATTATATATGGTAGTTTCGCTACGACCATCCATGCGAGCAATTTCGGCACAACTCCTACCCTGATTATATAATTCCATCACTGTTGCGTCGGGCAGAGACATAGCATCTCCAAGAAAAAGACCTTTCATCAGCTATTAGATTATACACCAGGAGAATAGAAAGGGGACTCAGGAATGAAGGCATGTATGTTCTTCGGCAGGGATAAAAATTAAATTATTGTTGTATATTTGTATTTATGTGATGTTGGCACTTTAATCCATCCCCTAGATTCAGCCAACTCTTTCTCGGTCATGTTGATATCTTTGATCCTACGACATGCAGCTTTGTGCCTAATCGAAAATGTAGTAGTATCAAAATAAACGTAACTAGGCGGTGTCTTGCCAGCCTTTTCCCAACCGGCCATTCTATATATACCGCCATTGTGTCCTACAGAAGAATCGGCGAAAGATATCAATCCGGTTATATTGGGGTGGTTAATCCGAATGTAATTACAGCAATCATTCAAAAATTGACATGCAAATGGTTTTTCAACATAAAATGGAATACAGAAACGAGTTAATTCCCAAATATTACTTTTGATATTCTTGTTTGTACCCTTGCCAAATACTGCAATACCAATGATAATGTTGCCTTTCTTGGCGACCAATATCAAAGATGGACCAAAAATCGTCCCCAAATAATGTTCATATCGAATAATAGTCTTGATTTCTTTAGTGGTTGAAGGTACAATGGCGTAGTTGTTCGGGCTAACCATACCGTTTTTCTCAAAAGCACCAAAGTCTTCCTCGATCAACTCACTTCGCTTTACTACAAAATCGGGGTATGCCTGCCAAATTTTCCACCATGGATGTGAATTCTCAGGACTATCTTCTATTTTGTCGTGCTCATCTTTGGAAACAACCAGGCTGTTGACGGTATCATAAAACCTATTATCATGGACAATCGCAAGACTACGATATTCATCCGATAGTGGCCTATGTTTCGTTATCGATGATTGTAAAATAACATGAAATGGATATATATGGTGACAATTCAATTCTCTTACCTGTTGTCCAGAAATCTCACTACAATATTTTTGTCGTTCAAATGCATCCTTTCTCCACTGGAGGGAAGCAGCGCAACTACGCACCGTATTGCGAATATTGGTAATGCCACCCTTCCATGAACTATTGTATTTACCAGTATTATTTCTCCTTTTCTTTCCTATGGCCATGAACCGCTGTCTGGTAAACTGTGAACTTTTGCCAAAATAAGCAGATATTTGTTCGCAGGACCATCCGCATACATCATATAAATAAATCAATTGATCATCAGAAACATCATCACTCCCCCTCCATGCTCTAGCGCCTTCGGACACAGAACGAGTCCCTCTGCCAGACTTGGCCAGCCTGCATCTAACTAACCACGGACTATGTCCTAGCTTATCGGCAACCTGTGATATGCTCATTTTCTGGTTCCAATATAAATCTATAATTTTATCATCGTCAATGTCAGATAAAAAATTGTGGGTAGATGGGCGTATTTTTATCCCAAGTTCACCCAGGTGTCTTCTTATCACAGTATCGCTAACCTTGAAATGTCTTGCACACGCCTTCAATGTTAAGCGATCTTCACAGTATAATTTTTTCAATTTATCGTGATCTACTTCGATCGCCCTGTGGTGACCACCCGACCTCTTAACTCTTATTCCACATTCTCGTAATTTTTTCCTTACTAGAGATGTCGAAATATTTAATTTCGCCGATATCTCCTTGACGGACAGCCCATTTTGTAAATATAAATCCTTAATGATTTTGGGATTAATATTGCTAGTTGTTTGTCCCTGCGGCCTTAGTGGAATACCGGCCTTCTTAAAATGATTAATAACTGTCTGTAGGTGTACCCCCAAAAGATCGGCTATCTGAGATGTAGACCAACGATCATTCAAATACAGCTTCCGAGCGTGTTCTAGATCGAACGGTTTCCCCTTAGCCATAGCAATCTCCTTCTAGAGTATTATACGCCAAACAGAACCGTTTGTTCACAATTTTATGGAAAATTTTTAATAAAAAAAAGAGAGGGGAGGTTTTTAGCCTCCCCTCTCATAGCGATTAAAAGACGTAAGTCCTTTGTTTACAATGGTTTAGAACGAGCCCAGGAGAACCCGGCGTCCGTCGAGAGCCGCAAAACCATGTTCCTGCCAACCGTAAAATCCTGCCTTCTGACGACGATGCAGCATGTCATCCTCGAAGATCGCCAGTTCACGCTTGACCGGCATCACAAACGAGTCACCGTGCGACAGGTCGAGACCTACGACGATTTCCTCATCGCTCGTGCCCATGCTGACACTCAGCGTTGCGAAGTACGTCTGGAACTCCTGGCCCACGCCAAGCTCGTCCAGCGGATGCAGATTGACGCCGTAGATGCGAGCCATCGGGCCACCATCATCACCAGCGGTGAAGATTTCCCGACGAGTCAGGTCATCAACCTCATCACTATCCCATTCACGAATGTCTTCGAGAGCCTCTGGACTGATAAACAGGTCAGTCAGACGACCGCGATTGGCCGTTGCACTGTTGCCACCAGCAAGACGAGTCATAGTCGTCTTCATCAGAGACACAAGACGCTTCGTAAATTGACCAGCAGTTGCCGCACTATCGTATACCAGCGGAGCCCCGCCAGAGTAGTCGGTACGCCCTGCACCGGCCGCAATGATGACACGCCAACCATCCGTGTTCATCTTCTTCACGAAACCGGCCTCCAGTACCTCCATCGCACGAGCAACGATGTTCCAACGTGCAGATGTCGCATACTTCAACGGCCAGTCGATTGCATTACCTACGTCATAAGTATTGATTGTCACTGCGTCACCAGTAATGGTACGCTGTGGCAAAGCACCCTCGGATGGAATCATATATGCCACATAATCATTTTCCTGTGCAGTCTGGTAAAAATCCAGCGGATACTCGGCAGTTGCACTTGGGTCCAGAACTTCGGGTGTGAAGATTCCGCCCAAAATATCACCATCAAGCAACGCTGAACGTAGAGGAACTTGTAAAGCCTGAGCGAGAGAATGCATCGCTTCCAGGGCTTCGGCTTTATTCGCTGATCCAGTACGCCGTAGAAGTTCAACCTGCTCAGGTGTTGGTTTTCTAATGTTACGCTTCATTCTTCTTCACCCCCTTATGTGATGTCAATCGAGACCCGCGCAAAGCCAGCCGCATCCTTAGTCGTCTCGAAACGACCAATCTGCGGAGCACTGGTGGCCTGTGTCGAACTGATATAACCACTCGCAGCGAGATATGCAGCCGCTCCAGCAGTCGGTGTAATACCTGCCGGAATCATATCTGTCACTACGAACCCCTTTTTAACTAGAGTACACTTATCTCCAGGACGAATCTCCCCATTCTCGAAGTTCGGGAAGTCCCGAGTGGCACTCATAGCCGCTGTTACCGTCTGGAGCAAGATGCCCTTGGCAATCACGCCGGATGGGTCTGCCACATAGCCTACAACGTTTGGCTCATCGACGATATTCACGCCAATAGCCGCGCCAGAACCTTGTGTGACAACACCAGCACAACCACCCTTTTCAGCCGCAACTGTAGTCCAGAAGTTGGTAATATCGGTAACCTCATTATACTCACGATCTGGTTTCAAAGCCATCTCTATTCACCCCCTTCATCTTTCTCGTCTTTGCGCCCACATAGCGCACCTGCCACTGACAACCATTGATCAGCCTCAGATTTCTCCGCATCCTTCGTGGCTTTAAAATCAGGACCGTCATCACTCTCTTCTACGTCGTTCAGAGCCGCCTCCGCTTGCTCTGCTTCCTTCTCACCGTCGTCCGTCTCGGTCTTCGTAGCGTCAGCCTTCTCTTCCGGCTCTTCGCTCGCAGCCTTTTCGGTCTTTGCCTCACCGGCATACTTCAGAACTACCGCGAATGTATCTTCAGTCATTTCACGAAGTTCGGCCAATGTCGCCTCTTCATCTTCGACCTTCTTGACTTCCGATAGCTTCGCCAGGCGCTCACGAGCCGCTTCGTTCTTGCGGATTTCGTCCAGTTCCGCATCGCTCTTCTCGGCACGCTCTGTCACCTCATCGAGTTGCTTCTGAAGCTCAGCCTTCTCAGCCTCGACAGCTTTTACCTTCTCAGACGCCTCCGTCACACTGGCAGTCAGTTCCTCGTCCTTGGCCTGAACCTCTTCCGCTGCCTTCTGCAACTCAGCAACCTTCTTTTCCTTGCTCTCTAGGCTCGCCTGAGTCTCTTCAAGCTTTGCCTGAAGTTCCTGTAATTGTTTTTCGTCCACGTCTTCTACACCCCCTTCCGACAAATCACTCAATTCAGCAGTTACAAAACTCCGCGAAGCGGCTACTTTATTCGCCGCCACCTTAATCACCGATTCGGGATTCGCTGGGGTATCAACAAACCCCTGCGCACCGAAAATGATATCCTTCAATACCCGACCAACCTTGTAGCCTTGGTACTCCCCGCTGCCGCCGTAAATCCTCAGATGCTTGGTCAGAAATGCGGTTTCCTCAGTACGATCGATCAACTTTGTCTCGCCAGTAGCGGGGTCTACCAGACCATAACCGAAATCGGGGAACCAAGCCTCCATCGACACAAACATCTCTCCAACCTTAGCCTTAGCGATGATCTCGTCGATCCGATCAGATAGCTCTGGGAATGCCCGATATAGGACACCAGCCACTTCGATATCGAATTCGGTCGGTGGTGACTCACCCTCGGCTACGTCGATCTCTGTCCCGAACTTGTCCAATGCCCTGGTCTGTACAATATGCCCAAGAATTTTATCGGCTTGGTGATTGTCGTTCATTGGCTTGTGGAGTGGCGATGACCGAGCCTTCCATATCTCTTCGGGTGTGAAAACGTCATCGTTCAAATTCCAGCCCGTGCTGACCAGGATCGCAACAATGAGAGCCAAATCGGGTTGTTCCTGACCGAGAAGCTCCTCAACACTTTGTACAGTAGAAATTGATCTCATCAAATCGGCGACAGACATGCCATCGAAGTATTTCTTAATATCGCAAACTTGAACTTGTGCCGTTACAAACGCAGAAGAACTTCCGGCTTTGTTCATCTGGAAGTCAATTCCAGCATTTTTTTCAGCTTGATAAGCGCGCACGAGCATCTCCCATCATATTACTTATACACAACCATCAATCGAAAGTACACGAAACCAACACCACTTAAAAGACCTTTCACGAATACTAGCCCCTTTTAACAATTGCATATCGAATATAATAAAGTCAAATTTGATAAAAAGCGTTGGCACACAATTAGACATTCTTCGAATCATAGTGTTCCAGCAGAAAAGTTGTCTCGCTTGGTTTCCATTTCGTGTATGGACATTTAACCATTCGATCGATTCTGGTTCAAAAATTCAATGACATCAGCCTTAGCTTTTTCGTCATTGTGAAGAATCTTGGATGCGAATCCTTCCTCATTGAGCCCGGCATGAGCTTCCGTAGCAAGTTCTTCTGGTGACGGAAGGTAAAACTGCCGTCTTTCCTTCATGCCATCTGGATTGGTGCTTTCAATGGTATAACCGAATCTCACAAATTCCTCACTCTCGTAGATGTATTTCTCGACGAAAATCTCACTCGCAGGAACCAGAATACCGTTGACGGTAAGAACCGCCTGCCGACTCGACGTATCCAATGAAACATTCACAATAGCCATAACTACCTCCTAATAGGTTCAAGACCCTTATTCACAAACAGATGGCAGGGCCAATCATTTTGTTCCTCTACCACCCAGAAAAACTTAGACATCCTTTGTATCATCTCCACAGTTGCGTCCTGCGGATAAATACGATCACCATGAAAAGAAACACAAAGCTGGCCCAATCTATCCCGCAACGCGGGGTCGGCCAAGACTTCCTTTAATATACCGAGTTCAGCACCCTCACAGTTCAGGAACAACAGGTCAATACGTGAGCAGTCATTTTCCTCAATAATTGTGCTGAGGCTGACAGATCGGATATTGCTTGTTCTCCGCAACCGACGACCTTCGCCCTGATGTCTGGGATAGATGCTGTTCGAAGATTCCTCAATAAACTCATAAAATTCAGCAGTACCATCAGAGCCAGTTACAACAGCACGATGGGCAATAATAGGAGAGCCAGCCTTAGCAATGCCAGCAACTAGGCTCGCATTATTCTCCTGCCCAGCTTCATACACAATCATGGTTAGTGCATTGTTAAATTTTTCACACAATTTAATACCATATACACCATGTATCGATCCCACCTCTACAATAACGGGATCATTTGGTAACATATTTGACGCAAAATACATATACGTATCACAACGATCAAATTTAAAAAGCGGTGCTTCCACCATGCCTAGTCTCCTAATTGCTGATAGAATTCAACGAAATCTTGTTCTTTAGAAGTAAGAAAACTTTTAGACTTGTAGGATTTCAACACGGCTTTTGCGTGCCTCTGTAAGTGGGACTTAGCTCTCTTGCGAAAATTCGCCACAGATTCCTTAACTGGCTTGACCTGATTGACCCTGGCCAAAGCATTTCTTAGATGAGGAAGATCAATAGTACCATGAGCCATTGGATCAGTAGCACTCTTAGTATGATGAGGAAGATGACGATATTTCTGCAATGTCTTGCCTTTATCATCCTTTTCTGCACCTTTTTCCACAACAAAAGCCGCATCGGGAAAGCTCTTATCCCCGTATGTAGCAAGAGAATCAAACATTTTATCGAAATCAATCATTGCTAACCTCCTGTAGATAATACATCTACCCAAGCAAAAGACACCAACATTCTCCGCTCTTTAGTAGTAGGTGCTTTTTGAGTAGACAGAGTAAAGTCGGCAACCAAATCACAAAAACGAGCTTCCATGCGGCGAGCACCCTTCCCTGCCCCACTAAGCCTTTTGGCAATCAGTTCCTTCGTCACTATATCCCCTGGACGCAAGACCGACAAGATGCCACGCTTGGTCCGCTCTAGCTCGATACGCTGAGCTTTAGTCAGAGACCGCATATTCTTGACACTGTGCTGTTCTAGGTAGGTGCCATCCACTAGGTTGTCGATACAATCCATCAATCCATCTGCTATGACATTGAGAACAGATAGTGTTTTCGGAGTTCGTTCATCTCTCGGAGATGTATCCTTGGTGGCCGGTGGCCGTCCTGGGGAGTTATTGCCTTCGTCGCTCGGCTGATCACCACTGGGATTGTCGCCACCACCATTGTCGTCACCACCATTGTCGTCACCTGGATAGTCGGGCAGCGTTGTATCCCGACGATAGCCTAGTTTAACCTTCTGAAGCTGGATAGCCAATTCATTCTGCTTCTCCATGGTCGAAAACGGACGGTTGTACGGATTGGACTTCTCTAGCACGCCTGGATTTTCCTCTCTTATCTTCTGCTCAGACTTGATCCGCTCAAGTTCAATCATGTAATTAACGCCGAATACTTCCGTGGCCTTCTCGGACGAGATGATACCACGATCGAGTAGTTGGATTATCAACTGCTTTTCTGCTGCTTCGTCTCGCAATGACATGATGCCAAAGCTGATCGCCGGAATCTTCTTGAAACTCATAGCGTCAGCGACGAGACGCAGTTCGCTTTCCATCCAACGAATAGCGCGACTACGAACATATTCAAGTCGTTCTACAAGAGTCTTCAGTTGGACAAAGGCCGACTGTGCATTACGTGTTCCAAGGTCTTGCCCACCCACTAATGAGTCGGGTATACCCAAGCCACGAACAATGTCAGCATTGACACCAGCGTATTTTTCTGCACCCAGAATCTTATCTGTCGGAGGATATTCTACGTGAAGATCGATCATATCATCCCACACAAGGTCCATGACCCCGCCGCCAGTATTGTGCTGTAGAATATCTATCAACTTGTCTACAGCCGCTGCTGTTGGAAGGATTTGTTGATCGGATTTACCAAGTTTCCACAGGCGAATTACATTGATCACACCATCCAATGCTGCCATGTCTGCCAGGCGCATCTTCTCTTTGAACATTACATCTTCAAGAACGCCATATAAGAATGGAGTGCCCCAATCCTCCCAGTCGTCCTTCTTGTAATAGTCAACGTAGATTTTGTCCATATCAAGTGCGATCAAGGTACCACTCTTCTTAGCTGCCTTGACTATTTCTGGTGGAAGCTTGGCAACGAAAGCCTTCTCGGCATCTGTCTTCGGCCTCTTGATAGCATTGGCTAGATTGTGAGGAATCCTCATTCCCAATGCATCAGAACCGAAAAAGCGACCGACTTCGCCACCGATCTTTTCGATCACGACAGGAGACAGAAATGTATATCGCCAAGGGATTTCACGTCGATTAGTTGTCTTTTTGGTTGTCTTGATCTTCTCTGGAGGATCGGCTACCTTCGTTTCATCTAATGTATTGAGACCCGTCACATCCCCCTTTGTCATTTCCTTTACAGCGGGCTTGGTAATAAAGGCATTCTTGCGGCGAACGATTACATTGGCGTCTCGCATAAGAAGCTTCATGAAATCATGCGCTCGTCCCTGAAGGTTAACACGTCTGGCCCATTCACGGAAGAACCTCTCCTGGGTCTTTGTGGCGTGTTGTAGTTCAAGCCCCTCTGCTGCAAAATCGGTCATCAAGTCGATGATATTCCGAATCATCCCAACTCTGCGGTAGATTGCTTGGCAAGCGGCAAGGATTTTGACATGTTCCACGGGCAGCTTATCATTCGGACGGTGGGTATCATAATCATGGCGATTTTGTCCCGTGCGGAGATTGACATCCGCCGCGAGGGTGCGGTGCGGAAGTCCGTGGGTCATATGACATATGTCTGGGAGTACATGTTCAGTTACACTTCTTACACCCTTGGTATATAAACGCCTATTGACCGGAGCCTTCGGCCCGTGAGTACCGGGTTTACTTTTTGCCATTTCTGCCCCCTTACGGAATCAATCGCATTGCTGTGCGAACGTGATCCAATTGATTATACACAATCAGTCCTAGATTTGCTTACCCTTTTTGATGGCCTTAAAAACACCACCCTGACGGGTATCCTGAGCATTTCTCATCCGGCCCACACCAGGCCCACGATACATAGCCTCATTTTTGGGCGCTTTTTCGCGTTTCTCAATATTCCCCGGCACATTCTCGTAGTCAATATCCTCACCTGTCGCAATATCTGTATCATAGATGTACTTGTGGGACAGCAGAAGAGCCGTGTAGCGGTCTTTCCGCAGCCGTCCCTTGCGGATACGCCCCTCTACAGCCCCCGGCTGAACCACCTTGGGAGTATCAAATCTCTCTTTACCTGTTGCAGTTTCGCTCATTTGGATGGTACAAAGCTCATTCTTTAATTCTTCTAGATTGAATACATTCTCTTCGTAGGTATCGAAAATGATGCCAACAGCCTTCTCGGCCTCAATGGCAGCGTACATCTTCACGCTATCGAAAGCGGGAAACAACAGAGTGCGAGTCTCAAGACTCTTATGCAGGACTACGTTGGCACTTTGATTATACTCGGTACTTTGCTTGACTAGATGGAGGATATGGCGTCCGTCTGTCTCACCATCAGTATCCTTTGGCTCGTTGAAGTCGATAATCTCATAGATAGGGAAATCGCCCTCGGCCATGTTCATCAGTTTCTTATTGCGAAGCATCTCGGCAACTGCATAGCCACCACCCTGGCTGTCCATCTCAATTCGCACGGGATTGAACAGTCTGACAACCGCACGAATCCTCGCACAACAATAGGCATAGTAATCGTCGTCGGTAACAAGACCACGCTTTTTCCTCTTAATGAATTCCTTTTTATTTACCGCCCAGCAATACACCACACGGTAGTGATTGGGCCACACTTCGGTCACCGTTATAGCAAAGTTGTCTCGTTCGGCGGCAGGGTCTATACCAATGACATATTTACGTTTGGACTGAGCCCTCATCAATGGTGTGAACGTAACAGGTCCATCCGGTGTTTCGATGGGCTTATTCGGACCAACAGTACATCCTTCGATCAAACTACGTGGATAAAAGCCGTCGCTGTCTTTAACGAAACAATTATGGTGTATACAACCACCACCCATATAACTGTGATCTTCTTCTACTTCAAGATTATAAACGTAGCCACTATAGTCATATTCTTCATAATCACTTATATTTAACAAAAAATCTTTTGATACATCAGTTGGTAAAGTGCCATTCAAGATTAATTCAAAAACATTCTTATATTCGCCCTTAATAACTAATACCCACGATTCGCCACCATCAAAGAAATGATCCACTTTTGCAAAATATGTCCTCTTAGCTGGTCTACGGCGGAGATAAGAGTAGCATCCCAGTGATAGAAGAATTCGTTTAAAATCCGAAACCAAAGACAAGGATATGGAAGCGGCATGATAATTTCTGCTGTGACATGACCCATCAGCAATCCAATACCCAGACACAAGGCCGCACGCCCCACTATTGGTTAGGTTGTTTAAACAATATATTCTTTTGTGCTTAGCATATCTTCCAATTAAGCAATTTACGAATTGACATACTATTTTACTATTAACATGTACACGTGTTACGTTTTCATCTTTTCGATTCGATACTGTACAATTTATATCAAAAACATCCTTGACAGCTTGGACGAATTTATCTACATATTTTTGTTGTTTCCGGTTAAACGTTATATTAAGTTGGGCAAATTTTTTGTTTATATCACCATCACCAGCATACACACCAAGTATTAATCCTAATTTATAATCAAACGGAATATATCTGGGTATATTATTTTTTGTTCTTTTGGTAGTTACCCCACTATCGTTCTTACAACTACTCCATCTAGGATAAATAAATTCATTATCGCCATCTGTCGCTATAGAAAAATTATCACAATAATCACGTAAATCAAAAATAAAATTATCTTTTAATGATTGACCGACTAGTTTTATTTGATGTCTTGGATGTAGATCATTTACATCAACAAAATCATAATTCGTATAAATTGGATGATCTAATGTAACGCTGACGGGATGATTAAGTCCACATCTAAATTTAGCAATTTTCCCATCATATTTTCTATACTTCCTATTGATTACTTTTCTCCACCTACCACGGTGTGTATAAACCCGATCGCCAACCTCAACATCCTCTATTTTTTTCACACCATTATCAGTGTCAACCAAAGAGCCTGGTAATTGACATGCACCATACTCCATGAGATAGATGTTGCGTGGCAGGGTTGCTTTCGCGTGAGCCAACTGTCGTTGATCCAATAAACCCTCTGGCAGATGTGTGTGAGGAATTCTGATGATCGCATAGTCTCTATAGTCGAATCCCTCTGGGACCAAATTCTCTCCACCAAAAATCTGAGATACCTGATCTGAATCACCCTTGCTTCTGATGATCTTTCTCCACATCTCATACTTCTTTGCAAAATGGTTAAAGGCATAATATGCGGTACCAGAATAAACGATTTGGTTGCCATGCATCTTACCATCATCTGTGGTGATCTTTTTCTTGATATCTGCTGGCAGATCAAATTTGGCCAACTGTTTTTCAAAAGCAGCCCTCTTGGCCTCTTCGACAGGAGTCTTGGCGGTAGCCGCAAAACCACGGACAACTATATCAAAAACATCTTCAGGCACACTAGCAAATTCGTCCGCTATAATAACGTTTCCACGAAAACCACGTATTTTCGTGCCGTCGCCAGTTGGAAGTGCGTAAATAATGCTTTCACCAATCTTAAAATAACACAAGTCCACATTTTGTCTTGGTCCGGCATTTTTCCCTCCACCAACGATATTGCGAAGAACGGGGGCGTTGCCCCAGATGGTATCTATGTAGTTGAACACCAAGCGGGCTTGTCTCAAGCCAGCACCGACGATCACAACCTTAGTTCCAAGGTCTAGTAGGGCTCTTAGTACAGCATAAACCGCCAGCATGAAACTGTTGTGAGAAATCAATCCATTGGAGATAAGAGAATGATCATCCGGTATGTAGACATCGAATGTTTGACAACAGGAACTCTCAACACTCTCAACACAATCGTAATAATAGTGTTTATCGTGAATTTTCTTAAGAAATCGCCAATCTTCATCATCACATAGGCATTGTGTAGCATCAAGAAATTTTTCTAATTTATTGTAGGATGGGACATATTGCAAAATTCTACATGATGATGAAACAAATGTATTTTTATTGCCGTCACCACATCTGTTCGGCCCACCAGTATCTCGCACAAACTTTTCTCGCAACCTGACCATTACTGATTGAATATTAGGAATCAAATCATTATTTGGGTTAATAAATTTTATTATACGACTTTGCAGTCTACTATATTTCCGGCTATGAACAAATCCAATATATTTTGCATATAAAGCAACATTATATTCGCCATCTATTACTAACTGGTATGATTTTACTTCTGTCCCATTCTGAGACTTTGTGTATCTTTCTCTGCATGTACAAACTATCCCAAAACCTAACAGAATTTGCTGAACCTGCCTAGCTAATATTTCAGAACATGAAGTATAGGATATTCTAGGTCTGTCTTTATGTATACAGCCATCTGCATCAAAAAGCCCCCTTATAAAAGCGGCAACAACCTTTCTGGGACTTTTTCGGATTAACGACGGTATTTCTTTCGTATATGAGGTTTTACCACCAACCTGATAGAGATCATTCAATTTATCCCAGATTCCAACAGAATAAATATTGTATTGATCAGGAGCAGCGATAGGTCTCGGTATATAATTTAATTCTTTCTTGGTAATTCTAAAAAATTCTTTAACAATAGACTTATTCTTTGCTGCCAATTGTAAATGAGATCGCTGTGTGAACATTCCATCCCCAGTCATAACCCCAAGCCACCAACCCAAATCCTCAGACGTGGTTGGATCGTTCCCAAAATCATATTGATCCCTACAGATGGGAATATAATCTCCTGGACTAATTTCTTCAGCATTTCGCCATATTATCTTACCTTCCTCATTAACACATCTGATAGGATGATTATCAGTGACTTCTATTTCCATCCCAGACCGCAATTTAATAACTTTCGTCTTAGAGTGTCCATTATTCCATCCGTAGGATGGTTTGTTTAACCCATTTTCACCCTGCATTTCACAATCAACACTAATCCGCTCCATTTCTGGAGATTGTGGATCAACAATTTCATCCATTCGTATCAAACCATTTGACGTTCTACAAAGTGTGTCCCCACGGACACATTTACTGCCACCACGGCACGCAATCAACATCGGGAATGGAGTATTCCACATCATTTGTAGGATAGCGATTTGAATGGGAAATAGATCGAGACCTAGAACAACCTTTGCGGTCCAGCCTATGTAGTTGATATCAAGCATCAGGCTGGCAACTACTTGGTCGAGCGGGTCTTTA
>Ga0307427_1000985_pt1 | contig 15557 bp, 14 predicted proteins | sample SalMarWE160190MG_FD_202162 | JGI IMG/M metagenome (GOLD analysis project Ga0307427, IMG submission 202162) | Salt marsh sediment microbial communities from the Plum Island Ecosystem LTER, Massachusetts, United States - WE1603-190 | ecosystem: Environmental > Aquatic > Marine > Intertidal zone >... | reverse complement strand
CGGGACGATGATGGTCATACAGAATCGTGATCACCCCAGCGACCTCCTCCCCAGCCTCCCACTCGCGGTAGATTAACTGGCGGCGGATGGCGTCACGGATCGCCTCCGAGCGGTTCTGGTATCCACGTTCCTGGACCAACTCATCGAAGGAGGAAAGGAGCCCCTCCTTAATCGAGACGCTGAAACGAACGAGTTTCCTCATACCAGTAACACCTCTAGAAAATTCGTAACACTACAAAAAGGGAAGAATACCCGCGGAGTTGCTCCGTGTCAAGGAGAGCAGGTGACCCAGAGAAAGGTTGTCGCGTGCCCCTCCTCTTTGCCCTTCTGATAAAGGAGGGATATAGTTACAGAACTATGGAACCGTTCATATCTGACAAGCCACTTGTTGGGATGATTCACCTGCTGCCTTTTCCAGGGAGCGCTCGCTACACAGAAGGCGGGATGCCCCTGATTGTAAACACCGCTCTACGCGACCTCCAAGCGCTGGAAACAAGGGGGCTGACGCAGCGCTCGTGGAAAATCTCCAGGATGTCCTGTTTGCCAAACGCGCGTCGGCTGACACAATTGCAATCATGACTGTGATCGTAGAGGAGATCATGAGAAAGGCACGCATTCCAATTGGAGTAAACGTGTTGCGAAATGACGGAATCGCGTCCCTCTCCATCGCCGCTGCCACCGGAGCACCCTTCATCAGGGTGAACGTCTTTTCTGGGGTGCCGTTCACGGATCGACCCCACACAGGTCTGTGCACTCTCCGAGGCGACGCTGGGTTGCGAAAAGGAAAATGAGCCGTATCGTTGTCCTCGGTGACCTTAATCTTGATGTGCTTGCAAGGCTGCCTGCTGACCTGCGTCACGGCGGCGAAGTGAGAACGAGCGTTGAGTGCATCCCTGGTGGCTCAGCCGGGAATTTCGCCCGCGCCGCCGCTTGCGAAGGGGTAAATGTCATCTTCATCGGCTGTATTGGCAACGACCTTGTAGGGGAGCTCCTTGTCCGTTCCTTGATAGAACAGGGGATCGATGTGCAAGTCAAGCATGTTGAGCTTCCAACCGGAACGATCGTCGCCCTGCAATATGGTGAAAAGAGCACGATGCTTTGCTCACGAGGAGCAAACGACGGCCTTGATCCATCCTGGATCCGCGATGATTTCTTCCACCGCGCGAACCACCTCCACCTTTCGGGCTACAGCTTTCTCTCTCCTGCTCAGCTCCCGGCAGTAAAGAAAGCCCAGCGAATCGCACAAGAGCAAGGCATGAGCATCTCTGTTAGCCCCCCACCTGCTAACCTGATTGACTCATTCGGGGTCGCTAGCTTCCTTGAGGCGATCGCCAAGGTCAACTTCATCTTCCCCAACTTAAGGGAAGGAAAGCTCCTCTCCGGAAAGGAGACGCCGGAAGAGGTCGTCACTGCGCTCGCCGAGAAGTTCACCACGGGAGCCCTTACCTTAGAACGAGAGGGTTCTCTCGCCTGGCGCGGGGATAAGCGAGATCGGTGTCAAATCGACTCAATTAAGGCCTTGGATACAACCGGAGCAGGCGATGCCTTCGCTGCTGGCTTCATCGTGACCTACCTGAAGAACCGCGACCTAAGCGCGGCGAACCGTCGGGGAAACGAGGTCGCCTACCTCATGCTTCAAGGAAAGGCTGCAAAGATCTGAAGAATAGTACTTGTTGCAACGAGTTGACTTAAAGGAGGATATAGCCTAGCCTGGGCTTATAAAACTGCGGATTTTTCTTCTTTTGGCACTGGTTTTCTTAGCTGGTTGTGGATTTCCATTCAGCCAGTCAGCTGTTGCTCTGGGCGAAACGATCACATTTTTTCTCGACGAGACAGGGGCGTACGACCTCCTCCCCGAGGAAGGGACCCTGAGGAATCGAGGGACATATACCTTATTTCTTTCGCTTCCGCCCAGCAGAAAACGGGGACAGGCTACTTTTTGCTAGCCTACTCTCGAGAGAAAAAGTTGCCTGTCCCCGTTGAAGTCAATGTATCACCTCGGGATCTTGCCCCAGAAGGCCTCTGTAATCATCCACTTCTTCAAGCAGGGGCGATCTTCGAGTCAATGGATCAGTGTATTGCAATTCTGAACATGAGAAATATCCAAGTCGAGAATGCTCGCTTACTTGAGGAGGCAGCGATTCTCAATGCTGAAATGAATGTAGATTTCACCGATGCTTACCTGACATGCTTTACAAGGGCAAGAGGCATGAAAGACGTATAAACGTTTGACAAGAAGGACTTCTCAAGAATCCATTGGGTAAGAATCAGGCCATAGCCATCGCTTCTCTAATAGCTTCTCAGCCCCTACCACTACCAGTGACGACTAGGATGGGTAAGTTAAGGCGTCTAGCAAGAGGGCCTACCTGTACTAATTAGAACGGAAAGGAAAGGATGGCAGCCACTACCCCGCCTACGACGAGCAGGGCAAGAAACAACGGAAGGAACAGTTGAAACAGGGCAATTATGAATGCAAGAACATCCTTTTTATCGATGTCGGTAGGTATAGGAGTGGCCTTCCTATTACTAAAACCTGTTGGTTTCTTGCGAAACAACTTATAGATGGTCATCGTAATGCCTAAACACACCCCGCAAAATGACAACTGACAAGGTGCCCCATCCCTATATCCTTAAGCTTAGGTGGCTCCTTAGCGCAGCTAGGCCTCATGCTGGGGCACCTTGGATGGAATCGACAACCCGGAGGAGGATTAATCGCGCTGGGAACTTCCCCCTTCAAAACCACATCTCGGGTCCCCGATCGGGCATCGGGGTCCAAGCTAGGGGACGCCGATAATAGGCCCCTAGTATAGGGGTGAAGCGGCAAATCGAATACCTGCTTTCGAGAACCCTGTTCGACGATCATTCCAAGATACATGACGCCGATGATGTCACTCAAGTGACGAATGACGTCCAGGTTATGCGAAATGAACAGGTAGGTGAGGCTCAGTTCCTTTTTTAGGCGATTGAGCATGTTGAGGATCTTGGCCTGAACGGAGACGTCCAACGCTGATGTCGCCTCATCGAGAAGAATGAACTTCGGATCGCCAGCGAGAGCTCGAGCGATCGCCAGCCGTTGTCGCTGGCCTCCGCTAAACTCATGCGGGTATCGATAAAGATGCTCCACTTTCAGCCCCACCCTCTCCAACAGATTGAGAACAAAGTCGTCTCGATCCTCCCCGCGTGCAATGCCATGAATCGATAGTGGTTCACCGACGACATCCGCAATGATCATCCTTGGGTCGAGCGAGGAGTACGGATCCTGAAACACGATCGCGGTATCCTTTCGAAATGCCCTCAACTCCTTCTTGGAGAACTTGGAGATGTCCCTGCCGTTGAAATAGATTTCACCGGACGTCGGAGGAATTAGGGCGAGGATCGTCCGGGCCAGGGTGGTCTTGCCGCAGCCGCTCTCCCCGACCAACCCAACTGTTTGACCTTCGGGGATAGCTAGGTCGACCTGCTCCACAGCGTGCACCTTCCCGATTTCTCTAAGAAAGCTCTTGACCGGGAAGTATTTGGTCAACGCCTTGCATTCAATGAGGTTTGTCGCCAATTTGTCTCCTTGCAGGATTAGAATAGATGACACGCTACGGTATGCCCCAGGCCGACCTCACGCTCAATCGGTTTCTTCCCACTGCACACGGACATAGCGTGGTCACATCTTGGATGAAACCGGCATCCAGATGGGGGATTAATCAGCCGGGGAACGGAGCCCGGGATCTCTTCAAGGTTCTCTCCCGAGCTGTCTACCGCCGGGATCGCTCGCAGCAGCTTCTGCGTGTAAGGATGCTTGGGACTGTGGAACACCACACGCACACTGGCCTGCTCAACAATGTTCCCAGCATACATCACTGCTACCCGATCACAGATCTGGGCGATGACGCCCAAGTCATGGGTAATCCATAACACAGAGGTCCCGAACTCCTCTTGCAAATCCTTGACTAGATTTAAGATCTGTCGTTCGATGGTCACATCCAGATTCGTCGTCGGCTCATCCGCAATGAGTAAGTCCGGTTCGCAGGTAAGGGCCATGGCGATCATCGCCCGCTGCCGCATGCCACCACTGAGTTCATGAGGGTAGTTTCTTGCCTTGTCGGCTGGATCAGGAAGACCGGTCTGACTGAGGATTTTTAGAGCATCTCTGGCTGCCACCTTTCTCGGCTTTCCTTGATGGTAAATGTAGGGTTCGGCCACCTGATAGCCAATCCGAAAGACCGGATTCAACGAGCTCGTTGGATCTTGAAAAATAATTGAGATGCGCGATCCCCTGATCTGATTCATCTCCTGGGCTGACTTTTGGAGCAGGTCGTCTCCATCGAGCAGAACCCTCCCCGAAATTACCTTGCCGGGTTTCTGCACCAGCCCCAGGATAGAGGATGCCGTGACAGACTTGCCACACCCACTCTCACCGACCAGGCCGAAGACTTCACCCTCGATAATGTTAAAGCTCACCTCGTCGAGCGCTTCGACAACGCCACCATAGGTGAAAAACTGCGTTTTCAGATTTTCAACCGCTAGGAGAACGTTCTCTGTTTCCATTTTACCTCGGTAATTCTCCTAAGTTTTGGATCTAGGGCATCGCGGATTCCATCCCCTAGTAGGTTAAAACCCAGCACCGTCATGACGATACCCAGTCCGGGGAAGACCGAGACCCACCAGGCCTGCAGCATGTAGATGCGTCCATCACTGATCATCCGCCCCCATTCGGGCATGGGAGGCTGAGCACCAAATCCCAAGAAACTGAGCGCTGCTGTTGCCGTGATAATCCACCCCATGTCAAGCGTGAACGTCACCAGGATGGGCGACAAACAATTCGGTAAAATGTGTCTACGAACCAGATACCAGTTGCCTGCGCCCCGAGAACGTGCTGCCTCGACGTAGTCTGTTTCGCGTACGGACAGCGCCTGCCCTCGGATCAGTCTCGTGTACATCGGCCACCACACGATCGACAACGCGATCATGGCATTAAACAGCGAGGGACCCAGCGCCGCCGAGAACGACATGGCCAAGATCAGCGATGGAAAGGCTAAGAAGACGTCGGTGAACCGCATAATGACCTCGTCGCGCCATCCACCGAACAGACCGGCAATCCCTCCCAGGAGGACGCCGATCGGAACGGCAATCACGAGGACAATGAGACCTGCCCGTATACTGTATCGTGCACCGTGCAACATCCTGCTAAACACGTCACGGCCCATCTTGTCCGTTCCAAACCAGTGTGTCTTAGACGGAGGGATGAACCGCTCTCTGATCTTGACCTCGTAGGGATTATACGGGGCGATGCGGGAGCCGAAGATTGCCAGGAAGAGGAACATACAGACGAGCAGGGCACCGATGACAGCCAGGGTGCTCTTGCGCAGCACATAGAAAGTAAGGCCAAACTCCTTGGTTATCGGGTGCAACCGCCGCTTCAGGATACGATATCGCGAAGTAAACAAGAAGCCTTTGGGTAGTTTCACTTCGCTTTTCCCCCCACTCGTACCCTTGGATCGATGATACTGTAGAAAATGTCGACGACTAAATTGGAGAGGATCATTACTGTTGCGGCGACAAGGGTGAATCCAACCATTGCGGGCAGATCGACTTGTACGATCGAACCGGCAGCATAGCGACCCATTCCCGGCCAGGAAAAGATCGTCTCCAGAAGTACCGTTCCACCCAAAAGCCAGCCAAAGTTGATGCCCAAAACCGTGATCGGCGGAATGATCGCATTCTTAAGCGCATGCCGGTAGATGACAACTCGCTGTGGTAAGCCCTTGGCCTTGGCGGTCACCACGTATTCAGATTCCAGAACCTCGAGCATGCTCCCCCGCGTGATGCGAACCAGATAGCCCATCGTGTAAAAGGCGAGCGTGAAAGCCGGCAGGATCAGGCGGGTCGCGGCATCACCAAAGGCAGACCAGTTCCAGTTCAGAACACTGTCCAACAGGACAAACCTTGTGTAGCGGTTGATCTCGACCGAAAGTCGCCCGAACGCGGGTAGCCAGCGTAGCTTGTAGTAGAATAAGAACTGCATCAAAAGCGCCGACCAGAAAAGAGGAGTGGAGACTCCCGTCAGGGCCACGACACGCGAGAAATGGTCGGTCGGTTCGTTCCGTCTAAGCGCCGAAACGACGCCCAGTGGAATACCAATGACGATTGCAAGGACAAAAGCGAAGAATGCCAACTCGAAGGTCGCGGGGAAAAACGCCTTCAGATCAGTGAGGACCGGCCGGCCAGTCGTCGCAGAAACGCCCAGGTCAAAGTGCAGGACAAGATTCCTTAGGTAGTAGTAGATTTGAAGATAGACCGGATCATTTAGGTGGTATCTCTCCCTCAGCACCTCTATCTGTTCGGGACGGGCTTTTGGACCGGCCCATGCTCTGGCCGGGTCGGCGGGAATGACATAAGAAATGATAAATACTAACACCAGTACTCCGAGGATAACAGGAATGAGAAGCGACACCCTCCTCAGGATGTAGTTCCGCAACTTCATGCAAACTCCTTCTACATATTCAATTGACCTCGCATGTGATCCGAGATGAAAGAACAGGGGACGGCAAGGTATTACCCGTCCCCCAACAAACTCGTTTTTCAGCCGCCCCTAGTCTTCGAAGTACAGTGTCTCGAATTTAATCTGTAGGGCCGGATTGTAGTAGTAACCCTGCACTCGCTTGTTCAGAACGGTGACGTTGATGTTTTGCGCCACCCATACGTAGGGAGCATCCTCGAATGTTAGCTCCTGGATCTGCTTGTAGAGTTCGGCGCGTTTGGCCGGGTCAGCTTCCACCTTGGCCGCAGCGATCAGCGCGTCCATATCCGGATTGTCATAGCTTGACCCATAAATAGCGTCGGAGTTGTCAGCCCCAAGGATTGCGTCAGCGTAGTTGTCCGGATCAGGGTAATCGGGTAACCATCCGGTCAACATCCCATCTGACTCGTGAGCACGCACAACCTTGTACGCAATCGCCCACACGATTTCGCGGATGATGAGGTCAAAGCCGATCTTCTTCAACTCACTCTGCCATAGTAGCGCTTGCTGCATCCGAACTTCATCGCCGATCGGAAGCAGGATCTCCGCGTCGAGCAGCTTGTAGTCCTTGTGGCGGACGCCTTCGCCAGGTTCGCCCGGCCACACCCACCCAGCATCATCGAGAAGCTGGTTGGCCTTTTCCACATCAGGATGGTAGCGCTGATCCTCAGGAATGGCGTAGTAGCCATACATCCCCTCTGGGATCGCTCCCGTTAACCGGCTACCGTAGCCCTGGTAGATGAAGTCGATCGATTCCTCGTACGGGTAGGCATAAGAAACTGCCTGTCGAACAGCCTTCTCGGCCAACGGCCCTCGGCAGCCCAGCGCGATGAAGTCGATGTCAAACGAGGCGAAGGGTGCAATTACCAGATTGTCCGCCCCTTCAACCTCAGGTACGTTGACCTGCGGGAAGTACGGATGGATATCGGCATCGCCCGCACGCAAAAGCATGATGCGGGTTGCCATCTCCAGAACAATGGGGCACTCGATCGTCTTGATCTTCCCTTTTTCTCCAAAGTAGTCGTCAAATCGCTCAAACACGAGACGCTCTGCCGGGATCCACTCCCTAAGGATATAGGGACCCGATCCAGCTCCACCCTCGTTTTGGTTCATCCACAGGTTCTCCTCATCGGCAACAATGCCGCCGTTCGCTTCCACCACAGCCGGGTTGACGATCGAGGCGACCGTGTGAGTGAGCACACCCAGCGCTGCAGCGTACGGCAAGGTCAAGTGAAGCTCGACGGTGTAGTCGTCGATGACCTTGGTGCTGTCGAGGTCCATCATCTGAGAGAGCATCCAGGCCGGAGGCTGATTCATGGTGAGCACGCGATTGAACGAGTACTTCACCGCCTCGGCTGTGACGGGCGTTCCGTCGTGGAAGACGGCATCTTCTCGCAACTTGACTGTGACAACCATAGCGTCGTCGGAGACCGTCCATTCCTTGGCTAGCTGCGGCGCGAATTTAGTCGCGTCAGCGCCTTCATAGGTAAGCAGTCGATCATAGACGTTCTCAATAACAACCGAGGATCTTGCGTCGTACGCAGTTGCTGGATCGGCCTCACCGGGTTCCCCGTAGAACAGGTAGACCAGCTTATCTGATGCCGCCACTCCGCACACGAACAATAACGACACTGTCACAAGCAGTAACCCAAATATCTTGCACCACACGTTTATTTTCACTGTTTTCCCTCCTTAACCTCTTTACCGATTCTTTCAAGACCGCTACTCTATAATCGCTGTTTGACCTATCACCTCCTCTCTATCCGGAATTTAATACACGATATACCTTTCCAGTTTTTTTGTCAACCCCCGAACTGCCTCACCAAGAAGGTACTCCAAACCGCATGAATCAGGGGGAGTCGAAAACAGAAAACGGGCGACCGCATATAGCCAATCGCCCGTGATGTTGTTGCTGTATGTAGTCTGTTTACTCTGCGCTGCAGATTCCCGTACCGTTGCCGTTCCCGCGGCCAAGCCCGCTGCCGTTACCTAGGCGCTGGCCCTTCCCGTTCATGGCGCCATATCCAGTGCCATCCATCGGTGCTTCCCAGTCAGGATCATCACAGTTGGGGATGCCATCACCATCTGCATCGTACTGATTCAGGTAGAGGCATGTCCCATCCATCTGTCCTGGTGCGTGTGCTGTGCTTCCCGTGCCAAACCGGTTACCGGCAAAGGCTGCTAGCCCGATCACCAGAATACTCACTGCCAGAACACTGATAATCACTGTCTTCATCTTGTTCATCATGTCCTCCTTATGGACTTGAGATTGATGAGATAGTAACTCGCGCGTATGGAGCATGTGTGAAGAACTTTTGCGGAAGCTATGTGGATGCCGACAGACAGGCGGCTTCTCCTAACCACGGCCAAGTTGCCCCCCAAAGTGAGTCCGATCTGGTCAGATAAGATCGCGCTTCACAATCCCGTCTAGCCAATGGCGCCTCCTTGACAGGTGAACTGAATTGTGCTAGGGTGACGTATCTCCAAGAGAAGAGGTGGTAATGATGCAAACATGTCATATTGTGAGAATGTCTCCTGAATGCGTTCTTCAGGCGAGCAGCTTCAATAACCCCTTCTCCTATCTGCATAATCCAAACGCCTCTCTTGAGGCGCAACGCTAGCAATCCGTAAGTTTCAGCTTCTAGCTCGAAATAACCTGTTGTAGTTCCTTGCATCAATTACGCGCCGCGGCACTACAAGTGATTCACAGTTATGCATATTAAGGAGATATCGGATGTTTGTTCCTAAAGAAGAATGCTTCGTCGCTGTACTCAGAGTAAAAGATGAGATCATGCAGTCCGGACGTGAATACCTACGACAGCAGGGGTTCACCGAGATCCTGCCGGTGATTCTCTCACCAATCACCGACCCACTTCATCACGACACTTTCGATGGAACTGTAAGCTTTTACGGCCGCCCTTATCAACTAACCAAGAGCATGATCCTGCATAAGCAGATTGCTCTACGAACATTACCACGCATTTACTGCTTCTCTCCCAATGTCCGCATGGAGCCAGCAGAACGGGCGGGGCTTGGACGATACCTCGCTGAGTTTGTCCAGCTCGATCTCGAGGCGCGCGATGCATCACGGGAGGAGATCATGCAGATCGGAGAAGGTCTCGTTGTGTATGTAATCGCAGCAGTCATTAACCGTTGTCCAGACGAGCTCAGTTGTTTAGGACGTGAATTATCGGTCCCAAAAACTCCGTTTCCTCGCATAACCTTCCGCGAAGCCGAGGAGAGGTTTGGAGAGAAGTTCGACGACTCCCTGTCGGCATCGCTATCAGCGCCGACGTGGGTGATCGACTTTCCCCGTTCAGTGCGCGAGTTCTACGACCGCGAAGACCCGCAACGGCTTGATATCCTCTTGGATATGGATCTGATATATCCAGAAGGGTATGGCGAGGCTCTCTCGGGAGGGGAGAGAGAGCATGCTTTGCCGCGCATCTTGCGCCGCTTGGAGCAAGATGCGCTCGACAAAGACAAATTCTTCCAGTATCTCGCGGTGGTAGCAGAAGGAATCCCTCCTTCGGCCGGATTCGGAATTGGGATAGAACGGTTGACCAGATTTGTCTGCGGTCTAGACCAAATAGAGCAGGCACGTCTGTTTCCTAAGACTCCGGGCAAGATAGGAGCGATCTAGACCAAAAGTGGAATGACAACCGACTCCTCTATTAGCCGTTATCAGGCGTGAGGAGATAGGGTCTACCATATGTATTCTACAGATGACAGCGCCTGTGAAGTGGCACTATTCGAGTTACTTCACAGGGCAGGCCTTCTTAAGAAGTAGCGCTACTAGACTTGCTTCATAGGGGATGCTATGGCGTTGTTGAGTAGAATGTCTACTTGACGGGCCTGCCTGTGTCAACGGCAGACAGGAATGATGCGCATCCGTGAGGATGGTCGCTCTGCGAAGTAGACAACAACCGGATGAGGTTTCATCACCTTTAAGGAGGTTACAATGATTGACCCCCATATTCCTGTCGGTATTGATGTGGTTGCAAGGTACGACTGGATCTGTCATGGCTATTGCCTTATGACAAACCACTACCATCTCTTGATTGAGACACCCAACGCCAATCTCTCGCCGGGGTGCGTCAACTCCACGGTGTCTACACAGTGGTTCAATCATAAGCACAGGTGAATCAGCGGACACATACCTCATGTCTTTCCCTTCCGACCAGTAGAAAAGGGGGACAGGCTACTTTTACGAGGGTCATAAGCTTTCTCTTGCCCGTTCGTTTCACTCACTCAAGTCGCTAAATTCGCCAAGGATTATTCGTTCTTACTCTTTGCGTCTTTGCGTCTCTGCGAGAGACTCATCTCGTGAGTCTTTCTCTGCAGGAAAAGTAGCCCGTCCCCTCTGAAGTCGAGGGACACATACCTTATTTCTTTCGCTTCCGACCAGTAGAAAAGGGGGACAGGCTACTTTTTTACTAGCCTACTTTCGAGAGAAAAAGTTGCCTGTCCCCGTTGAAGTCAATGTATCACATCGGGATCTTGTCCCAGAAGGCCTCTGTAATCGTTCACTTCTCAAGTAGGGGCAATCTTCGAGTCAATGGACCCGTGTGCGGAGATAGATCCTCCATTGAGTGATGTGCGAGTCACCGGACCACGACTTGAGCAATCCTGGCCATACGAGCAGTGTAGCATAGATGATCCGATAACAGGTCAATGAGCTAGGTTCCAAGCGCGGTTCGCTGGCGAAATGGAGGATATGTCCCCTGATTCCCAATTGAGACTGTCTTTCTTTAAGGCTCTGCCCTTCAGGTGTTGGCCCTTTTCGAATCAAGAGAGCATCCCAAGCTGAGCAAAAGGCCTGTTCGTACCAAAGGGGTGTCCTGTCACGGTACAGAGAATACATTTCCCATACGGTGTCTATTCCCGTCTGCTTCGTCCGATAGCTAGACCTTGCCGAGTTTGCCCAGCAGGCGTCGCATGAAGTTCAGGACGCGCAGGTCGAACTGTTCGTCTACTCTTAAGTGTTCCTCCAGATTCTCGGTACCGCAGAAGTTAAACAGCGCCTGCTCCAGTTCCGAGGACCAAACACCATCAAGTCTTTCGCGATAATAGCCAAGTTCTGATAATGCCTCCTGGATAGAGTACGTGATCTCGGCGTCGCGAGGAACAAGATCCGTTGGCTTGGGAGGCGAGAAATATAGCTGATGCAGCTCAAAGACTCGTGCCAGCTCCTCGATTGGCTCTGAGTGATCGTCGACACGTAGATCGACGTAGCGGTCGTTGAATCCGCCGTAGCCGCCTCTCTCCTTTACGACAAGCAACGCTGCCGACTGCTTCCCGCGGCGATCGCCTCCCGCTGTTTGACCGGCGGAGAGTGAGGCCAACAGACGCACAGCAAGGGTTTCCCTTCTGGTTTTGGTGAACGTCTCAGCCATTGCCTCGACCGTCTTTGCGGAAACGAGGATGTTTCCCTGGCAGGCAAACCCGTCACTGGTGATTCCGCCAGCCCAATCCAGGCACTTCTCTCCTGTGAAGGTCGCTGAGTGTCCAGATGCATCAACGATTCCGGCCTGGCGTAATGCCCTGTCCGGGTCGTCCCCCACAAGCTGATCGAGCGCCTGTTGTGCGGAGAGCCCCCCCTCAAGCAATGCTAACCCTCTGGGGCCATACGCCGTGTTAACGTAGGATTGCGTTGCGACGGCACCGACCCCTGCCTGGGCCCACGGAACCGCTGAGCCCACGGCAAGGAACTTCGACTGAACGGCGATCCCCCATTCTCTGACTTCGAGATCGCATGCAACGATCGAGAACGTGCTCAGTACAATCATGCAAACCTCCTAATTCAGTATCGCTGGATCTTGGGGTCCAGCGCATCGCGCAACCCGTCACCGATGAAGTTCAGTGTCAATACCACGAGGGAGATCGCCATGCCGGCAAGGAGTGACAGATGGGGTGCTGTGCGCAGGTACTTGCTCCCGTTGCTCAGCATGAGCCCCCATTCGGCATCGGGGGGCTGGGCGCCCAGCCCGAGGAAGCTCATTCCTGCTCCTGCCATGATCATCCAGCCGACGTCAAGTGTTGCCGCTACAATCATCGGAGCGACCACGTTCGGCAACAGATGCCTAAGGATAATCCTCACCGGTGGTGCCCCCACAGCCTTGGCTGCTTGAATGAACTCCCTGTCCATCAACCCGAGCACTGACCCCCGCACGATGCGTGTGTAGTAGGGTACGCCGGCAATGGCGAGTGCGATCATAGTATTACGTAAACCGGGGCCCAGAGACGCAACAATTGCAATCGCAAGTAGGATGTAGGGGAAGGCCATTAGAACATCGATGAATCGCATGATCGTGAGATCCCATGCACCACGTAAGTATCCGGTAACAAGGCCGAGAATCAGGCCGATACTCAAGGCAAGGAGTACCGCAAAAAACCCAACCGAAATCGAGATCCGGCCTCCCCATACCAGGCGACTTAAGCAGTCTCGGCCGAGTTCATCCGCTCCGAGGAGATGACCGCTCTGCCCGGGGCTAGCAAGGCGATCCCGCAGCTCAATTACATTAGGGTCGGGCAACCCCAGGTAGGGGGCAAGCACCGAGGTGAGCACCACACCGAACAGCACGACGAAGCTGACAAGTGCCATGCGGTCTCGTACTAGTTGTCGCAGCGCTCGCATCCACTCGGATTGCCGCTTGTATCTGTTCGTCTTAGTCATAGCGAAGAGACGGATTCACGTAGGCATAAGACATGTCGACGATGAGATTGATGAGAACGTAGGACAAGGCGATTAACAGAATCGAACCTTGAACAATTGGGAAGTCTCTCGCCAAGATGCCGTTGACGATGAGGTTTCCGATTCCCGGCCAGGAGAAGATCGCCTCCACAAAAACCGATCCCGCAAAAACAAATCCCAATTGCATGCCAATGACGGTCAAGATGGGAACAAACGCGTTTCTCAGCGCGTGCTTCAATAGCACCATCGTTTCCGTCAGCCCCTTGGAACGCGCGGCCTTGATGTAGTCTTCCTGGATGACCTCGAGCATGGATGAGCGCGACATGCGGGCAATGAGGGCCAATGGTTCAACCGACAGCGCCAGGACCGGCAGAATCAGGTGGACAAGCATGTCCCCAACTCCACCACCCCCCACCGAGGACTCTATCCCCGATGTGGGCAACCACCCCAAACGCACACCAAAGACGAGCTGAAGGATCAGTCCCAGCCAAAAGACCGGGATGCTGAATCCAACAATAGCGAGAAACGTGAACAGGCTGTCCCATCCGGTCTGCCGTTTGAAGACTGCGGCAATACCCGCGCCGATCCCACCTAGACTGGCCAGCAGTAGAGCGGAGAAACCAAGAAGAGCTGTAGACGTAAAGCGGGAAGTTACGAGGGGAAACACTCGGCGCCGCAGTTGGATAGAGCGCCCCCAGTCACCTGTCATGATGCGGGAAATCCATGAGAAGTACTGGACCGGCAAGGCACGATCCAACCCCAGTTCGCCCCGTACTCGCTCAATTGTCTCTTTAGTCGCCCGGGGACCCAGCATGATCTTGACTGGGTCCCCGGGTGCTAAGTACATCGTCAAAAAGACTAAGAAGGTGACCCCAACAAGGACGGGTACAAGCCAAAGCAACCGCCGAATGAGATAAGTAATCATCCTCTCAGTCTTTCACCGTATCCGTTATTCGAACGTTACCCGCTCGAAGCGGAGGATCCCTTGTGTTGGCTGGAACACGAAGCCCTGGATCCCGGTCTTCATCACGAAAGTCTCGTAGGCGTGATCAACCCAGATCCACGGGGAGTCTTCGCAGATGAGCTTCTGTGCTTCCACGTAGAGCGGCAAGCGCTTGTCAGCGTCGAGCTCGACCCTCGCCTCGCAAAGTAGGCGATCTACCTCTTCGTTCTTGTAGAACGATTCGTTGAACCCGTCCAAAGGCCATTGTTCCCCACTTAAGAGAATATAGAGGAAGTTATCCGGATCGCCGTTGTCCATGATCCAGGACATCTCGTGCATCGCTGGAAGCTCTTCCGCTGGTGGCCCGAAGACCTTGTCCAGATATGTTCCCCACTCCCACGTTTGTATGTTAGCGGTGACGCCAACTGCAGCGAGATATGCCTGAATGGCGGTTGCCATTTCTACCGGTTGTTGCATCCCAGACCCGGTTTCCGGAACCCAGAATTCGACTTCAAACCCATTGGGATAGCCGGCTTGAGCGAGCAGATCGCGGGCCTTCTGTGGGTTGTAATCATAGATCTTTACGTCTTCGGTGTAGCTCCACACGTTTGTCGGCAACGGGTTAACAGCTACCTCTCCCGTATTGCGCAGAATGCTGTCAACGATTGCCTTTTTGTCCACGGCATAGTGCACGGCTTGGCGGACGAGCTTGTTGTCAAACGGCGGCATCTGGCAATTCAACACGATCCACCACGTGTGCTGCCCGAGCTTTGCTACCAAATCGAAATCAGGATCGTTGCGCAGCCGCTCCACGTCTTCCGGGGGCGGGTTTACGATGAAGCCCACTTCCCCAGTTTCCAGCGCGGCCAGTCGACTCTGAGGGTTGATGATCGGCCTGAAGATCAGGGTATCCAGCGTAGCTGGTTCGCCCCAATAAGTGAGATTACGGTCGAGAACGACCCTCACTCCCGGTTCCCACTCGCGGAATTGAAACGGACCGGTTCCGACGGGATGCACCACGATGTCCGCTCCGTATTCTTCAAGGGATTCCGGGCTAACCAAGGCTGCTGCCAGCATCGCCATGTTCCTCAGGAAAGGAGCAAAGGTATACTTGAGCTCCAATACTAGCGTATAGTCATCCACCACCTCGATTGTGTCGATCATTCCCAAGGTGAAATCCGCGTATCCAAAAACCCCTGTGTCGTAATAGGGGTGATCGGGGTCCGTCTGCCTCTCAAAGTTAAACTTCACGTCATCCGCTGTAAATGTGGTGCCATCATGGCAGACGTTCGACAGTGAACGCTACATATCACGGGGTCAAGTAACGTAATCACGGGCTTTGCGCTGGTAAAACGTTGTATTTAGCCTGAAATGTGTTGTACACGGATAACCAGGTCATCTCTTGACAT
>Ga0307427_1000984_pt1 | contig 15560 bp, 15 predicted proteins | sample SalMarWE160190MG_FD_202162 | JGI IMG/M metagenome (GOLD analysis project Ga0307427, IMG submission 202162) | Salt marsh sediment microbial communities from the Plum Island Ecosystem LTER, Massachusetts, United States - WE1603-190 | ecosystem: Environmental > Aquatic > Marine > Intertidal zone >... | reverse complement strand
GTTTAACATGGTTGACTATTAGAATATCACCAAACTTAGATATTTTTATAACTCCCGGATAGGTTTTTCCATCAATTTTTATAAATCTTTCTGTAGATTCAATAGAAATTGGGAATTGAGGCTTTTTTATACTCCCCTCAGCAGTAACAATTTTTAAAGAAGGTTTGAAATACAAAGATATCCGGCCTGACACCGTTCCATTCTTATCTCCGGTTTTAATTTTGATTTTTGAGTCAGATGTTAAGTCGATTCTTTCGGGATTCTTTTGCAATAATATCCTTACTATCGGCTCTTCCTGAATTTTTCTCGTTGGAACAACCATAGGCGTACAGGATATTATAAACAGCAAAAGCACAAAAAATAATTTAGCTGTTGATTTCATTTATCACCTTTTGTATCTCTTTATAATGTGTCCCTTTCCAGAAAACCCTGCCGCACTCCGGACACTTCTTGAAATCTTTATGCGTTTCAAAAACATAAGGAGGGATGTCTTCTTTTACAATCTCCTTTTTTACTTCTTCTGTTTCTACATTGCAAACAGGACAGCGAGAAAAAGGAATTTTTGTCTTTGCCGATTTCGTTACTTGTTTCAATTGATCCATAAGATGCTCGGATTCAATTAATATTAAATCGTCATACTTGTCCGCTAAAATTTTTGACCTTGTCAAAATCATGCGCCCTTCCTTTCTACCATGGTAAATTATAGTCTTCCCATTTGTGTTTCTATAATACGAAGTATCAAATCCCAATAACCTCATCCATTTTGCAAGCCGTCCCAGCATAAAATCACATATAAATCTGGGAGATTGCTTAATAAAAACCTCCTGATTCGCCTAACATACCGCTAACCATAGCAATACCAAATATTATAAACCATATAATACTAAAGAAAATTGAGACCAATGTAAGTACACCGGAAAGGATAAAAAATGTTTTCAGAGAATCAAACATGCTACCCAGAGAATCCACTTTTCCATCAGCGACTTCTCGACTACTATTTGCAATTCTCACAAGAATAATTCCAATCCAGATAGGAAGCCAAGCTATGATTATACCGACTATCGACAATGCGTAGAAACCCCCGGCAATGATTGCCGCTATTCCCAAAAACTTTATCCAACCATTCATATCCTTAGACCTGGTAATAATTTTTTCTTCGACGGCACTATCTAACTCCATAAACCCTCCTTTTCGATATGATAAGAAATCTTGTTGATTAAGTCAAGTATTTTTTTACCCCACCACCCCACCAAATTTTGAACCACAGAGCACACAGAGATACAAAAAACTCACAGAGAACACAGAGAAAAAATATATAGTTGTTTAAAACCCAACCCACAACACAAAATTATTCTATTTGCTCAATAAAATCTAAAAAGCTCCGAATAGAATCGAATCTAAAAGCCTTATAGCCGAATTCTTTTGCCCTATCCAGGACTCTTTGTTTATCATCGACGATAAGGATGTTTTCTGCCGGGAGTTTGATTCCCTGGTATGGTATTCTATAAAATTCATCGTCATATTTTGTATAACCCCTATCATAAGAAATAAATTTATAATCAAAATGTTGTAAAAAATTGTATTTCTCATCAACTTCATAAATCCAGTTTGTCTGGTCCGAAAAAATGCCCCATTTGAATTTGTCTTTTAATTCGATTACGGTATCTATTATTTCTTTCCTCGGCACAAAATTGTCGAGTATTAGATACCTATATTCCATTATCTGCTCATTTACATCGAGTTCTTTTGCGATTATTTCCCAGAATTTATTTTCCGGACTCTTACCCGCCAGGTAGCCACTTTTCTTTAATGCTTTTGTTGCTGCTATTTCATGCATCTTATCGTAGCTTTTGCCGTAAATTCTGGAAAGGTGGAGCACACCGAGTCGAAATCCTTCAGGAGAGATTACCCCGCCGAAGTCGAGTAATATTACTTTTATTTGATTCGAATCTATCATAATTGCCATCCTTCCGGAACAGGGTCTTCATCGGGATTTTTGTTTCTTACTGGTCTTCCAGGGAATCCAAATTCATCATTCCCATACATAAATTCAACAACCAATGAATCATGAGGAGTAAGATGAGCATATTGTGGAGGATCGTTCATAACACTTTGCTTTTTATTAGTGTCATGCAACTCAAGTGCTCCTCCCATTTCATTCCACACATATTCAGCAGTTACAGTATTATTCAAATGCATGGTTCCGGCATTATATACATCAGGGTCTCCTGAAACAGAGCCTCCAGTTCCACCAGGAGTTCTGGGATCATAATAAACCCATATTGTGTCTTGTGATAATCCATCAGTATGGCGGTTCATTAATGAAACATAATCGCCGCTAACAGTTCCTTTTGTTAGGGCATTAGCAGCAGCTGGCGCATTGTCTAAAGTTAAATTTATTGTGCTTTGGTTAAATCCTGTTGTGTCAATAGCAATTACTGCATCTTTTCCCCATTTTCTCAAACCACCTAAATTTTGTCTCCATGTCATCTCTTCAAAACAATCTATATTAAATATAGTTGTATCATTTGTAATCATTGTCTCATATATATTGGTTGTATCATCTGCTAAATCAACCAATCTATAGGTTATTCTCTGCCAGAAATCTGAATGATTGAAAGTAAATTCCAAACTATCTAAATCACTTCTTTCTGAACTTAAACTCTTTGCTCTTTTTGATAAAGAGCTTGTTTCTCTTTTATATGAGCTAGTTGAAGAAACATCATCTTCTTCAATATTCCATTTTGGACTAACTCCAAAGACATTATCATTTAAAACCGAAAATTTAACTCTGCCAATATTTTCTTCATCCTTTTTTAAAATCATAAAGTAATTTCCCTGTGCTAGTCCTGAAGCAGAAAAACCATATTCTGAGCCTATTTTTGTTAATTCTCCAACGTGTCTTCCATTGATATCATAGATATCACCGTCAAATTCATCCATAGAGCTTCCACTTACTTTCAAAGAACTTCCTTCTCCATAAATTCTTATATTTTCAGCATCTTCTTCAGGAATTCCGCCATTGGATTCAGTTGTAAAATTCCATACAGGACTCTGGGTTGTATCTAATCCATCTGTAACTTTTACAAACCACTCATATAGTGTAGAGCTTTCTAAACTATCCCATACAACAGAAGCGGTATCATTGCTTGCGATTTCGACTGAATCTATTAAAGAATCATTTAAGGCTTTGTAAAATCCAATATCTAAAGAATCATTATCCTGATCCATTCCTATAACTTTTAATTCAGGATTTAATGAAACTCCCGCGGCACCATTTGAAGGAGAAACATTTACTGGGGTGTTTGGAGCCTGATTAAATGACCATTCTAAGAAAAAATCACCGTTTGCGTCAGTGTAAGCGGTCTCTATCCTGGTTGAATCATTATAATCTTGAACGACAACTTCCGCGTTCTCGATATTACTGCCTGTATGAATATCTTTAACATTACCGGTGATTGTATATGATTTCAGGGATATAGAACTAAAACCTGTTAACAAACTTAAGAAAGCTGCAATTTTACATATACTTTTCTCTATTCTAAACATGAAACCTTCCTCTTGTTTTTTTCATAATTACGATTTTTTGTAACCTGATTTTAATAAAAAACCTTTTGTTAGTCAAGAGTAACATTCTGTAACGATTGTCCCGAAAAGAAAGAAAACAACAAGAACCTATCAAATCTTTCTGTAAAACCCCTTCAACTTCTTTTTAAGAAATATTCTTCCTCAAGAATTCCTCCGTCCATCCGCAGACTTCAGTGGCATTTCTTACTGTTATGATTTCCCAGAATATCCTTCTTTGGCTTTTCCCCTTAATTATTTTTCCGGGAACGGGTGAATAATGGACGAATTTTTCCAGAAACTTTTCCTTGAATTTTATTATTAAATTACCTCTGTATTGACCTTTTAAATCGCCGAACTTTAATCTATCATCAATACTGCAAATTTCTTCTAATTTTGCTTTATCTTTACTCTTTTCAAAAACAGATTTCAGAATTATTATTAATTTCTTTCCCATAATTGCCCATTCGCTTACGGGCTTGTTGATGCTCTTTCTTAAATAAAGACTCTGAAAATCATTTATTAGTTTTATTAACTTCTCGTCTTCTTTAAGGTCTATCAAAGAAAGCTTTTCTAACTGTTCTATCATGTCTTTCTTAATCTCATTTATATTAAAATTAATATCCCTTGCTTTACACTCCAGCTTCGCCCTTTTTAATAGATATTCTTCTATTTTATTAAATTCTACTTCTTTTAATTTAAATTCAAAAAGAGCCCATATATCATATATCTGCTTTATCTGTTCATCCGAACGAAAGGAAGGTATCCCTATTGTATTGGGTCCGAGGCAGGATAACTTGTCGCCTATCAGAATATTTAAAGGGAAGATTTGATACGTTTTATCAGTATTTAACGCAAATATCGACGGAGATTTCTTATATGCGATCGGTAAATTTCCCTCTGAAACATGAAACTCTATTTTTAACTCCTGAAATCCTGAATGACTGCCAAAAAGTTCTCTGTCTGTACAAATTGAGGGAATATTAACAAAATATGTAAATAGGGGCAAATCTGTTTTCGGCTGCTCCGGCTGATATAATTTAAAGGTAAATAAATCTCCATCTCCGTTAAATTTGTCTTCTATCTTAGCTATCGCGGTTTCAATCTCTCTCTGAGAAGCATTACATACTGCGTCAACATCAACACTCGCGCGCTGGTATTCAATAGGAATATAAAATTGAACCGCGGAACCCCCTTTAAGTACAATCTTTTTTTTCAGAACTTCTTGAAACTGAAGAAAAATCTCCAGATCCCAGAGAAACAATTCTATCTTTGGAAGACTGTTAAAACCGACTTTTTTAAGTCTACCAGTTAGATTTTTTCGCTTGAAAAATTCTACACTGTGAATTAACGCATCCTGACTATAATTCACTTTTTCTCCAGCCTTCTTAAATTTTCAACAAACGCGTAAGCGTCATCTGATATATTTTCGTGACTTACAATATACCTGATATCCAAATGGATGCTTCTTCTCGAACCGATTTTTATAAGTCTTTTTTTATTCAGGTATATTCGTCTTTTCATATTCAGATAAATCCTGATTAATTCCTGAACAGAAAGAGGATATCCCCTTCTCGATACCTCAAAATAGAGATCGACAAATGCTTTCTCGAAAGAAGCGACCCCTTTCTCGGAATATTTGAATTCGTTTGTTTCGTTCAATAAAACTACTTCAGAAATTGAAGATAACTGTCTTATCCTACTGTAACTTTTAATCTCAGAATAAATAATCGAATCAAACCCTTTCTCTGACAATAATTCATTAACCTCTTTAACGCTGTTTTTATCAACAAACACTAAAACCGGATAAGATTCGGGGAGGTGCTCCATAAAAGTCGAAAGGATGTCGAGCCCCGATATAAAGAAATTATAACCGCTTTCACCGAGCGTCCTAAAAACCTTCTTTCCAAGAGAAGAAAATACGGGGCGAACTTTAGCTCCGTTCGTAAAGCTGTATACACCTCTTTGAATACGTCTAATGTATCCCGCATCCGCCAGTTTCCATAAAGTCCAGTAAAGAGTGGACTTCTTTTCCCTGAGCACTTCACCGGCGTCAGCAACCGTAAAACTGCCTTCATCCGCAAACTTTTTCTTCAATAATTTAGCTTTTTCTTCCAATTCCATCTCTTTACCTGCCTAAACTTATTATAATAACTCATCCTATTTTGTCAAGGTATAGTCGCCAATTTATACTTTGCGACTTTTTATTGGTGCTATTTGCGAAAATGTGCAATCCTTTACTTGCAAGAAAGTTTTATTACGGTTAATATATTTGCCCTTAACCGCAACTTTCTGCAAGTTAAGTAATAGGAAGGTTAGGATAAATATTATCAGTTTCCCATAAAAATAATTTAAAAATAAGAATTATTTTACCATCCTTCTGGTTTTGTATCTTCATCAGGATCCATGTTTTTAGGTGGTCTTTGGTATAAAATTCTTGATAAGGAATCTGCTTTTTGCAGATAATCATTAGGAGCACCTTCATTGAAAACACTGTTTTCCATGTCAGAATCACAGACCCATCCTAAAGTCTGCAATATTTCCTGTAAGACTACTCCCCTACTAACTTCATTTCGTTTTAGTTTAGCATAAGCTGTTTCCAGTGTATAATCATTTCCATCATAATCACTTACAGATGTTTCACTATGTTCCCCTTGTCCAGGAATGTTTTTGTCTATATGAACATTTATTGTATCAGCACCATAATAATGGTCAGGGTGGGTGTTTGTAAAATTAATCACAGGTGTTATTTTGTTGTCAGTTATATAGATTACTTCATCATTGATTATTGAGACAATAGTATTTATCATTGGTTGTAACATGTCTGTTGTGTCAACCATGTATTGTATTGTTTTACCCGAAGCCCATCTTTTTGTACCATTTTGTAGGTCTGTTCTTCTTGTAATTTCATTATAAAAATCCATCATAGTGCTGTCAAATATGCTCTTATCTATAACACTAAAATCATAATTATTGGTTTCATCAGGATTAGCTATTCTGTATGTAACTCTTTCCCATATATCTGAATGATTGAAAGTAAATTCCAGACTGTCTAACTTACTGCTTCTTAAGCTTGAACTATTTGCTTTTTCTGATGAATAATTTGTTTCTTTTTTATATGTGCTGGTTGAAGAAACATTATCATTTTTTTCAATATTCCATTTTGGACTAACAGAACTAACATTATTATTTAAATTCTGAAATTTAACCTGAGCAATCATTTCTCCATCTGATTCTAAAATCATAAAATAATTTCCCTGTCTTATATTTGAAGCGGAAAAAATTCCCTTTTCCAGTTCTCCAACCTTCATTCCGGCAGTATTGAAAACATTTCCTTTGATTGTGTTATTAATATCCTCGCTTACCTTTAATATATTTCCATCCACGGATATTTGTATTTCCTTAGCTTCTTCCTCAGAAATTCCTCCGTCAAACGACCATTCAAGAGAAAAATCACCATTTGCGTCAGTATAAGCAGTATCTATCCTGGTTGAGTCATTGTAGTCCTGAACGATAACTTCCGCGTTTTCAATATTGTTGCCTTCATGAACATCTTTTACATTACCGGTGATTGTATATGCTTTCAGAATTAAAGGGCTTAAAGCTAATAATAAACTTAAAAAACCTATAGTTTTACCGATGCTTGATTTAAACATAACACCTTCCTTTTTCTACGAATAATGTAAGGTTTTTGGGACGAAATGTCAAGCAAAGCAAAGTTGTTGCCTACCCCCAAAATTTTGTGCTCAAATATTACAAATTTAGTATTCGCAAGTATTTGTGTCGAATTTTCTCGAGAATCAGGACGGTTACTTAGGAATCCTATTTTTTCCTCTGTGTTCCCTTAAACACATAAAATTAAGGGGTTGCACTTGGGCTTTGTGTCCTCTGTGGTAAAAAATGGGGGGTAGGGGGAAGCAAAGTTGACATTTAATTGAAAAAAGGTATATTAAGTTAAGGGAAATATGAATGAGACAAGAAGTAAAAGAATGGTGGAAACAGGCAAAAGAAGATCTTGATAGCGCGGAATACAATTTCAAAGGTGAAAAATATTATCTTGCGGTTTTTTTATGTCAGCAGGCAACTGAAAAAGCGTTAAAAGCGTATTTTATTAAAAAGAAAAAAACGCAACCAGCTTCCACGCATTCTTTAATTTATCTGGCAACTGAAACTGAAGTCCCCAAAAGGTTTTTTCGTTTTTTGAAAAGACTAACACCTCAATTCGTCAACACTCGCTATCCGGATGCCGCGTATGGAATACCAAGTGAATTATATGACAAAGGCATTTCTTCCGAATTTCTCACAAACACAAAGGAGTTTTTAAAATGGTTGAGTTCGAAGATGAAAAGATAAAAGAATGGATTAAAAATTTTAAAAAGAAAGTAATTTCTAAATACAATCCGGAAAATATTTTACTTTTTGGGAGCAGGGCAAGGGGTGATAATTTAAAGGAAAGCGATATTGATATTATTATTATAAGTGATAAGTTCAAAGGAGTCAAATGGCCTAACAGGATAGCCGATGTAGCTGAATTATGGGAAGGGCTTATAGTTATTGAGCCTTTGTGTTATACTCCAGAAGAATTCAGGAAAAAGAAACGTCAACTCGGTATAGTAAGAAAAGCAGTAGAGGAAGGAGTCAAGGTATAGTCGCCAATTTATACTTTGCGACTTTTTATTGGTGCTATTTGCTATAATTTATACTTCTATGTTGTTATTAAATTCCTTTAGCTCAGCATAGTGGGGTAATTATGGTTAATGTATTTTTTTTAACTTTTTCCGCGAATACGCAACCTTTTATTTGCGAAAATGTACAATTGTTAGCAATATTTTTGCCTTTAGTTGCGAGTTTTTACGAGCTGGGCAGCGGTAAAGGGGTTTTCTTTTGAAATAATTTAAAAGAAAAAATTTATTTCTAATAATTTTTTGCTGTTGTAGATGAATCCGGGTCCATTACTCCAACAGTTCTACTTATAGTGTAATCCCAAAGATTGTAATCTATACCTCTAATTCCAGGTGTTGGATCATTATAAAGTCCTATAGCAACAGATTCAGGAACATCATGGAGATCACCAAACTTTCCTGTAAACTCATGCAAAAAAACCGCTCTTTCTGAATTTTTAGTTACCCAGTCGGAACCTTTTTCTAATGTTTTTGGATCATTATCATAACCTGGGATATTGTCTCCAGAAGCAATCCCCATTCCAGCAGGCATGTCTCCCCTCACTGCACTAACACCACACCTTGGTCTGTTTGGATAGTGTCCGTATTCAAAAGTGTCTGTAAAAACAAACATAGCTGAATCAAGGAATTCATGGTTCATTAATGTGTCCGCGTAATTAAAAATCCAGTAAAGTCTTTTATCTGTATAACTGTTTAAACCATTTGTATCAACACTAGAATAAATACTATCCAACACATATCCCATCAATGAATCACCACTTGCTAAAGTCATGGGTCCTGAATTTGAGGTATCAATAAACTGTTTATATCTCCATGTTTCCGGATGCTCATCTTTTAATAATTCTCTTGCTTCATTATGTGTTAGGAATCTTTCAAGCCCAAATGTAGGGGATCTATAAGTAGCGTAATCTACATAATCCTTCAATGGACTATCTATTGGAAGCAATCCTCTTTCTAAATAAACACTGTCATCCTCCGCGGAAAATATCATCTTCCAGAAACTTTTATAGTGTCTTCCTTTAAGGTCTTTAGTCCAAAAAAGAACAGTGTCTTTTTCACCGATTCTATAGTTAGATAAACTTTTATTAAAACTATTTGTTCTTGCTTCTTTAGAATCTTTCTCTTTTTCATTCTTATTTGTTATATTGTTATTATTTATAATTATGCCATTATTCATTTTTATAATCTTCACAGGATAGTAGTCCGGGTCTTCTATTCCCAGGAAATGAATTCCGTCACTGAAATCTGACATATTGATTGTTTTTTCTTTACCTTTTTTTAATTCAAAATTATCTCTAATCCTGCCGGGAATATCAATTAGCTTAGCTTCGAGATTTTTATCAGATATTATTTTTATTCCGTTTTTTATTCTTTTTACTTCCAGGTATTCATTACCCTTATCTATTTCTTCAATACCTCCCTGGTTCTCAAAAATAAAATATCCCGCGCTATCAGTAAGAACACTATCGATTGTACCATTATTGTTTTTATAAACCCATACACTATCAGCTTTATTTCCGTTTGTAATATTGTCTAAATGCCCCTGAATAACTCTTGCTTTCAAACCGGGAGGGTTTAAAACTGTCAACAACAAAACCAGAAGAAAGGATATTTTATTCATAATTACCATCCCTCCGGAACAGGATCTTCATCAGGGTATTTGTTTCTTACTGGTCTCCCAGGGAACCCAAATTTATCATTACCATACATATATTCAACAACCACTGAATCATGGGCAGTAAGGTGTGCATATTGTGGAGGATTATTCATAACACTTTTTTCTTTATTAGTGTCATGCAACTCAAGTGCTCCTCCCATTTCATTCCACACATATTCAGCAGTTACAGTATTATTCAAATGCATGGTTCCGGCATTATATACATCAGGGTCTCCTGAAACAGAGCCTCCACCTCCTCCCGGAGTTCCAGGATCATAATAAACCCATATTGTGTCCTGTGATAATCCTCCATGGCGGTTCATCAATGAAACATAATCGCCGCTAACTGTTCCTTTTGTTAGGGCATTAGCAGCAGCTGGTGCATTATTTAAAGTTAACTCTATTGTGCTTTGGTTAAATCCTGTTGTGTCAACAGCAATTACTGCATCTTTTCCCCATTTTCTCAAACCACCTAAATTTTGTCTCCAGGTCATCTCTTCAAAACAATCTATATTAAATATAGTTGTATCATTTGTAATCATTGTCTCATATATATTGGTTGTATCATCTGCTAAATCAACCAATCTGTAAGTTATTCTCTGCCAGAAATCAGGATGCTCTATAACTAATTTGATACTGTCCAAAGGACTTCTTCTTTTCAAGGGATTTCCTCTGTTTTTCTTTAAAGGAACACTATTTTTAAGGTTTTCATTGTTTTCGTTGCCTTTTTTATTAACAGGTATAAGAAAACCTTTTTCCGGAAATGTTAATTTAACACTCTCATAACCAAGAACATTTATGAGATAAAGACCAGCCCTTAAATCAGAAACATTTAATTCTATATTCTGCCCTTTAATTTTTTTCACTAAACTCCCGGAAATATTATATATCCCCCCGTTTATCACTTTGTTTGCTGTTATGTTTAAATTGATTCCTTGTTGGATAATCTCTAATTTTTTAAGATCTTTTTTTTCTTCAATTCCTGAATATGAGTTGATATAAATACCATCCGAGTTTGTGTAACCCTGCGTGAGAGTGTCTTCTAAGTTATGAAAATCGATCAGGCTTACTTTCGCGCTGTCGATAGGCTCACCCGTGTGGTGATCTCTTAGTTCAAGTTTTACCGGCTGTTCTTCCCCTCTTATCTGGTATGAATATACTGTTAATGGTAGTAAGAAAATCAATAATAGAGATATCTTATCTGTATTCTTAATTGATTTATTCATGAAACCTCCCTTTCTGTCAGTATTGCACTTATTGGTGGTATTGAATCAGGTTCATGTAAGTTTGCAGGTCTAAAATATAAAAATATATACAAAGAATCCCTCTTTGTTGGTACCAGAACACTGCTACCAGGATCAAAATAACTTGTTGAATCATCAAGATTATGTTTATATCCTAAATTACCCAAACTTTCTAGCTCAACATCTTTTTTAGTAGCATTTCCCCTTACTTTTACCCATCCTCCAACAATATAATTATTCTCATCAACTACATTATCAAATGTTCCATTACCGGGAATAGTGTTATCTGTCATAATCAAAAAAGTATCCGGACCATAAGGTAAAGCATGATGTCCTGTTATTGTATCTATATATGTATCTTCATTAAATATTCCTTTTGTAAAATAATCACATATAGCCTGATGAGTAGTAGTACTTTTATGGCTTTTAACAGCCCAGCCTACCATTTCATCTGACATGTCAAAATCATCAATCAAATAAACAATATGTGAAGATAAAGTGTCGTGGATTCTCTCACTTCCAAAATATTCACTTATTCCTACTAAATTAGTAAAATTATCATTATTAAACTTACTATTATCACTAGGCAACAATACCCTGTCTAAGTTATTATTTTCCCCAAGATTAATTATATGATTAAATTTACTTGGGAAATGTGCTCCTGTAGTATCCCCAAAATTAAGATATAAAGTGTCTTTTTCAGCTCCTCTTAAAGACATATTTCTTCCAGAATTTTTCATGCTGGATGTTTTTCTATTATAATTATTATTTTCTTCTTTAATTAATTTTATATTAGGACTAACAGCCATTCCATTTAAGACTATAACTTTACCTTTACCTATAACCTCATTTCCTTTTTTTAAATTTAAAAGATAAGGTCCTTGTGGAAATTCTGAAACAAAAATACTACCTTTAGTTTCACTTCTTTCTTTAATTGTTTTCCCCATTTGTCTTCCAAGAATATCATAAACAGTTAATTCATAACTATTATTTCCTTCCAGAATTAAATTTTGTCCATTACTATAAATCTTTATATTTTTAGCTTCTTCTTCGGGGATTCCGCCATTGGATTCAAAAATCATTGAATAAAAACCATTTGTATCTGTAAATGTGGAATCAGGGGTTTTTGTTTCTGTGATTTTTACGGTTGATAAAGGGTTGTCGGTAACATAATCCTTAACATATCCTGATGCTTCTGTGGAAGCTTTTGCGGTTATTGTTAAAGCTAAAATAAGAATATAGCAGGCTGCTTTATTCATGATCACCATCCGTTTACTCTATTGGAGGTATTGAGTCTGGCCAGAATGCTGGTGGACTTTCATATATAAATCTCATCAATGAATCCATAACAGTAGGTTCTAAAGGACCATCATCAGGGTCAAAATACCTTCTTTTATCATTAATATTTTTCAAATAACCACAATTACCTAAACTTTCTAGTTCTACATCTTTTTTAGTAGCATTTCCTCTTACTTTTACCCAACCACCGACAATATAACCCTCACCATCATAAACATTCTTAAATGTTCCATTACCAGGAATAGTGTTATCTACCATAATCAAAAAAGTATCCGGGCCATAAGGTAAAGCATGATGTCCTGTTATTGTATCTATATGTGTATCTTCATTAAATATTCCTTTTGTAAAATAATCACATATAGCCTGATGAGTAGTAGTACTTTTATGGCTTTTAACAGCCCAGTCTACCATTTCATCTGACATGTCAAAATCATCAATCAAATAAACAATATGTGAAGATAAAGTGTCATGGATTTTTGTGTTTTTTACATATTTGCTTCTACTAACAAGAGTTTGAGCCATATCTGAATCAAACTTATTAGTATCTGTTGGTATTAAAAGGGGACTTACAATGGTGTCTTGTCCTTTTGTTAGTATTAAAGGATGCTTTTTAGAATAGTGTGCTCCTGTAGTATCTTCAAAAGCAAAATACAAAGTATCTTTTTCAGTTCCTCTTGTAAGTGAGCTTTGAGTCTTTGCTCTGATTGATGTATTTCTATTATTCTCATTGCTTCTTTCTTTAATTAAATTTATACTAAGAGCAAAAGGCATTCCATTTAAAACTACAAAATTACCTCTTCCTATAACTTCATTTCCTTTTTTTAAGTTTAAAAGATAAAGTCCCTGTGAAAATTCCGAAACAGAAAGAATACCTTCAGTTTCACTTCTTTCTTTGATTGTTTTTCCCATTTGTCTTCCCAGAATATCATAGATGCTAATAGTTAATTCAAAACCGTTATTATCTTCTAAAATTAAGTTTTGCCCATTACTATAAACCTTTATAGTTTTAGATTCTTCTTCACTAATTCCGCCATTAGTCTCAAAGATAAGAGAATAAAAACCATTTGTATCCGCAAATGTAGAATCATGGGTTATCTCTTCTTTTACTTTAGTATTTGCTACAGGATTTCCCTCACCATAACTTCTAACCTGTCCAGACACTTCTGTGGAAGCCCTTGCAGTTATTGCTCCTAAACCAAGTGCAGAAAAAACAGTTAATGGTAATTTATATTTGGATATAAATCTATCAAGTACGCTCATAACCCCCTCTATTTATCATGAATAATGTAAGGCTTTAAAGAGGAAATGTCAAGCGACGCTAAGTTGACATTTAATTGTAAAAGATTATATTCTTTAAAGATAAGATGGAAAATAAAATTTTGGTAAAATACAGAAGAAACAAGGATAAAATAAGGGATCTTTTCTGCAGGAAAGAAGTTGTAATTGCTTACGTTTTTGGTTCGTTAGTCAAAAAGGATTTTTCTCCTCTCAGTGATGTGGACTTCGCGGTATATCTCGATGAAAACTTATCCGATAATAAGAGCTACGATATTTATCTCGAATTATTAAATAACTTAATATCGCTTTTAGGCGACAATATCGATCTTGTGTTAATGAATTTATCTGAACTTCTTATGAATTTCAATATAATCAAAGAGGGAGAAATCATTTTCGAGCGTTCGGAAACAGAAAAAGCTCTAATAGAATCCAAAATAATTAGTAAACACTTAGACATAGATTATTATAACAGCAGACATGTCGATATTCAGCTCAAGAGAATGGAAAAAGCGGGATTAAAATGAGAGAAGAAATTGCGAGGAAACTCGAACACTTAAAGAAATACGTTAAACATTTAAAAAATTTTCAGGAACAAGATATAAAATATCTCAACAATCATCCTTTAGAGTTAGCTGCCATCGAAAGATTTTTTCATCTCTCTATAGAAGTGGTTCTGGATATCTGCTCGATGATAATCTCATACGAAGGATTTGAGAAACCAGATGAATACAGAAAGAGTATTCTTATACTCGGTGAAAGAGGAATTTTGGAAAATAAGTTCGCGAATAAATTTGCAAATATCGCGGGATTTCGAAACATTCTTGTGCATGATTACGCGGAAATAAAAGTTGAAAAAGTTCATTACCATCTTAAAAATAATTTAAAAGACTTTGATTCTTTCGCAAAACAAATCGCGAAATACCTTAATAATCTTTAGTTAGAGTAAATTTAAACACGAGTTTAAACTTAAATCTTTAAACATTTATATCCTTTTTTGAAGAATCTACTTTTGTGCCTTGGTGTTATAATTCAGTCATTAGCCGTTGGTCACTGGTTCCTTGTCAAAAAACAAAAACAATAAAAATATTCGTGTGATTCGTGTAATTTGTTGTTTCTTTGTGTCTTTGTGAGCTCTGTGTGAGGATATTCCTTTGGGGTAGGGTTGGGAGTTAAAACAACAAACCTCTTCTCTGTGTTCTCTGTGAGTTTGTTTTTTCCTCTGTGTCCTCTGTGGTTAAACTCTTTTAACTCTCAAAAAACCGGCGTTTATTGCCACAATAACGGTACTCATAGACATAAGTATCGCACCTACGGTGGGGGAGATGATAATACTAATATTATATAATACGCCTGCGGCAAGAGGTATTGCAATTACGTTGTACCCGGTAGCCCAGAAAAGATTTTGAACCATTTTTCTATAGGTTGCTTTGCCAAAAAGTATAAGAGATAACACATCTTTAGGATTGCTGTTTATGAGTATTATGTCCGCGGTTTCAGCCGCGACGTCAGTTCCTGAACCAATAGCAATCCCCACATCCGCCTGGGCAAGAGCAGGAGCATCGTTTATCCCGTCTCCGGTCATGGCAACCACTTCTCCCTTATCCTGTAGCTCCTTGATTTTGTTTTGCTTTTCATGCGGCAGGACCTCGGCAAAGAATCCATCCAGTTCAAGCTCATCTGCCACTTCTTTTGCTACCTCTTTGTTATCCCCGGTAAGCATCCAGCATTTTATTCCCTCTTTTTTCAATCTCTTTATGGCAACGTATGAATCCTCTCGGATTTTATCGGATAATTCTATTAAAGCCTTTAAATTGCGGTTAATCAAAACAAATACCA
>Ga0307427_1000983_pt1 | contig 15564 bp, 15 predicted proteins | sample SalMarWE160190MG_FD_202162 | JGI IMG/M metagenome (GOLD analysis project Ga0307427, IMG submission 202162) | Salt marsh sediment microbial communities from the Plum Island Ecosystem LTER, Massachusetts, United States - WE1603-190 | ecosystem: Environmental > Aquatic > Marine > Intertidal zone >... | reverse complement strand
CGCCGAACCCTTCGTTTAGAAACTCCTGATGTGTAAGCCGGCCATCTCGTTCCAGAATATGGTTTGACCACTGAAAAGGTATTACCTGATACGGACGTGTACCGACATAGACCGGCAGCGCAGGATTGAACGTCTCAAAATCCAGAAAGTGGATGGGATATTCGAGTTGTGCAAGCGCCCTGGTGAGCTCAGGGTTCACGTGGACACGGCTGTTGACCACACAGTCGCGGACACGCTGTTGTGTTGCGTTCAGACCAGGGAAATCTGCGGGAATGTCCCGTATATCCTTAATGCCTTCTTCCTCCAGCAAATCCAGCAACTTCTGGCTGGCCCGTGGAAGCTGGGTGACGGAATGCTCTGGCTCATCAGTATGACAGTGGCCATAGAATGGGCATGTGTATGGCCGAGAGCACTGCTTCCCTGCCTTAATGTCCGGGGGCTCCGGATTCGATAAATGGAACCTCATTTCGCCTAAGATCGATGGAATATCCGCCAGAATTGGTTGCACCTCATCGGTGATGTCTTTCACAGAGAACAGTTGGCCCAGGTCGTAGTCGCCTCCCTGGTAAACGTACTCTTTGTTCAAATGGGCAAGGCACGCTTTTCTTACCGGTATGCCACATCCTCTAAGCACATAGAGCTGCACTCCCAGATCTGGCAGATGCTCCTCCTTGGCCGATGTGGTGGATTTGACCTCAATGAGGTCAAACAGATCATCGCCCGCGCGGGCGAGAATATCAACACGAATCCTTATGTCATCATACAAGAACGCCGCCTCGTAGGTCGACGGTATTGACTTGTCAGAGAGCGCTGCCTGAGTCGATATCACAGCATCTTCGTGCTGGAAGTAAGGCTCGCTAATGTGTAGCCCGTCGGCATAGATGTTTCTAGCGAGCTCACCGACCCTGGTCCCGGCATCCAGGATTGCCTGCTGCCCTACATCGACCGGGTCGGCAAGGTCGGGGTGGAAGCACTCCAGGTACAGCCGCCTGGGGCACTGTAGCCCCGCAAGAAAGCGGGACTTGGACAGGACTGGCATTGGCTCCACGTCTGAACTGTTCAATTTACCGATCCCATGATTCTAGGGCGCCAATGCTGAAGGCACAGCGTGGACAAGTCAAGAGACGAGGACATCACACCCTTGGAACGTGAGTTTCACCGATTGCCTGTCATTACACAGCCCGGATTCCCGCACGAACTCTTCCCATTTGTCCTTTTGTGTCTTATCATGCAGCCGCCTCGTGGCGCTACCGATATAGAATCCAATCTTGCAGCCACTCTTGTAGCAATGAAGTGAAGCCTGGCAACACCCAGCGCGCGACCGAATCGTCACGCCGTGGCCATCTGGATTAGTCTTGTGTGTAACAGGGTACCGCACTAGTAGTTGCTTCGAGTATTCGCTCTTCTGGACCACGATCTCCCACTGGCATTTTCCGGGGGTTGATTTTTGTTCGTCTATAAGTTGCGCAGCTATTGGTCCTATCACGGAGGTCATTGCTGGCCATGCTGGGTTGACTTGATGCATTGTGGGTTTTCCATTTCTGGCAATTCCGAATAGACATGCATCACTCAAGGGACACTTCTCACATTGTGGCGTGCTTCCGCAGATGGCGTATCCCTTGCACATGTCGTTGCCCTTGCCGGTACAGAACCACCATATGAAGAAATCCACGATGCCCGGCGCATGGCCCAAGTCTATGCTTTCCACTACCTCCCCTGCTAGGCAGGATGAGCAGAATAGACTTAGGGCGTCCTGTAGATCACGGTACGCCAGTGGGTCCTGCTCACCCCGACTACTGAACACGTGGTAAATGCCCGTACGAACCAAGAACCTCCTCTCATGAATGTCAATCGGGATAACATCCCAGTACCCGAAATCGCGGAGGTAGTTGTCGGCGCCCTTCTCGTAAAGAACCTTGCCCTTTCGTCCTTCCTTCCGCAGTTGGTAGAGGTCATCAGTGAAGTCCTTGAGAGTTGGGAACTTGGCGAGTAGTTCCTTCGCCCACTCCGCCCCGTCTTGCTTTTTGCGGAATCGGCTGTATTGGTCGATAAGACTAGCCAACGCGCCTATGGCTACCTTTGTTCTGAAAGCCCCTTTGTGTTGGCCGATGAACGAGTTGAGTGCAGCGTCAAATCCTGACCGCGCCTCACGATACCAAGCATTCGTCACTTTGACTGTGACCAGAAATCGCAGTGCTTCTTCGGAGTCTGGATTGCTCTCCAATGCGTTCTTCCACCTGTGGCAATTCCCAATATCACGTCGGATTGCAGGGTTGCATTCCCCTTGAAGCATCCAGCGAATGGTGTCGCGAAACTTCCCGCAGAGTCTTCCTGCGTCGAACTCCATAATGACTCCTTTCTTCTGGGGGACCTGCTGGCCGATAGGATCTCTCCTTAGATTGCTTTCGCTCACCGACCCTGGTCCCGGCATCCAGGATTGCCTGCTGTCCTACATCCATCGGGTCGGCAAGGTCGGGGTGGAAGCACTCCAGGTAGAGGCGCTTGTGACATTGCAGCCCAGCCATGAAGCGAGACTTCGACAGCTTTGGTATCTGTTCTCTAACCATCTCTCATTAAAATCTTTGCACACACATGATAGGATACTTGAATTACGCACGTTGTAGTGAGCTATACCATGGATACTGCCAGCGAGTGAGACCTCGTCCAACATCCCGCTTAATTTTGTCCCGGTAGCAAAGCTTGTACTTCAGCGGGCACTGCTCATACATGATCAGTTGCGAATGAGAGTAGGTCGGCATAAAAATACCTCTTTAACTCGGCCTAATTTAGGTGGAGCACCATAACCTATTTATTGCCTAACTGACGCAAACGCTCTACGACCCACATCCCAACCAAGGTGGACGCATCAGTAGTAAGGTCCTTCGCTTCATCCTGCAGCAATCGCAGCTTCTCTGGGTTTAGCTGTATGGTGACCTTTCCTTCTCCTTGTTGTAGCTTCTTCTCATCTAATAGCCCTAGCTCATCATGCGGCCTTTTACCAGTCGAAATGTCTGTGAGATAGTCAAGGAACTTGGTTACAAGTTGTTCATATCGCTTAGTCCGTTTCCCACCGCTCTCTCTGTTTCCCTCTTTCCACCACTTGCTCTTGAATTCATCCCAACATTTATTCTTTTGGAAAGCCTTCATGGCCATCCCTTCCCTAAGTTGATAACCTCCACCAACAACTCTGAGCTCTTGTATATAGTCCCGCACTGCGTATAGCCTTTTCTCTTCAGCAAAGACTCGAACCTTATCCAGTGGTAGCCGCTTTGTACCGTCATCCGTTTCTCTTTCTTCTTGTTCTGGGCTCATTTTATTTATCTCCTCATTATTTTGTCTATCCGTTTGCACTTTCATGCTCCTCGCTAGTTTCTTCCCTTCTTTGAACATATAGTACTCAATATTGTCCGCACGGCAACCGAGCTCCTTTGCCCAATCGTCCATGCAGTAGATAAGACCTAATACTAGATATTTGACGTTTCTTGTCTCTATTCACCTTCACGAGTAATTTAAATAGGTCATATCCTTCTTGTCTGTCTAAGAATTCCAAGAACTTTGCGACATTGGTATCAAGAATAACTGGTAATGGCCTAATGTCGTAGCTCAACCCAACAAAGTAGAAGAATTTAGTGAAAAAGGCAGGCCTACAATAGGGTAGTTCGAATCTCTTATAAGCCTCCAAAATCTCGCCATTCTTGATTCGTTCCATTGTTTTCTTAAGAAGCGCTCCTTTAAATCTTAGGTTGGACAAGCTATTCTCGGTATTTCTTCGCCCTCTTCCTCGATTTCCCCATCCCCATATCATACAAGCAAGAAACAACCTCCTTATTTCTGCGTGGCCTCCAGACTGCGTCTGAAGACCAAAATACCGAACATCAGAACGGCTTATTTTCTCAGGGCATTTTTGCACGATTATATTTAGGTCGGTACTAGTAACCTTATCATTTTCGAAGTCCTCCTGCCACTTCTCAGGATCGTAACCCCACCCAGAAGCATTCTGGAATACTGCAAGTATGTCAGCCCTGTGTTCACGCAGGTATTTTGGAAGTGGCAATTTGTAAATATCAGACATTTTGTTTCACCATTAAATCGGTAAGCTGCATAACATTCATTATTAAAATATTACCCTCCGCATTCATCTATCCTCTCCCTCAGAGTCTTAAGATTAACCACGTCTTCTTTATTATATTGGAGTAGCAAAGCCAGGGCATCCTCGTCACCGTGATTACGATACCTCCCCCACAGTATTACTGCCTGAAATCCATCGACACCCTCCAGCTGCCTGACGATACCCAGTTGCCGCTCCACTGCTTTGAAACCGCCGTGAAGACCTTTTCGCCAGCAGTCATACATCAGGTCGTGGTGATGAAAGATGTCGGCCAAGCTTACCCTCCAAAAGGCGCGTATGAAAGGGAGGTCAAATATGAACCTAGGTTGCTGACCATTGCATTCAAAAATCGATGTTCTCAGGGAACACACGCCTATTAATCTCCCGAAAGTCCTTTTCATCAAGCGTTCTTCTTTCTGAATGCAGTCTGAATATGATATCCCTTAGATAATCTGCTTCCCATATCTCGGCGTAATGGGTGAATTCACCACCGCATCTTGGGCATGAAAGATGCAATACCATTGCATCTGGAAAGTCATATTGCGCGATTATTTTGCCTTTGACTCTCTGCATATCCACAGCAAAGCACCACCTGCATTCGGGCTCTTCTGCACTGAGATGAGCTTCGATAGCTTGCTTAGTTTTTTCATTATTCATTTCCGCATCCTTCCCGCCTATATAGTATTCCATTTGTTGTACAGAGTTATATAGGAGTTGGAGAGGGAGATTTCAAGGGTATAGTCAATAAATGTGTAATATACATGGCTCGTTTCCCCACTGCCTCGGCTGTATTGCAGCGGACATCGACATCTTCATATCTTCGGAGTCCCCACTCACCCCACCTCCAGTTCGCCCAGCACCTCCATGCCCACGACCGACTGGCGCGGGATGACCAGCGTGTCCCTGTAGTCTATCTGTGCTTCGCCCGACTCCGACACGTCCGTGCCCACGTGGCTACTGATGGTGACCCTCTCATCGTCGTCCGCCATGAGGAGACCGAAGCTGACCATCCTCGACGGCTGCAGGCTGGCGATGTCCTTTTCCTCTATGTCATCCTCCTGGTGTGCTGCATCGAGCCATGTCACCTGGACGACCGGCTTCTTCGCTCTAGTCTTTCCATTCTCGCCGGTCCCCGCCGGCCGGCCGGACGTGTGGCCTAGATACATGTCTATCATATCGGCAAAGTAACGCTCTTCATCGGTGAGTTGCCGCTGCACCAGGTCAATCCAGACGCCTATAGCCTCCCGTATCCGGCACAGAGCTTCAGACTTGGTGCTGGCGTCAACCGTGCAGCCGGTGAGTTCCAGACAACATGCCCTGTAGTGCTTGCCCGTGTCATCGTCGTCATCTTGGCACTCCTCCACATTGACCTTGAAGCTGCGGAGCACCCGGTAGGTTCTCTCAGATGTCATTGCGCACCTCCATGCTGGTCTGCACTGCTACGTTTCTAAGTATACCACACGCCTGTGACAACCTGCTGTCACAAGTCTTCCCCGTAAACATCCAGCATGGCTCTGGCCGTTTCAATAATATCCTGGCGGATGCTCTTCGGCTCCAGGACCTCCACCTTCTCGCCCCAACCCAGAATCCAGGAGTAGAGCTCAACCGTATCGGTAACGGTGAAAGTAACGATCACAGAGCCGTCGCGCTGCGGCTCCAATCTTTGCGAGGAATGCCATACCGTCTCTTCCATAATCCTGGCCAGCTCGGGGCTGAACCTCAGCCTGACGGTTTCGGCTTCACCGCCGGCAACAATGCCCCAGGACGAAGCCAGGTAGGCGTTGGCATCGAAGTCGGCGGGAATGTCGTAGGTCTCGGATGTCATCTCTGTTGCCGTTATGCGCTCGATCTTGAAGGTGCGCATCTCGTTGGTCCGGTGACAGTACCCAGTTACATAGCTGGAGTGTCCAGCCGCCGCGGGCTCGATGAAGTAGGGGTCGACACGCCGTTCTGTCGCCTCCTCATCGCCCAGCGCGTGGTACCATATTCTGACGGTACGCTGGTTCACCCACGCTTCAGCCAGTATCGCCATGGTGCGAATAAATTGCCTGTCCAGCGCCTGTTTTTGCAGCCAGTCCATTGTCTTCTGGATCTGGTCTCTCAGCGGAAGTTCAACAGCCGAGTTCAGCTTGAGGAACGTCGAGGCGATATTGGGATCATACCTTCGTGAATAATTCAACAGGAGCCTGGCAGCGAGGAAGATGGTCATGGCCTCCGGAACACTAAAGCGGATCGGGGGCAAGTGATGCCCCTCGACGAGGAAGCGCTTTGGGCCTTCCTCTCCAACAGGGACGCCCAGCTCATTCTGAAGGGCATTAAGGTCGCGGTATATAGTCCTCCTGTCGACTTTAAAACGGTCGGCGATTTCCCGCACAGTCCAGGCACGGGGAAGAGGATTCTGGGAAAGGGTTATCCATAGACCGATAAGCCGCATTGTGCGGTCCATCGCGTCTTCTCTCCTGCGTTTTTTCATATACGACCCACCTTTAAGTGAAAGCATTATATCACAGGTGTCAAATAATCAGACTGCTCTATCCTGAAAAAGCCACAAAGTGCCGAATTTTGTGACAGAAGGTGGTCACAACGGTGTGTTAAAATTTTTGACATTCGATAAAAAATAAAAAATTGCAGGAGGGAAAGAGAGGAAATGGGCGACAACGGGAAGTTAGAGGAACTTGAGAAACTAGTGGAAGATGAGATACCTGAGCCGTTCATGTCGAGGCGCCATAAACGCGAGCAAAAACGCCGGGCTGCCATTGGCCGTTTCCTGGATAAAGAAGAAACGGTAACTGTCTCGGTAATCGAACCCAGGTACTACGGCGAGCTTCTGGCCTGGGCCGTTCAGCGCCACATCGAGGCGGAAGGGTGGAAAATCCTCAAAGCCATCGGATACCAATACCCGGAACCGGTGTATATAGATGTAAATACGGGCAGCGGTGAGTGCCAGAATGTCCTTCGCGATGGCACGCTGTTCGTGGAGAAGCAGGGCCAACGCTTCGCGGTAACCGTAGATGTAAACCTGAGAGGCTACAATTCGGTAATAGTGACCGGCACAGCCAACAGCCGGGAAAAAGTTTACGAATTCGCCAGCGGCATCCAGAGCGTTGTCAGGGAACAGAACTTCTATCGTGGCAAAAATCTTGAGCTCTCCGGCCGTATTCGCTTTTTGGATGTCCCGGATAAGACGTGGAACGGCATTATCATGGATCCAGAGGCAAAGGATGAGATCCAGGCCAACACCATCGGTTTCCTGGCAAACAGGGAACGACTCGCCGGCTACGGGATCCCGGCAAAAAGAGGAGTGCTTCTCGTAGGTAAACCGGGAACGGGCAAGACCTTGGTATGTAAGGCGCTCATGGCGGGGAGTCAGGGGATAACGTGCATAATGGCTCATGACTACGCTCTGGATGAAGAAGAATACATCACACAGCTCTATGAACTGGCGCAGGACCTCTCCCCGTGCATCGTCTTCATCGAAGATATCGACCTCATTGCGCAGGATAGGATTGAGTGGGGGTACACCAGGGGGCCGGCCCTGCTCTCCCTGCTTTCAGTTCTAGACGGCGTCGAGGAGTGCCATGAGATAGTCACCGTTGCCACGACAAACCACCTGGAGACGCTGGACAAGGCCATCGGTCAGCGCCCTTCACGGTTTGACCGGATCATCGAGATTCCCTGTCCTTCATTGGAGCAACGGAAGGAGTTCATCTCGTCCCTCTGCCGCAAGATACCGCTGGATGATGATATCCAGGCCTGTATGGCCCGCAAAACAGACGGCCTTACACCCGCCCAGATACAGGAGGTGCTCTACAGCCTGGCCATAAGATACGGTCAAACCGAAGGACCGGATGAACCGGGCTGCCTGAAAGTGAGTATGGAGCAGGTAAATGGATCCATCTCGCGGATAAACGGTAGAAGCAAGCACCAGATAGGCTTTCCGGTCCGGGACAACCATAAGGGTGAATACGTTGGAACGAGGATGGAAACCCGGTAAGGGATTCGGCACGGATGTTTAGAAGACTGATAAGGGGAATGCTACTGCTGCCCTTTTCAATTGCTCTGGCGGTGCTGGTCATTATCGGTCTCCTCGACTTCGACCTGCTGATGACAATAATCCCGAAGCTCATAGCGGTAGCCGTCATCGTCGGGGTCTTTGCCCTGATCGTGAAGGCGATGTTTTTCCCCGGATAAGTGAACGGAAGGAGGTGAGAAGAATGAAGCGACCAGTAGAATGCCCGAAGTGCAAGGGCAGCGGGCAGATACCCAGGAAGGACCTGCCGCCGATGCTCAGGGGGCCTCTGGCCTTCGGAGTGCGCCAAAACGATGAATGCCCAGTTTGCAACGGCGTGGGCTATGTAGAAAGCTAGGCGGTGCCTGGCTCACAACTGAGACCAGGAACATTGGATTCCGGGTGTTACTAGTATGGAACGGGTGTGGGTGGGTGACACCGTGTTGCGTGCGCCGCCTGCTTGCTCGGCATAGTGCTAGAGCGGGCTGACGGTGTCATCCCACCCTCCTGACCATGGAGACGCATCATCGACTGAAGCTAGAGTAAGCGTACGGAGGTATGTGGAATGATTACGACGTGCATCATACTTTACCTCGTCCTATTGTTTGGCTTATTAATCGCCTGCCTTTTAAGACGGGTTGGATGGAGATGGTTTTTGCTCGCATCCATGCCGGTTTTCATAGTAATAGGGATTGTATGCCTGAGTTTCGTCCTTCTCTCGCTGATGGCGGCAGGTGACAGGAGGACAAGGGTTGAACCGAGGCAGATCAGGCCAATTGGCCTTCCGTGGAGGTCCTATCTTGCGAATCCGAAGCTAGGCGACTTCTCGGTGGATCCCAGGCTGTACGATTTCACCAGCAGGTTGAGGAGGCTTTGGTGAGGTACCTGCCAGTGAGGAGTCGAGGCTGCGACAAAAATGTAGTTACACGGGGTTCGCGCAGCGAGCGGGAAAGGAAATCGGTACAGTTAGTACAGCAGAAATCTGGAATGTATGAAGACTCTGTGCAGATAATATGAACCAGGCATAGTTGAGGGGAATGAAATATGATATTGCGACCACCGTGGCTGGCCTGATAGTAGACGGTACGTAGGCGCTAAGGTGGACATGCATCCCTATCTTCCGTTCACATAATCGAGGAAGGCCCTTACCGCCATACGGAATTTTGCATCGGGGACCACCGTGAGATGGTCCTTGCCTTGAATGAGAAAATGGCAGCCGTTGGGGACCAGCATGGCCATCCTAGATTTGATGGTGACATCTCATCTTGGGAATATGAATGATACCTTGATTGCTCTGTTGGTAGCCTTGTGCATACACACTTGCAATGCCTGCCGCCACTGGTCCAAGGTGAACCGGTGGGTGATGAACTGGGCCAGGTCGAGCTTCCCCTGCGCCAGGAACTCCAAGGCGAGGGCGAACGCGTGTTCTCTCCTGCCTTCATAGTTCTCCATGCCATAGCCGTAGATTCCATGAATGGTGAGCTCTTTCAGCCAAATTGGCGTCCAGTCCATGCCTTTAGGCTCAGTTATGCCTAGAAGGTTGAAGGTGCCGCGATTGGCCAGGATCCGCAGCGAGGTGTCGATGCTGCCTGATATACCTATGGTGTCGAAGACACGGTCCACACCCCCGATGAGAAGGGGCCTGGTGAGGATGGGCTTGTACAGCTTGGCCCCGGTGCGCTCCGCTACTACCCTGTAGATATGATCCTTTCCCGCAGCGGGGTTGATGACCTCATCGGCGCCCACCTGCTTCGCCTTATCTGCATGGAACGGCGAGGGCTCCACCGCCAGAATCCTTCCCCTGAACCCCACGACGCGGAGGGCGGCTATGGTGCACAGCCCCATCACACCGCAGCCGTAGACTAGCACCGTCTCGTCGTCCTTCACCTCGTTAAGCAACACCATGTGCAGGGTGCAGGCGAAGGGCTCGACCACGGATGCGTCCTCGGAGCTCACCCCATCGGGAATCTTCAGCAGATGGGACTCGTGGGCCACCCCCACCTCGGCCATGAAGCCGCTGGCGTCGGCGCTACTACCCACGAACATGCCGGCCTGAAGCCTGCCCTCGGTGAAGTTTTCGCAAAGCATGGGCAGTCCCCTTTGGCACATGCGGCAGGGTGGGTCAATGCCCCGGGCTACGCACCCCAGCACGCCGCAGACGGTCACCCTCTCTCCCACTTCGAACCCCTCCACATCGCTTCCCATCTCGATGATCTCGCCGCATACCTCGTGGCCGACCACGAACGGGTAGGAGGCGAAGGGGGCGAGAGTGAAGCTCTCATGGCAGGTGAAGATGCTCATGTCACTGCCGCATATGCCGGCTATAGTTGGTCTGATCTTGACCCATTTCGGTCCCGGTAGCATTGGCTCAGGGATGTCACGAAGCTGGGTGGGAGATATAGGTGTGGTAACGACCCGTGGGAAGCGGCTGGCGAGAGAGTGTGTTACCAGGTAACGTGGAATATTGTATTTGAACTGTATAGCCTTCATAAGTGGACTCCGACCTCTAATCTGACGGTAAGGCCTATCATGGTCTTATCCTCCGCCTTATTATGTCGCATCAGTGCCTTCCTCCATTGGGCCTTCACCGGTGAAGACGCGGAGGAACAGCATAAGCCCTGGTGGCCAGGTACTTGCCTCCACATCGCCCACCACATGGATGACGGATGGCAGGCCGGAGTCGACTGCCCGCTTGAGCGCCGGCTTAATCTCCTTGACGTCTTCCACGTACTCGCCGTGGCAATCCATGGCCTGAGCGATCTTGTCGTAGCGGATGGGGTAGTGGGTGATGCCCACCATGGCGTCGCGGCCACCGAAGTCCATAATCTGGCCTGGAGCCTCCATCCCCCACTGGTAGTCTGCATTGATTATCACGATAATGGGGATGTTCTGCCTCCCTGCTGACTCCAGCTCCATCAGGTTGAAGCCGCAGGCGCTATCCCCTGTGATAACGTAGGCTAGCTTGTCCGGACGGGCTAGCTTGGCCCCCATGATGTATGGTATCCCCGTGCCCAGATGACCGAACTTGGATGTCCAGAAAAGGGTGCCTGGCTCGTAGCTGTCATGATAGATCATGGAGTAAAGGGCGGTGTTGCCACCGTCCATAGCCATAAGGGCGTCTCGGGGGAAGAAATCTCGCACCTCCATCGCCAGCTTCCCCGGATGCACCGGGGAGGAGGGTGCGCTCTCGGCCAAGCTCAGCGTCTCTTGCCACCATCGCCTATCTATCTCCTTGAGCCGCTCCACCTCCGGTCTCATCTCCCGCTTCTTGGTGATGTCCTTCAGCTCGGAGAGGAGGTCGGAGAGCACTCGCTTGGCATCGCCCAGGATGGCGATGTCTACGTCGCGGCTGCGACCCAGCACCGAGGGATCCACGTCCACCTGGATGAACTTCTGGGTCCCGAACTCGCCCCAGTCCGGAGGCTGGCAGTAGAACTCCAGGTCGCCCATCTGGCTGCCCACCACAAGCACTACGTCGGCTGTCTTGCGTACCTCGATATTAGCGTCGGAGAGGATGTTGAAGCTCAGGGGATGGTCGCTGGATATGAAACCCTTTACCGCAGGCGAGATGGATATGGGGGCGCCGAGGAAATCTGCCAGGGCAAGGGCTTCCTCATGGGCCCAGGAGTGGCGAATCCCGCCCCCGAAGTGGAGCAGGGGAAGTTTAGCCTCGGCCAGCAGCCTGGCTGCATCCGCAATCAGCTTCGGGTCTGCGGGCAGCCTTGTGGTCAGCCGATACCTCTCCGGGGGAACCAGGCGATAGTCATCCTCCTCGACGGTTGCGTAGATTACGTCGTCGGGCACATCAATATGCACCGGGCCTGGCCTGCCTGACAGCGCCTCGCGGAAAGCTTTCTGCATGTACTCCGGGATGCGCTCCACATCGCGCACGTATGCGTTCCACTTGGTCACGGGAGCAAAAAGGTCCATCTGGTTTGTATATTGGAAAGCACCGCCTCTATCGGGGTAGCACACTCTGAAGCGGCGCTGGGCGGTGATGCCGACGCAGGGAATGCCCTCAGCATAGGCGGTGACAAAGGCCGAGACCATGTTGGCGGTACCGGGACCAGCTCCCGAAAGAGTGGCAGCTATCTGCCCAGAGGCGCGGTAAAAGGCATCGGCCATGTGACCGGCCGCAGCCTCGTGGCGGGGCGTGACAAATCTGATGCCGTATTTGTCCAGCTTGCCCAATATCGGGTTGTAGGCGAAATCGGGCACCCCGAAAATGTGTGATACCTTCTCCTGTGCCAGGTGCTTGAGGATTAGCTCTCCTCCAGTTATCTCTCCCATTTGAACCTCCTATCGGTAATTCGTCTCACAAAGTCACATAAATAGCGGGTGTAGGCTGTTAGCTACATGAGGGTGTTTTGGCATCGGACACTGTAAGACAAGCGAGACCAGTTGTCAACCGCATATGCTCGTTCGTGGTGAGCTTGTCGAACCATGAACGTCCCTCACGTCCGGGATGCTCTATCTTTCTACAGGACAAAATGCCCTGTAGAAGTTAGTCCCTCTAAACTCGTCTAATAATCTTGCCTCCCGTATTTACGCATAATGCAGCACGACCCTTTAGGGTCATTCTCAGAGCGAGGCTAAAGCCTCGCGCTAGGTTGCTGAACAACATCAGTATGCCTTAATCCGTGGATTCTTCTTGAGGATTGAGGGAGTCCTCTCCCTCAGCTTTCGTGAAGGAAATGATTCCTTCACGCCTCAGAAAAAACCAACTAACAGACGAGTCTTTTGAATTCGGACTCACGGATCAAGGAGTATGGCGGGCATATTGACAACCACCCTCACTTATGATATATTCCGGCACGACAGCTAGGCTCTCTTGCGGTATTCCGTGAAGAGCTTGCTTATATAGTGGTCAGGTCATTCAGGCCAGACCCCATCATTTCGGCGTGAAAGTGCGCCTGGGGGTCTGGCCTATTGAATTAAGAATAGGAAAGGAGGAGAAAATGAAAGTAGAGCATTCTATCGAAATCGCAGCACCGCCGGAGAAGATTTGGCCACTGATAACTGAGCGTGAGAATATATTGCAGTGGCATACTGAAGCTCAGACGCTCGATTTCATCGGTGAGCAGCACAGTGGGGTAGGGGCAACTTTCTACATGGTGGGAAAAAGCGATGGCCGGCTTATTAAGTCCGTGTGTGAGATTACGGAGTGGCAAGAGAATAAGAAGTTCGCCTTCCACGAAACCTTGGGCATGACAAAGAAGTTTGACGCATCGTATACCATTGAAGCCACCGAAACGGGCAGCAGACTTACAACTGCGTGGGACACTGTAATGCCTTATTGGATTATCGGCAGTATTATGTTGCTGTTTTTACGCAAGCAATGGGTGAAGATGTCGGACCAAATGATGGCGAATATCAAGAGTCTAGCAGAGACATAAAAAAGGTAAACTTCTATTAATCTGCCTTCAAAGCCAATTCTAGCAGTGGAAACGATGATGGCCCCAGGCGTCATTGCCAAACCTCTTTTGCTTCGAACGGGGCAATGTGGCGCGGTTCGCTCAGTTCTGCTAAACTCACTATCAGAGGCTATTGTACACTCAGCATGTGGTCGAGTTGGCCCATGTACCGCTTGAGTATTTTCGTAGTTTTCTGGCCAGCCCTGTAGTGAGGACGATTCAATGCCTGCCAATCTGCCGCCGCTGTACTTCGCCGCCGAGAAGCGCTTTCGTGCTGCCAAGAGCACTCCCGAGAAAATCGAGGCATTGCAAACGATGCTGGCCATCATGCCCAAGCATAAAGGCACTGACAAGCTACGTGCCGGACTCAGGAGCAAGATGGCAAAGCTGACTGCAGAGGCTGAGAGGGCACATGCCACCGGTCGGAAGGGCAGCTCTTACTATATCCGTAGAGAGGGGGCGGGGCAGGCAGCACTGGTGGGGCTGCCCAATGCAGGCAAATCTCAGCTGGTTGCGGCGCTAACGCAGGCTACACCTGAAGTCGCCGACTATCCCTTCACCACCCACTTCGCTGTCGTGGGCATGATGCCGTTCGAGAACATCCAAATACAGCTTATCGATTTGCCTCCAGTCACCGATGCTGATGCCCAGTCGTGGCTGCCGATGTTTTTCAGGAACGCCGACGTTCTGGTGCTGGTGGTAGACCAGTCAAACGATTGTATCAGCAAGGTAGAGGAGCTTCTGGAGAGGCTGGAGCAAATGAGAACAGGACTGATTGGAACTGCGGGCTCCGAATTGTCACCCACGGCGAAGAAAGCTCTCATCCTGGCCAACAAGAGTGACCTCTCGGCTGCAAGGGATAACGTCGGCGAACTCAAATCGCGGTACGGAAGGGAATTCCCTGTCATCGGCGTTTCAGCCAGGGATGGAAGCGGCCTTGAGGACTTCAAGCGCAAGCTCTTTGAGATTTTGGATATTGTCAGGGTACACACTAAAACTCCTGGCGAGCAACCGGACCTTACTCAGCCCACAACTCTGAAGCGCGGAAGCACCGTAGCGGACGTTGCCGAGTCTATCCATAAGGATTTCAGAACGCAGCTGAAGCATGCCCGGATCTGGGGCTCGGGCAAATTCGATGGTCAACTGGTCAAGAAAGACTACGTTCTGAAGGACGAGGACATCGTCGAATTCCATATTTGAATCTGCTACCTCAGGACACAGGGCATCTATTCCATACAGGGTTCGGATAGCGGGTACGGGGTCTTTCTCTCCCGCTTCGAGAGGTTGAAGGGTAGGGCGAGGACTGCGGCACTCACTCAATAAAACTCGCTTTTGTTCAACAGCCATAAACGCCCCCAAAGCCGGCGTTTTAAAGACTGTTCCACGTGAAGGAACGTATATGTGGTAGCTGATGCCTCAGGCAGAACAACTTTGGACTTGTGGGAGGATGATAATGAGCCTTATCAGAAGCGTGGGGAGAAGAAAAACGGAGAGAATGTCAGACAGATCATTTCGGGGGATGATGGTGGCATTCAAAGTCGTTGATTTCTTCTATCCCCACATCAACAAGCGCGTAAAGAAATTTGGCATTGAAGAAGGTATGACTGTAGTTGACTACGGTTGCGGTCCCGGTAGGTATACAACGAAGTTCGCGGACCTTGTAGGCGAAAAAGGGAAGGTCTATGCAATAGACATCCACGAAATGGCCATCGAGGCTGTGAAGAAGAAGATTGCTAAGCACAATCTAACGAACATTGAGCCAGTGTTAGTGGACAGTTACGATAGTACCCTTCCTGATGGCGTCGCCGATTTGGTGTGCGCAATCGATATGTTCTGGATCATAAATAAGCCGACAGAGTTCCTGGGAGAACTCAAGAGGATTGCACGGAAGGGTGGAACGCTGGTAGTTGATGACGGTCACCAGCCTCGCAGTATCACGAAGCAGAATATACTTGATTCGGGACTTTGGGACATAGTTGAAGAGACATCTGACCATTTGAAGTGCAAACCAAGATAGCGCTCTCCCTGCTCGG
>Ga0307427_1000981_pt1 | contig 15576 bp, 13 predicted proteins | sample SalMarWE160190MG_FD_202162 | JGI IMG/M metagenome (GOLD analysis project Ga0307427, IMG submission 202162) | Salt marsh sediment microbial communities from the Plum Island Ecosystem LTER, Massachusetts, United States - WE1603-190 | ecosystem: Environmental > Aquatic > Marine > Intertidal zone >... | reverse complement strand
GAGACTCAGGGCCTCGGCCCCGGCATCGACGGCGGCCCGGGCGGTGACGGCGATGTCCGTGATGTTCGGGCTGAGTTTGACGATGAGCGTGGCGCGCGAGACCTTCGCCCGCACGTCCTCGACGAGACCGCTCAGGATGTTCGGGTCGAGGCCGAACTCGATGCCACCCTCTTTGACGTTCGGGCACGAGACGTTCAATTCGATCCCCGCCACGCCCGGCGCCGCATCGAGTGCGGCGCACACCTCGAGATACTCCTCTCGCGTCGAGCCCGCCACGTTCACGATGACAGGCACGTCGCAGGCGGCCAGCGCCGGGAGTTTGTCGTTGAGGAAGATCTCCAGGCCGACGTTGGCCAGGCCGATGGCGTTGATCATGCCGGCCCGGACCTCGGCCAGTCGCGGCGGCGGATGGCCCTCGCGGGGCCTGAGCGTAATGGACTTCGTAACGATCGCCCCGAGGATCGACGGGTCGTAAAATCGGGCCAGTTCCTCGCCGTAACCGGCGCAGCCCGATGCCGTTGCGATGGGGTTCTTCATCGCGATACGGCCGACCGCGACGCTGAGGTCAATTGCAGGTGTACTCATGGGTAAATGCTCTCACGCAGAGCACACGCCGGGCAAGCCCGGCGGCTAACCTATTGCCATATCACGTCGTGCGCATCGACGACAGGGCCGTCCTGGCAGGTCAGCCGATAGGTCCATCCCTTCTCGCTCGCGGGATCGCGCATCTTCCGCGCGCACGAGAGGCACACGCCGATACCGCACCCCATAAAGCACTCAAGCGACACTTGGCACGGCGCCCCGCGCCGCTCTGCCAGGTGGGTCAGAGCCCGGATCATGCGCTCAGGCCCGCATCCGTACAGGGCGATGGGCCGATCTTCGGCCAGGTCTTTCAGGCGCCGCCGCACGGCCTCGACGGCGGTCCCGTGAAAGCCGGCCGACCCGTCGTCGGTCGAGAGGATCGTGTCCACCTCGATGTCGGGATCCGAGAGATTAGCGCACGGCGCCAGGGCATCGCCCGTCGCCGCAGGCATCTCGTGAAACACAACCGGCAGTTCCTTGAGTGTCGGCGCGCCGAGGATCAGCACGCACGCCAAGCCCAGTTCGGCAAACCAGTCCGCCAGGCCGAAGATCGGGGCCACACCGCACCCGCCGCCGACCAGGATGCAGAGGTGGTCGCCGTGGCACGGCATGAAGTGGTTGCCCAGCGGACCGACGACATCGATCGACGCCCCCGCCGGCCGCGCCGCCAGAAACCGCGTACCCGCACCTACCTTCCGGACCAAGACCTCCAGCCGCACGCTCACCCCGTCGCGCAGGACCCGCGAGACGCTCAAAGGGCGCCGGACAAACGGCCACTTTCTGCGGCCGAGTTCCAGGCCGGTGGCAAGCGGCCACTCGCCGCCCTCCTCCCACGGAAGCGTGCGACGTTCCGAGCCGACGGCCGCACGCGGGTCCGACTCACACAGGATGTTGAGGAACTGACCGGGCAGGCTTTCCCAGGCGGCCGGGGCCTCAAGGACGAGGCGAACGTAATCGCGCCCCGCGTCCCTTCGCTCAACGAGCCGCAGGTCCAGCCGTTGCGGCGGCGACGTGTCGCGCTGAACGTTCACCGATTCGGTAACCATGTTGCAGCAGCCCCTGCTCTGTCGGTTCGGCGCAGCGATTATCGGACGGCCTGGGGGTGATTCAAGGCTTTTCCCTCGCGACCGCCCCGACGCCCAAAAAGAAAAAGGTACCAGGTACATTTTTCGCCGGGTCAGAACATGGCCACCCTTCGGGATGACGATGCCACCCGGCGTTTTCGCTTTACAGGCGGTGGGCGGAGCCATAGACTGCCCGGCTCACCGCCGGTGCCGAAGAGGGGCGGCGGCTCGCGTGCCGCCGAAGTCATGCCTGAAAATCCATTGCCTGCGCTTGCGCTCATCAACCTCGGATGTTCCAAGAACCTCGTGGACGCCGAGCGGATGCTCGCCTGCCTCGCACTCGACGGGTTCGCCGTGACGGGCGACCCGGACGGGGCCGACGTCGCCATCGTCAACACGTGCGGCTTTATCGACCTCGCGCGGGCCGAGAGCGACCAGCACATCGATGCCGTCGAGGAGATGAAGCGCGACGGCCGCCTCGGCCACATCGTCGTCGCCGGGTGCATGGCCCAGCGGTACGGAGTGCAGATCCTCCAGCGTCATCCGGACGTGGACGCCGTCGTCGGCCTGGCCGAGCGCGACAGATTGTCCGAGGTTTGCCGCCAGGTTCTCGGCGCCAAACAGGGCAAGCGGACACGAAAGCGCAGCCGTGCACGATCGGCCGCTGCCCACGCGCCTGTGGTGCGCGTTGGCCCTGTGCCGTCAGACGTGCCGGACGACCGCGAACGGTTCCGTCTGACGCCGCGACACTATGCGTACCTTCGGATCACGGAAGGCTGCGACAACCGCTGCGCGTACTGTGCTATCCCTGAGATGCGCGGCCCTCTTCGCTCGAAGCCTGCCGAACTGGTCCTGGAGGAGGCCGACGAACTCGTCGCCGACGGCGCGAAGGAACTCGTGCTCATCGGCCAGGACACCACGGCTTACGGCCGCGACCGTCCTGAGAGCGGCCGGCACGTCGCGGACCTGATCGAGGACCTGTGCGAGCGGTCCGGGGCGCGGTGGCTCCGCCTGATGTACGCGCATCCGGCGTCGTTTCCGCCGGCCCTCATCGCCCGGTTTGCCGCCGGACCGCCGCTGGTGCCGTACGTCGATCTGCCGCTCCAGCACATCACCTCGCGGATCCTGGAGAGCATGGGCCGACGCGTGGGCCGGTCCGAGATTCAGGACCTCATCGACCGCCTGCGCTCCGCGGCGCCTCACATGGCCATCCGGACATCCTTTCTCGTCGGCTACCCCGGCGAGACGGAGGCCGACTTCGAGGAACTATTGAGTTTTGTCGAAAAAGTTCGCTTTGACCACGTCGGCGTATTCGTGTACAGTCTCGAAGACGGCACGCGTGCGGCAGCGCTCTCGGACCGCGTGCCGGCGGAGGTGGCGCGGCAGCGGTGGGAGCGCCTGATGGCAGCGGCCGAGGCGCTCGCGCATGAGGCGGCGGCGCAGCGCGCCGGTGAAACGCTCAGCGTCCTCGTGGACGGCGCCGACGCCGGCGGCCGCTTGGCGGCGCGCCATGCCGGTCAGGCGCCCGAAGTGGACAGCGTGGTCCTGCTGCCGGCCGGAACCGCCGACGTGGGCGAGTTCTGCACCGTCCGTGTGACCGGGGCCGAGGGGTACGACCTTCTCGCAGACGTGACGAAAGACGAGAACGCATGACTCGCCATATTCCGAACCTGCTGACGGCCACCAGGTTCTTCATGGCCATCGCGTTCTTCATTATCATCGGCTTCTATGATGCCGAACAGGACGGCGGCTGGCCCGTCCTGGACGTGGCGTTCGTGGTGTTTCTCGTGGCGGTGTGCACCGACATGGTGGACGGGTACCTGGCCCGGCGCCTGGGCCACCAGACGACGTTCGGCCGCATCGCGGACCCGTTTGTCGATAAGATCCTCATCTGCGGGGCGCTGGTGTGCCTCGTCGGCAAGGAGTTCCTCGCCGTGCGCGAGGGCGGGTCGAGCCTCGTGAACCTGACCGGCTGGCAGACGTGGATGGTGGTCCTCATCATCGCGCGGGAACTGCTGGTGACGGGGATGCGCAGTTTCAGCGAATCGCACGGCGTCCCGTTTGCCGCCTCCTGGAGCGGCAAGGTCAAGATGATCCTTCAGTGCACGGCCATCTCGTGGTCCATTGTTTACGTCGCCCATTGGGTGGACGGGCCCGCGTGGACGGAGGTGGTCCGCGACGTCCTCATCTGGGGGACGACCCTGTTCACGGGCGCGAGCGGCCTGGTCTACGTCAAACGGGCGTACGACCTGTTCCGCCTGCCGGCGGAGTGAGGCTCATCCTACCGCCGGCGCCTGAGCAGCACCGCTGCGCGAAGGGTTGGGCTGGGGCGCGGTGGGCAAGACTGCCCACCGCGCGACGCATAATGCCCTAACGGCACGCGCTCCCCTACGGGTCGCGGCTAAAAGTGCGGCAGCGCCGTGGGCCACGGTGTACGACACGCTGGGCGGCGGTTGCAGGCCGCACCTCTTTCCCCTGTTGCCAGCACCATGCCGGCCGATTATCATCTCCCCATGGCCCAACGGCAAAGGAACGCAAGATGACCTCGCGACGCGATTTTCTGAGGACCGTGGGACTGGGATCGCTCACGCTGGCCGCGCCGGGACCTCTGAGTGCCGCAACCGGGCCGTCCGCACGCACCCCCGCCGCCAAGCCCAACGTCATCCTCATCATGACCGACGACCAGGGTTACGGCGACTTGGCGTGCCTGGGGAACTCCATTATCAAGACGCCCGGCCTGGACGCGCTGTACGGCGAGAGCGTGCGTCTGAGCGATTTCCACGTGGACCCGTGCTGCTCGCCGACGCGTGCGGCCCTGCTGACGGGGCGGTACTCGACGCGTGCAGGCGTCTGGCACACCGTGTGCGGCCGGTCGCTCCTGGCGAAAGACGAGGTGACGATGGCCAACGTCTTCGCGTCCGCCGGCTATCGGACGGGCATCTTCGGCAAGTGGCATCTGGGCGACAACTACCCCTTCCGGCCGCAGGACCGCGGGTTCCAGGAGGTTCTGGTCCACGGGGCGGGCGGCGTCGGCAACTCGCCCGATTACTGGGGGAACGATTACTTCGACGACACGTACTTCCACAACGGGCGGCCCGAGACGTTCAAGGGTTACTGCACGGACGTGTGGTTCAACGAGGCGATGACGTTCATCCGGGCCAACCGCGGCCGCCCCTTCTTCTGCTACGTGCCGACCAACGTGCCACACGGCCCGTACAGGGTACCCGAGAAGTACGCCGCACCGTATAAGGGCAAAGCGCCGGCCAAGATGGCCAACTTCTACGGCATGATCACCAACTTCGACGAGAACCTGATGCGCCTGGAGCGAGAACTCAAAGACCTGGGCTTGCGCGAAAACACGATCCTTGTTTTTCTGACCGACAACGGAACGGCCGCCGGCGTCAGGCTCGACCGAAGCGGTCACGTGACGGAGGGCTTCAACGCGGGGATGCGCGGCGCCAAGATTTGGGAATACGAGGGCGGGCACCGCGTGCCGTGCTTCATCCGATGGCCGGCGGGCGGCATCGGAGGCGGGCGCAATGTCGAGCCTCTCACCGCCCATTTCGATCTGCTGCCCACGCTGATCGACCTGTGCGGCCTCAAGCAACCCGCCGGCGTGAAGATGGACGGCGCCAGCCTCGCGCCGCTGCTGAGGGGCGCCGACCGGAACCGGCCCAAGCGAACGCTCTTCGTCCACAATCAGCGCGTGGACCACCCCGTGAAATGGAAGAACTGCCAGGTCATGACCGACCGGTGGCGGCTCGTAAACGGCGGCGAACTCTACGACATCAAGGCCGACCCCGGGCAACGGAAGAACGTCGCCGAAGCGCACCCGGAGGTCGTGCAGCAACTGCGCAAGGCTTACGAGACCTGGTGGGCCGACATCTCCACCCACTTCGCCGCGTACCCCGCCAGTATCATCGGCTCGGACAAGGCGAACCCCACCGCCCTGTGGACGCACGACTGGCACGGCCCGCAACTGTGGCACCAATCGCAGGTAAAGGGCGGGCCGGACCGAAACGGTTTCTGGGCCATCGAGGTCGCCCGCGACGGCCGGTACGAGATTGAACTCCGGCGCTGGCCGAAGGAGGTGAACCAGCCGATTACGGCACGGTTCGAGGGCGGCCGGGCGACCCCCGCCACGCACGCACGCCTGCTGGTCGGCAACGCGGACCAGAGGCAGGTCGTCACGCCCGACATGGTGGGCGTAACCTTCACGGTCCACCTGAAGGCAGGGCCGACGTGCCTCGTCACGTGGTTCATCGACGAGAAAAGCAACATGTCGCGCGGCGCCTACTACGTTTACGTCAAGCGCACCGGTCCCGGCGACCCCGACCTCCTGGCCAAGTACGAGCCGTCGCGCCCCGAGGACGTGGCCAATCTTAGCAACCTGACCTCTGCGCCGCGGAAGGACGGCCGGTGACCACAAATCGCCGAACCCGTTCAGCCGGACCATCACGGACGTGGTGGTAACCCTGGGCGACTGAACGGGCTGGCGCTATCGGGATAAGGTACTTGTTTAGCGTGCTCTCGAAGCGATGTCATTTCGACCGAGCCCGTACGGGCGAGCGGAGAAATCTCGTCGGCCGGACACGGATAACGGCGAGATTCCTCGACTCGCTTCGCTCGCTCGGAATGACACGCTAAACACGTACGGGATAAGAAGCGAATCGTTCGCAGTCGTATGGGCCTATGGAAGAAAGGGGTTGGATCGTGAAGCGTAGCGAGTTGACACGTCGCCGGTTTCTCAAGTCAATCGCGGTGGGCGCCGCCGCGGGGTTCTTCACCTGCCGCGCGTTCGGGCAGGCAAAACCGAAACCGCCGCCAAATCTCGTCTTCATCTTTGCCGACGACCAGTGTTTCAGCACGGTCCATGCCCTGACGAACCCCGAGGTCGAGACGCCTAACCTCGACCGCCTGGTGGCGGGCGGCACGACGTTCACGCACGCCTACAACCAGGGCTCGTGGTCCGGCGCCGTCTGCATCGCCAGCCGCACCATGCTCAACACGGGCCTGTTTCTGTGGCACGCGCGCGACGTCTACAAGACGGCCGACAAGACGTTCCGCGAGCGGGGCCGCCTGTGGTCGCAGTTGCTCGAGGCGTCCGGCTACGAGACCTACATGACCGGCAAATGGCACCTGAAGGCCGACGCGAGCAAAGCGTTCACGTACTCGACGCACATCCGCCCCGGGATGCCGCGCCAGACCAAGGAGGGATACAACCGCCCCATCGAGGGCAAACCCGACCCCTGGAAACCGTGGAACACGAAGTTCGGCGGCTACTGGGAAGGCGGAAAACACTGGAGCGAAGTGCTCGGCGACGACGCCGTCGGTTTTCTCCGGCAGGCGTCGAAGAAAGACGAGCCGTTCTTCATGTACCTGGCCTTCAACGCGCCGCACGACCCGCGGCAGTCCCCGAAGGACTACGTCGAGAAGTATCCGCTTGACCATGTGAAAGTGCCCGTGAACTTCGTCCCGGAATACCCGTACAAAGACAAGATAGGCTGCGGCCGTGGGCTGCGCGACGAGAAACTCGCCCCGTTCCCCCGCACCAGGTACGCCGTCAAGGTCAACCGCCAGGAGTACTACGCGATCATCACCCACATGGACGCCCAGGTCGGTCGCATCCTGGCCGCCCTCGAGAAATCCGGCAAAATGGACAACACCTACGTTTTCTTCACCGCCGACCACGGCCTGGCGGTGGGGCAGCACGGGTTGATGGGCAAGCAAAACCTGTTCGACCACAGCGTGCGGGTGCCGCTGATGGTCAACGGTCCGGGAATCCGGGCGGGACGCAAGATCGACACGCCGGTCTACCTTCAGGACATCATGCCGACGACGCTGGAACTGGCCGGCGCCCGGAAACCCGATCACGTGCAGTTCAAGAGCCTGATGCCGCTCATCGACGGACGCCGCAAGACCACCTACGACGCGATCTACGGAGGCTACCTGAAAAGCCAGCGGATGATTACCGCCGACGGCTACAAACTGCTCCTCTATCCGAACTACAAGAAAACGCTGCTCTTCAACCTCAAGGAGGACCCGTGGGAGATGACCGACTTGGCCGAGCGGCCGGAGCACAAGCCCCTCATCCGCAAACTCATGGCCAGGCTCGTCCATCTTCAGGAAGAGACCGGCGACACGCTCGACCTGAAGGAGTTCTACCCGGACGCATTCTAACGAGAACACGCGGCCAAAGCGTACCATCGCCGAGGACAAAGACCTGCCGGTACGGGTGCTTGGCGCCTTGCGTTCTTCGTCCAGTCTGGCCCCCCGAACGCGGGAGGGTGCGCGGCTGCGCTTTTTGCTTGACCCTCCCGGCCGGGCCGCCTCTAATAATGGGTGTGCGTGTTTGCAATCACGGGATCTCGCTGGACTAGGACCGCTCATCTGACGGAGGGCTTGCCCATGTATCGGCTTGTGCTCGTTCTAACGACCGTGACCGCTTGCGCCGTCTGGGTCGGCGCCGACGCCTTCGCCCAGACAAACGAGTTCCAGTTACCGCCGGTCAAACTCAAACCGGACCGGCCGACGACGGTGAAACCGATTCCGCCGACGCCCGACGAGCGCGAAACGCCCAAGGAAACCCCCCCGGCCGAAAAGCCGCTCAAGGCGCCGAAGAAAGCCCCACCGGTCGTCGCCAAACCGACCAAGACGCCCAGAAAGGCGCCGCCGGCCGGCCGCCCCGCCGAGCCCCCGGCCAAACTGCCCGGCCCCGCCAAGGGACCCGCTAAAACCCCGCCCAAGACACACGCACAGGCCATCGAGGAAGCCGAAAAATTCTTCGGCATCTCCGGGGAAAAACCCGTCACCCCGCCCAAGGACTCTACCGTGACGCCGGCCGACCTGCCGATGCCCAAACCGGTGGCCGAACCGAAACCCAAACAGCCCGCCGTCCTGGCGGTGCCCGGTAAACTCAAACAACCGGCTCTGCCGGCAGCGCCGGGCAAACCCAAACAGCCGACCCTACCCGTCCTGCCGGGCGAAGCCATAACGCCGCCGCGCCCCGTCGACCTTCAGGCCGAGACGATCGAGGCCCAGGTCGGCCCGAAGGTCGAGGCGGAACTCGCGGGCATGGGCGAGGTCGGCCTCGTCGAAGAAGTCGCCCGTACACGCAAAACTTACGACCGGGCCCTCAAGGCGCTGAGGGATCTCTACCTGGCGCGCGGCACGGTCCACAAACTCGACTGGATCACGTCGGAGTTGGCCGCCTTCGAGAAGGTGCCGAAGATCCAGTACCTGATCGTGCCGGAACTGGCCGGGCCGGACCTCAGACCAATCCGCAGCATCGAGGCCGCCGACCAACTCTACGCCGAAGGCCTGAACTATAAGGACTACCCTGCCTTCCCGCCGGGCAAGAAGGAATACCTCAAGACCGCCCTCGACAAGTTCCGGACGGTCATCGAGAAGTACCCCCAGAGCAGCAAGATCGACGACGCCGCATTCCGCATGGGCGAGATCTACGGCGGATGGTACTTCCAGGACTACGGGCGGGCCGTCCAGTCGTACCAGCGGTGCTGGGAGTGGAACCCCAAGAGCGAGCACCCGGCCTTCTTCAACGCCGCCAAGATCTACGACGAAAAACTCAAGAACCGCGTCAAGGCGGTCGAACTTTACAACCGCGTCATCGCCGAAACCACCGACGAGGCCAAGGTCAACGAGGCCCAGAACCGCCTCAGGGCCCTGACCGGAAGATAGACGCCACGCGGCGCTTGCACCAAAAGGCACGGGCTGTGTCGGACGTCCTGCTGGGCGGTCGGCGCAGCCCTTTCCGTTTGCCCCGCCCGGGAAGAACGGGCCGAGCGCCGGGCTTTAGACGTTGAAAACACCACACGCCGCGGATAAACTTCGCTTGAACTAAACCGAATGATCCGAGCCCGACGTTTCGAGCCCGACGCTGGAGCGTCGGGTCACCGCGTGCCGGGCAGATCATTGCCTGAGTCGTTGCGCAGCAAAACCCGGAGGCAGGCGTGACTCCACCCATTCGCGTCGGAATCGGCTTCGACGTTCACCGCCTCGCCGAGGGACGCCGCCTGGTCCTGGCGGGCGTGGAGGTGCCTTCCGACGTCGGACCGGTGGCACACAGCGACGGCGACGCCGTCCTGCACGCCGTGGCCGACGCCGTTCTCGGCGCAGCAGGCCTGGGCGACCTGGGCGAGCATTTTCCGGATACCGACCCGGCCTGGAAGGATGCCGCCGGCAGCGATATCCTCGCCCGCGTCGTCGAGATGGCCCGCGACGCCGGATGGGCCGTCGCCGGCGCCGACGTGAACGTCCTGTTGGAGCGGCCGAATCTCGCGCCGCACAAAGACGCCATGCGTCAGCGGCTGACCGAACTGCTGGCCCTGGAACCGGGCGCCGCAGGCCTCAAGGCCCGGACGCTCGAAGGTCTCGGCCCCATCGGCGCCGGCCAGGCCGTCGCCGCCCAGGCCGTCGTCGTGCTCGCTTCGTTTTAGCCCGCCGCCGGCACACGGCGGGCCGCGCGCCGTACGAGGTCACCTTATGCCGATCCGCGAAAACAACCTCCACGTGACCAACACGCTCACGCGCAAGCGCGAGCCATTCGAGCCGCTCGATCCGCCGCACGTCGGCATGTACGTCTGCGGGCCGACCGTCTACGGCGACGCCCACATCGGACACGCCAAGAGTTACGTCTCTTTCGACGTCATCGTCCGGTACCTCCGGTACCTGGGCTACCAGGTCACCTACGTCCAGAACATCACCGACGTGGGCCACCTGACCGACGACGCCGACGAGGGAGAGGACAAGGTGGAGAAGGCGGCCAGGGCGAAGAAGATCCACCCGATGGCCATCGCCGAAACCTTCGCACGCCGCTACTTCGAGGACATGGACCGCCTGAACGTCCTTCGGCCGGACATCTCGCCGCGCGCAAGCGGACACATCGTCGAACAGATCGAGCACGTGAAGCACCTCCTCGAAACCGGCCACGCCTACGAAGTGGGCGGCAACGTCTACTTCGACGTATCGAGTTTCTCGAAGTACGGTCGCCTCTCCGGCCGCAACGTCGAGGACATGCAGGCGGGGGCACGCGTGGAGGCAAAGAGCGAGAAACGCTCGCCCGCCGACTTCGCACTCTGGAAACGGGCCGAGCCCGGCCACATCATGCAGTGGACCAGCCCGTGGGGCATGGGGTACCCCGGGTGGCACCTCGAATGCACCGTCATGAGCCAGAAGTACATCAGCGAGACGCTCGACATCCACGGCGGCGGCATCGAGAACCAGTTCCCCCACCACGAGAACGAGATCGCCCAGGCCGAGGCCGCGAGCGGAAAGCCCTTCGTCAAATACTGGCTCCACAACAACATGGTCACCGTCGGCAGTCAGAAGATGGGCAAGAGCCTCGGCAACTTCATCACGCTCCGCGACGCCTTCGAAAAGTGGGACCCCATGGTCCTCCGAATGTTCATCCTCCAAAGCCATTACCGCAGCCAGACGGATTTCTCGGAGGAGGCGCTGGAGGCGGCGAAGGAAGGATATGGCCGCCTTTTGCGCACATTCCGGCGTCTTGAGAGGGCCATTGCCACACCAGAGAGCACCTCCGGCGGCAGCACGGCGGGCTTGGATGCCGCCGAGAGCGCCGCGCGCCGTTTTGGCGAGGCGATGGACGATGACTTCAATACCCCTGGCGCGATGGCCGTTCTGTTTAACCTAGCCAATGACGCCAACAGGATGCTAGACGCGGGCCCACAACCGGCGGTCAACTTTTTTAATCCATATCACGCGCTGATAGAGATGGGGGGCGACGTGCTGGGCTTCACCGATTTGAAGACGATCGACGATGCGCGGTGGAGCGCGATTCGCGCCAGGCGGCACCCGTTTAGCCTGCCTGTGGAGGACCTTACGGACCCACTTGTGAACCTCTTGATCGATCAGCGGGCGGACGCGCGCACCAACAAAGACTATGCGCGCGCCGATGCCATCCGCAAGCGGCTGGCGGCAATCGGCATCATCCTGGAAGATTCGCCCCGCCGCACAGCCTGGCGCTTCAAGCCGTTGGCCGTAAGCCCCGAAGGGGCGACTGATCTGTAGCCCCGGGCGCGAGCCCGGGGAACGAGGAGGCGACACGCAACAGCCAGAGCCCCGGCAGGGGCGACTGAAATCAATCGCCCCGATGGGGCTCAACATAACCGGGGTGGCCCCTGTTTCCACGGGCTCGCGCCCGTGGCTACAGGGCAACCGTGCCTCCGGCACGTGACGAGACGCTAATGCGAATCCTAGGCATCGACCGCGACCGGCTGCCCGAGATCGGTATCGCCCTGGAAGATTCGCCCGACGGCACGACGTGGCGGTTCAAGTAGGGTGGGTGCTCTGCACCCACGCGGCGCCAACCCGCCCCGAAGGGGCAACTGATCTGTAGCCCCGGGCGCGAGCCCGGGGTAGGATGAGGCGACAGAGAATTACAGGAGCCCCGGCAGGGGCGACTGAAAGCAATCGCCCCGATGGGGCTTAACATAACCGGGGTAACCCCTGGTTCCACGGGCTCGCGGCGCGTGGCTACAGGGCAACCGTGCCTGCGGCACTTGGGGAGGAGGGAAACCGAATCCGAGCGCGGCATGCGGCGCCGTTCGTTCCGCATTCCGCACTCCGCATTCCGCATTCGACCATGCGAATCCTCGGCATCGATCCCGGCCTTCAGCGAACCGGCTACGGCGTCATCGAACTGGCGTCGCCGGAGGGAGACACCGCCCCCGGAATCGCCGTCGGCGCACCGCAACTCCTGGAGGCCGGCGTCATACGCACCAACCGGGCCGACAACCTCGCGGACCGGCTCGTCGAGATCCGCTCCGGCCTTGTAGCCGTCCTGGACGAGTTCAAGCCCGACGTGGTCGCCGTCGAGACGCTGTACTCGCACTACAAGCATCCGCGGACGGCCATCCTGATGGGCCACGCGCGAGGCATCGTGCTGGCGGCCGCGGCCGAGGCCGGCGCCGGCGTCGTCAGTTACGCGGCCACGAAGATCAAGAAGGCGCTCGTGGGCAGCGGTCACGCATCGAAGCAGCAGATCCAGCGGGCGATCCAGAGCGCCTTTCGCCTCCGGGAGACGCCTTACCCGCCGGACGTGGCCGACGCCCTGGCCGTCGCCCTCTGCTACGCTCACCAGGCCCCGCGGGTGGCACACGCACGATGATCGCACGGATTTCCGGACAACTCGAATCGCTCGCCGACGACCGGGTCGTCGTCGCCGCCGGGCCGGTCGCCTACGAACTTCTGGTCGCGCCCGTGACGGCCGACGACCTGCGACCGCTCCTCGGCCGCCAGGTCACGCTCCACACGCTCGAGTACTTCGACGGCAACCCGGCGTACGGCCAGATGGTGCCGCGGCTGATCGGGTTTCTCTCCGAGACGGAGCGCCGGTTCTTCGTCCGGTACGTCAGCGTCCAGGGCATCGGCATTGCGAAAGGGCTGCGGAGCCTGGTGATGCCCGTCGGCCGGATCGCCGAGTACGTTGAATCGCGCGATGCGGCGGCCCTGTCGCAACTGCCCGGCATTGGCCGCCGCACCGCCGACAAAATCATCGCGGAACTGTGCGGCAAACTGGACGAGTTCGCCGTCGCGGTCGCCGGCGGTCGGGCCGGCGGCGAGCAACCCGAATCCAAGCGCGAGGCCGTCACGGTGCTGATGAGTCTGGGTCTTGCGCGGCCGGAGGCCGTCGAACGCGTCGATGCCGCCTATGAGCGCTTGGGTGAGGAGGCAGGAGTCGAGCAACTCCTCCGCGAAGCGTTTCACCAGGGACCGACCAGCGCCGAAGGATAATCCAAGCAATACTTAACCCCCGGTGAACACACCGGGGGCAGTGAGAAAGCACCAACGCATCGCCGGCGCCGACTCCGGCAATCGAAGCACACGCGGGGGAGAAGGAGGTTGTTAACATGCGAAGCGACCTGATGCGCCGTATGGGCATGGCAGTGGGCCTTGGAGTGCTGGCCGCCTCCATCGCCATGGCGATTGAGCCCAGCAGCCGGATCGGCTTTTTCGCCTTCGTCGGCGCCGCCCTGTTGGGCATCTCGATTCCCCCGATCGTCGAGCCGGGCAGGAAGGAGACGCAAGACCCCGATGCCGCGTGAACGCATCGTCAGTCCCGAAAGCGCCGGGCCGGAGGAGGAAGGTTTCAGCCTGAGCCTGCGCCCGCGGCGCCTGGCAGAGGTCATCGGCCAGCGCGACCTCAAGGAGAAACTCTCCATCGCCATTCAAGCGGCCAAGGCGCGCGGCGAGCCGCTCGAACACATCCTCCTTCACGGGCCGCCCGGCCTCGGAAAGACCACCCTCGCCCACGTCGTCGCTGCCGAGATGGGCGCGGCTATCAAGACCACGAGCGGCCCGGCCCTGACGCGGCCGGCCGACCTGGTGGGCATCCTGACGAATCTTCAGGTCGGCGACGTCCTGTTCATCGACGAGGTCCACCGCCTGGGCCCCGTGGTCGAGGAGTTCATCTACCCGGCGATGGAGGAGTTTCGCATCGACATCACGGTCGATCGCGGCTCCTTCGCCCGGATGATCAACGTGCCGCTTCAGCAGTTCACGCTCATCGGCGCAACGACGCGCGCGGGATTCTTGAGCGCGCCGCTGCGGGAACGGTTCGGCATCTTCCACCACTTCGAGTTCTACCCCGAGGAAGACCTGCTCGAGATTGCCGCACGCAGCGCCGGGCTTCTCGCCGTTGAGGCCGACGGCGAATCGCTCGCCGAGATCGCCCGCCGCAGCCGCGGCACGCCACGCATCTGTATCCGCCTCGTGCGCCGCGTCCGCGACTACGCCCAGGTCAGGGGCGACGGACGCATAACTCCCCCCATCACCGCCGAGGCACTCAAGATGGAAGCCGTCGATACCAGCGGCCTCGACGAACTCGACCGCAAGTTCCTCCGCGTCATCCTGGAGACGTACGGCGGCGGGCCGGCCGGCATCGAGACCATCGCCGCCACTCTCAACGAGGAAGTCGATACGCTCGTCGATATGGTGGAGCCGTACCTCTTGAAGATCGGCTACGTCGCCCGCACCCGCCAGGGCCGCACCGTCACGCCCAAGGCGTACGAGCACCTGGGCGTTAGCGGCACCACGACGTCCCGAGGCAAATCAAAGAAGAACCAGGCGACGAAAGCCGACCTGTTCGGCGAGGCACAGTAGCCGCGAACGCAAGTGAGCGGTCACGGCGCCGCTTACTAACGTGCGCGGCTAGCCATACTGCTTCCCGTACGGCCCGCGCCTATCGTCACTGCCGCCGGCCGAACGGCCGATACAGCGGGTCGCCTACAAAGCACATCTGCCACGAGATTTGAGCCTGCGACATGTAGGCCGCCTCGCCCCACGAGTACCCGCGAAGGAGCCGGTCGATGAGGATATCGACCCTCGGCGTGCCGGTCAGGAACGGCTCGTATACCGCCCCGGCCGTCACGCACGCCCCCGCCACCAGCAGCGGCCCGACCCAGTGGGCTTTGGCGTCGCGGATGTTGGCCCCGCTGAAACTCTGAAGATGATACGCGATGGCGCCCCGGTTGAACCGGAAGTCGCGTTTCGTCATCGGCCCGGCCGCGCTCTCGTTATACCAGCCGAGATAGACCGCGGGGTCGGGCATCGGATGGTTCAGCGGCAGCACTTCCGGCCGCTCATCGACCTCCGTTCGAAAGCCCACGCGCTCGAACATCCGGGCCGCATAGCGCAGGGCGTTGTCGCCGGCGGCGTAGTTCCCCTTCGTCAGGCCCCTGGTGTCGATATAGGCGCGCCCTTTGAGGCCGTTCGTCTCGGCCCAGATGGCATCGTCAACGAGGCGGCGGGCGATGGCCGACGTCGGCCCGTCCAGACGCGACACGAGGACCATCTCCGTGTCGAACGGCGGGCCGAACGGCACGGCGGCGCCGAAGTACGGGTTCGACAGGCCGCCAACGAGTTTGTGCTTCCGCCCCGGCAACAGCGC
>Ga0307427_1000980_pt1 | contig 15588 bp, 11 predicted proteins | sample SalMarWE160190MG_FD_202162 | JGI IMG/M metagenome (GOLD analysis project Ga0307427, IMG submission 202162) | Salt marsh sediment microbial communities from the Plum Island Ecosystem LTER, Massachusetts, United States - WE1603-190 | ecosystem: Environmental > Aquatic > Marine > Intertidal zone >... | reverse complement strand
TTAATCCTACAACGCTCCTTCGCCTTTTTGTCCGCCTGGTGGCCTTCCCAGGCCACCAGGAACAGGGATAAACTGCGTTCGCGGCGGCCTGGGAAGGCCGCCGCGCGGAACGTAGCCTCGTAATACTAATCCTACTGCGCTAACTCGAGGCGGGTGGCATGGTCATCCCGAAGGGTGACCATGTTTCAACCCCCCCCGCGCTACGGCGGGTGGCATGGTCATCCCGAAGGGTGACCATGTTTCAACCCCCCCGCGCTACGGCGGGTGGCATGGTCATCCCGAAGGGTGACCATGTTTCAACCCCCCCGCGCTACGGCTCGAGCGGCGGCAGGCTCGCGCGGTCGATGCGGATGGGCTCCTCGGCCGCTTCTTCCCACGCTCGCCAACTCGACCACGGCCAATCCCGCGGGTACTCGACGAGCCCACGCCGCACGGGGTTGGCGTGCATATACCCGATCTTCTCGCGCAATTCCCGGGCCGTCCAGAGATTCCGGTCGTAGCCGCCGCCGGGCTGCCAGAACCGGTAGGCCCGGCGGCCGCTCGGCTGAAGGTCCAGCAGACGCGGCAACAACTCCGGCCGATTCCGCCGCACCCACGACACCGCCTCCTTGGCCACCGGCTGCTTGACGGACTTGAGAATGGCCCCGACGCCGATCCTGTCGGCGGGAAACAGCAGCAGGTGGACGTGCTCCGGCATGATGACCCAGGCCCAGAGGTCGAAAGGGTGCACACGGCGGGCCGCCTCAACCGATTCGAGCAGCCATCCGCGCGGGCGGTCACGGGTCAGTAGCGGCTGGTTCCGCCAACACGAGAAGGTCAGATAGTGCGCGTGGCCGGGAAGGTCGTAGCGTTTGCGGCGGCGGCGTTTGATCGGCTCGCGGGAGAGCATGGGGTCAGGCTATCGACTCAGGCCGCTGCGTTCAAGACTGTAACATGGTCACCCTTCGGGTTGACCATGCCACCCGAGGCTCGCGCGGCGGCTACATGGGTTTCAGACTGCCGTCCAAGCGAAGCACGTCGCCGGGTTTGGTCTGGAAGTCGGTCACTTTCTCGCCGTAGCGGACGCGGAGCGCGTTGCTGAGCGTCGAGCGGATGGTCGCTTCGGTCAGGCCCCCGTCTTTCCATGCGATATCGACCTCGAATCCGCCGCGGGCGCGGAGGCCTTTGACGCTTCCGGTGGTCCAGGCCTTCGGCAGGGCGGGGAGCAGGTGGATCTCGCCGGCGTGGCTTTGCAGCAGCGCCTCGGCGATGCCGGCGCAGCCGCCGTAGTTACCGTCGATCTGGAACGGCGGGTGGTTGTCGAACAGGTTCGGGTGGGTGCTCTTGGCGAGCAGGGCCTGGACGTTCTCGCCGACCTTCTCGCCGTCGCGCAGGCGCGCCCAGAAGTTGATGATCCACGCGCGGCTCCACCCCGTGTGCCCGCCGCCGTGCGAGAGACGGTACTCGAGCGACTTGCGTGCGGCGGCGGCGAGGTCCGGCGTTTGCGTCACCGAGATCTGGTTGCCCGGGTGCAGGCCGTAGAGGTGCGAGACGTGCCGGTGGCCGGGCGAGGGTTCCTGGAACTCTTCGGGCCATTCGAGGAGGCGTCCGTCGGAGCCGATCTGCATCGGCGCCAGGCGCGAGCGGGCCGTCTCGAGTTCCTTGCGGAACGCCTCGTCGGTCCCCAGGACAGTGCTTGCCTCGATGCAGGCGGTGAAGAGGTCGTGGATGATCTGCTGGTCCATCGTCGGACCCATCGTCAGGTTGGCCGTCTTGCCGTCGGGCGTGCGGAACCGGTTCTCAGGCGACGTGGACGGCCCCGAGACGAGCCGGCCCGTCTTCGGGTGCGGCACGAGCCAGTCGAGACAGAACAGGGCGCCCTCCTTCATGATGGGGTAGGCGCGCTTCGCCAGGAACTCGGCGTCGCCGGTGTAGAGGTAGTGTTGCCAGAGATGGCGGCAGGACCAGGCGGCGCCCATCGGCCACATGCCGTACTGGGGGTTGCCGATAACGTCGCCGTACCACCAGGCGTCGGTGGTGTGATGGGCGCAGAACCCGCGGCAGCCGTACGTCTTCTTCGCGACGATGCTGCCGCGCTTCCGGAGCGCGTCGACGAGGAAGAAGAACGGTTCGTGGCACTCCGAGAGGTTCGTCAGTTCGGCCGGCCAGTAGTTCATCTGGATGTTGATGTTGACATGGTAGTCGGCGTTCCAGGGCGGCTTGAGGCCGTCGGCCCAGAGACCCTGAAGGTTCGACGGCATGCATCCGGGGCGCGAGCACGAGATCAGCAGGTACCGGCCGAACTGGAAGTACTGGGCCACGAGGTGCGGGTCGAACTCGCCGCGCTTGACGGCCGCCAGACGCTCGTCGGTCGGAAGCCGGGCGGCGTCGCCGGCGCCGAGGTCGAGGCCGCAGCGTCGAAACAGGCGGCGGTGTTCGGTCACGTGGCCGGCAAGCAGTGCGGCGTAGGGTTTCTTCGCCGCAGCGGCCAGTTGCCTCTCGCACACGGCGTGCGGGTCGTCGCCCCGGTAACTCGTGGCGGCGACGATGAGGAGGACGGCGGCGTCGGCGCCCTCGACCTTCAGCCCACCGTCGGCCGCGGAGACGTTGCCGCCCTCCGGAAGGATGCGAAGTTGTGACTCGAACGCGACGCCTCCGCGCGCCGCCTGTCCGGCCATCACGATGCGGTCCGGCGCAGGCGCCTTCGCGGTCGCGTCGGCCGGGCGCGAGAGGGCCGCCCCGAACGAGATGCGGCCGGGCTTGCTGCACGCCAGGCGCACGACGATCGCCTGGTCGACCGGGCTCGAGAAGACCTCGCGCGTAAAGACCGCCTCGCCGTCGCGGTAGGTGACGCGGGCGACGGCCGTGTCGAGGTCGAGGTCGCGGCGGTAGGCGTCGGCCTGCTGGGCGGCCGGGAAGGTGAGCGTCAGGTCGCCGAGCGTCTGGTAGGTGTGGGTTCCGGTTGCGAGTCGTTTGCCCATGATTTTCTGTGCGACGAGTTTCTGGCCTTCGACGTACTTGCCGTCAAAGAGGAGCCGCCGGGCCTCGGGCAGGGTCTTGAGAGCCTCGGGATTGGCCCGGTCGGCCGGTTGGCCGGTCCAGAGCGTGTCCTCGTTGAGTTGGATGCGTTCTTTATCGACGCGTCCGAAGATCATGGCCCCGAGGCGGCCGTTTCCGACGGGCATGGCCTCGGTCCACTTGCCGGCGGGCCGGCGCCACCAGAGGACGAGCGGTGCTTCGGGCGGCGTTGTCGTGGCGGCATGGGCGGCGCCCAGAAAAGACAGCAACAGCATTGTTGCGAGAAGGCGTATCATCGGCAACCTCCGTATGGGACGGGCGGCGAGAGGGCCGGCGGCACCCGATCCGTTCACGTTCGACGGTAGCAAGGCATCGCGCGGCGGGTCTTCTGACCCGCCGGGCTCGGATGGCGACCTTCCCGCTCTTGGCGGCGCGGCGGGTCGGGGTACGTTTTTAGCGTGCTCTCGAAGCGATGTCATTCCGACCGAGCCCTCGCCAAAGGCGAGGGCGAGCGGAGCGCCGCAGCCCGAGTGCCCGCAGGAAATCTCGTCGTCCGAACACGCATAACGGCGAGATTCCTCGACTCTTTTTCGCTCGCTCGGAATGACACGCTAAACACGTACGGTCGGGAGACCCGCCGCGCAAGCACGCTGCAACAATCGTGACCGGCGCTACTCGGACTCAGGTGGTTTTCTGACCGGCTCCCTGGGCAGGTGGATGACGAAGGCCGAACCTTGGCCCGGCTCGGAGTTCACCGAGATGAACCCGCCGTGGTCCTTGACGACGCGCTCGGCCGCCGCCAGCCCCAGGCCCGTGCCTCGGTACCCCTTGGTCGAGTAGAAGGCGTTGAAGATGTGGGGCTGCTGGTCTGGCGGGATGCCGGGCCCGTTGTCGGCCACGGTGATCCAGATCTCGCTTGCGTGAGGCGAGAGGCGTGTGGCCACCTCGACGCGTCCTTTCAGGGGCGGCGCGGCCTCGATGGCGTTCGACAGGAGGTTGAGGCAGGCGTGATGCAGGCCGTCGGGGTCGATCGGGATTTCGGGCAGCGTGGTGTCGAGTTTCGTTGTGAGTTTGACTTCCTTCTCTTTGGCGGCGGTCTGGGTGAGTTCGACCACCTCGCGGACGACGGCGTTGACCGACATCTGGACCAGGTTCGGCGCCGCCCGGCGGGTGTAGGTGAGCATGTCGAGGACGAGGGCGTTGATGCGATGGAGGTTGCGTCCGACGATCTCCCATCCCTGTCCGATGGTGTCGAGTTCCTCGCGGTCGATACCGGCCTCGACGGCGTGGGAGCCGCCCTCGATACCCTGGAGGATGTTCTTGATGTAGTGGGAGAGGCTGGCCACGGCCTGCCCGACCGCCGCCAGACGTTCCTGCCGGACCTGGCCGGCCATGAGGTACGCGTTCTCGACGGCCAGGGCGGTCTGACACCCGATGGCGGTCATCAGGCGGAGGTCGTCGGGCGTGAACTGGCCCTGGCTGACGTGGGTATCGACGTGGATGATGCCGAGGATTTCGTCGCGGCTCTTGACGGGCACGCAGATGGCGCTGCGGATACCGAAATCCTGGATGCTCTCGCCCTCCTCGAACCGCTGGTCCTGCATGGCGTTGGTCGTCAGCACGCCCTCGCCTCGCTGCATGACGTAGTTGATGATGGTCCGGGAGACGCAGATGGGTGCGGCCCGTTCGGCCCGGTCTTCGGCGTCGTCGTGCGGTTCGCCCAGTTGCGTATCTTCGGCCGCCTGCTGGTTGCCGGCCTGTTCGCGGCGAATCTGTTCGAGCAGTTCCTCGCGGTACCGGATGGCCTTGGGGACGAGCGGGTCGCCGCCTTCTCCCTTGAGCAGGATGAAACCGCGGTCGGCATCGACCACGTCGAAGATCATGTCCATGATGCCCGAGACCAGGCGGTCGATGTCGTAGTCGTGGGCCAGCATCTCGGCAATCTGGTACAGCGCGCGGAGGCCGGCGATGCTGGTCCGCATGTCGGCCATGTCCTCGCCGCCCACGAACGCCAGGTGCGGGTCGCTGCTGGCCCGGACCGTGGTGATGATGGAACTGTCGACGCGGCCCTCGGTATCGACCTGGATGGGCAGCCCGCGATGGTCCACGAGCGCGCCGGGTCCGGGGGGCTGGTTCACCGTCATGATGGTATTGCCCACGCGGACCTGGTCGCCCGTCTGGATCGGGGCGTCTTGGATGCGGAGACCGTTGACGAACGTGCCGTTGGCGGAACCGAGGTCCTTCAGGACGCACCGACCGTCCTGCCACTCGAACCGGGCGTGATGCCGGCTGATGCCGGGGTCGCGGAGCGGGATGCCGCACGCCGGGTCGCGCCCGACGGTCACGCTAACACCGTGGGCGTCGAACGTTTTGCCGTGGTCGGGACCCTGGATGATCGTCAGCGTGGGCATATCGTCCCAATCAGCAAGCCGGCGAAGTGCGTTACGATACGTGCCTGCAAATGGTCGTTCAACAGGCTATACGGCCAACCTGCCGTCGGGCCCGGAGAAAAACCGCCCTCTCCCGCACCCCCTGCCGGGCGCGACCCGCCCAAGCCGTTCGCAAGCGACGTCATCCACGTCTACTGTACCCGCGCCGCGGGCGCCTGTCAAGCGCGCCGCGTGGTGAGACGTGTGGGATTTGGCCTTGACCGACGTCAACGATCGTCAGGCAAGCCGCTCAGCCGCAACACAGCCGTGACCGGGAAGTGGTCGGAAGGGTATTGGCCGTCCTTCTGGGTCCGGTCGATGCCGGCGGCAATGGGCACAAAGTGCGGTGTGTGCAGGATCCAGTCGATGCGGCGGTCGGGACGGATGCCGCCCGGACCGTGCCACGTGCCCTCGTTGCCCTGCTCCAGCGGATGAACGCGCCGGTAACTGTCGATCAGGCCCAGGCCGAGGCCGTCCGAATCGTCCAGCATCAGCCGGTAGCACTTGGTCCCCTCGTTCGAGTTGAAATCTCCTGTGACGATGACCGGCGCATGGCCGGCGATCGCGGCAACGCGCTTACGCAACAGCACGGCCGATTCGTTTCGCGCCCACACCGAGACCGGGTCAACGTGCGTGTTGAAGTAGAAGAACGCCGGTGCCGGTCGTGACCGCGATCGCAGTTTGACCCACGAGACGACGCGCGGCACGGGGCTCAACCAGTCTTTGCTGCCGGGAACGTCGGGCGTCTCGCTCAGCCAGAAGTGGCCTTCGGCAAGTTTCTCGAAGCGGTCGCGCTTGAAGAAGATGGCGACGAACTGGCCCTCATCTCTGCCGTCGCGACGGCCGACGCCGACCAACTGATGGCCGGGAAGATGCTGGTCCAGGTACGCGGCCTGGAACGGCTGCGCTTCCTGCGTGCCCAAGAGGTCGGGGTCGAACGCGTTGATGACCTCCACCGCCAGGGCCTTGCGCTGGTCCCAGCGGGTGATGCGCAGGCGCTTGGTTGCGTCGAGGATGTTGAAACTCATGACGCGGATGTCGATCTGCCCCTCGGCGAGCGGCGCCGGGGCCGGGGCGAGCCGCGGAGCAGGCTCGGCGGCCCAACTGGACAGAAGGTCGTAACGCCAAACCACGAAGACAGCAACGGCCAGCAGCGCCACAACCGCCGCAACCAGGATGGACCTCTTACGCAACATGGCGGGTCATGGTAGACCGGCCCGTCTCACGGGTCAAGCGGGTCATGGCGAGGGCTGCTGCGGGGAGTCCGAAAACGCCACGTTCTGCCCCGGCGCCAATCGGCTCGACGTCACCTTGACTTCCGGTATCCTCATTAAGGATAATGGTTTCTCGATTCGCCCCGCGTCGGGAGGCAGGTCCGATGGCAAAGAAGGCTGGTGACCCGCGAATGGCCAAGGCCAGTCAACACCGCCTTGCGTAACCTGATCCCCGGGACTCGGAAAGTGGGGGAAAGCCTGTGGAATACCTCGCCCTGTGGCTTATCGGGAGTTTCATTCTGTGGTTGCTGTTGCTGCTTGCCCTGCTCATTACGAGCCGAATCGCGGACTTCTCGCTGCCCCCCGTTGGCGCTTTTCTCGGCAAGGCCGCAATCGTAGCCGCCGGCGTCACGGGCGCGGCCATTGGGCTGGACGCCGTGAGCGGTCTCGTCTCGTGGATCGTTGCCGTGGCCCTGTTCTTCGGGTTGCTCATCAAGTTGTTCGACATGGACTTGTGGGGTGCCGTCGCGGTGGTCATCGCCACGTGGGTCCTGAGCAGGCTTGCGCTCATGGGGTTGATCGCGACAGGGCTCTGACGTGCGGATTTCCGGTGCCCGATGGCGATGACTTGCCCGGTGTGCGGCACCAGCACGTCTCCCCGGAAGCAGCACTCTGTGCTAATCCTACAACGGCACTTCGCCATTTCGCGCGGCGGGTCGAGAGACCCGCCTCGCCCGTCGTTTCACCACTCTCCGTGTCGTTGTTCTCTGCGGTCTCCGCTCTCTCTGCGGCCTCTGCGTTAAGAGGGAGACATCGTACGGTCAGAGGTCGAACGGCGAGACGAGGTCGCCTTTGGCGGCCTGGAGGTCTTCGAGGCGGCGGCGCTGGGCGGCGAGGGTCTCGGCGACGACGGGCGGCAGGTCGGCCATGTCGCTGAAGTGGTCCCGGAGACGGTCGAGTTTTTCGAGGTTCTTCGCGGTGCGGATCGAGAACTGCTCGACGTAGTCGTCGCGCGAGTAGTCGCTCTCCAGGACGGCGGCGAAGAGGGCCTTGAGGTCCTCGTATATCGGCAGCAGGCCGGTCGGCGCCTCGATGGCCTCCACCTCGCCGTGCACGCGCCGCTCGGTCCACTTGATCCAGACGTGCTTGTCGAGTTTGCCGTTGAGCCACCGGCCGCCTGCGCCCGTGAGCCAGTAGTTGGTGGCGAAGACGAGGGGCGGCCGCTCGACCTTCCCGGCGAAGTCGAGGTGGTTCCGGATGTACTTGCCGAAGCCGATGGCGAGGAAATCCTGGTTGCTCATGATGTTGAACTTGCGCTGCCCGGCTGAGCCGAGGGTGGCGGCGGTGGTCTCGCTCTCAATCGAGGCCCCCATCGTGATGACGCCGTGCGTCCAGTCGAAGGCCTCCCTGACGGGCACGCTGGTGTCGGAGTCGCGGCCGCCGTAGATGATGCCGGCGACGGGAACACCGTCGGGGTCGTCGAGGTGGGGGTCGCAGTTTTCGAGCGCCCCGATGGCGATGGTGTACCGGGCGTTGTGGTGCGACGGGGTGATGGGGTTGCCGGCGGAGTCGGTTTTGCCGGCGTGCCACCGTCCGCTGTAGTTCGTGCCGGCGTCGGGCATCTCCTCGCCCATGCCGAGCCAGTAGGGGCGGTCGCCGGCGACGAGGACGTTTGAGAAGATGATCTCGCCGGGCCGCCTCAGACAATCGTGAATGACGGGGTCGTCGTGGGCGTTGACGTTTTCGACGATTCCGAAGATGCCGCTCTCGACGTTGACGGCGCGTACGCGGCCGTCGATGGCCCGCAGGTACGCGATGTCGTCTCCGACGATGCGTTCGCCCGGCAGCATGGCGGTCGACGTCTTGCCGCACATGCTCGGGAAGGCCCCGGCGAGGTACGTCACGCGCTGGCGCGGCCCGCGGACGCCCATGAGGAACATGTGCTCGGCCAGCCATCCCTCGCGGTCGGCCTTGCGTATGGCGAGGCGCAGCGCCAGTTTCTTCAGGCCGATCGTGTTGCCGCCGTACTGCGTGTTGACGCTGTAGACCATGTCTTCGAGGATGTCGATGTAGATGCGTCGCTGGTCGACGTCGGCGCTCGTGTTCCGCTCGTCGAGACGCCCGGCCGAGTGGAGAAAGCGGAAGAACTCGCCGTCGGGGCCGAGGCGCTTCAGTTGCTCGTATCCCGGCCGATACAACAGGTCCTCGCTGTGGGCGACGTAGGCCGAGTCGGTGCACTGGACGCACGAGATGCTGAACCGCGAGCCGGTCGGCCCGAGGCAGAAGAACCGGACGCACAGACGCTTGCCTTCCATGGCCCCTTCGAGCAGCGATCGGACCTCCCTCAGGCCGTCGTCGCGGCCGGTGGCATTCAACTGCGCCCCGAGGCTGACGCCCTCCGGCAGGAGGTATTTCGTCGCCGCTTTGTCGCGGGCCTGATCGTGAAACCCGTCGAAATGGACGGTGTGGCCCTCGACGGCCAGCGGGGCCTCTTCGCCGTTCTCAACGGCCAGGCGGCGGATTCCGGCCCGGTCCTGGGGAGAGTCGGAGCACACGATCACCGAATCGGGCCGGCACAGCCCGACCGCATCGGCCACGTAGGCGTGGACCCGCTCGTTGTCGAGGGCCTCGAGACACGCCAGGCTCGCCTCGTCCATCTTGTCGGTCAGCACGTCGGCGTACTTGGCATCCATCGTTCTGTCGCGACTCCCGTTGGCACAGTATCGGCGCCGGCGCCGGCCGGAAGCGCAGGCGCAACACGTCACCCGACTCAGAAACCCCCCGGTCGAACATGCACGGCCCTGAATGAGGCGAAGGAGTATAGGAAGTGGTCCGTGCCGCGTCAATGGCCTCGGTGGACAAACGAGCAACAGGGCTTGAGGGAAAAAGCCGGGGGAGATCCGCCAGTCGCATCGGATCTCCCCGGGAAGCGTCACCGGTTGTTCGTCGGTGCTGCCGGCGTGCTCATTTCCGCTTCTTCTTCTTGGCCTTCTTCTTGGCCGGTTTCTTCTTGGCCTTCTTCTTGGCCGGTTTCTTCTTGGCCTTCTTCTTGGCCGGTTTCTTCTTCACCGCTTTCTTCTTGGCCATGAGACATCTCCTTTCATCAGAACTGTCCCTCGTCGGATGCTAGGCGCCGCGCGCACCGGTGTCAACACTTTTTCGCGCGGAATTTGCGCGCGTGCGCGTGAGGCATCCTGCATTTCCCTCGCTCCGACGGATCATGTGGGTTATCGGTCATCGGGAAAAGCGGTCTTAAGCGAAAACACGCGTCGCCGAGCGCGCTTACGGTTCGGCCGACCCGGCGCGCAGCGCCTCGACGGCGGCGCGCACGGCGGGGTCGGCGCGCAGCGTTTCGGCAGGTCCGCTCGATGGGGGGACGCTGCGGTCCGGTTCAACGCCCTGCCCTTCGATGCACTCGCCGTCAGGATCGTAGACGCGCGCGACCGTCACGCAGACGGCGCCCCTGCCGCCGCTGATGGGAACGTTCACCTGGGCCGCGCCCTTCCCGAAGGTTCGCTGCCCGACGAGGACGGCCCGTCCTCGCCGCCCGAGCGCCGCCGCCAGCACCTCGGCCGCGCTGGCCGTGCCCCGGTCGATGACGACCGCCAAGGGACCCCGCCACTGGTGATGCGCCAGCAGCGGCACGTCGTAGGTCCAGGTGGCGCCGAGGGCGCGTCCGCGTGTCTGGGTGACACGTCCGCGCGGCAGAAAGACGCCGGCCGCGCCGATCGCCTCCAGGAGCATACCCCCCGGGTTGCCGCGCAGGTCCACGATAAGTGCCTTCGCCCCCCGGGCGTCGAGCGTGCGGACGGCTCGTCGTAACTCCTTTTCTGTACCGGACTTAAACGTTGCCAGATGGAGGTACCCGACCCCCTCCTCGCCGTCGATCAGCCGGGCGCGGCGGACCGACGGCCGACGCACGACGGACCGTTCCAGCACAACGGTCCGGGCCTCGCCCCGCCCGCCGGGACGGACGCGGATTCGGACCTTCGTGGCGGGTTCGCCTCGCAGGCGGCGGGAGACGTCGGTCAGCGAGAGCCCCTTCACCTGGTCGTGTTCGATGGCAACGATTTCGTCGCCCGGCTTGAGTCCGGCCCGTGCGGCGGGGCCGCCTTCGAAGACCTCGCTCACGACGACCCGCCCGCCGCGCAACACCACCGCCGCGCCGATGCCCGCGTAGGCGCCCTTGCTCTGCCGACGGAAGGCCTCCAGCATCTCGGCCGTCAGGTAACGCGAGTACGGGTCAAGGCTGTCCATGGCGCCGAAGAGGAACTCGGCGACAACGGCGCCGTCCGGCAGGCCGAGCATCGCCCGGTTCTTCTCCATCGCGACGGTCAGCCACTCGCCCGCCTGAAACGCAAACCACGGATCGGCCGCCCACGCCTTCAGGTGAAGAATCTCAAGCGCTTCGGCAAAGCACGCGCGTTTCGTATCATCGTCCGCTTCGCCGAAGCGCGCGCGGAACGTCGCGTTCTCCAGCGCAGCACGCAAACTGCGTATCCCCGCCGCAACCAGGTCGCGGTACGCGACCCGGTCCACGTAGAACCAGGCGACGGCGCGCGCGGCGTCGGTGTAGACCCAGCGTCCCGCGCGGCCGTCCATGTCGCGCGCCGATTGGGCCAGAGCGTCGTTGGACCAGCGTCGGGTCACGGCCTTCTGAAGTGAGGCGCGCTCGGCGGGCGTCCGGCGCCGGGCCGGCCGACCGCCCGGTGCGGCGGCCGCCGACCCGCCCTCGGCGCTCGACGCCGCCGCCAGGTGCTCGTCATACGACGGCCAGTACGCCCCGTGAGGAAAGATCACGCAGCCCGAAGCACACGCCGCCGCAACCAGCGCAACCAACACGGCGAGGCGACCGAGGCCGGACCGGCCCACGCAAGTCGTGCGCGGTGGGCGCCGAGACCCGCCGCGCACCAACGCCGAGAGACCTTCGCCGGACCGCTTCGAGGGGGTGGGCAGACAACGAGACGTGCGGGTCACGGGTCCGAGTCCCGGAACAGATCCTCAAAACGGCGACGCGCCTCGTCGGCGTCCCTGGTGGCGTCGGGAGGCGAGGCCGGCCGCTCTCGCACGTTGCGGTCGGCCACGTACTCGAAGTCCTCGCAGAAGTTGACGCCGTCCGGATCGCGAACCGGCTCGGTATTGGGAAGGCGGCAGCCCGGCACGGCCGGATCGTGGTGCCGGCAGTTGCCGCACGTGTGCATGAAGGCGGCACACTCAGGACACTCTTCGCGGCAGCCGACGGGCCCGTCGATCTCCCACGCCGCCCCACATTTCGGGCATCGCCGTTTCATGCTTGTGCCTCGGCCCGATGGTGCGGGTGCATCGTTGGTCGGGATGTCCCGCCGCGTCTGCGGCGGGCTCGGGTTCCGCCCCTACGCGGGCCGGCCGGTGCGGTCGAACGCTTCGACGGCCAGGGCGGCTCCGAGGATGCCGGCGTCGCCGCCGAGCGTGCTCCAGCGAATGTCACAGGCCTCCCAGACGCTCCCGAAGGCCGTCTCGCGGGCATGGTGGCGGACGCGGTCGAGGAACGCGTCGCCGGCCGCCATCATCCCCCCCGTCAGGACGACCCTCTCAGGGTTCAGGACGTGCATGAGGCTGGCGATGCCGACACCGAGGTACTCGGCCGTCTCCTCGACGATGTGGGCCGCCAACGCGTCGTCCGGGGCGGCGTCGAAGACGTCTTTGCAGGTCACCCCTGCGGCGGCCAGGCCGGAGGTCTCGCCGGCCGCCAGGGCATCGTTGAACCGTCCGACGACGGCGGTGGCGGAGGCATACGCCTCGAGGCAGCCTCTCGCCCCGCATCCGCACCTGCGCCCGCCGTGCTGGACGACGATGTGTCCGAGTTCGGCGCCCGAATCGCTCGCGCCGCGATAGAGACGGTCGCCCAGGATCATCCCCCCGCCGATGCCGGTGCCGAGCGTCAGCAGAAACATGGTGTGCACGTCCTTGGCCGCGCCGCAGCGAAACTCGCCGTAGGCGGCGGCGTTGGCGTCGTTCTCAACGTTGACCAGCATGCCGAGTTTCTCGTGGAGCGTGTCGCGCACCGGGATGTTCGTCCACCCCGCGAGGTTCGGCGTGAACACGACGACGCCGGTCTTTGAGTCGAGCGGTCCGGGTGCGCCCACGCCGACACCCGCGATGTCGGCGGCCTCGACGCCGGCCTGCTCCGAGAGATCGCGCACGGCCTGGGCCATGCGTTCGAGAACGTGGTCGGGGCCCCGGTCGGCCTCGGTGGGCGTGGTCAGGCGGCCGAGGATGCGGCCGTCGGGCGAGACAAGGCCCGTTTTCAGGTTCGTGCCACCCAGGTCGATTCCGACGTAGCGTTTCGTCATGGTTTCACCGATGGAGCCGCACGCTTGCCGGTCGGCGTCGGCAACCGGTCGGCTACGATGCCTTGCGCCACTGGGCGATGGTCTTGAGCCTGTCGTCGAGCGGCGCCTCCGGGTCGTATCCGTGATCGCTGCGTGCGGTGGCGGCTTCGAGGGCCGCCAGGATGCGTGTTTCGAGCGCGGTCTGCTTTTTTCTGGCTGCGGTCTCGAGGGTGTCGAGCAAGGCGGGGGCGGCCGGTTTTCCGATCTTCTTGAGGGTGGCGGTCGCGGCAGCCACCTGGTCATCCGAACCGCCGAGTTTGGCGACGGCTGCGCCGACGGCGGCGGCGACCGCCCGGGCGGTCAGCCCCTCGAGGGCAGGCGTCCTGTCGGTGCCGCCCCAGTCCGGCCGCGCCCGACCCAGCGCCGTCAGCAGTTCAGCCGCCTGTTCCGGCCGCTTGGCCTTCAGAAGCGCCTCGGCCCGCGTCTGGACGGCCTTGAGGACGGCGATGCGGCTGGGGATGTCGGCCCCGTCCATGGCGGCCACCAGCGGGGGAACGCCCTCGGTGTAAGGTTCCTTGGCGAGGAGGATAAGGCCGAGTTGCTGATTGAGTTCCCGCAGGCGTGGCCGGTTCTCGTCGGGCGTCAGAACAATCAGTTGCCTGAGCGTCGGCACGGCCCTGTCGGGCGTTCCGGCGGCCACGTAGGCGTCGACGAGTTTCTCGTACAGCGCCACCGCGGCCGGGCTGTTGCGGGTGGCGGCGGGCACTTTCGTCAGGGCCAACTCGAAGAGCGATGCGGCCCGGGGCATGTCCTCGGCGCCGTTGCGGGCGAAGAAAACGTCGCCCATCTGCTGTGCCACGTCCGGCGACCCGCTCTGGTCGGCGAGGCTTCGGATGGCTTCCCAGAGGGCGTTCCGGACGGCGGGTTCGGACTCGGCGCCGGGCTTGAGGCGGTCGGCCATGCTGGCGGTGGCGTCGGCGCCCCCCACCTTCGCCAGCGCCGCCGCCACCGCCTGACGGACGCCTTTGTCCACATCCTGAAGCCGCGTGACCAGCGCCGCAACCGTCTTGGCCCCGGCTTTGCCGAGGTTCCCCAGTCCCTGGGCCGCGCTGAAACGAACGCTGGGCACGGGGTCAGCCAGCGCCGCCGAGAGGACCTGCTCGGCCGACGGCGGCGCGATCCGCGCCAAGGCCAGGCACCCGGCCTCGCGGACCGCCGGCTGCGGGGCCGTTCGGGCAAGGTGACCAAGCAGTTTCAGGGCCGGCTTGACGGCGTCGGCGCCTGCGCCGTTCTTGGCTCCGATCTGTCCGAGCGCCCCGGCGGCACGGAGGACCTCGACATCGGCGGCGGCGCCGAGCATGGCCACCAGTTTCGGCACGGCCTCGACCACCTTGAGGTCGCCAAGGGCCGACGCGATGGCGGCACGCGTCTCGGCCGTCTTTTCGGTCTCGAGTTGCGCGAGCAGGATCGGTCCGGCGGCGGCTTCCTGCCATGCGGCCAGTGCTTTGGCCGCAGCAGCGCGAACGACCGCCGACTCGTCGCCGAGGCGTTTCAGGAGGGCGGCGATGAGTTCCTGATAGGCCTGCCGGGCCGTGCCGTTTCCGCTGCTGAGCACGCCGGGCGCCATGGCGGCCGCCTGCCGGGCCGCGACGGCCCGGACCTGCGGAACGGCGTCGCCGAGATGGGCGAGCGCCAGTTTCCCCTTCTCTTTGGCATCGGCCGCCTCGTAAATCTCGGTCAGTTGGCGGATGAGCCTCGCCTGGACCCGGGCCAGTTCGCTCTCGCGGCCTTTGAGCCGTTCACGGAACCGCTTGAGCAACCCCGCCAGGAGCCGGGACTCCGGCATGTCGCGGTACCCCTGCCACCATCGGTTCCACGCCTTGGCGGAGGCGGCCAGGTCTGTGACGCCGGTCATGTCGGCCAGGGCGGCGGCGGCCGCCTCGACGACGGTGCGCTGCGGGTCGGCCGTCATCTCGACCAGCGCCTCGATGGCGCGTTTGTCCATGATCTGCGCAAGCGCCTGGACGGCCGCCAACCGCGCACCCATCGCCATCGTGGACGTCGAGGCCAGGTCTTTCAGGCCCGTGAGGACCTTCTCGTTGCCCTGGTAGGCGCCGAAGGCCAGGGCGGCGGCGCGGCGTGTCGGCGCGTCGTCGCTGCGGAGGAGCCCGAAGAGGGGATCGATGAGCGCGTCGTGGCCCGCGTCGCGCGTCGCCAGGACGCCGAGGACCGCCAGGGCCGCCTCGGAGGGGGCGGGCGCAGCCAGGACCTCGACAAGGATCGCGCGGGCGGCGCCGTTGTCCTTCTCGATGAGGACCCCGGCGGCGTCGCGCCGGGTGGCGAACGTGCGGTCCGGCCCCGTCAGGAAATCGCGGAGGCGCGCCAGTTCCGGGTCGGCCTTGCGGCCGGCCGCACCGGCCTTGGCGCCGAGCGCGGCAGGGGCCGAGACCGACACGGCAACCCACAGCGCCAGAGCCAACGCGACCGGGCGCATGAGGGGGGCTGAATTATAGCGCACCTTCCCCGCCGCCATCACATCCCCCTATTCCAAGTTTCACTACCCGTGTCACACCGTACCTTTCGGCGGAAAGACTGTCAACCCGAATCGGCCAGAAGAGGGGGATTTCTTGGGTTTTG
>Ga0307427_1000976_pt1 | contig 15626 bp, 12 predicted proteins | sample SalMarWE160190MG_FD_202162 | JGI IMG/M metagenome (GOLD analysis project Ga0307427, IMG submission 202162) | Salt marsh sediment microbial communities from the Plum Island Ecosystem LTER, Massachusetts, United States - WE1603-190 | ecosystem: Environmental > Aquatic > Marine > Intertidal zone >... | reverse complement strand
GAGCTATTGATCAGGTAAGTCGAGATAAAGGAATTGATTCTAAAACCCTTATAGAGGCTCTGGAAGAGGCAGTTAGCTCAGCTGTTAAAAAGAAATTTGGTTCTGAATATGAGTTAGAGGTGAGCTTTAATACGGAAATTGGAGAGATCGAGGTTTTTGAGTTCAAAGAGGTGGTAAAGGATGTAACAGATGAGAGGCTTCAGGTATCCTTAAAAGAAGCAAGAAAGCTTGATCCAGAATCAGAGATAGGGGACAGCTTGGGTATGAAAACGGATATAGATGCACTGGGAAGAATAGCGGCTCAGTCAGCTAAACAGGTAATAACGCAGAGGCTCAGAGAAGCAGAGAGGGATGCTGTGTATGATGACTTTAAGGATAGGAAAGGAGAAATAATTAACGGCATTGTGCAACGTTTTGATAAAGGCTCCATTATTGTTAACCTGGGTAAATCAGAAGCTGAACTTCCTGCTAAAGAACAAATCCCGAAGGAGACATACATACGGGGTGATAGGATCAGAGCCTATATTTATGATGTCAAACAATTTAGCAGAGGTCCTCAAATAATATTATCTCGAACGCATCCTAACTTTCTATCAGCCCTATTCGAAAATGAAGTACCAGAAATTTCCGATGGCATTGTGACCATTATGCAGGTAGTCCGAGAACCTGGCAGCAGGGCGAAAATAGCAGTAGCTTCAAAGGATAGGGATGTTGATCCAGTAGGGGCCTGTGTTGGCATGAAGGGATCAAGGGTGCAGGCGGTAGTTCAGGAACTAAGAGGTGAGCGGATTGATATTATAACGTGGGACCATGATCCAGCAAAATTTGTATGTAATGCTTTGGCCCCCGCCGAAATTTTAAGGGTTATAGTTGATGAAGAAAGCAGAAGCATGGAAGTCGTTGTACCGGATGATCAACTTTCTCTTGCGATTGGGAAAAGGGGTCAAAATGTTAGGTTAGCATCTCGTGTTACAAACTGGAAATTAGATGTAATTAGCGATTCAGAGTATAATGAAAAATTAAAAGAAGATTATCAATCCTTGCTTAAGCTTCCTGGTGTCGGTAAAAAATTGGCAACCTCTCTTAATGAGATAGGTTTTAGATCAATAGAGGATATTGCAAAAGCAGATGAAGTTGATTTGGCAAGCGTAAAGGGAATTAGTGAAAAAAAGGCCAAAGAATTGCTCCAGGAGGCCCTGAATTATACACAGACAGTAATTTCTGATAATGAAAAAGCCTCGGATGAAGAAACGGAGGGATTGCCCGGAGGAGTCAATGGGTAAGTTAAGGGTTTACGAGTTAGCCAAAGAAGTAAAAATGAGTTCTAACGAACTGGTTGAGCGATTAAAAAGTGCTGGTTTCTCTATTAATAACTATATGAGTTCTCTTGATATGGATGATGTAGGCCGGGCTAAAGATTATCTTTCAGGGGCAACCGATGAAATTCTCGAGGAAAAAAGGATAAAGCCGACCATTATCCGCAGACGAAAGAAAATGATTCCTAAAATAGAGGAAAAAGTCCAAGAAGAACAAATAGTTGAAGAGGAAGTTACACCACCTTCCGAAGAAGAAATTTCGGAGTCAGAGGAAAAAGTAGAGGAGGTTTTAGAAGAAGAAGTTACGCAGGAATTAAAGGAAATACCTATTCCTGAACAACCCATCAAAGAGGTCAAACCTAAGATTGAGAAGAAGAAAAAAGAGAGACCCAAGACTATTCCGGCAAGGATAATAAAAAAGGCAGAAATACAACCACCTGTAACGAAGCTTAAGGAGCAGGTAACTACGATACCTGAAATTGCAATTTCTCCGGAGAAGGAAGATAAAAAAAAGAAAGAAGCGATAAAGGAAAAAAAGGCAAAGCAATACAAAGAGGAAGAAATAACTCATCGAAAGGATTACCGCAGGCGAAGGAGAGAGATTTTTGAGCGGAAGGATCTCTATGGGGACCGGGAAAAGGGCTTTGAAGGAAGAAGCAGATTAAAAGCTAAAGGCAAACTGGACAAGAAGAAGTTAAAACAGACAGAGATAACTGTTCCCAAGGCTATAAAGAGGAGAATAAAGGTCCCGGATGTGATAAGCGTAGCTGAGCTGGCAAGGCGTATGGGTGTTAAGTCCACAGAGCTCATTAAGAAATTGATGGAAATAGACATAATGGTTACCGTTAATCAGACAGTTGACTTTGACTCTGCTTCTCTTGTGGCAAGTGAGTTTGAATATGAATTAGAACCCTCGTCTTTTGAGGAGGAGGAGATAATTAAAGGGGAAGAGGAAAAACCTGAAGATCTTGTCCCTCGACCACCAGTGGTTACAATAATGGGGCATGTCGATCATGGAAAAACATCCCTTCTTGATTATATTAGAAAATCAAAGGTTATTGACAAAGAAGCTGGCGGAATAACCCAGCACATTGGGGCCTATTACGTCCACACATCCCATGGTGATTTAGTGTTTCTTGATACACCTGGGCATGAGGCCTTTACTGCAATGCGGGCGAGGGGTGCAAAGGTAACAGATTTGATTGTATTAGTTGTTGCTGCTGATGACGGAGTGATGGAGCAAACAATAGAGGCCATTGATCATGCGAAAGCAGCTAATATTCCAATCATTGTTGCTGTTAATAAGATCGACAAGGCAAACGCAGATCCAGAAAAGGTGAGAAGAGAATTATCAAAATATGGATTCTTATCAGAGGAGTGGGGTGGTGATACCCTATTCAGTGAGATATGTGCTAAGACAGGACGCGGTGTGGATGAACTACTTGACAGCATACTTCTTCAATCAGAGATATTAGAGTCGAAGGCGAATTATAAAAAGCATGCAAGGGGGGTAATTATTGAAGCCAGACTTGATAAAAACAGGGGTCCCTTTGCCACTGTTCTTATTCGTGATGGTACCCTTAATCAAGGTGACTTTTTTGTTTGTGGAGAGAATTACGGCAGGGTAAGGGCAATGCTTAATGATATAGGACAGAAGATAAAATCGGCAACGCCCTCTCTGCCGGTTGAAATATATGGCATTTCTGATGTACCTATGGCCGGAGATGACTTTATAGTAACTTCCGATGAAAAAAAGGCAAAATTAATTAGCGAGCATAGAAAAACCAAGGCTCGGTTAGATACAGTAACTACAAGAGATTCTGTGAGCCTCGATAATCTTTTTGATAGGATTAAAGAGGGCGAAGTGAAGGAATTAAACATTATAATCAGGGCCGATGTGCAAGGATCTGCAGAGGCTTTAATAGATTCTTTAACGAAACTAAGCACAGAAGACGTGAAGTTAAAAGTTATACATGGCGGGACAGGAGCGGTAACAGAAAGTGATGTAATGCTGGCCTCAGCCTCAAAAGCTATAGTTATCTGCTTTAATGTGATGGCAAATCCAGTTGTTAAAGCCCTTGCAGCAAAAGAAAATGTAGATCTAAGATTTTACGATGTCATCTATAAGGTGATAGAAGATGTAAGGTCTGCCATGGCAGGACTCCTTGAACCAGTTTACAATGAGAATATTATTGGAAGAGCAGATATCAAAGAGATATTTCATGTCTCCAAGGTAGGCACTGTCGCTGGTTGTTATGTAACTGATGGTAAGATTGAAAGGGGTGCCAAGGTACGCCTGTTGCGAGATGATGTAGTTATATTTGATGGGAACCTGTCTTCATTAAAGAGGTTTAAAGATGATGTAAAAGATGTTTCGTCAGGCTTTGAATGTGGTGTGGGATTAGAAAATTATAATGACATAAAGCCTGGGGATGTTTTTGAATTTTATACCTTAGAAGAGATGAAAGTGGAGCTTTGATGTGGTGGTCGGAACCCTCAAAATTTCCCTCTATATCCACAATCAGCAATCCCTTAAAGAGAAGAGAAAAGTTGTAAAAAGTATTGTAAACAAGGTGCACCACAGATTTAATGCATCTATAGGTGAGGTTGGTTCCAATGATAAATGGCAGATGGTAGAACTGGGGATCAGCACTTTAGCCAATGATCGGCGATTTGTGAATTCAGCCCTTGATACTATTCTCTCGTATATTGATTCTCTTTACCTCGGGGAGATTATCGATTCTAAAATAGAAATATTTAATGTGTAAATTTGTAAGCGGTCAGTGGTTAATAAATAGCCATCAGGAGAAGACAAAGAAAGAATTGTGGCCCCGGTTAAATACGCCCCAGTTAAATAAAAGCATAAAGGCCCCAGTTAAATAGCACTGCAAGAGCATCTAACGGGGTAAACATTTAACGGGGAAAAGCGAGGTAAAGATTGAGGAATTTGTGAAATAAACTCAATAAACTCAATAAACACAACAAACCCAATAAACTCAATCATGCTTGCAGGTAATAGGTCTCAAAGGGTGGGTGACCAGATTTTACGGGAAATATCTGATCTCCTTTTAAGAAAAGTGAAGGACCCAAGGTTAAAAGGAGTCACTTTAACTGAGGTTAAGGTGACTAAAGATTTGAGAAATGCGTATATTTACTACAGTATTTTTAGCCAGGATGAACAGAAAAAGCAGGTTCAGACAGGATTTGAAAGCGCAAAAGGATTTATACGCAAAGAGATAGGCGAGAGGCTGCACCTACGATACGTTCCAGCTATTTGCTTTATTTATGATGTATCTCTTGAATACGGGGAAAAGATAGAAAATCTTTTAGAGAAAACAAGAGAGAACACGTGATTTTAGATGATATAGCTAATATTTTAAAAAGAGGTAAGAGGTTTTTCTTGGCCAGCCATAAGGATCCAGATGGGGATGCTATTGGCTCCTTATTAGCCTTGGGGGAAGCACTTACACTTTCAGGGAAGGAGGTTGTCCTATTTAATGAAGGCCCTATAGCAGATTCTATGTCTTTTTTAGTAGGTATTGAGAACATAGTAAATAGCTTCAATCCAAAATCGGAACCAGAGTTTGACGCCCTTTTTATCCTTGACTGTGGAAAACTTGAAAGAGTGGGAGGAGATTCTTTCCGTATATTAGATATAAAGCCCTTGATAAATATAGACCATCATGAAAGCAATTCTCAGTTTGGAGATTTGAATCTTGTTGACGCTAACAGTTCTTCTGTTGGCGAGATTATATATCGGTTGATACAGTTAGCGGGTTTACCAATGAGTAAAAACATAGCAGAAAATATATTTGTGGCTATACAGACAGATACCGGTTCATTCAGATATGGAAATACCACAAAAGAGGCATTTGTTATTGCAGGTGAAATGGTGGGGTGGGGTGTCAGTCCTTGGAAGATATCACGAAAGGTTATGGATGAATATTCATTAAAAAAGCTAAGACTTCTCGAGTTGACTTTAAAGACATTAGAGATATGCCATGCAGGAAAGGTTGGATTGATCACTATTACTCAACAAATGTTTTCAAAAGCAAAAGCTGATAATTTTGACAGTGAAAGGTTTGTTGATTACCCAAGATTTATTTCTGGGGTGGAAATAGGTGTTCTTATAAAAGAACTTGGAAAGGATTATTACAAATTTAGCCTGCGCTCTAATGATTGGGTAAATGTAGCAGATTTAGCATTTCATTTTGGTGGAGGTGGCCATCCAAGGGCAGCAGCCTTCACAAAACATGGAGTCCTGGATTCGGTAAAACAGGAATTCCTTGATAAAGCACATGAATTTGTCATTGATCATTAGTCATTTGTCATTTGCAACATGCAACAAGCTGCTAAGGAATGAGGAATAAAAATTGCGATGCCAATTGAGAGTGAAGAATGATGAGTTATTTTTTCAATTGTTTTGATGTAGTCTTCATGGAAGGTAAGGATTTTTTTGACCAATGACCAATGACTAATGACTAATGACCAATGACAAAAGATGGGATTTTGATAGTCGATAAGGAGTCTGGACCAAGCTCATTCAGGACTATGGAAAGAATTAAAGACTTGATACAGGTAAAAAAAGCTGGTCATGCAGGCACACTTGATCCATTTGCAACTGGAGTATTGATAGTTCTTTTAGATCAGGGAACGAAATTATCCCCGTTTTTAATGTCTCAAGATAAGGTGTACCAGGCATCACTTAAGCTTGGAATAGAAACAGATACTCAGGACATAACAGGAAGGATCATAGAGAAGAAAGATGTTGGCAGCTTGACATATGAGACCATCAAACATACCGCAGACCAGTTTATAGGTACTATCAAACAGGTTCCACCTTTTTATTCAGCTGTTCATCATAATGGAAAGAGGGCATATGAATTAGCTCGAAGCGGTATTGCCATAGATCTTCAACCAAGGGATGTAAGAGTTGATTATATCACTATATTATCAGTAAATCTTCATACTGTTTGGTTCGAGATTGGCTGTAGCTCCGGTACCTATATTAGGACACTTGCGGCGGATTTAGGCAGAAGTTTGGGTATAGGGGCACATCTTACTTCTTTAAGGAGAATAAAAAGTGGCCCATTTCATATTGATGATGCCTTAACTCTCATGCAAATAACTCAGCATCTATCCAATAATACGATTGATGGCATAATAATACCATTAAGAAATGCCCTCAAAGGGATGATGGAGGTAGAAATTCCCGATAAATTAGCAAAGAAGATCAGAAACGGTTATCATCCCAACTGGGGAGAACTTTCTCGGGAACATACCTCGTCTTTCAAATCCGATGACTATCTAAAGGTAATCACAGGTCAGGACTTGGTTGCAATTTTAAAGGGAGATAGGGATGGGTATAATATAATCAAAGTTTTTACATAATTATAGACAACATCATTTGTCATTGTGCATTAGCCATGTGCTAAACAGCGAAACCTATGACAATTGATGTGATTTACTAATGTCATAAACTGTAGGTAAGGAGGAATAAAAGTGGTCTTAACAAACAAAGATAAAAAGAAAATTATTGATAAATTTAAAATCCATGATAAAGATACCGGCTCATCAAAGGTTCAAATTGCTCTTTTGACAAAACGGATAAACGATCTTACCGGTCATTTTAAGATACATCCTAAGGACCACCACTCAAGGAGAGGACTTTTAAAGATGGTGGGTCAAAGAAGGCGTTTTTTGAACTACACAAAGAGGAGGGACCCATCTCAGTACAAGACTCTCATTCAGGAGTTGGGGTTAAGAAAATAGAGCATATTAGATAATTGTTAATTTATAAAAAAGTGAAGAGGTAATTATGAATGTATCAAATAATATCAATGGAAAAACACTAAATATTGAGACAGGTAGAGTGGCTAAAGAATCCAGCGGGGCCGTAGTGGTAACAATGGGGGAGACTGTTGTTTTGGTGACTGCTGTATCTACCGATGAGACACGAGAAGGTATTGATTTTATTCCATTAACAGTTGATTTTCAAGAGATGTCATATGCGGCAGGTAAAATTCCCGGTAATTTCTTTCGCCGGGATATGGGGCGGCCAAGCGAAAAAGAGATGTTGACATCTCGGTTAATAGATAGGCCCCTTAGACCCCTTTTTCCAGATAACTACAATTTTGAGACCCAGGTAATTGCAAGTGTCTTATCCTTTGATAAAGAGACTGATCCTGACCCTTTAGGTATTGTGGGTGCCTCAGCTGCGATTACTATCTCAGATATTCCCTTTGGGGGTCCTGTTGGAAGTGTGCGGGTAGGGAGGATTGATGGTAAATTAATAGCATTTCCCACAGTAGAGGAGCAGGAAGAGAGCGATATAAACCTGATCGTTGCTGGAACAAAAAAAGCTGTAGTCATGGTTGAAGGCGATGGTAAATTTGTCTCTGAAGATGAAATGCTTGAGGCAATATTTTTTGGTCATACATCTTTGCAGCCCCTTATTGATATGCAGATAGAGCTGAGAGAGTCTGTTGGAAAGGATAAAAGGCATTTTATTCCAGCTGAAGAAGATGAGCAACTAAAGGCAAAGGTAAAAGAGATCGGCGAACCTCTTATAAAGGAAGCGCTATCACATAGCGAAAAGATGGTTAGGCAAAAAAAGAGGTCTGAAGCAATTGATTATATAATTGAATCACTAAAAGAGGAATATGTAGATAAGACAAGAGAGATAAAGAATGCCGCCTATGATTTAGAGAAAAGCTTGGTCCGGCATATGATATTACATGAAGAAAGAAGAATCGATGGAAGACCATTTAATGAGGTAAGGCCTATTGAATGTTTAGTAGGTGTACTCCCAAGGGTTCATGGATCAGCCCTCTTTACCAGAGGTGAGACCCAAGCCATGGTTTTGACTACTCTGGGTACTGAAAGGGATGAACAAAAGATAGAATCAATCTATGGAGACTCTTACAGGAAATTCACCCTTCATTATAATTTTCCTCCATTTAGCGTTGGTGAGGCCAAAAGATTAGGAGCTCCTGGCAGAAGAGAAATCGGTCATGGTGCCCTGGCAAGAAGGGCAATTTCTCCTGTTTTATTAGAGAAGGACGATTTTCCTTATGCAGTCAGGGTTGTTTCTGAAATATTGGAATCAAATGGTTCATCTTCTATGGCAAGTGTATGCGGATCTTCCCTTTCATTGATGGATGCAGGTGTTCCTATTAAGGACCCAGTGGCAGGGGTTGCCATGGGTCTTGTTTCAGAAGGAGATGTTGTGGCCATATTGACTGATATTATAGGTGATGAGGATCATTTTGGAGATATGGATTTTAAGGTTACAGGGACAAAAAACGGTATAACTGCTCTCCAGATGGATATTAAAATTGCTGGGCTAAAAAAGGAGATAATGGGAAAGGCCTTATATCAGGCAAGAGAGGCAAGAATGCATATCCTGAATGAAATGGATAAGGCTATATCGCAATCGAGGACAGAAATATCCAAATATGCACCACGGATTACTACCATAAATGTCAAACCAGAAAAGGTAAGGGATGTTATTGGTCCTGGTGGGAAAATGATTAGACATATTACCTTAACAACAGGGACACAGATAAATATTGATGATGATGGCAAGGTGTTGATTGCATCAACTGAGGGTGAGGGCACAGATAAGGCCGTGGAAATGATAAAGGATATAGTTCGAGAGGCAGAAATCGGTAAATTTTATTCAGGCAGGGTAGTCAAGATTATGGATTTTGGCGCCTTTGTAGAGGTCCTACCTGGCTCAGAGGGCTTGATACATATATCTCAATTGGCAAATGAGAGGGTAAATAAGGTAACTGATATATTGAAGGAAGGTGATGAGGTTTTAGTAAAGGTAATCGATATTGAGAACGGGAAGATCAGGCTTTCCAGAAAGGCAGCATTAGGACATAGCATAGACGATATATAAGAAGCGTATCCGTTCACGGTTCTGCGTTGTAGGTTCAAGGTTCAATAGTTGATGTTCTCGTAAAAAGTCCTTTTACTCGTTCATGATGACCATTTTGGCCAAAATCACTCACAAAAGACTTTTTACGAGTTAGTTGAGTTTACCAGCCTCAGATGGACACGAGTTACGGGTTTAATTAAAACGGACGAGGAATCGATAGTGAACATTTTTAATTTTAGTCACTTTAGTCACTTTAGCTCACTTTAGGCATTTTTTGACATGGATAAAATTATTTTAAAAGTTAAAAGGTTGAATAATAACAAAGATCTCCCATTACCCTCTTATCAATCGGATGGTTCCTCCGGCCTTGATCTGTGTGCCGCTGTTAATAAAGACCTCACTCTACAACCTGGTGATATAAAGCTTATCCCCACGGGTTTATCAATTTCCTTTCCTGAAGGCTACGAGGCACAGATACGACCCAGGAGCGGATTGGCCTTGAGGTATGGCCTTGGATTTGTCAATGCTCCTGGCACTATAGATGCAGACTATCGGGGTGAAATAGGTGTCATAGCCATCAACTGGGGAAAGCAACCCTTGACTATAAAGAGGGGAGAAAGGATTGCTCAGATGGTTATTCACACGGTTTCGAGAGTAATAGTAGAAGAAGTGAATGAGCTTGATACCACACAAAGGGGAGAGGGTGGTTTTGGTCATAGTGGTATGTGAGGTAATATCAGAAGTCACCTAAAATGAGCGGTTCCAGGTTCAGGGTTCAAGCCCGCCCTCCCCGTCCCGAGACCGGGACGGGATCGGGAGGCGCGACACGATTGAAACATATTAAAACCCATGCCGGATTCCCAAATTTGCGTCTCTATAATTGGCCAGTACAAAGTCAGGCCTGCCCGCCATCCGGCAGGCGGGTCTGGGCCAGGGGTTCAAAGGTTATCCCGATTACATCGGGACTGATATTCTTAACTTTATTGATGCCGCCTGAAGAGTGACTCATATTAGCCTCTTTAACTTATTGGGTGAAACATAACAATTGCACTGATCAACATATTTTCTTCTTGTTAACATCCACTTAGGGCATTTCAACCGGGAACTGTGAACGGTGAACCGCTCAACCCAGAAGTCAATTATATTTTTATTTTTCTCCGGTTTGGTCTTTCTCTACATTTAAGGGCTGTGGTTTATAGGCGTCGTCAACAGGATTTCCGTCAATTGTGCGAATGATTTGCTGCGGATAGGTTTTTTCGTGATTTTCAAATTCTTTCATCCACTTGCTCTTCACATCATCTTTGAGCGATGCCCATCCCAACCTTCCGGAACACTTGGGAAATTTCGAGCAGCTTAACCACAATCCTTTCGCACCACGCCTCAGGTTTAAAGGAGCTTGGCATTTTGGGCATGGCAGGTCTGTGAGCAATGGTGGAATCTTTGGCACGACAACACATCCTTTTTTGTCAAGATTTAGGATGCCTTTGCAGCCGGGGTATTTTGTACAGCTAAGGAACGGTCCGAAACGACCTTTGCGCAACATCATTGGCGAGCCACAATTGGGACAGGCCACGTCTGTCTGTTTTGGTGAAATGGGTTTGCCATTGCTATCAATTGGCGCTGCAAATTTACATTCAGGATACTTAGAGCAACTAAGAAATTTCCCATTACGGCCGAAACGATACACGGTATTACTGCCACATTGTGGGCAGGTATATGGGGCAGGTTCTATTTCTGCTTTGGCGTGGTTCATGTTTTTGTAGGCCGAGTCGAGACTCAATTTGAATGGTCCATAAAAGTCGTGGAGCATTTGCACCCAATCGGCATGTTTTTCTTCAACGTTATCAAGTTGCTGTTCCATATAACGAGTATAGCCAACTTGCAAAATTTCTGGAAAAGCTTCTATAAGCTTGTCATTTACTATTTTGCCAAGATCGGTTGCGTGGAATATGTTATGAATTTTTTCTACATATTTGCGGTTTTGAATGACCTGAATTATCTGGGCATAGGTACTCGGTCGACCGATACCCTCGATTTCAAGTTTTTTCACAAGCGATGCCTCAGTGTATCGGGGGGGCGGTGAGGTAAAATTTTGCGTTGGATTAATCTGAATCGCTGCCAGAGGTTGTTTTTCTGTCACAAGAGGGAGCATTACTTCGTCAGATGTGGTGGGTACGCCAACAACTCTATAATACCCGTCGAAGGCCAGCACACGACCAGTAGCGCGGAAAATAAGTTCTCCACCATGATCAACGCCTGAGATCAAGATGACTGTAGAGTCCCATTGGGCATCGGTCATCTGGCAGGCCACAAATCTTTCCCAGATGATTTTGTATAGTTTATATTGCTTGGCATTCAGCGATGATTGAACACGGTCAGGAGTTAAGCTTACATCGGTAGGGCGAATTGCTTCATGTGCTTCTTGGGCTGATTTATTGGAGGATGAAAAGAAGTTTGCCTTTGCTGGCAGGTACTGATCTCCAAATTCCGAACCTATGTACTGCCTTACCATATTGATTGCTTCACCCGAAAGATGCGTTGAGTCAGTTCGCATGTATGTGATCAGGCCAATTGAACCCATTCCATGGATTGACACGCCTTCGTACAGAGACTGAGCGGTGCTCATGGTTAATTGGGCGGGGAAGCCCAGCTGGTTTGCTGCTGTTTGCTGAAGCGTGCTCGTGATGAATGGTGAATAGGGGCGGCTCTTTACACGTTTTGTTTTAATTGACTTTACCTGCCATGATGGCCCATCAGACATATGACCTCGTAAAAGTATTATTCGCTGTGCTGGGCCTTTGGCTTTAGGGTTTTCTGTCTCGATTTCTTCATCGAGTTGAAACCCTGAGCGTTTTACTGCTGACAGCACAGCTTCAATAGGTTTCGAGTCGAATTTTTTGCCATCAATTTCAATCAATTCTGCGGCAAGACTGTTATGCTTAATCAGCCAGTCGTTTTTTTCTCGCAACTTCCGACCATCTGATTTTCTGTCATTTCGTTTTTCGGTAGTTTCAGCCAGCCATTTCTGCCAATCTTTCCTTATAGTAATAACGTTATCCACATCAATTGTGAAATACCCCATCACTTTCCAGTATTCATTTGGTATGAATGATTCTATCTCGCGTTCCCTTTCGACAATCAGCCGGACTGCCACTGATTGTACACGACCAGCACTCAATCCGCCTGAGACTTTTTTCCACAACAATGGAGAGGCCTGATACCCGACGATCCGGTCAAGAATACGACGCGCTTGTTGTGCATTGACCTTGTCCATATTAATTGGACGCGGATGAAGGAATGCATTTTCGATTTTGCTCTTGGTAATGGCGTTGAATACTACTCGATTGGCATTTTGAGGCATAACTTCAAGTGCCTCTGCCAGATGCCAGGCAATGGCCTCTCCTTCCCGGTCAAGGTCTGTTGCTAACCAGATACCCGAAGCCTTTTTAGCTAATCGTTTTAGTTCTGTAACTGTTGATGCCTTCCTCTTGATGATTTGGTAGGTCGGTTTGAAATCCTGATCCAAGTCGACTCCTGGCACAGGGTTTTTGACACCTTTGGGGTTTTTCTCTGGCAGGTCACGTACATGCCCAACGGATGCAGACACTATATATTCTGAACCCAGGTATTTATTGATAGTACGCGCCTTGGCAGGAGACTCAACAATTACCAGTTGTTTGCCCGTTGTATCAGGTAGCGCAGTGGATCGTCTGACATGTGTTGTTCTTTTTTTCTTAATCATATCAATTTGTTACTTGAAAATTTAAACTCAGTATTTTAGGTTATTTGCGCTCATCCAGCCCGCCCTGGCGCGGCTTCCTTGGCAAATATTGCAATTTCTATGTTATTTATAAGTCCTGGCAACACAGCCTAAGTATTGCATGCCAGGCCTGCCCGCCATCCGGCAGGCGGGTCTGGGCCAGGGTTTCCAGTTTCAATAAACTAAAAACATCTTTCCTGGTAGCTGTTTGATTACCCCCTTTAATTCAAGGCTTGTGAGTAGACTGGCTACCTTAGCGGAATCCATGTCGCTTTGCTTGGAGATATCATCTATGTGAAGAGGATAATAGCACAGAATGTCATAGATCAGTTTTTCATCCGCTTCCATGGGTGGCAATGTTAATTCTTTGCTTTTATCACCTTCTTTGGAATAGGGAAAATTTAATCCAAGCTCTTGTAGTATATCATCTGCATTCTCAACAAGTTTAGCGCCTTGTTTGATAAGAAAATGAGTTCCCGTACTTTTAAAAGACTCTATACTACCAGGTACAGCCAAAACCTCTCTCCCTTGTTCCAAGGCAAGTGAGGCTGTGATGAGAGAGCCGCTTCTTTTAGAAGCCTCTACCACTACTATTCCCTTTGATAGACCGCTAATAATCCTATTTCTTATAGGAAAATTTTTTGCCTCTGGTGGAGTTCCTAAAGGGAACTCTGTTATGACAGAGCCATTGTCAATAATATGATTAAAAAGTCTGTTGTTTGATTTCGGATATATAATATCTATACCTGAACCCAACACAGCAATGGTATGCCCGTTTCCGCTTAAGCAGCCCCAATGTGCAGCTGAATCAATCCCTCGTGCCATGCCACTGGCAATAACTATGTTTCTAATGGCCAGACTCTGGCATATTTCTTCAGTAATTTTTAGACCATAGTGGGTTGGATTTCTTGAGCCTATAACAGCAATCACTATCTTATTTTGAGGGATATCATTACCTTTCAGATAGAGAAGGGGAGGGGGATCATGAATTTCTTTGAGATCTTTTGGATAACAAGGATCGAAAAAGGTTATCAGCCTGGCCCCGCTCTTTTTTAACTTCGCTACTTCGGCTTCAGGGTCTCCCTCCCATGCCTTCGCAACAATACTTTGAGCTGTTGCAATCCTCAGTCCTTCTACCTCACGTAAATCATCCAGCTTGGCACTAAATACCGCCTCTGGATCACCAAATTTATCAAGAAGGCGTCTATAGGTAATGTTTCCCAGATTGGGAATCATCTTAAGGGCGATCCAGGTAACGATGCGTTCAGATGATTTTTCCATAAATAACCCGCAGCCAAGTTCCTGTGTGCACCAATATAAATATTCAAAACAAGGGAGAGTCAAGCTTTTTATTATGAATGAGTGAAAAATCTTTTTTTATGGTACAAAAAGTAATAGTTTCGATTCCTTTATATGCCGGTTTCCTGATGAGCCTCGGTGCGATTTGGTGCTTTAACTGAGCCAACTATTATCCCACGTCATTCAATATTCTTTCTTGTTATGCTATACTATCAAGATGATTAGGAAAAAACGAACAATATCACACTTCTTTTTTGGTATTCTTTTGGTTGTTGTTTGTCTGTATCTTCACTCTTGCAGCGCCGTGAAAACTACCTACAAAGTCACAAAGGGCACGGTAAAAGTAGCGTATAAAGTGACGAAATTCGCCGGGAAAACAGTGTATACGGTTGGCAAGTTCACGTTCAAGGTTGTCATGGCACCTCTGACATGGCCCCTTGCAAATAGAGATATTGAATCTATTGATGATTTGCCGCCAAAAGAGGCAATTAAGAAGGGCCGTGTCAAGACCTCACCCTATGTGGTTAAGGGCAAGCGATATGTACCCATGAACGTTAAGGAGGCAGAGACCTACCGACAGAAAGGTATTGCGTCCTGGTATGGGTATGAAACCCATAGAAAAAAGGGTGGTCATATGACGGCAAACGGAGAGGCATTTGATCCCAAGGGCCTGAATGCTGCCCATAAATATTTGCCCCTCCCGACCTTTGTATGGGTAACCAACCTGGAAAATAACCGCCGAATCGCCCTGCGGGTCAATGATCGCGGGCCGTTTGTCAAAGGACGAATTATAGATCTAAGTGCTGGTGCTGCCAAAAGACTGGGTTTTTATAAAAAAGGAACGGCAAGGGTACTGGTGGAGACGATCAAACTCAAGGGGTGATGTCCCTGAATTTCTATATGACCTTGATATTTGTAGTGTTGCAGCAGCTATTACAGTTTAAACCTTAAGTAGATTTTAAGATCTTTTTATGTACACTCTGCACGAAAGTCGCCTATTGCGCTCGGCACATTCCTATCGCGAGCCAGGAACGTCAGATACCTTTCGATCTTCTTCTCTCCTTCAGTCAGGTCATCGCGCGACTTCATGTTGAAATGAAGGACAAAGCGCTTCACCCATTCGCAGTAGCTTTTCTCTGTGCGAATGGAATAGTGTCCTCGCCGCATCCACGCATATCATCAAGGATCTTGCTTGACATAGATTTCTTCCTGTTTTATCGTTTTTTTATGAGAAAGAATATACTATATTGAATATTGCAAGCAGGCAAATTTGCCTGTTTGTCAGCTCAATCCCGATATATCTGGATCAGGCAAAATTGCCTTATATGTAAATGTTGAACTAAACCGCTTCGCGGTGGTTTTAGCA
>Ga0307427_1000972_pt1 | contig 15665 bp, 10 predicted proteins | sample SalMarWE160190MG_FD_202162 | JGI IMG/M metagenome (GOLD analysis project Ga0307427, IMG submission 202162) | Salt marsh sediment microbial communities from the Plum Island Ecosystem LTER, Massachusetts, United States - WE1603-190 | ecosystem: Environmental > Aquatic > Marine > Intertidal zone >... | reverse complement strand
GCCCTTGCCGCCACGCCCGAAGGCCACGAGGGTGAGCCCGTCCGCGACCCGTGGTACCTGGACTACCGCCTGTGGAGCGTGCTGCTTCTGGTCCTGCTTCTGGCAACGTGGTGGCTGTTCGGCCTGGCGCGCATCTGGCAGGGATTCGATTAGTGTTCTGTCCCACGTGAAATGGTGGGTGCCACCGGCGGCTTGCCCGCCAGTGCCTTCTCGCTGCTCACGAGACACTGGCTGACAAGCAGCCAGTACGGTAGGGTGGGTGCTCTGCACCCACGCGGAGACTGGAGACGTGACGACCATGCCCGAGATGACCAGCCGCCGGCGCATCGCACGGATCCTGCGCCGCGAGCCGGTGGACCGCGTCGGGGCGCACGAGAGTTTCTGGGACGACACCCAGCGCGGGTGGGCCGCCGACGGGCACGTCCGCGAGGACGAGTCGCTCGAGGACCACTTCGGCCTGGACCTTCGCCTGCGATGGCCGTTCAAGATGGTGGCCGACCTCGACTTCGAGGAAGAGATCCTCGAAGAGGACGACGAGCGGAAACTCGTGCGAACCGGCAACGGGGCCGTCCTTCGCTGGTGGAAAGAGCGGTCCGGCACGCCGGAGCACGTGGACTTTCTCGTCAAGGACCGCGCCGGGTGGGAAGAGCACATCCGCCCGCGCCTGACGGACGCCGGCGCCTACCGCCGCCGCATCGACTTCGAGGGTTACCGCGAGGTCCGCGAGAAATGCCGGCGCGAGGACCTCTTCTTCTGCTGGGGCGGCGTCAACGTCTTCGAACTCATACACCCCGTCTGTGGACACGAGTACATGCTTATGGGCATGGCACTCGACCCCGATTGGGTGGTGGACATGTGCAACGTGTACGCCGACCTGACGGTGAACCTCCTGGAGATCCTCTTCGCCGAGGAAGGCCCCCCCGACGCCTGCTACTTCTTCGAGGACATGGGGTTCAAGGGCAAACCGTTCATGTCGCCGACCATGTATAAGGAGATCGTGTGGCCGGCCCACGCCAAGACGTTCGACTTCGCCCACTCGAAGGGACTGCCGGTCATCCTCCATTCGTGCGGGTACGTGGAGCCGCTCGTGCCGGGGCTGATTGAAGCCGGCATGGATTGTCTCCAGGCGATGGAAGTGAAGGCCGGCATGGACCTCGTGAAGTTGAAGCGTGAGTTCGGCGACCGGATCGCCTTCTTCGGCGGCATGGACGTCCGCGCCCTTGAGACGAACGACCGCGCCCAGGTCGAAGCCGAACTCGCCGCCAAACTCCCAGCCGCCATGGAAGGCGGCGGCTACATCCTCCACACCGATCACAGCGTCTCGACCCGCGTCAAGTACGACACGTACAAGTTCTTCCTCGACCGCGGCCGCCAGATGGGCACGTACTGAGCAGGCGAAAGGGGGCAACCATGACTCAGACTGATAAGCCGCTGCCGCCGGTTCCGAGTCCGGGCCCGCCGCCGGTGTATCCCGCGCCGCCGCCGACGAACGGGATGGCCGTCGCCAGCCTCGTTCTGGGGATCGTGTCGCTGGCGTGCAGCCAGTGCATTACGGCCATACCCGGTGTGATCTTCGGGCACATCGCCCTGAAGCAGATCCGCGAGTCGGGCGGCACGCAGGGCGGCCGAGGGATGGCCATCGCCGGACTGGTGACCGGGTACATCAGCCTCGGCCTCGTCGCCGTCGTGCTGCTTGCTTACGGTATCATCGCGCTGGTGGCGCTTCTTGGTGTGGCGGTGAGTGCGACCGCCTGACGTGTCATGCAACCCCGACGGTGCAAGAGGGGACACCCGGCCGGTTGGTTTGCTGTTCGCCCCGCAAGGGGCGGCTGCTCTGTAGCCACGGGCGCGAGCCCGTGGTGGAAGGCAGTTGTCTTTCCCGGTGAAGCCCCGGAGGGGCGATTGAGACTTCAGTCGCCCCTCCGGGGCTCCGGCTTTCCTCACACCGCCAACACCACGGGCTCACGCCCGTGGCTACAGTTCAATCGTGCCTGACGGCACGGATAGCCGGGGACGTGTCGCGAAGCATCCCCTTGCTCTCTCGCACCGTCTGCGCCATACTTGAGGGTGACCGGGATACGTGACTCGGGTCGCTGGCGGTCCGATCCGAAGGAGGCGAGCCATGAGGCCAATGGCATTTCACGATCGAGTGTGCAGAACCGCGCGGGGTGGGTCTGGGCACCCACCGCGCGGGGAACCCGCGTTGGCGCCCCGTTTGGCGCGGCGGGTACGGAGACCCGCCGCGCAACACGCGCAGGGAACCCCGAACGGCTCCCAACGTCTTGTGCAGTTTGCGCTGCGTGCGGCCGGCGTGGCCGCGATCGTGCTCGTTTTTGCGGCGGCGCCGGGATGCTCGACGGCGGCCGAGAGCCCGGCGCCGGCCGAGCCGAAAGCGGCCGCGGTCGCGGTCGCGGCATCCGCGAAGATTGAAAAAGGCGATGCGCCGAGCGCCAAGGCCGACGAAACGGCCGAGAAGACCTGGACGCCGCCCAAGTTCACCGCCCGTCAGAAGGAACGCGACCGCATGGTCAAGGTCATCAAAGGCTACGGCTGCACCGACAAGGCGGTCCTGGCGGCCATGGCGGCCGTGCCCCGCCACGAGTTTGTGCCCCGGTCGGTTCGCTCGGAGGCCTACATCGACAGCGCCCTGCCGACCGCGCACGGTCAGACCATCTCGCAGCCGTACATGGTGGCCGAGATGACGCGGCTGCTGCGCGTAAAGGCCGGCGCGAAGGTCCTGGAGATCGGCACCGGGTCGGGGTACCAGGCGGCCGTCCTGACGCACTTCACGCCGCGCGTCTACACCATCGAGATCGTCAAGCCCCTGGCCGTGACGGCCGCCAAGCGCCTGAAACGCCTCGGGTACGACCCGGTCAAAGTCCGGCACGGCGACGGCCACTTCGGCTGGCCGGAGGAGGCCCCGTTCGACGCGATTATCGGCACCGCCGTGGCGGGGAAGGTCCCGCCGGCCCTTATCGAGCAACTCAAAGTGGGTGGGCGGATGGTCATCCCCATCGGGCCGACGCACGGTATTCAGCGGTTGATGCTGGTCGAGAAGGATGCGCCGGGCGTCGTGCGGCAGCGGTCGATCATGCTCGTGCGGTTCGTCCCGATGCTCCACAAGGACCCGACGGAGAAGTAGCCTGCCGACGGCGGAGGGCCTTTGCAGGGCGGGGGGACCGGCGCCGGCTTCAGTCCCCCGTATCGGGCGAGTGTGCGAAGCGCAGCCGCGCTCCGACGCCGGACGGCAGGTAGTTGTCCCCGAAGGCGTTCTTCATCATCTGCCGAGTCGTCTGGCCCGAGCAGTGACACGGTGCGACCTGGCCCACGCCCAAGCGTCTGAGGCTCGCGATCACGTCGGCGATGCGGCGGCGTGAGGCCCCGCCCATGTGAAAACCGCCCAGCACGGCACGGACCGGCAGGTGGGCGTGCTCTTTCGCGGCTTCGACCATCCGGGCGACGCCGGGATGCGCGCAGCCGGTCACGACGATCAGCCCCTTCGCGCCCTTCACGTAGAGGCCCTGTTCCGGGATGCCGCCGTCGAGGACGCCGGTCGTCCAGGCCCGGTCGCAGATCTTCGAGGGGCGCTGCGTTTCGACGACCGTGGCCCCGGCGTCGCGGACCCCCTGCTTCACTTTTTGCGGAAACGCTTTCGGCAGGAAGACGCGGACCTTCGGGTTGGCCCGGAGGAACGCGCCGAGCCCGCCGAGGTGATCGAAATGAATATGCGAGATGACGACGGTGCGGATGTCCTTCGGGTCGATCTTACATTTGGCCATATTTTCGAGCAGCAGGCGTCCGTCGCCGCCGGTGTCGAAGAGGATGGTCTGCGGCAAGCCCCGCACGACGCATGCGAAGCCCCAGGCGGTCCCCAGTTGCGGATCGAACGGATTGTTGTCGTAGACGATGGTAATCACGAGTCTGCCTCCCGTCTCGGCTTTGGGCGTTGGCTTCGGCTCGGCCGATGGTGAGCAACGCGCCGACGCGATGACGAAGGCCAGCGCCGCCAATAAGGCCAAGCGACGACGGTGTCTTGTGGCTGACGCTCGCAACCTCATCTCTCGCCCCTTCCGCGGCCGGATTGGCGGGGGGATCAGGCACACTCCCGCGCATCGGCCGCCGCGTGGCCTCGGGCCGCCGCACCAAGATCAGGCTGTGGATCCGGCGGTCTTCATGACCTTCGCGACGCGGCCGGAGAAGTCGTCGATCTCGGCCTCGCTCAGGAAGCCGACGACCATCGCATCGACGCGCCCCGGGCCCATGGCGAAACGGATCGACTCGTCCTTCTTGTGGTCGTCGTCGCGGAAACGGCCCTCGCCGATCAGTTTCATGCCGAGGACGCCTTTGCCGGCCGCGCCCAGTTTCTTCAGGATGGGCGCGACCTTCTCGGGCGGGGCGTCCATGGCGGCCCCGAACGCGTTGACCCGTGCGTGGACCACGTCGACCCACGGGCTCTCGGCGGCCGCGTTCATGGCGTCGAGCGAGTGGCACGAGATGCCGTGGGCCCGGATGATGCCTTTGGCCTTGAGGTCCTCCAGGAGGTCCATCTGCTTCTTCTGCTCGTCGGGCCAGGTCTTGGAGGTCATGCAGTGGATCTGGACGACGTCCACGTAGTCGGTGGCCAGTTCCTTGCGGAACCGGTCCAGGAGGATGTTGGCCCCCGGCCGCTCGCGCTCCGGCACGCCCCCGCGGCGGACCCAGATCTTCGAGACGAGGACGTAGGAGTCGCGCGGCATTTTCTTGAGGGCCCGCCCGACGTACGGGTGCGTGCCGTACATGTCGGCCATGTCGAAGAGGCGTACGCCGCGATCGTACGCCGCACGCAAGAGTTCCTCGAACCGCTCGCGGCCCAGACGGGTCTGGTCCGAGTTTCGCCCCCCGCCTCGCATGCCCGTGCCGAAACCGACGCGGCTGACCTTCAGGCCGGTCTTGCCGAGCGGGACGATCTCGAACGGGCCGGGCGGCCCGACGGCGACGCGTCTGGCATCCGCGCCGGAGCATCCGAGGATCATGCCCCCCGCACCGGCGAGGGTCGTCGTCAGAAACTTGCGGCGATCCATCTTCATCGCGATAGCCTCCAGTGGCGGTCCGTTGCCCGATGACTATACGCCTTGACCGCTCCGGCGGGAAGCACAAAGACGAAGCGGTTCCGCATTCGGGAGGATACAGGGGTTGACCTGCGCCGCCGGCCGACGGCGGCTCTCAATCACCTGGAAACCGTCGCCAGGATGGGCAAGGCGAAACGCGCGGTCTTGTGACCGCTTTTTTCGATTTCTGATCGCATTCGCGGAAGTGTCGTTTTCACCACACCACACATCCGGGCCGCACGGGGACCGACCACACCGGCAACCGACAGTAGGCCTGCGATCCCATGCCTGAGACGCCAACTGCGGGAATTTCGGCCCAAACTCCGCGCCTGAAAACCGCCCCCCTCTCCGCGAGCGGTCTCGGAAGTTGCAAAATCCGGCGCACAGATGCTTGCGGACGCCCTGTTTTGCTGTATAATAGAAAGGCTCGCGTGACCCGATTTCGGGAGTTTGAGAGGAGACTAGCCATGCGGGACTGCTATGTGATGATCGCCGCTGCCGTGTTGCTGGCCGCCGGATGGGCTGTGGCCGCCGAGCCTGGGGCCGAGAAGCCGGCCGCCAAGGCCGACCCGGGCCAGCCGTCCAGCGACGCCGGGTTTTTCAGCGAACTGGGGTTCAAAGACGTAGCCACCGCCGCCGATACGGCCCGGGCCTTTACGATTCTCATCAGCGAAGGCAAGCAGACGGGCGCGGACTTCAAGACATGCAAAGCCTACCTGACCAAACGCGGGATTCTGCCCGACGGTTGGCTCAATCGGGTCGAGTCTGCCACGCCGACCACGAAGGGCCGCCTGGCGGTCCTCGTCTGCAAGGCGCTCGGCCTCAAGGGAGGCCTCTGGATGCGGCTGTTGGGCCCGATGCCTCGGCTGGCCCTGAACGAGTGTGCTTACCTCGAGGTCATGGCGCCGGGGTGCGACTACGGCCACGTCAGGGGCGGTGAACTGGTCGGCGTCATCGACCGGACCGACCGGTTGCGTTCGATAGGGACCGAACACGAAGTGCCCGACCTGGAAGGCGAGCCTTCCGGAGCGGGGGAGGTGACCAAATGACTCGATTCAGACTGCTGATCCTGGCGTGCCTGATGGTGGCACTGGGAACCGCGGCCGCGCTCGGCGCCGAGAAGCCCGCTGCCGAAAAGCCCGCCGCACCGAAGGCCGATAAGGAGACGCTGGTCGCCGTCGTCAAGGCTGTCAAGGGGACGGTCGAGACGCGGTCCGCCAAAGGCAAGCCCTGGACGCCCGTCAAGGTGGGCATGAAACTGTCCGAGGGCGCCGACATCCGGACGGGCTTCCGCGCGCGGTGCGTGCTCGACATGACCGATAGTCTCAGCCAGATCGATCCGCTGACGGTCATCCGCATCGCCGAACTCCGCAAAGAAGGCAAGAAGGTCCGCACCCGCCTGTACATGAAACAAGGCAACGCGCAGGCGGTGGTCGAGAAGGGGAAGATCGAGAGCGACTTTGCCATCGTCACGCCATCGGCCACGCTGTCGGTCCGCGGGACCAAAGGCATCAAGGCCGGTTTCTTTCCGGTGCTGGGCGGCAGTTACGGCCTGGCGGGGTCCGGCCTGATCGCCGTCCGCGATCGGATGCTCGGGCGCGAGACGACCTGCGCCCCTGGGGAGAGCACCGACGAGACCGCCACAGACCCCGTCGAGATGCTCCGCGAGCTCTACCAGTCGGCTATTGCCATCAACAACGCCGGTTACACTGAGGCCGAGAAAAAGGCAGCCGACCGTTGGGACACGTCAACGCCCACCCCCGGCGGACTCCAGGGCGGCCCGCCGCCGAACACCAACGTCCAGACGGGCAGCCAGGAAAAGGATCCCGCCGACGACACCACGCCCGGCGACGATCAGCATCTCGGCGGCCGGTTCCGAGGCGATAACACGATCCCTCCGCCTCCGGCCGGAGGAGGACCGGGCTAGAGCGGACTTACGTAAGTCTTTTGCTGTGGCGAGAACGGCACCCGCTCGCTTACACTCGCGGCTAGTTACGCTCGCGCCCGACCAGCCACGTGAGAAAACTAGCCGCGCACGTGAGTAAGCGGCGCAACCTCTTGGGCTACGAGCCCAATCAGTTGTCGCCACGGCATGCACACGCAAGCGTGGGCATGGCATCAACCGCAAAAAACTTACCTGACCCCGCTTAGTGCTCTGTGGCTGCTGATTTGCGGGGTGCCACTGGCTGCTTGTCAGCCAGTGTGTGGCGAGCAGCAGGGCGCCACTGGCGGCTTGGCCGCCGGTGAAACGTCAACATCCCGGTGCCTCTGGGGACTCGCTTGGTAAAGACTCGTGAGAATGCTATAAAGCGGTTCACGCTTGTCTGTGTCGCTTCGCGCAGCCCGTACGGGCCGCGCAATGCCTTGCCACACTCGAGCGCGAACTGCTTCAGAGGGGCCGACTGACAGCGGGTCAACTGTTTGCACCTGGGGTCAGCCCTTGGCCAAACCTGCCAGCGCCAAACCGAAAGCCTTTCGCCGCGCGCGTCTCCCCGTGGCTTCTCTGATCGCCCTCACGCTGGGCTGCGGCGCTGCCACCTTCATCGGCTTTGCCGACGCTGGTCGCACACTTGAACTCATGGTCTCAGACAAGTTGCGGACGGCCAACGCCCTGTCCGAGGTAGCAGGAACCGCCCAGGTCACCGTCATCGAGATCGACGACGGCGCCATCGCGCATGAGCATGGGGGGCGGTGGCCCTGGGACCGTCCGAAACAGGCTGAACTGGTCAACGCCCTCGCCTCCCTCGGGCCGCGCCTAATCGTTTTGGATATCGAGTATTCGGAGGCACAGGCGTCCTGCGTGGCCAAACGCCCTGAAGCCGATCCCACAGGGTTCGAGGAATACGTCCTCGCGAAACCCGATCGGATCTTCCGCGAGAGCCTTCAGCGGGCAGGCAACGTGGTCGTCCCGTTCAGCCTGTATTACAAGATTCGACACGGGACCGGTCGTGCGACGGACAACCCCGAAGCGCCCGATGGGGTCGAGGTCAAGCCGTACTTGCGCCGTCACGCGATCGACGTGCCCCCCGAGCCGGCTCGGCGCCTGCTGGCGGCCGAGGCCGTCAACCCGATGATCCCGGAGTTGGGCGCCGTCGCCGCCGGGTCGGGCTACACAAGCCTTCTGAAGGACCCGGATCAGGCGGTGCGGCGGGTGCCGCTGCTGGCGCGCGCCGGCCGTTACGTCTTTCCGCACCTGGGCGTCGAGATGGCCGGGCTGTGGCAGTACGGCTCCGACTATCGCGTCCGTCTCGACAAGGGGCGGTTTGTCCTCCTGTCCTCCGACAGCACCGAGTCGGTCGGCGTGCCGATCGATGCCATGGCGCAGATGAGCCTTCGGTGGCCGCGCAGCATCGCGGTCGCGAATCGCGACGTCATCTCCGCCGGGCCTGTCCTCGACCTCGTTTACAACCGGAAGGCTCTGGAGAACCTCCGCGAGCGGTGGCGTCTGGTGATGGGAAAGATCGGCGGATCGCTCTCCGACCGCACGTGGGCCGAGACCCGGGCGGCGCTGGAGCAGGCCGAGGCCAAAGCCAAAGCGTCGCCCGACGATGCCGCGCTAAAGGCCGAGGTTACGACACGCCGCCAGGCGCTCCAGAAGGCCGAAGAGCGCCTCATCATGGCCCTCATGGAACACGCCGCACGCGCACGCGGCGCCGAAGACAACCTCGCCAAGGACTGCGCCAAGGCTGTCGAGCGGTTCGGCCCGTTCATTGGCCTCTACCATGACAAGCACGACGAGTTCGTCGCGGATGTGGCGAAGAGTGCCGCCCGTCTGCGGCCACACGTCGAAGGACGCCTCTGCATCCTCGGTCTCAACATCACGGCCGGCACCGACCAGCACAAGACACCCATCAGCCGCAACCAGCCGGGTGTGACTGTCTATCCGTCCGTCATGCGGACGATCCTGTCGGGTGTGGCGTTCCGGCACATGGCGACGTGGCAGGACTGGCTGATCGCGGTGCTTGCGGCGTGGCTGGTGGGGATCCTTGGGTGGCGGCTACCCACGGGTTGGGGGATTGCGGCAACGGTCTGGCTTTCGACGGCGGTCGTGGTGATCGGCTACGTCGCCTCCGCGACGGTCGCCGTCCTGCCGCCCGTGGCGGGGCCCGTGGCGGCCATCGTGGTGGCGTTCGCAGGCGTCTCGGCGTATCGCCAACTCACCGAGGCCAGGAGCCGCCGGTGGATTACCCGTGTCTTCCAGCAATACACCTCGGCCGCCCACGTGGACGAGATTATGCGGGACCCGGAGGCGCTGCGTCTGGGCGGCGAGCGGCGCGACATCACCGTCATCTTCAGCGACATCGTGGGCTTCACGCCCTTGTCGGAGAGGATGAATCCCGAACAACTCGTCTCTCTGCTCAACCGTTATTTGGGAGCGATGACCGAGGTGCTGATGGCCGAAGGGGCCACGCTCGACAAGTACGAGGGCGACGGCATCCTGGCCTTCATCGGCGCCCCCGTCCAGGTGTATGACCACGCGCTTCGGGCCGTGCGGGCTGCCCTGGCGATGCAAAACGCACTGCCGAAGATCAACGAGAACCTCGTCCACATGGGACTGCTGCCCGACGGGGCCAGGCTGAGAATGCGCGTCGGCTGCTCGTCCGGGCCGGCCAGCGTCGGCAACTTCGGCTCCGAGCAGCGCTTCGACTACACCGTCATGGGCGACACGGTGAACCTTGGCGGCCGGCTCGAGGAGGCCAACCGCTGGCTCAACACGAGGATCCTCGTTTCGCAGGCCACGCGCGACGGCTGCGGCGACGCGATTCTGTTCCGCAAACTCGGCAACGCCAAGATTCGCGGCAAGGCCCAGCCGATGCCGCTCTACGAGCCGCTGGCCCTTGAGCCGGCGCCCGAAAAGGTGAAGACCGTCGCCGAAGCGTTCGGCCGGGCCATCGACGCCCTGGAGGCGGGGCAGGTGGATGCGGCCGAGACGGCCCTGGCCGACCTGGTCGCCATCGACCCGAACGACGGCCCCGCCGTGGCCCTCGGGCGGCGGATCCAGGCCATCCGGGCGGGTGAGATGAGGCCCCAGGATCCCTGGTACCTGGCCCGGCCCAAGGAGGAAGCCACGCCTCCCGACGCACAATGATTTGTGTTTTTCCTCTTGACAGACGGCCGTTTTGGAGTCATAAGAATAGTGGTTTGGAAGATGCACTTCTTGTGGGCTTGCCGGTGGGTGTGCGACTGGCCGTAGGATGCCGGCACGTGGATGGCTGGCACGTCGTTCAGGCTCTGTGACAGACAATCAGAAGAGAAGGCGGCCGAGAGGCCGTCTTTGAAAGCGGCAGCGGCTTCCTACCCCTCGGTCGCTGCCGCGATTTTGGGTCTGCCGAGCCGCGACCCTCGTACATGTACGGCGTTCTCTCGAAGCGATGTTATTTCGACCGAGGCCGTACGGCCGAGCGGAGAAATCTCGTCGGCTGGACACGGATAACGGCGATCCCGGCGCGCCGGGACTCGCTCGGAATGACACGCTAAACACGTACCGACCATCGGGTCGCGGGCACGTTCCCATTCACAGACTCCGCGCGGCGGCCCTATGGTGGCCCGGCGGTCTTCGCCGCGCGAATCTCAAGTTCGAAGGCGGCGTCTTTGGCAGGCAGTGCCTCGCGCGACGCGTAGTAGGCCCGGGCGTATGACCCCGAGTCCCCAACCTTGGGCGCCCAGTAGATCATAGCGCTTGAGTCGCGCAGATCGGTCGTGGCGATACTGCCCGAGAGTTCCGTCACGAGGACGCTGCCCGTGCGGTCGTCGATTCGCTGGGGGCCCACGTAGATCCACCGCCCGTCGCCAAGCGGCGCACCGTCGGACTTCGCGGCGAGCAGGCGTGCAGCCGGGACACGTTTCTCTTTGCCGCCGGCCGTTTTGAAGATGAGGTGAATCTCAAGTACTCGTCCCGACGGCGGGCGGGTGCGGTCGGCGCCGATGGGCCGGGGACGCGTGCCGGCCTCAAAACCCGCCTTCGCAAACGCCGACGCCACGTCCGCCGCCAAACACGGCGTCACCAGGACGGAGGCGGCCGCGTGCTTGCCGCACACCGTCAGAAGCCGCTCCACGGCGCCACGCGTCCGGGTCGGCGAGACGGGAATGCGGACGGTGCGGGCCTTGGCGTCTACGTGAATCGTGGCGGCGGGCTTCGCCGCATCGCCATCGTCGGCCTTCTCGCCCTTGCGGATGGTGCGGAGGTCGTCGGTCTCGAGGACCAGCGGCTTGAAACGGTCGAGACGGGTGCGCGGCTCCTTGGGACGCGTCTCGGCCGCCGGAGCCGCTGCGGCCAAGCATGCGCAGAGCATCACGAGCGCCGCCACCGTAAAGCGAGACATACGCATCCTCCTGGCCTGGAAATCCCGGATGCATTCTAAGGCGAGGCCCGGGGGTGTCAACCACTTCGTCTGCAAGGCGGGCGCTGGGGGATTGCATAAAGTTTTTCCCCTTGGCCGGCCGATGCAATTAGCGTACGATTAGATGAGAGGCATCGGCCCTCTGCCGTGTTCGTGTTAGGATTCATATTGGAACAACCGATGGAACCTGCTTAGGGAGCCGTATTGGACCGCCCAGGACATGCCCGCTTCGGCGGGACCTCCGAAGCGGCTCAGAGGCACCCATTTGACAAGTGGGTTGATTCCAACAGATCCTTACGGCACAGTGGTGGAAGGCCGACCGTCAGAGGAAGCCCGGGCACACGTGTCCGGGTTTCCTTCCTTTGTGATTTCAAATCTGAGATTTCAGATCTCCAATCTGAGATTTCAGAATCGGGGCTATTGTCCTTTGTATCCCACGTAGAGGGTGGCGCGCCAGCGGTGGGTCTTTTCTTTCGGCAGCCTCTTCGTGACCCCGCCGCGCGTCTCCTCGACGTGCACGTCGTACGGCACGCCCTTGGCGCGGTAGACGAGGCTGTGGCTGGCCTCGGAGTTAATGAAGCACGGGGCCTGTCCGACCCTCTGGCGGTTCTTATAGAGAAGGCCTCCCAAGAGTTCGGTCCGCCCGCCGTCGTAGGTGCCGATGATGCTGCGGTCCTTTTCGGTCTTGATCCCCAGGACCCAGAGGTCGCCGCCGCGGTTCACGATGTGCGGGTTCACGTCGTACGATTCGGTGTTGACTTGGCGAATCCAGACCTTCTGGCGGTCGAAGACCAGCGGCAGGGCGCAGCCGTCCTCCATGAACACCTTGCCGCCGGGCACCGAGTTTCGGTAACTGAAGACGCCCACACAGACGAGCGTCCGCTTGGAGGCGTGCTCGATCCATACGCCGCACCGGCTGCCGTACGTCGAGCCGCCCCGCTCGAGGACAAAGACGGGGCTCTGGCCGTCCTGGAGGCGAAAGAGCGGCTTCTCGCCCGTCCGGGCCGTAATCTGGCCCCGATAGGAGATGAGGCGCTTCAGTTTCCCACGCAGGTGGATCGTGTCGGTAATCAGATAACCGTAACCGGCGGGGATGGTGACGGTCTCGGCCCCGGAATCGACCGCCTTCTGGAAGGCCTCGGTGCAATCGACCCGGTCCTTCCGGCCGTACGACGGTTTGGCGCCGTAGGCGGCCACGCTGACCCATTTCGAGACGTCGCCGTAGGGCAGGTGCGGCGGCTCCTCGATGGGCAGGCGGAGCGATTTGTGCGGCGAATCGAACAGGCTCAGAACACCGTGGCTGCTGAACTCGTCCACGTCCGGCCCTCTGACCTCCTTGCCGCCGGCCGCGTCGCTCTTGATGGCGGTCCCGTAGCCTCGGCTCTTGATATCGCGTGCGAACAGGCCGCCGTCCTCGGCGTTCTCGATGGCCGCCGCCCCGGCCGCGCCGCCCGTGAGTTCCGCCTCCACGAGGCACACCAGGGCGCTGGCGCCGTGGTTGCGGAGGGCGGGCACGGAGTTGACGCTCCGCAGGTCGCGGATGCTGACCGTGTTGCCGGCGTTCTCGAAGCCCACCGCCCGCTGGCCTTTCAGGATGATGTGCTCGAAGACCATGCTGTACTGGTCGTGCGAGATGAAGACGCCTTTGTCGAAGCCCTCGACGAGCAGGTTCTTCACCAGTCCGGGCCCCGGCGCCCACTGGTCCATGGCCAGCCCGACGGCGCCGCGCCGCTCGGGGTCGCTGGAGCGGATGACGACGTTCCCGCACGTGCCGCCGTTGTTCGTGTGAAAGTGCAGCCCCACCGCCCCCGGGTTGCCGGCGCCGGAGTCAATCGTAACGTCGTGGAACTGGACGCCGAAGTTCTGTGCGCCGAAGACCTTGCCCTTGGTGTCCAGAAGGTACTGCGGCTTGGCGGCGTCCTGAAAGCCCGCGCAGTTGTCCTTGAGGCGGATGACCGTCTTGCCGACGCCGGCGCCCTGGATCCACTTCTTTTTGCCGCCGACGATGAGCGGCCGGCTCACCAGGTACGTGCCGGGCGGCAGATAGACCTCGCGGACGATGCCGAACGTCGGATGCTTCGTGCCGCCCAGTTTCGGGTCCTTGCCGGTGCCGATGACCGACATGAGCGCGTCGGTGTCGTCGGTCCGTCCGTCGCCTTTCGCGCCGCAGCCGGTCTTGACGTTGACGAACCCGTGTTCCGGCGGCATTGGCAGCGGCTCCCACTTGGGGGCGGCCGCTGCACGCGCGGATGCGGTTCTCGGCCGGTAGCCCTCAAAGGCGCCCGCGCCGACCGTTACGGCGGCGCAGGCGGCGATGAGTGTGGCAAGCGTCACGGCAACAACCGTTCGCATAAGTGAGCCCCCTTCGTGCCGATTGCCTGCAAAACCGCCGAAAGCAACCCGCTGCTCCCGCGGCGGGTTCGAACGACTGCCGCCTGTCGCCACATCCCCCGCATGGTAAACCGGCGCGCGGCGGAAATCAAACCGCATTGCTCCCACCCGCTGGTCGGGAACTTCCGCTACGCGGCGGGGCGCGGCCGCGAAGTGAGGCTACTCCTACAACGCTACTTCGCCTTTTTGTCCGCCTGGTGGCCTTCCCAGGCCACCAGGAACAGGCATAAACTGCGTTCGCGGCGGCCTGGGAAGGCCGCCGCGCGGAACGTAGCGTTGTAGTACTACGCGGCATCAGGAAAATCTTGCGCGGTGGGTGTTCCCACCCACCGCGCATAAAATGGCAGCGGCGCGGCGGGCGAGGACACCCACCGCGCAAAGCGCGGAAGCCGATTCACGGTGACTTGCACGCCGCCTCGATGTATCATGCCCGGTGTCGTGTCACCTGGCAGTGTGCGGAATGCAAACTCCTAAGGTTTGCGCGGCTGGTGAGAACACCCGCCGCAGAAAAATGTACCAGGTACATTTATTGAGATTCGGCGTTCTTGCCGGCATAAAGGCGGTTTTCCAAAAAAGGTACCTGGTACCTTTTTTCTGGTAGGATGACATGTTTCACATGAGATTGGGCATCGGATTGCTCTGCACGAGCCTGCTGGCGGCGGCGACGTCGGCCGACGAGGTCAAGGTCTCGCACTGCTTCAGCGGCGACACGGTCGCCTCCATCAACGATGGCGTCGAGCCGAAGACCCCGCGGGAACAGCCCCACCACTCCTTCTGGCCGCACCGAGGAACGAACGAGTGGGCCGAGTACCACTTCGACGCGCCGCGCAAACTCGCCGGCACGCAAATCTACTGGCTCGACGACACGCCGGGCGGCGGGTGCCCCGTGCCGGAGTCGTGGCGCCTCCTCTACCGCAAAGGCGACGCATGGGCGCCGGTGAAGAACACCTGCCCCTTCGGCGTGGCGAAGGGCGTCTTCAACCGCGTTACGTTCGAGCCCGTCGAGACAACGGCCCTGCGGATCGAGGTGAAGTCGCAGCCCGGCCACGGCAGCGGCATCATGGAGTGGGACGTCCGCGACGACCCGGCTCGGCTCCTCGCGCGGCGTCTCAAGCGTTTGCTGGCGCGGCTGGATGCGATGCAGTTCGAGCCGCACCGAACCGCCCTGCTGGACCTCGTCCGCCGGGGCGAGGGGCTCTCCCCCGAAGGCCGGCGGTACCTTGCGCGGCTGGCCACCTTCAAGACGCGGCGCGAGCGGTTGCTCGCCGACGTAAGCGCCGGCAGGATGACCGACGACCGCCCGATCGCGGCGCTCGCGGATGACGTGAAGACCTTCCTCGCCGAGCGGGTCAACCAGTTGGGCACCATCGTTTTCTTCACACGGCATCCGTTGAGCCGGCCCAACGCCGCCAACTGCCACATCTGGCAGAGCGTGCCCGAACGCTGGGGATGCAGCATCCGCGTCCACGACCCGGCCCGTCCGCAGGCCGACCGCACCATCTTCCGCGACCCCGAAGGCTGCATCTTCGACATGAACCTTTCCGCCGACGCCCGGACCCTCTTCTTCTCGTTCAAGAAGAAAAGCGAGCGGTGCTGGCAACTGTACGAGATCGGCGTTGACGGAAAGGGCCTGAAGAAGATCAGCCGCAACCCGGACTTCTACGACGTCGGCGCGATCGAACTGCCCGACGGCGACCTCCTCTTCGTCTCCACGCGCCGCGGGGCGTACACCGTCTGCCAGCCGGGGCCCTGTTCGAACCTGCACGTCATGCGGCGCGACGGCACCGACGTCCGGTGCGTCAGCCAGAACACCCTCTCCGACTTCTCGCCGCACGTCCTGGCAGAC